>Ga0233444_10000758_pt1 | contig 39947 bp, 47 predicted proteins | sample SI_124_October20_6_FD_182792 | JGI IMG/M metagenome (GOLD analysis project Ga0233444, IMG submission 182792) | Seawater microbial communities from Saanich Inlet, British Columbia, Canada - SI_124_October2016_10_MG | ecosystem: Environmental > Aquatic > Marine > Inlet | place: Canada: British... | reverse complement strand
AATTCTTCACAGATAAAGTATTTACACAAGAAGTTTTAGAGAAGATTGAGAAAAAGATAGAACATGTATTTAATTACAATACTGAAGAGAGAGAAATTGATTTAGAAGCTATATTAGAAACAGATGAAGATTAATCAGGACAATCTACCCATAAAATATATTATGGGAATAGAAAAAGATTTACCTGATTATCCAACTGGTTTTGACATACTCTATAACGAAATACAACTATGTGTTAGAATGCCAGATAGACATAAGGGTAATTTTACTCTACATGCCCTAAAAACATATAGGTTTCAAGAAACAGAGGAATCTAAACTATTAGAATCTATAACAGATTTAGTTGATTTAGGTATTGTAGAAACATTAAACACCGAGAAAAATAAACTTTCTTGGAAAATAATCCAAAACCCATTCGCATGATAGCAGTATTTGACAATTTTATAAAAGATAAGAATCTTCTAGAGGAGGTACAATCAAATTTATCAACCATTTTTGCAGATCCTGGAGTTTATAAATGGTATTCAGGTTGGTTCAACAATTCTCCTGCAAACAACACTGTAAAGAAACTAATTGAATATGCATGGGGCAATAACTGTCCTATTTCACAATCATTTGAAATTGCAGGTTTTGAGTATTGGACAGGAATCCAAGAAGCTAAAAGCCTCGGAGATGATTTCGAAGATAATCTAGTGATGCATTTTGACAAAGATGAGGCTTGGTGGGAAAAAACAGGCGAATTCAACATTCCAGTAATGGGTTCAATTTATTACCCACAACAAGAGGGTTTTGAAGGTGGTATGTTAGAAATTTATACTAATGGTGAAGATAATCCACCAGAAGTTGTTTATGCAAAATCAAATAGATTAATAATCTTCGATGCAGGAAAAGATCCACACCGAGTTACTGTTGTAACAAAGGGGCAAAGGCTAGCAATTGCTATTAACTTATGGAGCCAAGAGCCTTACAGTAAACAAATCGGTAAGTTTAACATAGAAGGATAAACACACATTATATGCAATTCGGTCAAGACTTTGAAAAAATATTCTTTAGGTTATCGTTAGTAAAGCCTAAATACTTACAAGCTATTAAGAAAAGCTTTTATACATCTGAAGAAATAGATCTATTAAGTTACTTAGCTAATAAGTTTTACGACAAGTTTCATGAGACTCCAAGTAAAGATCAATTATGGTTATTAGTTGGTAGACATGAAAGGGCTAAAGAAAAGATTAACGAAGATTTATTAGATTTAGTTTTTAAAACTGATCTTGATCAATATGATGAAGAATGGTTAACTACGACAGCTGAATCTTGGATCAAATGGCGCACATTTGACACCACTCTAATAGATACTATAGAATTTATTAAGACTACTAAGGTAACGCCTGAGAACGCAGATACTGTGATTCAAAAGGTTAAAGGTCTTATTAATGATAGAAACAACATATCATTTAATTCTGATCTTGGTTTAGATTTCTTTGATGTTGATGCACATGATCAAAAAGAAACAGAAAAGGTAAGTTCAGGATATAACTTTATAGATAGAATGCTAGGTGGCGGATATGACAAGGGAGGTAATCTTATTGTATATGCAGGTGAGCAAAATATTGGTAAATCAATCTACTTAGCAAATGATGCAGCTAATTTTGTAAAAATGGGAACTAACACTGTAGTAATTACTGCAGAAATGGCAGCTCACAAATTTGTAAAAAGAATTGGATCAAATTTACTTAGTGTTAACATAGGTGAGTATGCTGAGAAAGCAAAAAACAAAGATCACATTAAAAGAAGGTTAGAAACAGTCGGTGATGGATTCACACCACCTGGACAATTATTCATTAAGCAAATGCCAACATCACAGGCTACAGTATTAGATATTGAAGCATATGTTAGTCAAATTGAAGAAGAACGTCAAATAAAAATTGGTGCAGTGGTAATTGATTATATCAATATCCTTGCCAATTATAGAAATCTAAATACTGAAAATACTTATATGAAGATTAAGCAAATTGCAGAAGATCTTAGAGCTATGGGTATTAGAAATGATTGGTTAATAGTTACTGCAACACAGATAAACAGAAATGGCTATAACTCTTCGGATATTTCAATGACAGATATTGCAGAATCAGCTGGACTTTCTCATACAGCTGATATAATGTTTGGTATTATTCAAGATGATTTAATGAGAGCAAATTCAGAGTATTGGTTAAAAGTCTTAAAGATCAGAGACGGTGAAGGTAAGGGTACCAAATGTAAATTGAATATTAATTGGAATTACATGAGGCTTATTGAGACAGATGACATTACTAATTCAAATTTACACGGAATATAAAAACTACTATGGCAACAAACGATAAAATATTTAATAATTCATTCGACTCTCCAGAATTTGAATTAACAGACATAACTTTTGATCTAGATCCTAATTTTAAGGACAATAGGGATGAAGAAATAAAAATTCACTTCGACATGATCGCTACTAAGATTCATGGATTGATAGAATCATCTAGATTTAAAAGCTTTAATAAAGTAGACGATTTAGGAAGATGTAATAAACTAAAGAAATCAGATATTAATGATGTGTATGGATATATCTCAGATGAAATGGCTGATAAATTTAGTCGTATAGATTTATTCAGTGAACTTTGTGTATATTTCGATATTAACCCAACCAAATTTTACAGCTCTCTTTCAAATGTATACAAGGAAGATCTTATACAAGAACTAGACAAGAAAACAGGAATTTTAGGAAAGAAGAATATCAATAAACTATTTTAATGATTGACCAAAAGACACTAGGTCAAGAGGTCAAAAGGGTTTGGGTTCTTGGCGATTTACACTTCGGGGTAAGGGCTAATTCTATGGAATGGCTAGAAATTCAAAAAGATTTCTTTGAGAATTTATTTATACCTACTCTAATCAAACACGTTAAACCTGGCGATGTATTAGTACAAGTCGGAGATACATTTGATAATAGACAATCTATTAATATCAAGGTATTAAATTATGCAGTTACTTTATTTGAAAGGTTAGGCGAAATATTACCAGTCCACGTCATATGCGGTAATCATGATATATGGGCTAAAAAATCAAATGAGATAACGTCAATTGATAGTTTAAAGTGGATTCCAAACGTTCAGATTTATAAAGAACCAGAATTACTAAATTGGAATAATAAAAAGATACTAATGATGCCATGGAGAAGAGATGCAGATCATGAAACATCAACTCTAGCAGATTTTCCACAAACAGATATAGTATTTTGTCATTCTGAGGTTAAGGGTATTTACCTTAATGCTAAAGTTAAGAACGAACACGGTACAGACTCTAATGTATATGATAAATACACGAGGGTATATTCAGGACATATCCATTTTAGACAACAACGTGGTAAGTTATTAATGGTTGGTACTCCATATCAGTTGACCAGATCTGACGCAAACAATTCTAAGGGCTTTGATCTAGTTGATCTATCAAATATGGAAGAATCATTCTTCGAAAATCATATTTCCCCTAAATTTCTTAAGTATAATGTAACACAATTGTTTGATATTACTTTAGGAACGTTTAAGTCACAGATTAAAAATAACTTTGTTGATTTATTTGTACCTAGTCAAATAGCTACAACTAATGCACTTAGCCATTTGATTAATAAAATACAACACATTAGTCGTAAGTTAGAACCTAATATTTATCAAGAAGAGAATTATATTGATAAGGACTTTCATGACATAGAAGAAATAGAAGAGATGTATAAAAATTACAACATCTTGAATCTGTGTGATATGTATGTTGATGGTATAGGTGATGATGAAGAAATGAAACAAAAGCTTAAAGCAAAGTTAAAACAACTGTACACTCAATGTGCATATAACTACGATACCGAAGCATGAGAATAGATTTTATAGAGTTTAAGAATTTCGCAAGTTATGGAAACCAATTACAAAGAATAGATTTTGAAAAAACCAATTCAGAATTATTCTTAACACTTGGTAAAAATGGAGATGGTAAAACTACTATTGCTAATGCCATGATATATGCTCTTTATGGTAAAGTAGAAGGCGTTAAATTATCTGATTTACCAAATAGAATTAATAAAGAACTATATGTTCGTATAGGTTTAAAATGTGGTACGCTTCATATAGAAATAGAAAGAGGTTTGATGCCAAATAAATTTAGCGTCAAACTAAATGGAGTTGAATTTGATAAAGCAGGAAAGAAATCAGTACAAGACTATTTAGAAGAAGAGGTATTTGGTATTCCATATCATGTATTTAAAAATATCATCATATTGTCGGTAAATGATTTTAAATCATTTTTAACAATGTCTAATCAAGATAAAAAACAAATTATTGATAAGATGTTTGGCTTCTCTATTCTTAATGATATGCAACGTCAAATAAAAGATGAGCGTAGACAGGTTAAAATGGATATTGACTCATATGAAAGCGAACTTAACGAAATAATGAATTCTATTGGATCTGTTAGAGGTAGACTTAACACACTTCTAGAAGAATCAAACACTGCTAATAAATCAAAAATAGAAGAATTAAAAACAAGTTTATTATCACTGAAATCTAGCGTAGAAGCATTAGACACAGAGAGAACTAGTGCTGAAAGTGAAATGAATAAATTCAACACACAATATAACGATAAACATTCGGACGCTAAAGATATTAAAAGAGAAATAGATTATCTAAATAAAAAGCTTAAGCTATATGATAGCGGTCACTGTCCAACATGTGAGACCAAATTAGATTCAGAATGGCACACAAATCAAAAGTGTGAATTTGAAGAAAATATCAAAACAAACATGGACAGTATTAAATCTCTTAAAGGTGAGATGGATGTTTTATCAGAAAAGGTAACAGATGCAAGAGAATCAAAGCTAGATTTAGAGGGACACATATCTGATCACAAGGTCACAATGCGTGGACTTAAAGGAGAACTAATGAAATTAAAGAGTACTTCAGGTGGCAAAGACTTTGATCATTTAAGAAATCTTATTACTGAGTTCGAAGAAAAAGAAGCTACTAAATCCAAAAGCAAAGACACTTTAAATGGTGATTATAGTTTTATGGAAGTAGTAGAACAAATATTAGGAGAGGACGGAGTTAAGAACTTAGCTGTTAAGACTATTTTACCAGGACTTAATACCAATATCGCTGCGATGGCACAAACAATGCACTTACCATTTCATATTAGATTTGATGAGAAGTTCAATTGTATTATTAATCATTTAGGCGAGGACATTAATCCAATGACTTTATCTACAGGTGAGAGAAAGAAAGCAGATTTTATTATTATCATTGCGATCATCAAAATACTTAAATTAAGATTTCCGCAATTAAATATGTTATTCTTAGATGAATTATTATCATCAGTTGATCATGACGGTGTTTACAATATACTTAAGATATTAAATCAGGTAATTAAAGAAAATAAGATCAATACGTTTGTGATCAATCACACAGTATTACCACATGAAATCTTTGATAAAAAGATTCAAATATACAGAGAAAACGGGTTCTCTAAGTTATCTATAGAAAGCATAGAATAATATCATGATATATAGAATAACTATTAAATATATAATTTAACTAAGTGGCTACATACAATCTCAAATTCAACAAGGATGATAGTGTTATCAGACATATTATTATAGGTCTATTAGCAGATCTTAACAGTAAGTTAAGTTTTAAGAGACAATTAAGTAATGATAACAGAGTTGTTATTGATGTTCCTTTTTTCTACTCAGTGAGTGGAGATGAGAACTTCTTAAAGGATGCATTCTTATTTTCAAATGCAAATGGAATTGGTTGTGATCCAGATGGTGAATTCGCCGATGGTAATTATGATAAAGTACCAAGAGGTATTGTTAATCTAACATCTTTTGCTGTAGATCCAGCAAAGCTAGTTAATAAAAGAAATTTAGGTAACTATAATAGAATTAACGATGAAGGCTTCATGGAAGGTTTCGTTGCAGAATTTCAAATGATTCCAGTTAATGTAGGTGTTGATATTGAAATATTAGTTTCAAGTCAACTGGATTTATTTAAAGTAACAGAAGCATTAGTTAAAAAAATGTACAAGGCTAATTTCTATCACGTAGATGCTGGACATATAGAAGACGGAACATATAGAATAAGTTCTCAATACATGATGCCAGACGATTATACACAAGAAAGACCAATAGAATATGGATTTGATGATAAAGGAAACAATAAGGTTACTTTTTCGTTAGAGATAAATTCATTTATTCCTGACTTTAAATTTGAAGAGGATCAGATTAAAAAATACACAACAGATTACTTCGCGACAGGTGTAGTTGGTGATTATGGTAATCCTAATGGATTTGTTTCAGGCGTTCCTGTAGGACATACATATTGTGATAATAGTACAGGTGCTAAATGGGAATATAATGGAACAGATTGGATCCAAATTGGTAACTGTGGCGATTCTGAATCTCAATCATTTGGAGAAAAACTTGAAACGAGAGAAGAGGTTGTTAACGTTACTAGAAGAAGAAAACAGAGTAATAGAATGTTCACAATCGGAAACTCTAAAATAAACTTAGAAGACAAATTAACCGACCAAGATAGAACAATGTTGGGCGATAATTATAACGTCACAGGGCGTGACTTACCATTCGAAGAATAATAGAATGATATATAAAGTAAATAAAAAATCTTAAACAAGATGGCAAAATTAAATAAAAACATTATTTCCCCAGTATTGGAACATACAAATGGCTATGTTTTCAACGTTGCTGGCCAAAATTTCAAAGTAGTTGGAAGCCACATCGGCGTATTCAACGAATCAAATGAGGCTTTCAATTCATTACTGTCAGGACAGAAAATGTTTAACATCAGTGAAAATACTGTTGATTTCATATATGACTACAATAGTAAAAGCATAGTTTCTTCAATAGACGAGAGTGCGTTTGACAATTTCAACAAAACACTTGAGACACAAGAAAAACTAGACTTTCTAAAAGAAAGCACTAAGACTGTAAAATTAGGAGGAGGATCAAGCGCAGAAGCTTTAAACGAAGCATCGAATGAAGTAGCTCTTTTAGAGGCATATCTTTCTACATTGGTTAAATCACCTAGAGGAATTAAATTCACATACAATGTTAATGAAAACACATACTTTGCTAATAACGCTGAATTATTAAATCATGGCTTTGGTATAGTAGAAACAATAGCATCTGCAGGATATATCAAATATCAAGATAAACCATTACTTAGATTATTTGAAAATACTTGTAAAAATCACGCGGCTTATAAAAGATTAGATTTCTTAGTAGAGTCAAAATCTAATAACATATCTGTTACTACTATGAAAGCAGGACACAACGTATATGTTTGGAGAATGAATGAAACTACAACTATTGGTAAATTTAGTAAATTTTTACCTGACACTGCAATAGAATATGTTGCAGAACAAACAGGAGCTGATGTAACTTATTTAGTTGAAGATCTTTTAGAATCATTTTCAGAAAGAAGAGAAGCTAAAAGAAATAAGATTTCACTAATGCACGAAATGATCGCTTTCTTAAAGGATCAAAAAGGTAGAATTGCCGAAGCAGATAGAAATCTTCCAGATATTAAAGCAGCTGATAATTTAATTAACACTGAAATCACTAGATTGAGTGAAGAACTTACAGATGCACAAAACGAAGAATTACTTGGACTTTCTGATGGTTACCTAAACGCTACAGTTTCTAGAGAAGCAGAAGGTTTAAAAGAAGGTGATCCTATTAAAGTTGATGCAGTAGAATATGCTTCAGCTGGAAAAGACGACACATTAACTGTTTTTGCAAACGACGAACCTCTTAGAATTGAAAAGTTCAAAGTTGCTTTAGAAGCAGGTGCAGGAGTATAATCCCCACATATAAATTATAAAAAAGCCCGTTTGGAAACAAATGGGCTTTTTTGTGTATAACCCTAAACTAAATAGGATTAATGGCTAGAAAAAAGAATTACCTCAACAATAAAGATCTTTACAACGCAATAGTAGAATCTAAAGATCAAGATAAATTAACACCCACAGCAGAGAAGATGTTAATATTACTTGCAGAAAGAGCAATAAATAAATTAACATACGTAAATAGTGACGATAGAGATGATTGTTTACAATTCGCTATGTTGGATTTACTAAAATACTGGCGTAATTTCAATCCAAAGTATACTAATGCATTTGCATATTTTACAGAAATAGCAAAGAGAGGTTATGCTAAAGGATGGAATAAAATACACCCACAAAAATATAAAAATACTCTTTCAATGGATAAAATCTCATCAAGAGATTCTACAGGTGAAGGTGGAATGTTTAACATATAATGTCAATAAAAAATGTCAAGCCAACTAATAATTCAGGATTTGTACAAGGGTATTTCATACCAACAAAGCCAGAGAAGTATATTGGCCCGACACCAATTATATACAGATCATCTTGGGAAAGAAAGTTTATGATAATGTGTGATACTAAAGATAATGTTGTTAAATGGGCAAGTGAACCAGTCGAGATCAAATATATCTGGTCCTTTGACAAAAGAGAACACAAATATTATCCTGATTTTTATATGAAAACAAAAACTGAAGAAGGATTTGAAGAATTTCTAGTTGAAATCAAACCTGAAGCACAGATAAGAAAGCCAGAGCCTCCAAAAAAGAGAAGTAAAGGAGCAATCAAATCATATAAGTTTCTAGCAGAGCAGTATGTTAAAAATATGGATAAATATAAATATGCCAAAGCCTGGTCAGAAAACAGAGGTTGGAGGTTTATTGTGCTTACAGAAAAGTCACTTAAATAATGGGTCAAATTAAGAAAGACATAAAACAATTATCTAAATCCGCAGGTAGCATGAGTAAGGCTATTAATGAGGCTAAAAAATGGTTTGACAAGGGTAAAACAAAAAGTATCGCAGATACTCGTAGACCCTTTTTACCCGGAAAGATATATGTCTTTGAATATAAAAAACCTAAGCATATTGACAGGATAGCATGGTTTGATGCCAATCCTGTTGTTTTAGCGTTAGATCCAACAGAAGCTGGAAACGATTGCGGTATAAATCTAAATCTTTTACCCCCTAAAATTAAAGAAGATCTATTAGATTTTGTTTATGAACAAATGAAAAGTCAAATAGAAAATCAAAAGAAGGGCGGATCATCAGATAATGCAAAAAAACAAAGTGAACTTAAGTTTACTTATGAAGGTGCAAAAAGATTTTTAAAGGAGTATGGTTTTGATTTTGCAATAAGACAATACATTCCAAACCTCAAGACAAATCAAAAAATGGTCTCTTATGAAAGTTGGGCAAAGATAGCTATTCTAGACTTTGCGGATATAAATGGTAGTGATATAAACAAGATCCAGGAAGCATTTAGAAACCACTTAAAGAAATGAGATATATAAAACATAACATAAATTAAAAACTATGGCAGGATTTACAGAGAAGAGAAACGGACCATTGAGCGTAAACACAAAACCGTTCAGTCTCTCAAGCGCACTTAAAACGCTGAGTAGCTTCGGTATGCGTTACGATGACTTAGTACTTAGACAGTCACAAGCCATTGGTCCAATGGAGGACCAGATCGGTTATGGGGAAATGAACCCATTCGGTTATGACAATGACGATATTTATGGTGCATTCGCAGCAATGTCAATGACTGACATTAATCTTAAAAAGAATATTCCATTCTTTGACAAAGATTACATAAGTAAAAGAGACGAATTAAGAAGATTCTCAACCAACGATGAAATCGAAGATATTTTAGATATTCTTTGTGATGAAACTATAGTATATGATGAGAAGAATTTCTTCGCTCAACCTGAAGTTTTAGGACTTGATATATCTGATAAAGTAAATAAAGACCTTAACAGATATTTCAGACAGATCTATCACTACTTTGGTTTTACAGAAGATCAATCAGCATGGTATTATTATAGAAAATTCTTAATAGATGGTTACTTATCATTTGAAATAATTTATTCCCCTGACCAAAAAGAAATTATAGGTTTTAAAGAGCTAGATCCAGTTACGTTAATCCCAGGATATAACAATGATGATGGTAAGAAAGTTTGGGTACAATATAAAGATGATCCAGTAAAAGAGAGAAAATTGTATGATTCACAGATCATATACATCTCTTATTCGTCTATCACAACAGCATCGAGAGTCTCTTACTTAGAAAGATTAGTAAGAGCATTTAACCTACTTAGAATTATGGAACACACTAGAGTGATCTGGTCTGTTACCAATGCATCGTTCAGAATGAAGTTTATTATTCCTGTCGGTGGTAAATCTAAAACAAGAGCAAAACAATCGCTTTCTCAACTTATGAATTCTTACAAAGAACAAGTTGATTTTGATTGGGACTCGGCTTCTCTTTCAACTGACGGTAAACCAATGCTTCAGTTTAGTAAAGAATATTGGTTACCTTCTAAAGACGGTGATTCACCAGAAATTGAAACACTTGGTGGTGAAGGTCCAGAACTAAATGATACAGAAGCACTTAAATACTTCTCAGATAAATTAAAACATGTATCTAAGATTCCATTTAATAGATTCTTATATGAAGATGGTGGTGGGGAATTTAACCTTGCAGCCGATGGTATGATTAGAGATGAGATTAAGTTTGGTAAATTTATCAAACGTTTAAGATCTACATTCCAAGAGATATTAGTAAAACCTTTGTATTTACAGATTTGTTTAAAATACCCAGAATTTATTGATGATCCACAATTTAAAACTCAAGTTGCATTAAGATTCAACGAAGAGAATATGTTTGCTGAAATGAAACATATGGAAATCATGGAAAAAAGACTTGAATTCATCGGTAACATGAGAGATAGTTTAATGACAACTAATCAAGAAACTATGGAAGAAGAGTATTACTTCGATCAAGAATACCTAGTCAAAAAGTACTTAAAGCTGTCTGACGACGAAATAAGATCTAACGAAGCAGCAAAATCTGCAAAAGCTAGAGAAGAAGCAGAAGAGCCTGAGGAAGAAGACGATGGAATGGGCATCTAAAATAAATTGAATATATAAATTATTATGAAAGTAATTAAAACAATCGAATCATTTGCAAAAGAATCCCGCTACAATAGAGTTATTGAAGCGGCAGTAAGAGCAGGTGAAGAATCTAAAGTCTACATCGACGATATCGATACAGACTCTGGCAAAACAGTAAAGGCTGTTGAAATCATCGGAGCTATTGCAGCATATCCAACAGAGAAAGAATTTAAAAAGTATTTCTATGATCAATATGGAGAGAATGCATTTGGTGAAGGTGAAATTGAAGTGATCATCAAATATTACAATGACGTAAAAGCTGAAGAGGCCGAAGCTGAAAAAGAGGCTGAAAAAGAAGAAGGCGGAGAAGGTGAAGAAGGCGGTGAAGATGATCCACTGGCAGACCTATAAAGGTAATAAGATAATTACATAATATCTAAAGGATATATATTAAAAATAGAAAAATCCACTAATATGAAAAAAGCAAAGGATTTGCTAATCGTTGAAATGTCGTCGTCGGCTCTGAATGTTACATCTTCAGAGAACAAAGATTACGTTCTCGAAGGAGTATTTGGTCAAATTGATCAAAAAAATAGAAATAATAGAATTTATACTGAAGACGAGTATGTTCCTCAAATAGAGGCTCTTCAGGCTAAAATCAAATCTTCTAAACTGTTAGGTGAATTAGATCACCCACAACAGTTTGATACTTCATTGAAAAACGTGTCACACATCGTCGAAGACTTATACTACGATAAAGATAGCAAAGAAGTAAGAGGTAAAATCAGATTATTAGATACTGATGCAGGTAGACAAGCTAAAGCATTAGTTGATGCTGGTGTACCATTACAAATCTCATCAAGGGCAGCAGGAGCTGTTGAGTCAAACGGTAAAGTAAAAATCAAGCAATTATTCACTTACGATTTAGTAGCTGATCCTGGCTTTGAAAACGCAGAACTTAAAAGAGTTAACGAATCTTATGGATTTGGAAACGACTCTGGCGTATACATTTACGAGATGGGTGAAGCTAATGTTACCGAAAATATTGAAATTCAAAACACAAACATAGAAATAAAAGAAAACAAAAACATGGAGGAATTCGTAAAAGCCGAAGACTTTAATAGATATTCTGAATATCTAGCAAAAGAAATTAAAGGCATAAAAGAGTCAATGGACGCTAAAGCTGCCGATGCTAGTGAAGACATGACTGTAGAAAACATTAAATCTCACAATAATCATATTGCTGACAATGTTAACACATTATCAGAGTATGTTACTTATATAGCTGAGAAATTAGACCAATCTATTCAATATTCTGAGCACGTTGCTGAGAAAGCAGATCAAGGTATATCTTATACTGAACAAGTTGCTGAGAAATTAGATCAAGGTATTCAATATTCTGAGCATTTAGCTGAGTCTATTACTAAAGTAAAAGATTTCGCTAACTATTTAGCAGAAGAACATAATACAGGAGCTGATGCAGCTGCTAATATGTTAGGTTATGTTGAATACTTAAGAGAAAACTTACAATCTATATCTGAATACGCAGAATACATTGCAGAATCAATCAACGAAAATTTAGTAGTTGAAGACGGTGCAGGTGTTGATGCTGAAGAATTAGAAGACGAAACAACTGATGAAACACCAGACGTTGTTGACGGTGACGGAGAAGAGTACGAAAAAGCTGCAGACAGAGCGGAAGATAATTCAGACGAATTAGAAGACGAAATCTTAGACGGTGATGAAGGTGCTAAAGAAGTTACTGAAGATGAAGGTGATGAAGCCGGTAAAGAAGTTGAAGAAATTGAAGATGATGCAGCTGAAGAACTTGAAGAAGACAAAGCTGAAGAAATCGAAGACGACATTAACGATAAAGGTGAAGTTGAAGATCTAGACGATAAAGTAGAAGATACTGAAGAAGAAGTTGAAAATGCTGAAGATCACGTAGATGAAGAAGACGAAGTTGTTACAACAGGTGAAGAAGTTGAAGCTGAAGAAGCTGAAGCTGAAGGTGAAGAAGCAGCTGAAGAAGTTGAAGCTGAAGCTGAAGGTGAAGAAGCAACTGAAGAAGTTGAAGAGTCTGAAGAAGGTGCAAAAGATTTAGAAGAAATTGAAGGTGAAGAAGTTGAAGCTGGAGATAATTCTAAAGAAGGTGACGTTGATGCACATGAAGCTGGAGAAGAAGCTGAAGATTTAGAATCTGATTTAGATAACAGTGATCAAGAAATTCCACCAACAGGTAATACTGACGAAGTTGAAGCTGGTGAAGGTGAAGAAGAAGCAGAAGGTGACGATGCAGCATTAGATCCATTAGAAGCTTATAAGAATGAAATTTCTTCAAAACTAAATAATTTAATCGAAACTGCTCAAATCAAAGAGAATGAAAATCCTTCTTTCTTTAGAGTTGTTTCAGGAAGTACAATCGAAAAGTATAACGCTCTTAACGAAGATGCTAAATCTGAAGTTAGAAAAGCAGTATCTAAAAGAGGCTTTATGACTGAAAACGAAATTGCTTCTATTATTGGATCATCTCAATTAATAGTTGAGAATAAAAACGCTGAACCATTTTTCTTAGCGGCAATGCCACTAGAATATAAAGAAACATGGTCAAACTTAAGCGAAGCTAAGCAAAACCAAATTGGTGCACAATCAAAGTATCATACTTTGAACACTGAGTATCAAGTAAGAAACTTCTGGCAAACTAGAGATCTTAGAGAAACTAAGGTTTCTTTAGACAAAGTAGCAATGGTTAACGAGTCTAAAGCAGAAGTTAAATCTACAATTGGATATGACGCTGGAATCTACGCTGAAGCGATGAAGAAAAGATTCAACAAATAAAAGGATATATAATAATATAATCGACGAAAAAGGGTGACAGAAGCAGAAAACCCAAAATGTCGAGTTTAACTATAAACACAAACAAAAAAAGAACATTTACAAAATGGCAAATTTAATTAACGAAGCTGAGATCAGAGGTACTTGGGCTCCTATTATTGAGGAAGCAACAGGAATCAATGAATCAGCAAAGCTAGCTTGGATGTCGACTTACTGTCACAATCACAAGCTTTATGAAGACGCACAAATGATGGCGTTAAACCCAAATAGCCCAGGATCTATGAATATAGGTGGTATGGGATCAGTATCTTTTCCTTCACAAGTTGGAAACGGTGCAGATGTAGGAACTAACGGTTCAGGTGACAAGTCACCAACGTTATTACCTTTAGCAATGCAAGTTGCTGCACAAACTATCGCACTAGACTTAGTACCAGTTGTACCAATGGCTGGACCAATGGGTCTTTTATCTTACCTAGACTTCGTATACGAAGGAGGTAGATTAGATGGTGGTGTTGCTCCAACTTACATCAAGTCTGAAGATGCAAACGGTGCTATCGTAGCAGCAGAAGATGGTTACTTATTTACAAAATTAGCAAAAGCTTCAAGAATTGATGGTTATTCTATCTATGAAGTTACTGAAACAGGTGAACACGCTGGTACTTTACTAGCTGCATTTAGAGTAGCTGCTGCGAATGATGCTGAAATCGAATTAGTAAAAGCGTTAGAAGATCACATTCCAGGATTCTCAGGTGCAACAGGTGCAACTGTTAAGCCAATGTCGAGAGAAGTTGGTGAAAGAACTCCGGACAAATTAATGGGTCTATCTTTATTCTCTAAAAGTGTTGCTGCTGAAACTTTCCAAGTTGCTGCTGCAGTTACTAGAGAGCAAGTACAAGATCTTAAACAATTCGGTGTTGACGCTGTTGCTCAAGTAGAAGCAGTTTTAACTAACGAATTGACTCAGTCTATTAACCAACACATCTTAGCAGAAATGAGAAGATTAGGTGGTGTATCTCCAGCTGAAACTGAAATGTTGACTTTAGCATTGGATTACACGATCAATGGTGGAAACACTTTTGGTGATCACAATAGAAGAATCTTAACATACATCTTAGCTCACGCTAACTTTATTGCTAATAAAGGTAGAAGAGGTGCTGGTAACTTCGCAGTTGTTTCTGCAAAGATTGCTTCAGTATTACAAGGTGTTGCAGGTTTCGTACCTAACCCAATGGCTAATACAGTTAACCAAGTTGCAGGTGCAATCTATCCATTAGGTTCAGTTGCAGGTATCAACATTTACACTGATCCAACGCAAGCGTTTGAATCAGGTGATATTTTAGTTGGTAGAAAAGGTGACGGTAATTCTCCAGGACTAGTATTTATGCCATATTTAATGGCTGAATCAGTTCAAACTATCGCAGAAGGTACTATGGCTCCGAAAGTAGCTGTAAAATCTAGATATGCTTTAGTTGAGGCTGGATTCCATCCTGAAACTCAATATTCTTCATTCGAAGTGACTGGTGTAAAACTATAATCTTTGAATAGCAATATTTAATATTAAAAGGCCCTCTTTTTGAGGGTCTTTTTTTTGCTTTAAACTTTAGGCTTATTTAAGAAGATATATAAACCATAGACATTTTAAAAAATACACATAAATGATGAAACTTAATAAAAAAATCATGATGTTTGAAGATTTCGCAGGAACTGCAATGGACTCTTCAAATAACACATCACCAGCTTCTAAGACCACAACAGGTTCGGTAGCTGTTGATAAGACTAATGTTAAATCAGACGATGCTGTTAAAAAAGCAGAAGGTGAAAAAGTAAGAGCAGACGTTATTAAAGACGTAGATGCAATCCTAAATAATTTATCTAAATTATCAAACCAGATCAAAGAACATTATATGATCAATGAAACGATTTCTATGGAAAGCGTTATGGCTTCACTTAAATCTTCTTTTGCTATCGCTAAATGTGAAAGCAAATTAGGAAAGTTAAAAAAGATTGAATTGGCTGCAGACAGTAATCAACAATTAGCAGATAATATGCAGACTGAATACAAAATGACAGTCAAATTTGATAAAAAAATAGAAGCAGCAGACGGTGAAAAAAAGGTAAAACTTAAAGAAGCTAAGAAAAATGCTAAAACAGAATTTGATCATTCTAAAGAGGTTAATGCTGAAAAATTAAAAAATGCTTTACAAGAATTTAAAGATGAATTAGCAGAAAACGAAACAAACATAGCTAAGGACAGTCCACTAGGAAAGATATATTTTAAAAGAAAGGGCGTTTTATCTAATATGGTCAGAGAAGAAGGATTAGAGAATAAAGCAAAGGTACTTAAGGCCATGGGCAAAAAAGAAGCTGCATTAACTGCCGCAGGAGAATTAAAAGAAGTTCAACAAAAAGGAAAGGACTTAGCTAAAGCAATTGCAGACGGTGAAAAAGAATCAGCAGATGATATTAAAGAATTAGAAGGAATTAAAGCATTTATGCCAGAAATAGAAGCTATTCAAAAAACTTCTGTAGCTATAAAGAAAATAGGCGATGCAGCAGATGCACATGTAAATAGCTTAAAACCTAAGAAGAAGGAAGAAAAGGAAGAAACACCAGAAGAAAAAATAGCTAGAGAAGAAAAAGAAGCAGCAGCTAAAACAGATGATGGTAAAACAGATGATGGTAAAACAGGTGAAACAGATGATGCAGCGGCCAAAGAAGCTGCTGAAGCAGAAGTTACTAAAGCTAAAGCTGATTATGATAATGTAAAAGACGGCGAAGATGAAAAGGCCAAATTACAAGCAGAGATTAAATTTAAACAAGCACAACAGAAAAAAGCTAAGCTAGAAGGCGACGATGAATTATATCAAGGTTTAGGAGATGACATCGGAGAGATAATGAAAAAGATAGAAGACGCTGGTAAAGTAAAAGAAGAATCATTAGACATAGACAATGTTGTAGAAAATGCTAAAGTAGAAACTCTTTATTCTGCAGCAAAAGGAGCTAACGACGCAGGTGCTTTAAATAAAGCTAAAGAATTAGCATCAGCCTTAAAATCGGCAGCAGCTGAAGAATTAGCGGCAAAAACAGTATTAGCTAATAAAATTTCAGGAAAAGAAGTTCCTAAAACTATTATAATTTTAGCAGGTGGAGATGATGAATCAGCTAAAGAAGGCGAAGAAGGTTACACTCTTGGTAGTTTTATTCCAAAATATGGAGGTGGATCCTCTATTGTAGGTAAAGAAGATTATTCGCCTATTAAGATAGCAGATGAAATTTTAGCTGACGTTGACGCTGCTATTGCAAAAGCAGAAGGCAAAGAAGTTGAAACAGACGATAAGAAAAATCTAGGTGCTGATGGTGAAAAACTAGGCGATGAAGATAACGATGATAAAAGAAAAGCGTTTGATGATCAAATAGAAGCGCTTACTGCAAAAATTAAAAGTGCAGAAGATAAATTAGCAACTGGAAAAGATGGAGATAAAGAAATTCCAGAAAAAGCTAAAGAAGGTATTAAAAAGAATATTGAATCATTAAAGGCTAAAATAGAAGATTTTAAAACTAAAAAATCTGAAGTAGGAGAAGCATATGATACTGTAATGTTAGATATGAAATCTCTTGAAGAAGAGATCGATACTTTGATAGATGAAATGTTTACAGTTGTAAATGAATCAGAAGAACTACCTAAGACAGTTAAGCTTTACGTAGGTATGTCAATTGCTGATAAATTTAAAGCATTAATGTAATAAGATTAAAGAGAGCGCTTAGCGTTCTTTTTAGCCAACTTAAGAAACTCCTCTCGTTCTGCGAGCAGGAGTTTTTTGCATTCCTTACGAAACTCAATAGAAGATTTAAGTATACGACTATCAACCATTGGAGCCTCTAATATTTCTGAATATTCTGGATGAATAAAATTCTCTAGATCAAAATTCATAAATTTAGCCCTAATAGGTTTAAGACTTATTGCACATAACCAGTCTACTGTATTATATGATCGATGCAATGACTCAATATCAACGACCTCGTTAGTGCTATGATCCCAATATAATTTTAAACTACTAGCAGATCTATTAGTAGTTTTCTCCATTCTTAGCATACACCCTATAAATTGATCATCTTTAGCCCATCTTTTAATGTGTCTGTGTTCTACTAAGAATTTACGATGATGTTTTTTAAGACAACCTAATATGATCCCATATCTATTTCTAGGATTTGGTCCATTGGTTCTTACTATTTTAGGAGGTGTTGCCATATATTATATTTATCTTTGAAACTTTAACGCTACTATTACGTATAACCATCAAAACATATTATATGCAATCAATAAATCAACTTTTTACAGAAAAGTATCGCCCTAAAAACCTAGATGATTTGATATTACCAGATCTAGTAATGTCAAAATTCAAAGATGGCCTAGTCCAAAACATGTTATTATCAGGTTCACCAGGAACTGGTAAAACATCATGTGCAAAAGCAATTGTTAATCAATTTGAATTGCCATATCTTTATATCAATGCGTCTACAGATACTTCAGTTGATGTTATTCGTACAAGGATTACAGATTTCTGTTCAACTGTTTCTATTATGGATAAACCTGGAATGTTTAAAGTAGTTATACTTGATGAGGTTGATGGTGTATCAGATCAATTCTTCAAAGCGTTGCGTGCTACTATGGAAACATTTGCATCCAACTCTAGATTTATTGCTACATGTAATTATATCAATAAACTACCAGATCCTATTTTATCTAGATTTGAAGTAATCAACTTTGATTTTGATAAACAAGAAGAATCTGAATTAACAAAGAAGTACATTAAAAGAGTTTATCAAATATGTGGTAACGAAGGAATGACAATTGAGAAGCCAGCATTAGTTGAATTTGTTCGTCGTAACTTCCCAGATCTTAGACGTACTCTTAATAAATTGCAAGGTTATAAAACACAAGGCAATACTAATATCACATTAGATGATGTTAAGAAATTTAATTCAGTTTACAAAGATGTATTCGAATTAGTATTTAACGAAACTGATCCAGCTAAGAATTATCAATTACTAGTTAGTAATTATGGTAATAAAGTTGATGACGTATTACAAACATTAGGTGAAGAGTTTATTGAATATATACAACAAGAGAAATTGCAGTATGTTAAACACATTCCTCAAATTATCATTACAGTTGCTAAGCATCAAGCTCAGCGTGTACATGTTATTGATCCAGTGATTACCATGCTCAGTTGCGTATATGAAATACAATCAATCGTCAACTCTTAGAAAATAAGTTAGTATAAATTTTTTATTGTCAATTATTTTTTGTATATTGGCAGTAGATAAAAGAAATAAAGATATGAAAGTGGGAAAACACACATTATTGATAGACGGTAATTATTTTGTATTCAGTAGACTATTTGTTCTTCCGAAGCCTAAAACAGGTAAGCTGTTAGGTGACGATAAACAAAAGTCACAGTTCATGAGAAAATTAGCCATTGATTTTGCATCAGAGATGCGTAAATTAAAAATGTTCGTAGATGACGTTGTATTAACAGTTGATTCTAAATCATGGCGTAAGGATCTATATCCTGAGGCAGATTATAAAGGCACTAGAAAGCAAAGTTCAGATGTAGATTGGACTGCAGTATATGGTGTATATGAAGAATTCCAAAAGATTGTTGCTAAGAAAGGTGTTACAGTACATCAAATACAAGGAGCAGAAGCAGATGACGTAATCTTCGGATGGTCAACAATGCTTAACGCCCGTGGTAAATCATGTATCGTATGGTCTGGTGATAAAGATCTTATTCAATTGGTTAACTATTCTGACACTAACGATGCACATACATTGTGGTACTACAATACTAGAAGAACATTATACGCATATCAAGGATTTGAGCAAGACATGGCAACTTCAGCTGCTGCAGAATTATCTACAGACGATATGTTATTTAATATGGGTGGACAAACAATGTTAAGAGATAATTATCAAGGTGACATTGTAGGTTGGATTAATGCTAATAAGATTTCTATAGAAGAAATAGATTGTGATGAATTTATCCTTAAAAAGATTCTAACTGGAGATAAGTCAGATAATATTTCAGCATGTGTTACATGGCAGAAAGAAATGAAAACCGGTAAGATGCGTAATTACTCATTAACCATGAAACACGCAGATACCATATATGAACAGTTTCTCAAAGAATACGATAACTTTATTATAGATCACCTGTTCTCTTCTGAATACAAGGACAAATTATCTGATATAATTTATCGCGTAGTGGGCCATAGTTCACCCACACTCATTAAAATAGCACTGTCAACTAACATTGCGTTAATGCTTCTGCATAATAAAACTATTCCAGATGCAATTCAACGTGCTATTTACGATTCTATTGAAAAGGACTGGGAAGGTGCTATAGATAATAAAGATTCTATCATGGAAATGGATAAAATACTAGAAGGTACACATTGGCTTGATAAAACAGGTGGATTTGGACCAGATGCATTCGCAGGTATGGATATTCCTAAAGAAGATGCACCATCTTCAAAAGTAAAGCCTATGAAATTAGTAGGTAAAAAAACTAAAAAAGTAGTATCAAAAGATCCAACTAAAAAGTTATTTTAATATGACACTGACAGATTATATTCATATTGAAGAAATATTAGCAGAGGCAAATGCATACGGCATAAAGTTAGAGGTTATAGACTTAGCTAATAAAATAGAGATGCTTCATGATCTTTCAAAAGTAGATGCACATCAACATGCATTTAATACACTTGTAGGGTAAACTTTCTTACTTAATAACATATAATAAATATGCTAGACGAAACTAAATTATTCGACTTCGTAAAGATAATGTTTACGAAAAAAAGTCAATACGATAAAATAAAAAATCACAACAAGAAACGCCATCATTTTATGATCAATAGATTTATGGCCATTAAATATCCAGCCAACGCTCAGATGTTTAATGTTAACGGTATTAGTGGCGCAAATGTTGTAGAATCATGGGCAATGGTAGCACAACGATTCAAATCAGTACCTGGTTGGTTTTACACCAAAACAAAGAAATCTGCTGCAAAAAATAAGGCGGATAAATATATTCCAACAGAACAGGCTGTTCAAATCTATCTCAATAAAAATGAAATAGGTATGCGAGATTTTAATGATCTTAAAATATTCGCAAAAGAAGATCTTTATTCTGATTTGAAAAAAATAGAAAACCAGGTCGATGTCTACAAAAAATAGAGATACATTTTCAGAAGTTATAGATATTACTTTACATAAGTATAATTCTATTGATTTGAGGTTATGGGGAATAGTCACAAGATTTTCCACCACAAAAACACTAAGCGAAGACGCAGTACTTATTGATGTAAGTGATCTTAAAAAGATTATATACGCAGGGTTTAAATCTGAAATTTCTAGATTTAAGGCCATAAGTGATGTTGCGATACACAAAGAAGCTACCTCAATATATTTTATAAATCAAATTTTTGAGACTATGTCTAATTTAAGATGGGTCAAATTTACTCTTAACAAAAATTCAAGTTATAGCAGAATAATTAATGTAGATCAAATTAAAACCATCAAATACAGTACTAAGACACTGAGAGGTAGTATTAGACTTTTCGATATATTTAATGAACACGAAGCTGATGTTGCAAGTATGATATTAAGAAGAGCTAACTTGCTTGGACAAGAAGAACACTTCATGGTAATGAGGATTAGACAGTTTTTATCCTCTCTGGATTTGTTTTTATCAGAGAATAATACAACAGAAGTTTTCAATATAATTAATGCAATTATACAAAGAGTAGAAGAATATGAGTCTGATGATCCAGAGATGCTTCTAATAGCTGACAAAAAATCAGATATATAAATAAAAATAAGTCTTAGACTCTAATAGTTTAATGGTAACTAACTTTACAGCAAATCAAATCGGCGACTTTATGTTCGCAAAACTCGTAGATCCTTACGAGAATATTATAAACGTTACAGGGTGGAACGTAACTGCAGGTGTTTCAACTCCATCCACAGTAGGTGTTCTTGCTATGGATTTAGGTGAAACTACTATTACGGGTATTGGGACAAATTTAGATTTAGTAGCGGGAGAAAAGATTCTTATTTCTAATTACACAGTAACTGTTGACGCATTACTTAGTCCAACTCAATTTACTATTATAGAAGGCGCACCTATAACAACAACAGGTATTACATTTTATAAAAAACCAGATGCTAATAATCACTTCGATTATTCATATAGATGGTCACAAAATGGATCTAGTACAGATGGCGGCCAAATGTCTCCAGCTAGACCACTTAACATGTCAACTGGACCTAATGATTTATTAGGTCAAACTTTTGATTCATCAAAGCCTTTATGGTTAGATGTTAAAGCTGAAGTTAATAGATTAGGTGATTATAACACTATCACACTATTAAGTGTTACTTTTGAATTACTTTCTGAAAATGGAGTAATTGAAAGTTGTCCACAATTCTGTGGAGATTGTAACGATCCATGGTCTATGAGTGGATGTGCAAACATAGTTATAGATTGTGAAGCTGGATTATATGATCCATATAACTTACAGAGACCTGTAGATACTTATAGAGATTTAAGTGAATTGTCTTCAGAAATGTGGGGACATCCTGTAAAATACTTTAGAGTAGAACCTGATAAAAGATCAAGTGATGTTATATTAATGGAATATTCATTATATAATGTAACAGCAAATGCTGACCTTAAAATTATGGTGCCTGATAATGCAATGCCTACACAAGAATTTCAATATGATATTTTTGGAATGGGCTTTGAAGATTTTGAAGTACATCTTACACAGGGTCAATTTAAAACAGCGTTTGGTCTCGGACCAAGCCCAAGATCTAGAGATTACTTATATTTCCCTCTAATGAATAGAATGTACGAAGTACGATCAGTTTCATTTGCAGATGAATTCAATATGGATATGACATATTGGAGATTGATGTTAACTAAATACGAAGAAAGAACAAGCAACATACACACTGATACTGCTATTGAACAACAAGTTGATGATTTAGTAACAGGATTAGAAGAAGTATTCGGAGAAGAAATAAAAGAAGAGATTGCTAAAGTAACCAAACCTGAACAATATCAAACAGTATTCAGTGAAGTTAACGATGGTACTAGATATAAGATTCATAACGATTTAAAAATTAAGGACACCGAGATCAGAAATCAATGGACTATGATTTCAAAGAACTGTTATGATATGTCAAGTATTAAAGACATAGGAGTTGAAGCATTACAATATCAGAGAAAATCTGAAATGCCTGTTGATAAGAATTTGGCAATGACACTTTGGTTTAGACCGACCACAAACGCGTTTAGTTCAATTAACTCCAAATTAAATTTAGTCAAAGGTAGAACAGGTTCTAAAGGATTAAGCGTTGAAACTACTAAAACGGCAATTACTTTAAACATAAACAATGATGCACATACGTTTAATTATGCGTCCGATTTAGAGATTGGAACATGGTATGGCGTAGTTATTAATCTAAGCAATACATACAATGCATTAAGCACAGATGTTTATAGATTAGATCCAATGAGTAACTGGCAGAATGGTCAAACAGTACAAGAGACATTAGCATCGGTATTATCTGAGAAAGTAAATAACATCACACCATATGGTTGGACAACCAGCGACAAATGGTCACTGATGCCAGGTAACCACGAAATAACGAATATTAGATTATTTAATAAAGTTATTGGAGATGAACAACATATTAATCTTTTACAACAATATGTAGTTAGAGATAATCAATATGCACACATCATCGACAACGCGATACCTTCTATCCAACTGAGACGCTACAATCAAGCTAGATAAGTAAGTGACATGTTAATTTGTCACACTGATTTGCTAGATATATAGTATATAATATAATAATATGAGCGAAGAGAAAAAGAAAAGTATTTCAGACCAAGCTGATGAAATCAGAAAGGAATTAGATGCTTTAATAGGTGAAAACACAATGGATGTAGAAACAGATCCAACTGATTTACCAATGATACAGAGAGAAACTAGTTTAGCTCCTGTAAATTATACAGAATTAAAATCTTCATCTGCTAAAAAAGCTAAGAAGACTATCGAAAGTCTTATGAAGTTTTATTTAGACGCGGATATTATAGAGAAAGATGATTACATCAAGGCCAAAAAAGCCATGGATGAAATGACAATGTCTTCCTTGATCTATCAATTACAAGCAGGTGAAAGAGCATTAACTACTTTGTTGGAAACAATTGAAGGCGGAGAATTAGCTCCAAGGATGTTTGAAGTTTTAGCAACTCTACAAAAATCAATGCTTGATATTATTAAATCACAGACAATGTATTTGATGGCTGCTGAAGAATCTACAAAGAGAATAGCAAGAGATATTGAGATATACAGAAAAAGAGATGATGTTGCAGAAATTGAATCATTAGGTGGAGACACATCAGATAGAAATGTACAAAGAGGTACCAAAGATTTAATGGCAGCGATCCAAGCTGGTATAAGTGGAGCAAATAGTGAAGAAGATATAGAAGACATTGATATAGAAGATTCTAAAGAAGAATAATGAGCGATTACGTAGGAGATAATAAATGGATCCCAAAAGAGGACACAGCACAAGCTGCATCGGATAGAATTGTTTGGTCTACCAAACAAGTTGACGATCTTATGCTTGCATTAGACCAGGGTTATAGACCTAAGGTTGCTATGCCATTCTATGAGGGTAAACAATTTCTACGTAAAGGTAATATTGTATTTGAATATACAGACGAAGAAGTTACTGAATTAGCTAGATGTGCACGAGACATTGTTTATTTTGCAGAGAAATACGCAGTTGTGATGACAGACGATGGTATTCAACGAGTAAAACTTAGGGAATATCAAAAGAAAATGTTAAGGAACTTCCAATCGGAAAGATTTAACATCGTCCTAGCCGCTAGACAAATGGGTAAAACAGTAACAGCTTCTATTTTTAATGCATGGTACGTTACCTTTAATACAGATAAGAATACACTATTACTTGCTAACAAGTCAGATTCAACAAAAGAAATTATTGATAAGGCAAAGATTGTAGTTGAAAACCTGCCGTTTTTTATGAAACCAGGTATTATCAAGTATGATGTAATGAATGTAAGATGTGACAACGGATGTCGTCTTATTGGACAATCAACTACTGCAAAATCAGGTATTGGATTTACAATTCATAATTTATATCTAGATGAGTTTGCACACATTCACCCATCAATTGCAAATTCCTTCTATGAGAATGTATATCCTACATTATCATCATCTAAAGTCTCAAGAATTACAATTACATCTACACCAAATGGATTTAATAAATTTTATAATATTTATGCGGCTGCAGAAAAAGGAGATAACGAATACAATGCAATGCGAGTTGATTGGTGGGAACACCCAGACAGAGACGACGCATGGTATGAGAGAGAACTTGCCAATTTAGGTACTATTGAAGCATTTAATAAACAATATGGAAATGAATTTGTTTCATCTTCTAATTTGTTATTAGATCCCGTAGATATGAAGAAGATGCGTAAACGTATGAAGAAATATGTTTATCAAGAATTTGATGAATTTGATTATATTAGTATAGATGTTAAAGATGATTTATGGTGGGATCCTGATTTTGATATAGAAACATGTGGAGATTCTGGAAACTTCTGGTTATTTTCAGTAGATATTGCAGAAGGAAACGGTGGTGATTATTCAGTAATCAATATATTTAAAATTGAGCCAATGAATGATGAAGAAATTAAAAACGTCACAAATCCTGGTGCAATGTATGATTTTTTTAAATTCAATCAAGTAGCTGTATTCAGGTCTAATGAACATGTTATCGAGGATTTTGCAAAAATACTTTATACACTTTCAGTAGATATATTTAACTCTGAAAATGTAAAAATGGTTGTAGAATACAATACATATGGTACAGTCCTATTTCAATACTTAGGAACTGTATTTCCACAAAGAAACGATTTTGATGAGGAAATGATTGTTAGGTTTAAACATAGACATGATAGTAAAACATTAAAACCAGGAATTAAATTAAAAACAGATAATAAAGCAATCTTCTGCCAGAATTTTGCAAAATTATACAAGATAAATAGATTAGATTTGACGGATGAATCTACAATAGTTGAAGCCAGTTTGTTTGGTACTCTTAGGAACGGAAGTTACGGAGCTCAAATGGGGAATGATGATACAATAATGACAGCCATTAATGCAACAGAATTCTTTAACACAACAGATTATGCTGATTACGTTGAAGAACTCTTAGATGTCATTGATCCTGAAGTCCACGATACTATGGAAAAGATCTTATTTAAAGATAATACCGAGCAAGGAGATTTACAGTTTGACATTTATGATCTCCTTAAATAAATTTACTAAACGGAAACGGATATATAATAAAAGAACAAAAAAATAAACTAGAAAAATTATGGCATTAAGTCCTCAACTATTACAGTTCAAAAGCTCAGGCGTATATCGCTTAGAGTTTGACAAATCACAAACTGTTAACATTCCAGCTGAAACTATTAGATTAGTTGTAGGTAGATCTAAAAAAGGTCCTTACAACTCTCCAGTATTCATCGAAGATGTTGAACAGTTCACAGCAGTTTTTGGCGGTGTAGACAAATCTTTAGAAAAGAAAGGAATGTTTTTCCACAGGTCTGCAATCGAAGCTCTATCAAGAGGCCCAATCTTAGCATTGAATTTAACCGAAGCTGATAACGCTGATCTCGTATCAATCGTATCTCCTTCAACTAATTCAGGTCAAGAAGGCGGAGCACACAAAAACTTATCAGTACAATATAGTACAGTTTTCGACACAGATAAATTCTGGACGCCAGCTGACTATAAACTGTTAGCAGCTGCAAATAACGAAGCAGAAACTTCTGATAATGCAATTTCATTTGTAAACATCAAGCAAGATCCTATTACTATTATTGTTAGACAAGCGGCTAACACTGACGGTTTTAATTTAACTGCTAGAGAATGGTACGGAGAAGGTAACATTCCAGAAGGAATTGAAGAATTAGAATACGTATCAGATTACATGGTAGACGTAATGATCTTCAAAGGTAAATTCGATGCACAGACATTAAACAACGACCCAACTTATGGTGAGATGTTTGACACTGCTGGTCTTAAAAGAAGTGAGCTTGCAAAGTTTGCTGCTTTAAGAGAAGTATCTTTATTAGCACAATACACTGGATCAATTATTCCTGACTTTATGGATAATGAAGGTCGTCAATTATACATTGAGACTCTAATTAACTTAGAAGCAAGAAGAACTGGTTTATTCTGTGCAATTAATGAAGAAGCATTAGAAAGAATCGACCTAGTGGGTAAAAACTTTAACATCTACCAAGATTATCAAGTACTTTCTCACAGAGTTGATCAAACAGTAACTGGTACTTCAACTGCAATTAACGCAGTACTTGAAGTTAACGCAGACGGAAACTTAAAAGTTACTGGTAAATTAGCAACGGATTTATCAGATCTTTTTATTGTAGATGGTAAATTCTTAAACTCATCAGTAAGCGGTGAATGGCTAAGAATATCAGGTGTTGAAAATGACGGTGCAGGTAACTGTACAATATTAACAGAAGACGCTGGTGGTTTCGATAAAGAATCACATGAATCATATGACGGTGATCCGTTAAACGTTGCACCATCATCATGGGCAGTAGCGGCTAACATGTCAGTAGACGGCGATGGAGCAATAATCATTGACAGTAACGCATGGACACAAGGTGCTACATTAGCAAATAACTTCCTAGAAAGTGCTTCTAATGGAGAATACGTTTCAATAGCAGGTGTAGATGTATCTTACGGTGTAGACGGAGATCAAATTAAAATAACACCAGCAGGTGGAGAGGCATTCTCTTCAGACTACGATGGTTTAGTAATAACATCTTTACAATCTTTTGTTAGAAAAGCAACATCTAATATTGATGTATCTGTAATTAATCCTAACGATAGAGCAGTTCTTTTACCAGATGCAACTTCAGGTTGGTCATTTGATGATCAACTAGCAGGTAACATTGTTTATTCTAAAACAGGTGCTGAAGGTTTTGATTGGTCAGACGTTAAAGTTGGAATGTATATGCCAACTAGTACAGGTGCATTAGCTAAAATCTTAAGAAAGGTTAAAGAAGTTGATGGAGCTGTTACTAAATATAAATTAACAGTACACAGAGATGTTGGTAACGTAAGACCAGGACACGTACTTAAAAGATACGAAGAGTCTACTGCACACTACACTATGTTCCCATTAGATGGAGCAACACATACGCCTAAGAAGATTGCAGAATTAATGTCAGCAATTAAGCCAGGTACTGGTTTAGGTAATGCTTTAGTTGATAAAGATAACATCACGTTCAGATATGTAGTTGATACATTCGGATCATTAGAAGATGGAACTATCTTAAACAAAAAAGAATTAACTCTTCTTTGTAAAGAAAGACAAAACGCATCAGCTATATTAAATGCACCGATGGTTAAAGAATTGAAGAAATCAACAAACCCTTCATTCTTAAACACTCAGTCTGGAGCATTTGATGTTAACACGGTAGCAACTGGTGGTAACTTAGATTTAAGTCCAGAGTTTTTGTATACACTTCCATCTATTAATAATGGAGCAAACTACGGATTCTATTATGGTCCTGGTTTAAATGTAATGGAGAACGGTAAAGTATTGGTGATTCCACCAGCTGCTTACGTATCTAACAACTACATTGATAAGTATACAAGCGCATTACCATGGTCAATCATAGCAGGACCTAGAAGAGGTGTTGTAGGTGGTACAGGTGTACAAGGTCTAGAATTTGCATTCGATAAGAATGACAGAGACGTACTTGAGCCATTTGGTTATAACCCAATCGTATTCGAAAGAGGTGTTGGTCTTACAATTAAAGGTAACAAAACTGCACAACAAGGAATTCAATCAGCATTATCTTCTGCACACGTAAGAGAAGCAATGATCTACATCGAAGATGGTTTAGCTGAGATATTGAAGAACTACTTGTTCGAGTTTAATACTGCTCAAACTAGATTAGAAATTAAAACTTTAGCAGATAACTTTATGGAGTCAGTTAAGAAAGATCAAGGTGTTTACGATTATAGAAACATCATGGATGGAACTAACAACACTAACGATGTTATAGACAACAACATGGGTATATTAGATACTTTCGTTGAGCCGGTTAAAGGTCTAGAAATCTTAGTATCGAGAGTAACAATCTTGAATACAGGAGAGATCGCAACTGGTAACTTTGCATAAGAAACATAGATATATAAAATAAACAAAGATAAAAATTATGGCTTTACCACATTATTCAGAGGATCAAACTCAAAAGAAAGGTAGAAATTTTGAAGCTGTACAGGCTAACCTGTTCGAAGTAACAATCCTACCACCAGACGGTGTAACAGGACAAGGTATGTTATTACAGCACATTAACTCTATCTCAGGACTTGATACTCTACACAGAGAAGTAGCTGCGGTTGAACAAAAGTATAAGTTTGCTACCAGATCATTTGCTGGTATGCCTGATGGTACTGCGATCGACGTAACGGTTAACTTTACATTAAACCTAAACGATTCTAACCAAGCGTACTTATATAAGACTATAAGACAATGGTACAGATCTCAATATAATCCAGAAACTGGTGAATTGGGTCTTAAAAAGAATTACGTTGGAACAATCGTAATAGTACAATTCAACAGAGAAGGAGACATTTACAGAAAGGTAACACTTGATGACTGTTTCATTACTTCTGGAGTTGGTTTCACAGGTGAATTAAACTATGAAACTGCGGATCCACAAACGTTAGAGATCACTTGGAGAGCTGATGTTTGGGCTGAAGAACTAAACTAAGAGAAATTTAAAGGAGAGGATGCTTCTGTATCTTCTCCTTTTATTTTGCACAGAAAATATATTATATTATTAACATAACAAGATATTATGAATAACAACAAGTTAACCAAAAAGCTTCAAGTGCTTTTAACAGAAGCAGAAGTACGAGAGGTTAATCGGGTTATTTTAAACGAGGCTTTAGATACAGAAACCAGACCAGTCTCAATAAGTGCCTGGATCAGAGATTTAATTCAAATAGAACTCGCTAATAAAACACCCGATCAAAAATCAATATTAAAACAAACACTGAAAAACCTAAAAGACAAATAATATGAGTGACGAAAACAACAAAAAAGAACAAGCGGCTAAAAGGGCTTTAGAGTCGAAAGACGCTATTAACAGATCATCACTTCCAGAATCATCTGAAGATGTTTCTAATATGGAAGCTGTCATCGCCGATCAAGGACTAGGTAAAGTTAGTATGGGATCATTTACTCCCCCGAAAGCTGCACCTTCTGATGATTTATTAGGATGGCATGTTGAAAACCTAGATAATTTACCTTCAAAGGGTAAATTCTATCCTGCTGATACAATCATTAAGATTAGATCTGCAAAAGCTGCAGAGATCAGACATTTCTCTACTATGGACGATAATAACTATATCGACATGGAAGAAAAGTTAAATGCCATTGTAGAATCATGTGCACAGATCATATCAGGTGATAGAAGATTATCTTATAAAGATATTTTAGAAGAAGACAGAATTGTACTTCTTTTAAGTATTAGAGATTTAACTTTTCCAGAACCAGAAAACAAGTTGATCCTTAAAGGTAGAACTAAAAAAGGTAGAAAGACAGTTGATATTGAATTAGCAACTAAAAACTTAGTACCTACTGTAATTGAGCCAGAAATTGAAAAATATTATAATTCTGCTGAAAGAATTTATATTATTCAAACTAGATCTGCTGGTGAAATCAGAATGAAGCCACCAACAATTGGTGTTATGGAAGAAGTAACTTCATATTTACAAGACAGACAAGAAAAAGAAGTAGAATTAGATAAAGCATTTATTCAAGTTCTACCTTATATTGTATCTGACTGGAGAGGATTATCTCTTCCTAAAATATTTCAATTAGAAGTTGATTATAAAGGATGGGATGACAGAAAATATATGATAGTTTATAGATTGGCAGAAAAAATGAGAATAGGTGTCCAAACAACACTTGAACTGGAATTCGAAGGAGAGATCGCAACGGCCCCTCTTGACTTCCCAGGTGGCATCAAAAGTCTTTTCATTATTTCAGATCTCTCTGCAGAATTACTTTAAGACAAAGTTCTACCTGGGTATACATCTTAGAATGCAACCCTCGGAGATTGAAGAAATGTATTACTACGAATATTGGTATTATGTTCAAAATCTGCAAGAGTACATTAAAGCTAAGAATAAACAAACATCGGAACAATCAGAACAACAGGAGAAACAATCGCAATCTATGAGATCGCAATCTACTCCTAAGATGCCCAAAGTTCCTTCAATGAAAGCACCTTCTTTTAAGATGCCGAAATTGTAAAGATATATAGTATGAGAGACGGCGTGCTGGTCTATTGATCAGTACGCCTCATACTTTAAAAATATTTCTCTAGACTTGAACTTAAATTTTATGAAAAGTGCCTTTGATCGAATGGGCGCTCAAAGCAAAGCAATAGAAGAACTCAATGAGTCATCAAAATTAACTGCAGCGTCAGTTAGTGTAGGTGGAGATTTGTATTCAAGAATAGACGCTCTTGTTACTGTATTAGAAGATATGGCTACTGGTAAATCCGGTGGTGGAGGTAATAAGACAAGTATTAAAGAAGCTATGGCCATGGCAATCATGGCGCCTTCATTGAAACCAATAGGTACAGGTTTAGGTTACATAGTAGAAGCACTTAACAAATTAGGACCTGACGGTGAGAAAAAGGCTAAGGCAATGGAAGGTATTGCTGGCGCTTTAGCAAAACTAGGTGAGGTCGGTAAGTCTATATTCGCATTCGCAGGATATATGGCACTTTCAATTCCACTTTTAATAATAACAGCAATAGCATCGCCTTTAATAGCGATAGCACTCTTTATGACAGTTGGTGCGGTAATGTTAGTTGCCAAAATTCTAGACAAAAAGAAACTAAAAGCACTTGCACAACTTAAAAAGGTAGGTTTAGCTCTTTTAGTTTTCGCAGGATCATTAGCATTAATATCTTTATTTATAGGACCTGCAATAAAAGGTGCAATTGGTGTTGCAATAATGTTGGGTATAATAGGTATAACTTTAAAACTACTTGATGTACTAGGTATATTAGATGGTAAAAGATTAAAGGAATTTGGAACAGGAATGATGTTACTTGGACTTGGTATATTAGCCATGGCAATTTCATTCGCCTTGGTTCAACTTATAATGCCACAAGCAATGAAAGGAGCTTTCTGGGCACTAGGTATTATATTAGTAATGGGATTAATGTTCTGGATGCTAGATAAAATGGGCGTTGATAAAAGCATGCGAGAAGGTATTATGGCAATTGCCATGGCAGGTATCGCTATCGTTGGTTTAGGATTGGCGTTTGCAATATTTAAGTATTTAATTCCAGATATGGAAACAATATGGGCAGCTATTAAAATGTTGGCTATTATTGGTGGAACTTTCATGGTAATAGGATTAATGGCAAAACCAATTAAAATGGGTGCAAAAGCTTTATTATGGGCTTCACTATCGATAATAGTTGTAGCGCTATCATTTATAATATTAAACGCATTGATTCCACCAGGTAAAATGACACTTGAATCATTTATGCCACTTCTAGTTATAGCAGGAATCGCAGCGGCTTTTGTGATCATAGGTTTAGGTGCTAGTTTAATTCAATCAGGTGCTATCGCAATGATATTAGCAGGTGTTTCTGTTATACTAATAGCTCTTGCAGTAAGAATGATTGCCAAACCTTTAGAAAAAGGAGGATGGGAACTTATTGGCCAAATAGGAGCTTTAATAGCAATGTTAGGTATAGAATTTGGTTTATTCGGTTTAGCAGCTCCGTTTATTTTAGCGGGTGCAGCAGCGATGTTAGTTGCAGGTGTAGCTATGATAGCGATAGCTGGAGGTACCGCAGCAATGGGCGCAGTATTAAATAAGAGTAAAAAATTATTAGAACCTGCACCTTCTGGTGAAGGATCAAACTTATCTGTCTTACTAAATACAATCGGCGACGCATTTAGTATGTGGCCATGGCGTGCAGCAGGTATATTAGTTGGTGCAGCTGCAATGTTAACTGCAGGTCTTGCATTAATATCAATCGGAGCAGGTATTAGTAAATTCCAGGTAATTGCTGAGAAAGCCGATTTACCTAAATTAGCCGAGAACATAGCATTTATGATTGGTTCATTAGCAGTTCCTTTTAATTTAATAGGTGGCGGTGGAAAACTTTCTGTTAAGGATCCAATGACCGGGAAGATGACAGACATTAAATTCACTGGTGGTGGAGGTGGTTTCTTCGGACTAGGTGGTAGTAATCCAGTAGCTATGGGTATTTCTTCTGTACATGGTATGGGAGCTGCATTAACTGGAATCGCTAAAGGTGTTTCTTCTATGGCTAGTCTTAAATTCCCAACAGGATTTGATAAAGAAGGTAATGCTACCGGATATGAAACATTATCGGGAGATATTTGGAAAACAGTTATTGAAAATACAGTAACCATGATCGGTTCATTAGCAGTTCCATTTGCTATGATAGGTAACGGTCTTACAATAACAGATCCAGAAACTGGTCAACAGATTAAATTACCAGGCGGTGGTAAAAAAGGACTTTTAGCTTCTATATTTGGTGGAGGTGAATCTAATCCAGTTGCAGATGGTATTTCTTCTGTACAAGGTATGGGCGGAGCATTAACAGGTTTAGCAATGGGTGTACAAGCCATGGCATTACTTAAAATGCCTTCAGGTTTTGATCCAGAAACTGGTGAACCTACAGGATTTCAGCCATTTAATTTAGAGCACGCTAAGACGGTTACAGCAAACACTAAAACTTTGATAACAGCACTATCGGGTACTTTTGCCGAGATTGGTAATAGTCCAAATGCTAAATCAAGCTGGTGGGGAGGAAAGTCTACAATACAAAAAGGTATTGATTTAGCACAAGGTATGGGAACACCTCTTAAGAATTTAGCAACAGGAGTTCAAGATATGGCTAATTTAAAATTTGCTAAAGGATATGATGCTGAAGGTAAAGCTACAGGATATTACACGATTTCAGATCTAGATAAAATTGTACCTAAGATTGAAAAAAATTCACAGATGTTAATTAAAGCATTAACAAACGTATTTACTACTATTGGTGGTAGTGAAGCTGCTAAGGGCAGAGGATGGACATTCTGGAAACCCACTAAGTTTGAAAAAGGTATTAAATTAGTTGAAAAAATTGCAGATCCATTTAAAAAATTAGCGGGAGCTGCAAAGAATGCCGCAAATATAGTTAAAGATGTTAAGAACGCCCAAGAGGTTCAAGAAAAGGTTAAAGCTATGATTCAGGCTATTACTGAAGCTAGTGGAGAAAAGACAGAGTCAGAAATAAATACTTCAATTAGATTGATAAATGCATTAGGACATAACTATGACATATTTAGTTATGCTATACCTAAAATAGTAGCAGCTGTAAATAGTTTTCAAGCTAAACAAGGTAAAGCATTTATGAGTGTTTTTGGTGGTGAATCAACACCTGAAACTCTAGTACCAAAACTTATGATGTTAAAAGGACTTAGCACAGCATATAATAAAATGTCTGGAGCAATTCCAAAAATGACTACAGCTATTAACACGCTGTCAATAGAACAGATGAATTCATTTGTTAAATTAATAGGAGGAACTACAATATTCCCAGGTCAAACTGAAGCAAAAACAAAAATGTATATCGTCATAGGTAAAACATTCTCCCGCATGGGTGATGCTATTCCTAAGATTTCATCGGCTGTTAATCAGATGGATCCTCTTAAAGCAACTATCATGAAGAATATGTTTATTGGTCCTGTTAGTAGAATAAGACCAATTGCAGGTTACACTGCTCAAGCTTTGTTGTGGAGATCTATTGGTAGAAATATGACAGCTAACGCTAAATCTTTCCCTGAAGTTGCAAATGCTATTAATTCAATGGATCTTACAAAACTTAAAGAGTCTAGGCAAATGTTTGAAGCACTTGCAGTACTTTCAAGTCAAGATAGTCCAGATGATATATTAGCGGCGATGGGTGAATCATTAGAAAAAGCTTTAGAAAATTTAGCGGAGATGATAGAGAAATTCAAAACATCAGTAACAGAAGGTAATGCGGAAAGTGCTGGAATACTTGAAGGTGCGGCTGGCGCAGTAGGTAGTGCAATTGGAGCATTCGGTAAAGGTATTACTGGTGGCGGTGGTGGTGGAGATTCTGCACAAGTTGTATCTGCAGTTAATTCACTTAGAAAGGCACTTGTTTCTACAGGTATTAGAGTTAGCAACATGCCTGACGACTTTTAAACATTATTTTATACCCATCAGGGTATAAATTATTAGTTTGTGAAACCTTTTATACCCATTAAGGTATAAAGTCTAAACAAACGAATATGCGAACATCGACTACTTCATATTATGATTCATCTACGATCACACATGCATCGTATAATTTTACGACTAAAGATCTAACAGTGCACTTCAATAAAGCAACATATGTTTATGAAGATGTAGAGTTAAAAGATTTTCTAGCATTTGAATCAGCTGAATCTCAAGGCAAAGCCTTAAATGAATTTATTAAACCTAATTTTAAATTTGAGAAACTAAATAATCCAAGCACGGTTCCGGGTAGTTTACTAAATGAATTACCACCTGCTGATTATCAATTAGACAATTAATACACATGACAAAAGCAAGTATTGTACAGAGATTATTAGATCAGAAACATATCACAGCGGAAGAAGCAGTGGTTTTGTTACAAAACGAATCTTCACAGATTCCAATGTACACACCTAATCCGTACGCACCTAATCCATATTTTACAGATCCAACATGGACTGGCACACCGCCGGATATTTACTGTGAAACTAATACAACTGAGAATATCGATTAAATAGTATACTATGAAGAAGCGTAACACACCACGTGAGGACATCAGTCCCGAAGATCGTAAACGTAAGCTCAACTTTAAAAGGAAGAGAGAACGTAATCAAGAACCACCATTTAACCACAGAAGGGTTAGAGGTTTAGAAGACTTAGAAGATTATGAATAAAAAAGCAAAAACAAATTGGACACTTATTATTACATGGGCTGTTATATTAGTAGTAGCATCTGTGATATGGTCAAACATTTATAATTTATTTACATGCTAGAAGAATCAAAAAATACTGGATTTTACGTTAGCGATGAATGGAGAACAAATCCACAAAGTTTAATACCAGGTGGATGGGACATGGAAACAACATATCACAGCGGAGATGTTAGATGTTATAGCAATGTAAAATATCCTGAAGCATATGCAGAAGCTGCATTAAAAAACCCTGATGTCAAAAGTATTAAAGTTTTAAAACCTAGCTTCAAATGTTAATGAAAGAACAAGATTTTATTTATAAGCATATTGAGAGCATATTAGATGTTCCAGGTGATCTTAGTTCTGGTATCAATGGTTGTATACTCGCAAGTGCATATGATAGAACCTGTGAGATCCTAGAATCAAATGGATCTATTAAACCTACGATAGTACAGGTTATCGATGATCCAGAATTTGAACTTACTTACTTAGTAGAAAATGGAAGATGACATGATATTTTGGGACGAAATGTGGAATGTACCAAGTAAGAAACTTAAAAAAATAAACAAAGATGAAAATATTACAAAAGATAGCGTGGAAGACACACAAGTGGAACCTGAAGATTAATTTATTTGATCTATTTCTTCACGATGGAGATCGATGTTGGGGATTTACACTTTTTGAAGTTGTTCATAATTTTGAAACTAAATCATTATTGGCATTTGAGTTTAGACTTCCTAATGGAGCAGAAGTTAAACATTTTACTATTGATAATTGGGATATTCTATTTATTAGAGGATTTTTGTATAAACATTGGGAAAAGTTAGACGATAGAAAAATGTGGTCAGGTCCTCTTTCTAGATGGGATGAGCTTAAATTAAAGATACTTGGAAAAATACTTTAAACTTTTTTGAAAATAATCAGCCAAATATTTTTTTATTTGGCTTTTTTTTGGTATATTAGTAGAGTAATTAAATTATTAACTAAAAAAACAATTATGCCTTACATTACAAAAGAACAAGTAAAAGCAAAGAGAAAAGCACTTAAAGCTGCTCTTCCACAGTACAAATTATCTGTAACAACTGAACACTATTCAGGTATTAAAGTTGCAGTTATGGAAGGACCGGTTAATTTCGGAACTGAGTATGATCAATTAAATCCTTACATTGATTATAGATCAGAAACATGGAACAGATACACTGAAGAGTATGATTCAAATCCACCAATACAAGATCTATTAGATGTTGTTATGCCTATCTTGAATGAAGGTAAAGGCGAAAGCACAGAAGATGGTGATTATGGAATGATTCCAGATTATTATACTTGGGTACATATTGGAAAATGGGACAAACCTTATATCTGTAAAAACTAATGACATTCGAAGAGAGATCAGTTGAAGCTATTGAAGTCTTCGGAAAAGATGTAGTTGACGAGGTTGTTGCCATCGTCAACTTAAATGGACCAGACATTGCGTCAGTTCAATTCGAAGACTATAAGATGATGAATCACGCTGCATGTATAGAATTTATATATTTTAATTAAAGAGAAATGGAAAAAATCAAAACAATTATTAAAAAAGTAGACTCGGTAGATATTGTATTATTTACTGCAATGTCACTCTATTTAGCATTGCTAATTACTAATGTTGCAAAAATGTTTTAAATGAGATCAATTATTTTTATAGCGCTTGCATTATTCACATGTGTTTTAGTAAATGCCCAATCGGTAAAAACTAAAAACTCATATGGTAATAATGTCGTATATGTTGATGGTAATATAATTAAAGCTAAAAACATTTACGGCGTTGCATTGCTATATAATGATCAAGGTACCATTAAAATTAAAAACGCATATGGTAAAGCAGTCTATTATTTAGACGGCAATACTGTAAAACATAAAAATAATTATGGCGCTCATGTTTACTATTTTGACAATAATACAATTAGAAGTAAAAATAAGTACGGTGAAGCACTTTATTATTTAGATGGAAATACACTAAGATATAAGAACAAATACGGCAAAGCTATTTATTATTTTGAAGGTATTCCAGAACGATGGGTGATAATTTGTTTGATATAAATGTAAATTTACCATAAGGTGTGTAATTATACCTATATGGAAAACAAAATTAAAACACCGATCACCGAATTGATAGAACAATTCGAGTCCGAGCTTCATCATGAAAACGTAAATTCAGGTTTACGGTATGCTATCGCGATGTCAAAGAGAATGCTCAAGAAAGAACAAAAAATAATGTGCTGGTTTGCTAGAGAATGGCACGCAATTAAAAAAGAACACTAATGAAAGAACTATTTAAAGAAAGAGTTAATTATAACAAACTTGGAGGAAAAGAACAAGAAGTCTATAATTTTGCTAAAACTGCAGCAGTTCTCGTAGAATACGGCTTTGCATGCTCTCAGATCACAGCAGATAAGCATGGCGCAGACATGATAGCATATCATATAGATACAGCTACACCATATTCAATTCAGTTAAAGGGATCAAGGGCAACTCTAGATCGTAAGTACGCTGGTAAGAATATTTGGATAGCATATACTGATCGTAAAACAAGTGAACTCTGTTTGTATAATCATGATCAAGCAGTTGAGATATTTGAAAAAACTAAATCAGGCCAATGTGATACTTGGAAAAATAAAGGATGGTATAGTGGAATGAGCATGCATAAACATTTTGAAGAAATAATAACAAGACTAAAATTAAATGAATAAACTAAGAAGAAGTATATCGAACAAATATATCGGCGGAGTTTGTGGAGGATTAGCTGAATGGACAGATACATCACCATTAGCATGGCGAATTATATTCTTATTATTACCCAGCAGTCTAATAATATATATTGTAGCATGGATGTTAATTAAAAAATAGATCATGAAGGATAAATTCGACATAGACAGAAAGCTATCAATACTTATAGGACTTTGGATATTAGATAAGCTTATTATTTTAGCAATGTTTTATTGGTTTGATTACAAATGAAGGAATGGTATGTTTATATCGTACAATGTTCTGATGGTTCCTTATATACTGGCATCACAGTTGATCTAGATCGTAGATTAAATGAACACAATACTTCTAATAAAGGAGCCAAGTACACGAGATCAAGACGCCCTGTCCAGATGGTGTATTCAGAAACCCATGAAACCAGATCTCTAGCATCTAAGAGAGAATATGCTATAAAACAGTTAACCAGAAAAGAAAAGTTAAATTTATTGAAAATAAACGCGTAAAAGTTTTTTATTGTCAATTATTTGTGGTATATTAGTAGTATACTAATCGAGGCTAGTACCTCACTAAAAAACAAAATATGACAGTAGAACAAAGGTTATCAAATTTAGAAGCATCGTACATTAAGTGGTCAGAAAAAGAAAACGGTTTTGAAGATGCTGGTTATATTTGGTGGGAAAGAGAAAAGGATTGCCAAGAATGGTGTAATAAAGAAAAAACATATGTGCCTATGAGTACTACTAAAACTCTTGTTACTATGAGATCTTGGGTAAAGAGACAAAAATCATTTTGTTCGTAACTTTTGAAAATAAAGCTGAAAAAGCTTTCCCCGTTAAAATAAAAGTGGTATATTAGTAGTATAATTAAAACAGTTAAAAATATGAGAACAGATTTCCAATTAATACACGATTTCGTTGAAGTTTCAAATTCAACTAATTCAAACACAGACAAACTAAACGTCTTAAAAGAATATAGTCAATATGAATCGGTTAGGAATGCACTGTACTACACATATAACACATATCTTCAATATGGTGTAACTTCAGCAAACTGTAAAAAGAATTCAGATTTGTTAGGTCATCCTAATACTTATGGTGATTTCTTTCTTTTACTTAATGACCTGAATGACAGAGTAGTCACTGGT
>Ga0233444_10000756_pt1 | contig 39969 bp, 51 predicted proteins | sample SI_124_October20_6_FD_182792 | JGI IMG/M metagenome (GOLD analysis project Ga0233444, IMG submission 182792) | Seawater microbial communities from Saanich Inlet, British Columbia, Canada - SI_124_October2016_10_MG | ecosystem: Environmental > Aquatic > Marine > Inlet | place: Canada: British... | reverse complement strand
TAGACGAGATGTCCAAGGAAAAATTTGAAAGAACAAAGCCACATGTCAATGTGGGCACGATTGGTCACGTAGATCACGGTAAAACGACATTGACGGCAGCGATTACGAAAGTAATGGCTGAAGCGCAAGGTGGTGAAACTAAATCATTTGCGGATATTGATAACGCGCCAGAAGAAAGAGAACGCGGTATTACGATTTCGACCTCACACGTAGAATACGAAACAGCGAACCGTCACTACGCTCACGTAGATTGCCCAGGCCATGCTGATTATGTGAAAAACATGATTACCGGTGCTGCTCAAATGGACGGCGCGATATTAGTAGTTAACGCTGCTGATGGTCCAATGCCACAAACACGTGAGCACATCCTGCTATCACGTCAAGTAGGTGTTCCATATATCGTTGTTTTCATGAACAAAGCGGACATGGTTGATGACGAAGAACTCATCGAACTAGTTGAGATGGAAATCCGTGAGTTACTAGACAAATATGAATTCCCTGGCGATGACACACCGATTATTGTTGGTAGTGCATTGAAAGCCTTAGAAGGCGATACCAGTGATATTGGCGTACCGTCAATCATCAAATTGGGTGAAGCGATGGATAGCTACTTCCCACTACCAGAACGTGCAGTAGATGGCGCATTCTTAATGCCGATTGAAGATGTATTCTCAATTTCAGGTCGTGGAACAGTTGTAACAGGACGTATTGAGCGCGGTATTGTTAAAGTTGGTGAAGAATTAGAAATCGTAGGAATTAAGGATACCCAGAAGACCACATGTACTGGTGTTGAAATGTTCCGTAAATTACTAGACGAAGGTCAAGCGGGCGACAACGTAGGTGTTTTACTACGTGGTACGAAACGTGAAGATGTTGACCGTGGTCAAGTATTATCCCACCCAGGCACAATCAATCCACACACTGGATTTGAAGCAGAGGTTTACATCTTGTCGAAAGACGAAGGTGGACGTCACACACCTTTCTTCAATGGTTACCGTCCCCAGTTTTATTTTAGAACGACAGACGTAACAGGTGCATGTGAATTACCATCAGGTATTGAAATGGTCATGCCTGGTGATAACGTAAAAATGGACGTAACCCTAATCGCACCGATTGCGATGGAAGAGGGCTTACGCTTTGCTATTCGTGAAGGCGGCCGTACCGTAGGTGCAGGCGTCGTTAGTAAAATCACTGAGTAAATAAATAATGGCAACAAACCAAACTATAAGAATCCGCTTGAAATCATTCGATCATCGTTTGATTGATCAATCGGCTAAAGAAATCGTAGAAACAGCGAAACGTACTGGTGCTCGGATTAATGGTCCTATTCCATTGCCGACAAAGAAAGAACGTTTTACTGTTTTGACTTCGCCGCACGTCAATAAGGATGCACGGGATCAGTATGAAATCCGTACACACAAACGCCTTATGGATATTGTTGAGCCTACTGATAAAACAGTAGATGCACTCATGAAACTGGACCTCGCCGCTGGCGTAGATGTTCAGATCAAGTTGAATTAAGAGGGGCTTGAGCAATGACTATTGGACTTGTCGGCCGGAAACGTGGAATGACACGCGTCTTTACAGAAGATGGCGTATCAACACCCGTAACGGTAATCGAAGTTGAACCTAACCGTGTCAGCCAGTTAAAAACGGTTGAAACAGATGGCTATAATGCTGTCCAAGTAACAGTGGGTTCAAAGAAAACGTCACGCGTCACTAAGCCACAAGCAGGACACTTTGCAAAAGCAGAGTCTGCATCTGGTGATAAAGTAAGTGAGTTTACTGTTGAGGGTGAATCTGAGCTAGAGCTCGGTTCAGAAATCAAAGTAACTATGTTTGAAGCGGGTCAAAAAATTGATGTTAGCGGAATAACAAAAGGTAAAGGCTTCGCCGGTGGTGTGAAACGCTATGGTTTCCGTGGTGGTGATGCCACACATGGTAACTCTATCTCTCATCGTTCAGCGGGTTCAATCGGTCAATGTCAAACGCCAGGTCGTGTCTTTAAAAACAAGAAAATGGCTGGACATATGGGTGATGTGAAACGTACTTTACAAAACCTATCGGTAGTTAGGGTAGATGAAGAACGTAACTTACTGTTAGTCAAGGGCTCTGTTCCTGGCGCAACAGGTAGTAGCGTTGTTATTCGTCCTGCTGTAAAAGCCTAAAAGATTCTTAGGGGAATAATTGTGGATCTTCAATTACAATCTTTCGACGGAGCAAAAGCCGGAAACATCACTGTTTCTGATGAAATGTTCGATCGAGAATACAATGAATCTATGGTTCATCAAGTAGTAACAGCATACTTAGCGGGTGCAAGAGCTGGTACGCACGCACAAAAAACACGCTCAGAAGTGCGCGGTGGTGGACGTAAACCATTTGCACAAAAAGGGAGTGGTCGTGCTCGTGCAGGTACAATCAGAAGTCCAATTTGGCGTTCTGGTGGTACAACTTTTGCTGCTAAACCACGTGATTATAGTCAAAAAGTAAACCGTAAAGTTTACCGTCATGCACTATGTTCTATCTTATCTGAACTACGTCGTAATGACAGTTTAGTTATTGTAGATAAAGTTGACTTAGCATCACCAAAAACAAAAGACTTATTAGCTAAAACAGATGCGTTAGGGCTGAAAAATGCACTTATCGTAACGGAAAATGCAGCAGGTAATCTCGCGTTAGCATCACGTAACTTATACGATATCGCAGCAACAGATGCTGCTCATATCAACCCAGTTGCATTGTTGCGTTTTGAAAAAGTAGTTATGAGCGAAGACTCTGTTCGTAAATTAGAGGAGTCATTGCTATGAACCCAGAACGTTTAACAAAAATAATTTTAGGTCCAGTGGTAGCTGAGAAAGCAACACGTGTTGCTGAAAACCATAATCAAGTCGTCCTAAAAGTGTTGCCAAGTGCAAACAAATTAGAAATTAAAAAAGCAGTAGAATTACTGTTTGATACTCAAGTTGAGTCAGTAACGACAACCAATGTGAAAGGTAAAATCAAACGCACAGGCCGCGTCATGGGCAAGCGTAATGATTGGAAAAAAGCCTACGTCACATTGGCTGAAGGGTCAGACATCAATTTCGTTGGCGCTGAATAAATAATAGAATACGGGTGAGGAATCAGGAATGGCGTTAAAGAAAGCTAAACCTACATCGGCAGGCCGAAGATTTGTTGTACAAGTAAAAACAGCAGATCTCCACCGTGGTGCACCATATGCACCGTTGGTAGAAAAAAAGGCAAAAACTGGTGGTAGAAATAATGCAGGTCGCATCACAGTTAGACATCGTGGTGGTGGTCATAAGCAACGTTACCGTTTAATTGACTTTAAACGCAATAAAGACGGCATTCCAGCAGTTGTAGAACGTATTGAATACGATCCTAACCGCACGGCCCATATTGCTTTATTAAGTTATGCTGATGGTGAAAAAACATACATCATTGCACCTAAAGGTGTTGTGGCTGGAGATAAATTAGAATCTGGTGATAATGCCGCTATTCGTGCAGGAAATGCAATGAAATTAGCGTCTGTACCTTTAGGTAGCACGATTCACTGTATTGAAATGAAACCAGGCAAGGGTGCACAAATTGCCCGTAGTGCTGGTAGCAGCGCGCAGTTTGTTGCACGTGAAAATGGCTACGCCACATTACGTTTACGCTCTGGCGAAATGCGTAAAATACCACTCGAATGTAAAGTGACAATGGGTGAAGTTGGTAACGGTGAACATTCACTAAGATCATTAGGTAAAGCCGGTGCTACACGCTGGCGTGGTGTTCGTCCTACCGTTCGCGGTGTTGTGATGAATCCGGTTGATCATCCGCATGGTGGTGGTGAAGGTCGCACATCAGGTGGTCGTCATCCAGTATCACCTTGGGGTATGCCAACAAAAGGCTACAAAACTCGTAAAAATAAACGTACAGATAATTTAATCGTACGTCGTCGTAACAAAAAATAAAGGCTAGGAATTAAGTATGCCGCGTTCAATTAAAAAAGGTCCTTTTATAGACCTGCACCTTGAAAAGAAGGTTTTAGAAGCAGTAGAAGCAAATAATAAGCGTCCAATCAAAACATGGTCTCGTCGTTCAATGATTATTCCAGACATGATTGGTCTTACTATTGCTGTTCATAATGGTAGACAACACCTACCGGTATTTATTACAGAAGACATGGTCGGGCACAAGTTGGGTGAGTTTTCTCCAACGCGTACCTTCAGAGGTCATATCGCTGATAAGAAAGTTAAGCGATAGGTAGGGGTAGAGAAATGGCGACAACAGCAAAATATAGCTATGCAAGAATTTCTGCACAAAAAGTACGTTTAGTTGCAGATCAAATTAGAGGATTGCCAGTAGAAAAGGCGATTAACTTATTAACCTTCAGTCCTAAAAAAGCAGCAGTATTGATGAAAGAGGTTTTAAACTCTGCCATCGCAAACGCTGAGCATAATGACGGAGCAGATATCGACGAGCTTTATATCTCAGTCGTAATGGTTGATGAAGGTTCAACAATGAAACGTATGTCACCACGTGCTAAAGGCCGTGGTAACCGTATCCTTAAACGCACTAGCCACATCACTGTGGTTGTAGACGAAAAGTAAGAGAGAATACTTATGGGACAAAAGGTTCACCCAACTGGCTTTAGACTTGGTATAATTAAGGATTGGAATTCAATCTGGTATGCTGACTCTTCTGAGTTTTCTAAACTACTAGAGAAAGATCTGAAAGTACGTGCTTATCTTAAGGATAAATTGTCACATGCTTCAGTGAGTAAAATTCAAGTAGATAGACCTGCGAAAAACGCTAAAATCACGATTCATACGGCTCGCCCGGGCATCGTGATTGGTAAGAAAGGCGAAGATATCGATAAGTTGCGCCGTGAGGTGTCAGCAATTATGGGTGTTCCCGTCAATGTCGGCGTTGAAGAGATTCGCAAACCTGAACTCGATGCAACACTAGTTGCAGAAAGCGTAGCGCAACAATTAGAACGCCGCATTATGTTCCGTCGTGCAATGAAACGTGCGGTGACTAATACCATGCGTTTAGGTGCGCAAGGTATCCGTATTAATGTAGCGGGTCGCTTAAACGGTGCGGAAATCGCGCGTACTGAATGGTATCGTGAAGGTCGCGTGCCATTACATACATTACGTGCTGATATCGATTATGGTACAGCGGAAGCGAATACGACTTACGGCATCATTGGTGTCAAAGTTTGGATTTTTAAAGGCGAAGTTTTTGACGCGAATGCGCAAACTCCTGCCCCAGTTGAGAAGTAAGGTTATAACCCATGTTACAGCCAAAAAGAACAAAATTTAGAAAGCAGATGAAACTGCGCAACCGTGGTTTAGCCAATCGCGGTTCGAAAGTCAGTTTCGGAGAGTTTGGTCTTAAGTCATTAGAGCGTGGTCGTATTACGGCGCGTCAAATTGAGGCAGCTCGTCGTGCTATGACACGTTACGTTAAACGTGGTGGTAAAATTTGGATCCGTGTTTTCCCGGATAAGCCAATTACCAGTAAGCCACTTGAAGTACGTCAAGGTAAAGGTAAAGGTAATGTTGAATACTGGGTTGCTAATGTGCAGCCGGGTCGCATGCTTTATGAGATGGAAGGTGTTGATGAAGAAGTGGCACGCGAAGCGTTTCGCTTAGCCGCAGCAAAACTTCCTGTTAAAACAACATTTGTAACACGGGCAGTATTGTAATGAAAGCAAATGAAATTAGACAGAAATCTGCTGAAGATATGGTGCAAGAATTAGATGCATTACATAAAGAACAGTTCAATTTACGTATGCAGCATGCAACGGGCCAACTGACTCGTAACAGTGAAATGAAACGGGTTCGTCGTGATATTGCACGCATCAAAACTGTACTGAACGAAAAGAAATAGGGCGCAGACATGAGTGAACAAGAAAACAATACACGTTTAGTAACAGGTCGCGTAGTAAGCGATAAAATGGATAAATCAATCACAGTATTGATTGAGCGTAAAGTTGCACATCCTATCTATAAGAAATATGTAAAACGTTCTACAAAATTGCATGCACATGATGAAGAAAACACATGCAATGTAGGCGATGTTGTCAACATTACATCAACACGTCCAATGTCAAAGACTAAGTGCTGGAAATTAGTCGACGTTGTGACACGTGCTAAGTAATCCCGGTTATATTGGAGTTTAGACCATGATTCAAATGCAAAGTAGTCTAGATGCCGCAGATAACAGCGGTGCTAAGCGCATAGAGTGTATTAAAGTATTAGGCGGTTCACACCGTCGTTATGCAGGTATTGGTGACGTGATTAAGGTCACTATCAAAGAAGCTGCACCACGTGGCAAAGTGAAAAAAGGTGAAGTGCACAATGCTGTCATCGTCAGAACGCGTAAAGGTGTTCGTCGTCCTGATGGTTCGTCAATTCGCTTTGATGGCAATGCTGCAGTGTTATTAAACGCTGCGCTTCAGCCTATTGGCACACGTATCTTTGGCCCTGTCACACGTGAACTTCGCGGTGAGAAGTTCATGAAGATTATTTCACTAGCGCCTGAAGTGCTATAAGTTAGGAGACGCTGAGATGGAAAGATTAAAAACAGGTGATCAAGTTGTCGTGATAGCGGGCAAAGATCGTGGTAAACAAGGTGAGATTAAAACACGCGGAGAAGATGGTAAGTTCGTGGTTGAAGGTATCAACTTGGTGAAAAAGCACACTAAACCAAATCCTAATGCAGGAACAACAGGCGGCATTTTAGATAAAGAAATGCCAATTGATGGTTCTAACCTGGCTTTGTTGAACCCTGCTACAGGTAAGGGTGAAAAAGTGGGCTTTAAAATTTTAGATGATGGCCGCAAGGTTCGTGTGTTTAAATCAAACGGCGAAGTTGTCGGCGCATAAGCGACGAATTAGGTAATTACAGTGAGCAGATTAAAAGATTTTTATCGTGATGAAGTAATCAAACAGCTAATGGAGCAGTTTGGTTACAAATCAGTAATGGAAGTGCCTAAGGTGACCAAGGTCACACTTAATATGGGTGTTGGCGAAGCGTTGACTGATAAGAAAGTATTGGAAAATGCAGTCTCTGATATGGAGAAAATTGCAGGTCAGAAAGCGGTTATCACTAAAGCAAAGAAATCAATTGCAGGTTTTAAATTGCGAGAAGGTTGGCCTGTAGGTTGTAAAGTGACTTTACGTTCTGACCGTATGTACGATTTCCTTGATCGTTTGATTACGATTTCAATTCCCCGGGAGCGTGATTTCCGAGGCTTGAATCCGAGGTCTTTTGATAAGCAAGGTAATTACAGTATGGGAGTGAAAGAGCAAATCATCTTCCCGGAAATTGAATACGATAAAATTGATAAGCTAAGGGGAATGGATATTACCATTACAACAACTGCAAAAACGGCTGAAGAGTCTCATGCATTGTTGAAGGCATTTAAATTCCCTTTCAGAAAATAAATATAGGTTGGATGGACTAAGTTATGGCTAAACGTTGCATGGTAAACCGCGAAATTAAACGCGAAAAATTAGTGAAAAAATACGCTGTCAAACGCGCTGAACTCAAAAAGCAAATGTTGAATCAAACATTGTCTTTTGAAGAGCGTCAAGAAGCAGCTAAAAAGTTTCACGCTTTACCACGGAACTCAAGCGCAAGTCGCATGAGAAACCGCTGTAGCATAACTGGGCGACCACATGGTTTTTACCGCAAGTTTGGCCTGTCTAGAAATAAATTACGCGAACATGCTATGGCTGGTGACATCCCCGGTCTTGTAATGGCTAGTTGGTAAACGCCGATAGAATTTGTGGAGCTAGAATAAAATGAGTATGACAGACCCAATTGCAGATATGCTGACTCGCATTCGTAATGCACAGCAAGCGAATAAAACAGAAGTATTAATGCCTTGTTCAAATGTAAAAGTGAGCATTGCTAAGGTACTTCAAGAGGAAGGTTACATCTCTGCACATAACGTAACAGAAGTAGAAGGTAAAAAAGTACTTTCAATTGCATTGAAGTATTTTGAAGGTAAGCCTGTTATTTCTCAAATTGATCGCGTTAGTAGACCTGGTCTACGCGTTTATAAAGCAGCAGGCGAAATACCTAAAATCATTGCAGGTTTAGGTATAGCGGTTGTCTCTACATCACAAGGTGTAATGACAGATCGTAAAGCGCGTTCACTTGGCCAGGGCGGTGAAGTCCTGTGTGCTGTTAGCTAGAGTATTGGAGAATATAGAATGTCACGTATAGCTAATGCGCCAGTAGAAATACCGGCAGGCGTAGAAGTTTCTTTGAATGGCGCCCAAGTATCTATTAAAGGTACAAAAGGCACTTTAAGTCGCGATATACACAGCGATGTTGAAGTGAAGCAAGAAGGAACTACTTTAAAATCATCTGCTCGTAATAAAGCAAAACAATCAGTTGCGTTAGCAGGCACGACACGTGCTTTGTTAAACAATATGGTGATTGGTGTCAGCCAAGGTTTTGAGAAGAAATTAACACTAGTTGGTGTTGGTTACCGTGCTAAATCACAAGGTAACAAACTAGACTTAACGTTAGGTTTTTCACACCCTGTTCAATATATTGTGCCAGAAGGCATCAAAATTGAAACACCGAGCCAAACTGAAATCGTCGTATCTGGTGCTGATAAAGAAGCAGTAGGTCAAGTAGCGGCAGATATTCGTGCTTATCGTCCACCTGAACCTTATAAAGGCAAAGGCGTGCGTTATACAGATGAATATGTTGCTCGCAAAGATGCTAAGAAGAAATAATTAGGCAAAACTATGGATAAGAAAATATCACGTTTACGCAGAGCGAAAAGATCACGAGCAAAAATGAAAGAGCTCGAATCATACCGTCTAACTGTTCACAGAACTCCACGTCATATATATGCTCAAGTGATTTCGCATGACAGTACGAAGGTCATTGCATCAGCATCTACACTTGATGCCGATGTGAAAAAAGAATTGAAAAGCAGTGGTAATGCCGCAGCAGCAGCTGTCGTCGGTAAAGCAATTGCTCAACGCGCATCCGGCGAAGGTGTCACAACAGTGTCATTCGATCGCTCTGGTTTTAAATATCATGGTCGAGTGCAAGCACTCGCAGAAGCTGCCCGTGAAAACGGCTTGCAGTTTTAATTTTACAAGGGTTTAGCTCATGGCTCAAAATGAACAACGACAACAGCCTTCGGATGGTTTTGTAGAAAAATTGGTTGGTATCCGCCGCGTCGCAAAAGTAGTGAAAGGCGGTCGCGTATTTGGTTTTTCTGCTTTAACAGTCGTCGGTGACGGTGAAGGCCGTGTTGGCTTCGGTCAAGGTAAAGCACGTGAAGTGCCAGTTGCGATTCAAAAAGCAATGGACGAAGCAAGAAAGAATATGCAAAAAGTCTCTCTTGACGGTCATACTTTACAACATGCTCTGACATCTCAATTCGGCGCAGCTAAAGTCTACATGCAACCAGCCTCTGAAGGTACGGGTGTTATTGCCGGTGGTGCAATGCGTGCAGTATTTGATGCTGTCGGCGTTCATAATGTATTAGCTAAATCTATTGGTTCAACAAACCCGTTAAATGTTGTTCGTGCAACAATTAAAGGTTTGACTGACATGAATAACCCAGAAGCAATTGCTGCCAAACGTGGCAAATCTGTTGCTGAGATCATGGAATAAAAAAATGGCAGCTCAAGATAAATTAAAAGTGACATTGCTGAAAAGCACAATTGGTCGCTTAGCAAAACATAAAGCATGTGTAGCAGGCCTTGGTTTGAGAAAAACAGGCAGCAGCGCTATCGTTATCGACACACCTGAGAATAGAGGCATGATTAATCATGTGTCTTATTTACTAAAGGTTGAGGAAGCTTAAGATGAACTTAAATACAATTGCGCCGGCTCCAGGAGCCACAAAAGACGCTAAACGTGTAGGCCGCGGTATTGGTTCTGGCTATGGTAAGACAGCAGGTCGTGGGCATAAAGGTCAGAAGTCACGCTCTGGTGGTTTTACAAAGCGTGGTTTTGAAGGTGGTCAAATGCCTTTGCAACGTCGTTTACCGAAAGTCGGGTTTAGTTCACGCAAAGCAACAGTAACAACTGAAGTACGTCTAGATGTACTTCAAAACTTAGGTTTAGAAGTTGTTGACTTGCTAGCACTTAAAACTGCCGGTGTTATCTCTGAAAATATTCTACGTGCAAAAGTGATTGCCTCAGGTGAAATTACAAGTGCCGTTACAGTGAAAGGCTTACCAGCAACTGCGGGCGCTAAAAAAGCGATCGAAGCTGCCGGCGGTAAGGTCGAAGAGTAAATAACGTGGAAAAAAACAAACAACGCGAACTATTAGCGACAGGAAAATATAGCGAACTGAAAAGTCGTTTACTTTTTGTACTGGGCGCATTGCTTGTTTTTCGCTTAGGAACCTTTATCCCTGTTCCAGGTATTGATCCTGGCGCATTAGCAATCATGTTCGAACAGCAAAAAGGCACAATCTTAGACATGTTCAACATGTTCTCAGGTGGTGCACTCGAGCGTTTGTCTGTATTCGCTCTGGGTATTATGCCTTATATATCTGCATCGATTATTATGCAGCTATTAACAGTAGTACACCCGAAACTAGCACAGATGAAAAAAGAAGGTGCAGCAGGTAAGCGCAAAATTACACAATACACGCGCTATGGCACATTGGTATTAGCGACATTTCAGGCTTTAGGTATTGCGATTGCATTGGAAAGTCAGAGTGCAGCAGGTGTAGGGGTTGTAATTGATCCTGGCATGATCTTTAGAGTCAGTGCTGTCATCACATTAGTTACTGGCACAATGTTCTTAATGTGGCTAGGTGAGCAAATCACTGAACGTGGCATCGGTAATGGTATTTCACTGATTATCTTTGCAGGTATTGTTGCTGGGTTACCGGCAGCTGTTGGTGGTACGTTAGAGCTAGCAAGAACGGGACAGCTTCATACGTTCTTGGTAATTACAATTGCTGTCTTAGCATTAGCAGTGACAGCATTTGTTGTGTTTGTTGAAAGAGCACAGCGTCGTATCCCAGTACATTATGCTAAGCGTCAACAAGGCCGGAAAATGGTACAGGGTCAAGTAACCCATTTACCATTAAAGCTGAATATGGCAGGTGTTATACCACCTATCTTTGCGTCAAGTATCATTCTCTTTCCCGCTACAATTGCAGGTTGGTTTGGTAGTGCACAAGGTATGGGGTGGTTAAAAGACATTTCTACGATGATGTCACCAGGACAACCACTGTATGTGTTGTCTTATGCAGTCGCGATTATTTTCTTTTGCTTTTTCTATACCGCATTAGTCTTTAATCCAAAAGAAACAGCAGAGAATTTACAAAAATCAGGTGCATTTATTCCTGGTATTAGACCTGGCGAGCAAACAACAAAGTACATTGACAGCGTGATGGGTCGGTTAACTTTAGCGGGTGCGATTTATATAACGTCGGTATGTTTATTACCTGAATTCCTGATTTTATATTGGAGCGTACCATTCTATTTTGGTGGTACCTCGTTATTGATTATTGTCGTCGTCGTGATGGATTTCGTATCACAAGTACAGTCGCATATGATGTCACAACAATATGAAAGTTTAATGCGTAAGCAGAACAAAAACAACAATGGTATGACTGGCTTTTTAGGCTAGAAACACCCGATATTAAAGAAGTATTGGAGAAGATAGATGAAAGTCCAGGCATCAGTAAAAAAGATTTGCCGCAATTGCAAAATTGTAAAGCGTAATGGCGTATTACGTGTTATCTGTAAAGAAGCACGTCACAAGCAACGTCAAGGTTAAGACAAATAACTGAATTAATTTATTGTTGAACTGCAGAATTATCTGATATAATTCTCTGTTCACTATTGAAGGATTAGGGTAGCTCAATGGCTCGTATTGCTGGGATAAACGTTCCCGTTCAAAAACACACTGTAATTGGCTTAACAGCTATTTATGGCATCGGTCTTACTCGCGCGCGTCAAATTTGTGCAGCAGCGGGTGTAAAGGAAGATGTCAAGATTCGTGATTTATCAGAACAAGAAGTAGAGTCACTTCGGACAGAAGTTGCTAAATTCACTGTAGAAGGTGATTTAAGACGTGAAGTCTCTATGGATATTAAGCGTCTTAAAGATCTTGGATGCTATCGTGGTGTACGCCATCGTCGAGGTTTACCTCTTCGTGGTCAAAGAACAAAAACAAATGCAAGGACCCGTAAAGGTCCACGCAGAATGATTAAGTAAAGAGGCGATTCGATGGCAGTAAATTCACCAGCACGGCAGCGTAAGCGTGTTAAAAAGAACGTGGTTGATGGCGTAGCTCATGTCCACGCATCATTTAATAACACAATTATCACTATCACTGATAGACAAGGTAACGCGTTATCTTGGGCTACATCAGGTGGTTGTGGTTTTAGAGGGTCTCGTAAGAGTACACCCTTCGCAGCACAGGTAGCAGCAGAGAAAGCAGGTCAAGTAGTCAAAGACTTCGGCATGAAAAATCTTGATGTTGAAATTAAAGGCCCAGGTCCTGGTCGTGAATCTGCAGTACGTGCATTAAACAACCTTGGATTCAAAATTAATAATATTACAGACGTAACACCAATTCCCCATAATGGTTGTCGTCCGCCAAAACGGCGTAGAGTGTGATTTAGGAGATTCATTATGGCAAGATATATTGGTGCAAAATGTCGTTTATGTCGTCGAGAAGGTGAAAAACTTTTCTTGAAAGGCGAAAAATGTCACACATCTAAATGTGCAATGGAAAATAGAGCTTTTCCTCCTGGTCAACATGGCCAGCGTCGTGGTCGTTTAACTGACTACGCAACACAATTGCGTGAAAAACAAAAAATGCGTCGGGTTTATGGCATTTTAGAGAAGCAATTCCGTCTCTATTATAAAATGGCTGATAACAAGAAGGGTTCTACAGGTGAGAACTTATTACAATTCTTAGAAAATCGTTTAGATAATGTCGTTTATCGCATGGGTTTCGGCGTTTCACGTAGTGAAGCTCGCCAACTCGTTCGTCATAACGCAATTACTGTTAATGGTAAAAAGGTCAATATTCCTTCTTACCAAGTAAGAGCAAATGATGTGATTGCAGTGCGTGAAGCAGGTAAAGTTCAAATTCGTATTAAAGCGTCGTTAGAACTAGCTGCCCAACATGGTTTTTCTGATTGGGTAGAAGTTGACGTTGATAAAATGCAAGGCACGTATAAAAACGTTCCTGAGCGTTCTGAACTACCAGCCGAGATTAACGAGCACTTAATCGTTGAATTGTACTCGAAATAATTTTAACTAAACCAACGGGTTTATTTAGAGGAAATTGCATGACGACCTATATGAGTCAATTATTAAAGCCACGCATTGTTGATATTAAAAAATCTAGCAATACACGGACACGCCTAGTGTTAGAGCCGTTAGAACGTGGTTTTGGTCATACATTAGGTAACGCCTTAAGACGGATTTTATTGTCTTCAATGGAAGGTACCGCAGTAATCGAAGCACAAATTGATGGCGTAGTACATGAGTACTCAGCAATCGATGGTGTTCAAGAAGATGTTTTAGATATTTTGTTGAACATGAAAGGAATTGCCGTCATTTTGCATGAGCAAACTGAAGCAGTTTTAACATTAACAAAAGAAGGTGTCGGCCCTGTTACTGCAGGTGATATCCAAGTACCACACAATGTTGAAATAGTGAATCCTGATCATGTCATTGCAAACTTAACGGGTGGTAGCTTATCTATCACATTTAAAGTTGCAACAGGTCGCGGTTACCAGCCTGCAAATACACGAGTTGATAATGAAGAAGATGATCGCGTAATCGGTCAACTATATATAGATGCTTCTTTTAGTCCTGTTAATATGGTGACATATAACGTCGAAAGTGCACGTGTTGAAAACAGAACAGATCTAGATAAACTAATTATTGATGTCGACACTGATGGCACGCTCGAAGCTGAAGAAGCCATTAAATATGCATCAACGATTTTAAGCGATCAACTATCGTCATTTGTTGACTTTAAAGTGATTGAAGAACAAACAGTTGAAAAAGAAGAACCAACAGTTGATCCAGCACTACTTCAAGCGATTGATGAATTGGACTTAACCGTTCGTTCAGCGAATTGTTTGAAAGCAGAGAATATCTATTACGTTGGTGACTTAATTCAGCGTAGTGAAATGGAACTGTTAAAAACGCCTAATTTAGGCAGAAAGTCATTGACTGAAATTAAAGATGTGTTGGCAACAAAAGGCCTGTCATTAGGCATGCAGCTAGAAAACTGGCCGCCGTCATCACTAGAACAGAAATAATCATACTGAAGCTAATTCAGCATAAAGATATTATAGGGTAATAAAAATGCGTCATCGTAATTCTGGTCGTAAATTAAATCGTAATAGTAGTCACAGAAAAGCAATGTTTAAAAACATGGCAGCTTCTCTAGTTGAACATGAAATGATTCGTACAACATTGCCAAAAGCAAAAGAATTACGCGGTGTTATTGAACCTTTGATAACGCTCGGTAAAATTGATACTGTTGCGAATCGTCGTCTTGCCTACTCAAGACTCGATGACAGACAAGCAGTTACTAAATTATTCTCTGATATTGGACCTCGTTCAGTATCGCGTCCAGGTGGTTATATTCGTATTCTTAAATGTGGTTTACGAGCAGGTGATAAAGCGCCAATGGCTATCGTAGAATTGGTTGATCGTAAAGAAGAAGCAACTGCAGAATAATTATCTAAGAAAGTTACAAAAAAGCCGACTTTGAGTCGGCTTTTTTGTGTCTATTATGCGAAATATTAACGATCAAATAATAGAAAAAAACCTGTTTATTAGCTTGACAAAAAATAAACATAAATAAAGGCGTTTTTATCCTATAAAAGCGTTGACAGTCCAGTGAGAGGCTGTATAATTCTCGCTTCTTTGTAGCAGACATGACGTTGCGACAAAGCGCTCTTTAAAAAAATAATATCAAGTAATCTATGTGGATACTTGCATTGGGTCATTCTTACAAAAAGAACCGATGCAAAATATTTACATTAAACAGCAATGTATAAAGTAAACGATTAGCATCAAAATGAGTTAGTAGGATCTTAAAAATCCTACAAAAGAAGTAATTAAACTGAAGAGTTTGATCATGGCTCAGATTGAACGCTGGCGGCATGCCTAACACATGCAAGTCGAACGGTAACAGAACTAGCTTGCTAGTTGCTGACGAGTGGCGGACGGGTGAGTAATGTATAGGAACTTGCCTAGTAGTGGGGGACAACGTGTGGAAACGCACGCTAATACCGCATACGCTCTACGGAGGAAAGCAGGGGATCTTCGGACCTTGCGCTACTAGATAGGCCTATATTGGATTAGCTAGTTGGTAAGGTAAAGGCTTACCAAGGCGACGATCCATAGCTGGTTTGAGAGAATGATCAGCCACACTGGGACTGAGACACGGCCCAGACTCCTACGGGAGGCAGCAGTGGGGAATATTGCACAATGGAGGAAACTCTGATGCAGCAATGCCGCGTGTGTGAAGAAGGCCTTAGGGTTGTAAAGCACTTTCAGACGTGAGGAAAAGTAGACCATTAATACTGGTTTGCCCTGACGTTAACGTCAGAAGAAGCACCGGCTAACTCCGTGCCAGCAGCCGCGGTAATACGGAGGGTGCAAGCGTTAATCGGAATTACTGGGCGTAAAGCGCGCGTAGGCGGTTAAATAAGTCAGATGTGAAATCCCTGGGCTCAACCTAGGAACTGCATTTGATACTGTTTAGCTAGAGTATGGTAGAGGTGAGTGGAATTTCAGGTGTAGCGGTGAAATGCGTAGAGATCTGAAGGAACATCAGTGGCGAAGGCGACTCACTGGGCCATTACTGACGCTGAGGTGCGAAAGCGTGGGTAGCAAACAGGATTAGATACCCTGGTAGTCCACGCCCTAAACGATGTCAACTAGGTGTGTGAAGGTTTATCCTTTGCGTATCGAAGCTAACGCGATAAGTTGACCGCCTGGGGAGTACGGCCGCAAGGCTAAAACTCAAATGAATTGACGGGGGCCCGCACAAGCGGTGGAGCATGTGGTTTAATTCGATGCAACGCGAAGAACCTTACCTGGTCTTGACATGTACGGAAGGTTGAAGAGATTCGACTGTGCCTTCGGGAACCGTAACACAGGTGCTGCATGGCTGTCGTCAGCTCGTGTCGTGAGATGTTGGGTTAAGTCCCGCAACGAGCGCAACCCCTGTCCTTAGTTGCCATCATTAAGTTGGGCACTCTAAGGAGACTGCCGGTGACAAACCGGAGGAAGGTGGGGACGACGTCAAGTCATCATGGCCCTTATGACCAGGGCTACACACGTGCTACAATGGCCGGTACAAAGGGCTGCTAACTCGCGAGAGTACGCAAATCCCATAAAACCGGTCGTAGTCCGGATTGGAGTCTGCAACTCGACTCCATGAAGTCGGAATCGCTAGTAATCGCAGATCAGAATGCTGCGGTGAATACGTTCCCGGGCCTTGTACACACCGCCCGTCACACCATGGGAGTGGGTTGCAAAAGAAGTAGCTAGGCTAACCTTCGGGAGGCCGGTTACCACTTTGTGATTCATGACTGGGGTGAAGTCGTAACAAGGTAGCCCTAGGGGAACCTGGGGCTGGATCACCTCCTTTTATAGAAGTAAGGTTATTCTTTGTGAGTATTCACATACATTACTTGATATTTTAAAGATAGATATCTGGGTCTGTAGCTCAGTTGGTTAGAGCGCACCCCTGATAAGGGTGAGGTCGGTGGTTCAAATCCACCCAGACCCACCACTTTTACGTATCTTGCTCCTTTACGTTGACGCATTGGCTAACGCCAACGTCATCACCATAAAGAATCAAGCTACAAAAAAGACTTTTACAGTTTTTTAAAAGTGAAGCCCGAACCTAAAACCCAAGTTACTTGGGGCTATAGCTCAGCTGGGAGAGCGCCTGCCTTGCACGCAGGAGGTCAGCGGTTCGATCCCGCTTAGCTCCACCATTATCTATTTTTATCCAAATGGTTATCATTTAAAAGTGAGTTTATTAAGCTTATTTTTAAATGATTTTTAATCATTGCTCTTTAACAAAATGGGAAAAACAAGGCAGATTACATTTGTTGTGATGACGAATGTAAATCTAAATAGAAGAGAAAAAATGTAGTACAGCAAAAAGCTGTATGACGTTAAATACATGCAGATATCGTGTCTGAGTGTACTTAGGGTTATATGGTCAAGTGAATAAGCGCACATGGTGAATGCCTTGGCGATAAGAGGCGATGAAGGGCGTAGTGATCTGCGAAAAGCGTTGGCGAGTTGATGAACGAGCTTTGACCCAACGATACCCGAATGGGGAAACCCAGCTAGCATAAGCTAGTTATCTTTAAGTGAATACATAGCTTAAAGAGGCAAACCTGGAGAACTGAAACATCTAAGTACCCAGAGGAAAAGAAATCAACCGAGATTTCCTAAGTAGCGGCGAGCGAACGGGAAACAGCCTGCAAGTAATAATCTTCGTATTAGTGGAATAGTCTGGGAAGGCTAGCAATAAAGGGTGATAGCCCCGTACACGAAAATGCGATTATGGTACTAAGCTTGCGACAAGTAGGGCGGGGCACGAGAAACCTTGTCTGAACATGGGGGGACCATCCTCCAAGGCTAAATACTCCTTATCGACCGATAGTGAACTAGTACCGTGAGGGAAAGGCGAAAAGAACCCCGTTTAGGGGAGTGAAATAGAACCTGAAACCGTGTGCGTACAAGCAGTAGGAGCAGACTTGTTCTGTGACTGCGTACCTTTTGTATAATGGGTCAGCGACTTAATTTATGTAGCGAGCTTAACCGAATAGGGGAGGCGCAGGGAAACCGAGTCTTAATAGGGCGAATAGTTGCATGGATTAGACCCGAAACCTGGCGATCTATCCATGGCCAGGGTGAAGGTGGGGTAACACCTACTGGAGGCCCGAACCCACGTATGTTGAAAAATGCGGGGATGAGCTGTGGATCGGAGTGAAAGGCTAATCAAGCCAGGAGATAGCTGGTTCTCCTCGAAAGCTATTTAGGTAGCGCCTCGTGTCTCACTCTTGGGGGTAGAGCACTGTTTCGGCTAGGGGGTCATCCCGACTTACCAACCCGATGCAAACTCCGAATACCAAGAAGTGCAATCACGGGAGACACACGGCGGGTGATAACGTCCGTCGTGGAAAGGGAAACAACCCAGACCATCAGCTAAGGTCCCAAAATTACAACTCAGTGGAAAACGAAGTGGGAAGGCCTAGACAGCTAGGAGGTTGGCTTAGAAGCAGCCATCCTTTAAAGAAAGCGTAATAGCTCACTAGTCGAGTCGGCCTGCGCGGAAGATTTACCGGGGCTAAAGTTGTATACCGAAGCTATGGATACTCTTAGGAGTATGGTAGAGGAGCGTTCTGTAAGCGGATGAAGCACGCCTGTAAGGGAGTGTGGACGTATCAGAAGTGCGAATGCTGACATGAGTAACGATAAAGGGGGTGAGAGGCCCCCTCGCCGAAAATCCAAGGTTTCCTGCTCAATGCTAATCAGAGCAGGGTGAGTCGGCCCCTAAGGCGAGGCAGAAATGCGTAGTCGATGGGAAACAGGTTAATATTCCTGTACCGCTAGTTACTGCGATGGGATGACGGAGAAGGTTAGATCAGCACGAGATTGGTTGTTCGTGTTTAAGCGTGTAGGCTGATTTCTTAGGTAAATCCGGGAGATCACTAAGGCTGAGGCGTGATGACGAGTCCCTTAATGGGATGAAGTGATTGATACCCTGCTTCCAGGAAAAGTCTCTAAGCTTCAGGTAACAAGCGACCGTACCCCAAACCGACACAGGTGGATAGGATGAGAATTCCAAGGCGCTTGAGAGAACTCTGGTGAAGGAACTAGGCAAAATAGCACCGTAACTTCGGGAGAAGGTGTGCCTTACTGGTGAAGTGATTTACTCACCTAGCTAAGTAAGGTTGCAGTGAAATGGTGGCTGCGACTGTTTATTAAAAACACAGCACTCTGCAAACTCGCAAGAGGACGTATAGGGTGTGACGCCTGCCCGGTGCCGGAAGGTTAATTGATGAGGTTATACTTTATTGTAGAAGCTTTTGATCGAAGCCCCGGTAAACGGCGGCCGTAACTATAACGGTCCTAAGGTAGCGAAATTCCTTGTCGGGTAAGTTCCGACCTGCACGAATGGCGTAACGATGGCCACACTGTCTCCACCAGAGACTCAGTGAAATTGAAATTGCGGTTAAGATGCCGTATACCCGCGGCTAGACGGAAAGACCCCGTGAACCTTTACTATAGCTTTGCACTGAACTTTGAACCTACCTGTGTAGGATAGCTGGGAGACGTTGAAACATTGTCGCTAGATGATGTGGAGTCAACCTTGAAATACCAGCCTGGTATGTTTGGAGTTCTAACCTAGGTCCGTAAGCCGGATCGGGGACAGTGTATGGTGGGTAGTTTGACTGGGGCGGTCTCCTCCCAAAGAGTAACGGAGGAGCACGAAGGTACACTAAGCATGGTCGGACATCATGCGGTTAGTGCAATGGCATAAGTGTGCTTGACTGCGAGACAGACACGTCGAGCAGGTACGAAAGTAGGTCATAGTGATCCGGTGGTTCTGAATGGAAGGGCCATCGCTCAACGGATAAAAGGTACTCCGGGGATAACAGGCTGATACCGCCCAAGAGTTCACATCGACGGCGGTGTTTGGCACCTCGATGTCGGCTCATCACATCCTGGGGCTGTAGCCGGTCCCAAGGGTATGGCTGTTCGCCATTTAAAGTGGTACGCGAGCTGGGTTTAGAACGTCGTGAGACAGTTCGGTCCCTATCTGCCGTGGGCGTTGGAAATTTGAGAGGAGCTGCTCCTAGTACGAGAGGACCGGAGTGGACGTACCCCTGGTGTTCGGGTTGTTTTGCCAAAGGCATTGCCCGGTAGCTATGTACGGACGGGATAAGCGCTGAAAGCATCTAAGTGCGAAGCCCCCCTCAAGATTAGATTTCCCAGAGCTTTAAGCTCCTGAAGGGCCGTTGAAGACTACGACGTTGATAGGCTGGGTGTGGAAGCGTGGTAACACGTGAAGCTAACCAGTACTAATTGCCCGTGAGGCTTGACCATATAACCCCAAGTGTACTTGGGATGGTTTTTGCTGCACTACAACCTTCTATATTTATACAAACTTGTTTTTCTCATATTGGCTTAACTTTACGAAGTTGAGCAACGCTTATGCCTGGCGGCCATAGCGAATTGGTCCCACCTGATCCCATCCCGAACTCAGAAGTGAAACGATTTAGCGCCGATGATAGTGTGGGAGTTCCCATGTGAAAGTAGGTCACTGCCAGGCTTTTATTTAGAAGAACCCGTCTCGTTGTGAGACGGGTTTTTTTATACTTGCAAGATCTAGCAGTTCTGTTGTTTGTATTGATTTTGATTACTGCTAATTTAATATTTATTTAATTGAATAGGATTATGACCTTATGGCTATGCCAAAAATTATTGTTGAAAAGAATTTGAGTGATGCACGTAAAGCGGAATTAGGTATTGCCAGTTGGAATATCTGGGACTGCGAAGTTAGAGAGTTTCGCTTAGACTTTCAAGGCGAGTCAGAGCATTCATATATTTTGGAAGGTGAAATTGTTGTGACGCCAGATGGTGGTGAATCAGTCACAGTTGTACCTGGTGATTATGTGATTTTCCCTGATGGCTTAACAAGCATGTGGAGTGTCACTAAAACATTGAAAAAGCATTATATGAAAACAGCTGACTAGTTTGTTGTAGAAATATGAATTAAAAAGGCACCTAATTAGGTGCCTTTTTTATATCTACTATATCTGGGTATTTGAAAGTTGAGTAGAGTAAACATTTTTCTTTTATAAAAGAATTTTGACTCATTTATACTTTGTTTTTGTCATCTTAGTGCCAGAAGCGGACATAGGAAAAGAAATAAATCTGTCCCCATTTTCTTTTCGCTCACGTTCCATCTTCCGCCACTCGAACTTTTTTAGTTGCTGTCTCAAATATAAATGGAGGAAGTGGAGGCCTTGGGCTTTCTTTCATATTTTTTCCTTAGTAATTATGGGGCTGACTAGATAGCTCTTATGTGAGGGCTAATGTACGAAGATTCGTTACCTGATCGAAACCGATTCCCCAGTTATCCGTATCCACTTCGTTAATCACAACAAAGGTAGTGGACGGGTTTTTATCTAGAACATCTACCATCAACTGAGTACAACCTTTTATGATGGCTTGCTTTTGTTTGTTTGTTACGTTTTCATTGGTAATATTGACATTAATATAGGGCATAGATTTTCTCCTCCTCATTTAAGGGATGCTTAGCTTACAATTGTCAGGCTAGGCTGACTTTTGAGCCAAGCTCAGTATTGTCTGTTCAAAATATCCAACCGAATTAAGATCTGTGACCAAGGTATTCTCATCAAAGATAGCCGTAATCAAACTTACCCGAGCAGACAAACGAGCAGAGGGCGAGATCTTCTTCGTCCAATTCTAAACAACCCAGTGCTTGCGCCATATCAGTGTCTTTAACGAGTAAGGCACGTAAGAGTTGTGTAGGTAAAATATCGAGTGGCATCATCATTTCAAATGCGCCCACTGGGACCATGGCTCTAGGACTACCATTTTGTGATGTGGTGAGATTAAAGCTTTTCTTACCCATTAATTTTGATATAAACACATTCAATGCTGAGAATTTTTGAGTACCAGGCATTATCCAGCCGAAAAATTCTCGTTGATTACCTTCTGCAATAACAGAAATTTGATTGTGGAAACGGCCCAAATAAGCAGCCCAATTATTGGCAGTGTGTCCGGATAAGACTGAACCGGAAATAACGCGGGATTGCACCGGTTCCAATTCATCTTTGATGATGTCTTCTGTACTGGCTAAGCCGGCGGGGTCAGGACCAGAAAAAGTATGTGTTTCTACGTTAATGCCAGTGCTGTCTTGTACTACAGTATCAGTCGATTGACAGACAAAAACTTTACCTTTGGTCAACTGACTTAAGATGGTCAGGCCATGGGCATAATCCGCATTGTGTTCGTCAATGATGAGTATCGGGTTGGCGGCGAGAGGTTTGGTATCAATGGCGGTAACGAAAATGGAGCTGGGAGATGAATCAGGGTCTGGGGATTTACTGTAAGGCCTGGTTCGAATGGCTGTCCAGAGACCAGAATCGAGTAAATTTTGTTTTATCTTTTCTGGCTCTAATTGGTTTAATTCGGTGGGGTCGTATCGATCAAAAGTGACTTCTTCATCGCCTTGGAGCTCTATGATAACGGCTTGCAGTATGCGTTTGCTACCCCATTTGATGGCTTTAATTGTGCCTGCGCCAGGGGAAGTATAAGTAACACGTGGATTCTTTTTGTCAGTGAAGAGTGCTTGACCTAATTTAATACTTTGGCCTTCTTCGACTAGCATGGTCGGTTTCATACCATTGTATTCATTGCCAAGGATAGCAACAGAGGTGACGTGTCTAGCCGCTTCAATAGTTTGAATAGGCTCACCAGATAGGGGTAAGTCGAGGCCTTTCTGAATTGAAAAATGCATAGCTGTGTTGTGCAAAGGCTGCGTATGCTGCGGCCTTGGTACTCAAGTCCTCCTGTCTATGTTGAACTCAGTATAGGTGCTGTTTTCAATATGGGAAGAGGGGATTTGGTGATTTGTGATTGAGGTGGCTATTTTAGCCAGCGTAAGGCGATCAGAGTAGCGAAAAAAGTTGTTATTGCTGCCATCAAAAAGGTCATTGTGGGGCCGGGTGATACCCAAAAATAGCCGCTGAGTAGACTACCTAAAACACCGCCTGCACCAAAGCCAATACTGCTATAGAGCGCTTGGCCACGTGCTTGATTTTTTCCTGTGAAGTGTTGGTGTACCCACGTTATAGCTACAGCATGAAATGAGCCAAAGCTAGCGGCATGGAGGATTTGAGCAAATAATAACAAGGCTAAAGAGTCAGGGAAAAACCCGATCAGTAACCAGCGTAGCGTCGATAAAATCAAGCTGATAATTAAAACGACGCGGATACCGTAACGTGGCAGCCAGCGGTGCATTAATAAAAACACAATGATTTCAGCAATGACACCTAAAGCCCAGAGTTGGCCTATTAATGTTCTGCCATAACCATGTTGTTCTAAATAAATGGTGTAAAAAGTGTAATAAGGACCATGGCTCAATAAAGTTAAAAAGCAAATTGCAAAGAAGGCTAAGACTGACGGTTGCTTTAATAGGTGTGTTAAGGGCTGGTGATCACTTTTTAAATGTTGGGCTGCTGATTCAGGTACGGTCAGGCTCATCAACCAAATGCCCGTCATGGTGATAATAAGGGCAATGGGCATGGCTTCGATGCTGATCGTTTCAAAAAGGATGCCGAGTATTGATACAGATAAAATAAATCCGATAGAACCCCAGAGTCGGATTTTACTGTAGTGATGGCTTTTATTGCCTAAATGTTGCAAGGTGTTGGCTTCGAATTGGGGTAATGTGGCATTCCAAAATAAGCTGAAAATCAGCATGACAATGGCGATCCAAAGATAGCTATTATTGAGTAGGATTGCTGAAAATACGAGGGTGCCTATAAATGATGCGGCGCGGACAATTCGCATCCGTTGACCGTGGTGATCGGCGATCCACCCCCAAATATTCGGGGCAACAATGCGAGCACCTAGGAATATCGCGGTGAGCTCACCAATTTCTTGTGCAGAAAAACCTTGCCATTGTAGATAGAGTCCCCAGTAAGGAACGAAGACCCCAAGTGATGCAAAATAGAAAAAGTAGAAGCCCGATAAACGCCAGTATGGCGTCGTCGTGAATGGGCTCATGTACTAGCGGGAATGATTGGTGTCTCTGTTGTGACATCCATATTTTGAGCACGATGGCGAAGCATATGATCCATTAAAACAAGTGCGAGCATGGCTTCCGCAATCGGTGTGGCTCTGATGCCAACACAAGGATCGTGACGGCCATGGGTGACCACTTCGATTGCTTTACCTTGGGTATCGACACTTTTACCTGGAAGGCGGAGACTAGATGTCGCTTTGAGTGCCATGCTAACAAGTACGTCTTGACCGCTAGAAATACCACCTAAGACACCACCGGCATTGTTACTTAAGAAACCTTCAGGTGTGATTTCATCACGATGTTCTGTGCCTTTTTGGGTGACGGAATCAAACCCCGCTCCCAACTCGACGCCTTTAACTGCATTGATGCTGAGCATGGCATGGGCGATGTCAGCATCGAGGCGGTCAAAGACAGGTTCGCCTAAGCCCGGTGGGACATTACGTGCGATGACATTAATGCGTGCTCCAATTGAGTTACCTTCTTTACGTAGCGCATCCATATAGGCTTCGAGTTCTGCTTCTTTATCTGGATCGGGGTTGAAGAAGGCACTTTGGTCCATATGGGCCCAGTCAAACTTCTCTGTTTTTATCGGTCCGAGTTGGGCTAAATAACCTTGTATTTCGATGCCATAGCGATCATGTAAATACTTTTTAGCAATACCACCTGCAGCCACACGCATTGCTGTTTCGCGTGCTGAAGAACGACCACCACCACGGTAATCACGGACACCATATTTTTGATGGTAAGTGTAGTCGGCGTGTGCAGGCCGGAATTGGTGCATGATATTGCCATAATCTTTTGAGCGTTGATCCGTGTTTTCAATGATCATTCCGATAGGTGTACCGGTCGTTTTTCCTTCGAATACGCCAGAGAGGATTTTGACTTGGTCTAATTCGCGACGTTGTGTTTCATGGCGTGTTTTGCCTGGACGACGTTTGTCTAAATCATCTTGTAAATCTGCTTCTGTCAATTCCAGTCCAGGAGGGCAGCCATCGACGATGCAACCAATAGAAGGACCGTGGCTTTCACCAAAACTGGTGACGGTAAATATTTTTCCGAAACTATTGCCTGACATAATCTGCTTCCAAGTCGATATCGATACTGCTAAAAAGAGTTATTGATTGGGTTAATCGCTTTATATAATAAGCGATTTGGGCTTTTTCTTGAAATATTGACCAGTTTTAAACGATAAATAGGGTAGCGAAACCCAAGAATGCGACGAAACCGACGACATCAGTGACGGTGGTGAGCAATACACCGGCAGAAAGTGCGGGATCAGAACCAAACTTTTTCAGCATGATTGGAATGCTGACGCCTGCCAATGCTGCTGCGATTAAATTAATAACGATAGCGGCACCAATGAGCAAGCCGAGGGTGACACTTTGGAACCAAAGAAAGGTGACAAAGGCGATGGCGGTTGCCCAAATAAGGCCATTACTGGCGCCAACTAAGATTTCTTTGCGTAGTAGCCAGCGCTGATTGCTATCGTTTAATTGGCCTAATGCCATAGAGCGAATAACTAGGGTTAGGGTTTGGCTACCGGCGACGCCACCCATACTGGCTACAATGGGCATTAAGATTGCGAGTGCGACTTGTTTTTCAATCGTAGTATCAAATAAGCCAATAACCCAAGCCGCCAAGAATGCGGTTAGTAGGTTGACACCTAGCCATAAAGAACGGCGATGTATGCTTTTTTTAACGGGTGCGAAGGTATCTTCGTCCTCACTTAGTCCAGCAAGGCTTAACATGGAATGTTCGGCTTCATCCCGGATGACGTCAACGACATCATCGATGGTGATACGGCCAAGGAGCCGGTTGTCTGGGTCGACTACTGGGGCTGAAATGAGATTATGCTTTTCGAACCGGTGAGCGACATCGCTTTCGGGTGTACTTGCATCGATGGCTTCGATTTGGTTTGACATGGCCTTACTCACTGTTAATGAGCGGCTGCTGCTGACAAGTTTAGAGAGTTCAAGTGTGCCAAGATAATGGTCATCATGGTCGACGACGTATAGGCTATCGGTATTGGTTGGTATGTCACCGAGTATTCTAAGATAACGCAGAACGACTTCAAGTGTGATGTCCGATCGAACGGTGATGACGTCGGTGTTCATTAAACCACCCGCAGTATCTTCTTCATAAGCCAGCAAGGTTTCTACGCGCCGACGGTGTTGTGTGTCCATGGCACGAAGGACTTCACGCATGACGTGATTAGGTAGGACTTGTAGAATATCAGCGACATCATCGACATCGAGATCTTCCGTTGCGCTGATCAGGTCTGCGGTGTCCATATACTGGATTAGATCAGTTCGGACATCTTCACCAACATAAGACAGTACATCCCCACGAAGATCAGGGTTGATAATTGGCCAGCAAACTTTCCGTTCTAGTGGGGGTAATGATTCGAGTAAATGCGCTGTTTCTGCGGGATGTAAGCTAGCGAGTAAGCGGCGCATGCGTACGAAGCGACCACTTTTTAGTGCTTCGGAAAGGGCGTGGATAGGTAACGTGGTTGCTTGTTCTTGATTGAGTTCAGGCATAATCCAAATCTCGAGAGGGGATGGCCGAGAGGCGTTATTTGCTGACTATTCTAGACGGTTGATGTGGCAGTGAATAGGTTTAATCTTTTTAATTGTAGCTATTGATGGTTTCTAACACATACTCGGCATCAAAAGGGTTATCCATATTGAGAATTTCGAGTGTATTTCGAGGCAATTGTGTCAGGTCGGTTTCGTTAATGATCTGCTTGATTTCTAGAATGGCATTAGGATGCATACTAAAGTGATTTAGGCCCATCGCAAGTAATAAACGAGTGAGTCTGGGGTCACCGGCCATTTCGCCACACATAGAGACATCGATATTGTGTTTTTTCCCTGCGAGCAAGGTCATGTGTATGAGCCGAAGTATTGCTGGATGTAAGGGGTCATAAAGGTAGTTAACTTGATCATCTACCCTATCAACTGCGAGCGTATATTGAATTAAATCATTAGTCCCTATTGATAAGAAATCGACTTGTTTGGCAAACATTTCAGCACAGACAGCACTGGCCGGAATTTCTATCATAACGCCAACTTCAAGATGTTGATCGTAGTTGATGCCTTCTCGGTCGAGTTCTTGTTTGCAACTTTCAAGTTGGTTCTTTGCCTGTGTTAATTCTTGTAAATTCGAAACCATTGGAAACATGATTTTGACTTTACCGAAAGCCGAGGCTCTAAGGATAGCGCGGAGCTGGATTCGGAACATTGCTGGCTGCCCAAGGCAAAGTCGAATGGCCCGGAGTCCTAAAGCGGGGTTATTGACAGTTGGGCCATGATGGCGGCCACCATCGACAGTTTTATCTGCACCAAGGTCAAATGTTCTTATTGTCACGGGGTCGTCTATGCTTTCAACGACATCACGATAAGCTGCGAGTTGTTCTTCTTCTTCCGGTGGGGCCGCGCGGTTCATGTAGAGGAACTCGGTGCGGTATAAGCCGATTCCCTCAGCGCCGGCATTGCTGATTAGGCTAATGTCTTCAGGTAATTCTGCATTGGCTAATAACTTTATTTCCCTGCCATCTTTGGTTTTCGTTGCTTGTGTTTTGTAACGGTGGAGAGAGGCAATATGTGCTCTGAAAGCGACTAGTTTTTGTTGATACTCTGTTGTAATAGTGTCGTCAGCACTGGCGATCAAAATGCCTAATTCGCCATCTAATATCAGCGGTTCGTTATCTTGGATATAGCGGCGGACGGACTCGATGCCAACAATGGCAGGAATACCTAAACTGCGGGCTAAAATAGTGGTGTGAGATGTCGCTCCACCATGTTCGGTGACAAAGCCTGCGATACCTTGATGTTGCATTAAGACGGTATCGGCTGGCGTTAAGTCTTCGGCTATGATGATATGGCCTTTTAAGCGACCATCTGGAACTTCATGGTCTGCGACTTGTTCATCGGCCAGAATACGGTGAATGCGGGTAACGACGTGATCGATATCATCTTGGCGGGTACGAAGGTATGGGTCATCCATCTCGTTAAAGACATTGATGAGGGCATCACGTTGTAATTGTAGTGCCCATTCTGCATTACAACGCCTAGAACGAATCATGCTGATAGGAATAGTGGTTAATGAAGAGTCATTGAGCATCAATAAATGGGTGTCGATAAATGACGAGACATCGGTTGGTGCATTAGCCGGAATATGGTCACGAATAGCGAGGAGTTGCTCACGGGCTTGCTCAGTGGCATTTTTTAGCCGATCGACTTCTTGCTCGATGCTAAAAGCCGGGATAAGGTATTCTCGAACATCCAGCTGGTTATGGAATAAGATATGTGCGCGGCCGATTGCAATGCCGCGTGAGACGCCAAGGCCTTGTAGCTCAAGGGTCATTCACCTTCCCCAAAGTAGTTTTCGATGAGTGCTGTGATGTTATCAAAGGCATCTTGTTCGTCTTCTCCATTGATGTGTATAACGATATCAGTGCCTTTTGCTGCAGCTAGCATCATAAGGCCCATAATACTTTTTCCATTGACGATACGACCATTGCGAGCGACTTGAATATCAGATGTGAACTGTGAGGCAGTGGTGACGAATTTAGCTGCTGCACGGGCATGTAAACCGAGTTTGTTGACGATAGTAATAGACTGTTCGATCATGAAATACACCCGGTATGATGGCAACTTGCTACGCCTTCTTGGCCACCAGTGATGGCTTTTTGTTCTAGTTCATCAAGTGTTAAATGGGGGTAGTTCAGAACGCGTATCAACATGGGTAAATTAAGGCCGGAAACGATGCGAATATCGTGCCGCTCTGAAACATCGCAGGCGATATTGCTCGGTGTAGAGCCAAACATGTCAGTTAAAATCAAAGTGCCATTTCCTTGATCGATCTCTTCTAGGGTGTGTTTGAGTTTGAGTTTGATTTCATCGGTATTATCATGAATGCCAATTGATATTACCTTGGTCGGTAATGAATAGCAGGACAGCATTTGCCTTGCTGTGTTGATGAGCTCAGTGCCAACCTGATTATGGGAAATAAGTAAGATACCTACGGTCATGAAAATCTCTTTCTGTTACACCACATTTATTGAAAGGGGCTTGTTATGGTCAAGGTCATTGTGCCGCCATGATGTGTTGTTGTTTTTGCTTAAATTCTGTTTCAGTCTGATGCATCGTAGCTTGTATAGCTATGCCAGTTTGGATACGGTGGGCCAATGATGCTGGGTTGTGTGTTGACAATGTTAGCGTGGGAATAGATTGCTTACAAATAAGGGTGGTGGTTAAGCAAGGTCTGAGACCAGCGGGGTCAAAAGTCGGCTGGTTGTGGAGTTTGACAATAATGTCTAGTTTCGTTTTTTCTTGCCAAGCTTGCTTGCCGAAATGTTTGGTAACCGGGATGAGTCCAAGCTCTTTGGTATGGAGTAAATCAGCTAGTAATATAGGGCATTGTCCAATAACTTGGTGTTCGCTATAGATAAATTCTGCAATATCATCAGCGATAAGTTGATGGCCTTGATAAAGACACTCTAGCGCTAAGCTACTTTTCCCAATACCGGGTTCACCCATAATAAAAACACCTTGCCCTGAGATATTAAGTAGGACACCGTGGTGTGTTTCGGCTGAGTCGTTGCGGGTCATTGGTATTAATCGTCGTCGATAGCCAATAGTAAGTTAAACAATTTTTCGGGATCCTGGGTTGTTCGAATATTTTCGCAAGTAGCTTGGTCTCGTAGGAGGGTAGCAAGACGGGCTAAATGCTCTAAGTGATATTCATCCCCATCTTCTGGTACTAGTAATCCGAAGACGATATCAACAGGCAGATTATCTGCAGCCTCATAATTGATAGGTGTTGCTAATGTCATCAGAACTGCGATTGTGTCGGTGATACCAGGGACACGAGCATGTGGGATGGCAACACCTCTACCCAAGCCAGTACTGCCAAGTCGTTCACGCTCTAATAAGGCTTGAAAGATACGGTTGGCAGGTAGGGCTTGGGTATTGGTTGCAAGATATTGACTTAGATTTTCTATGAGTCGCTTCTTACTCGAGATAGCATTCTCATTACAGTGAATATTGTCAGCATTGACCAGTAAAGAAGCGATGAGCATAGTAAATTTGTCCTATTAGCCGGCGTTGTGTTTCATTTGCGCACCATCGGCTTGATGGTGGTTTTTAACTTTGTCTTTATGTTTGATGATTTGGCGATCTAGTTTAGCAACAAGGTGCTCGATCGCAGTGTACATGTTTTCATTCTCATCGGAAGCGAAGAGATCCGCACCACTCACGTGGACTGTGGCTTCCGCTTTTTGACGTTGTTTTTCGACCGTGAGAATAACGTGAACATTGGTCATATGGCCAAAGTGTCGTGTTAATTTTTCGAACTTGTTATTAACATGATCACGAAGACTGTCTGTAATCTCAATATGTTGTCCACTTAGGTTTAACTGCATAGTAGTCTACTCCTGTTGGTCTATGGAAGATTGGCTTATATTACACCAATCGTTTTCGTTCATTCGATGGCGGAATTGCCAACGTTTCACGGTATTTGGCGATTGTTCTCCTTGCGACATTGACGCCTTGGTCTCCTAGAATATCAGCAATTTTACTATCGCTGAGAGGTTTTCTTGGATTTTCGGCGGCAACCAGTTTTTTTATGATAGCGCGAATGGCTGTGGCTGAACATTCTCCGCCACTGTCGGTACTAACATGACTAGAGAAAAAGTATTTAAGTTCATAAATGCCGCGGGGGGTATGTAAATATTTTCGTGTAGTGACACGTGAAATGGTTGATTCATGCATCTCAACTTCTTCCGCAATATTGTGTAGAACAAGGGGACGCATTGCTTCATCACCATGATCTAAAAAGTCTTTTTGGCGATTAATGATAGCGTCAGTCACTTTGAGTAAGGTGTCATTTCGGCTTTGCAGGCTTTTTAGGAACCAGCGCGCTTCTTGTAAATTATTCTTTAAGTAGACATTGTCTGCACTGTTATCTGCACGTTTAATAAGCTGCGCATAGTGGTCGGCTACTTGTAACTTAGGTGCGTTATCAGGGTTGAGCGATAGTTGCCAGCGGTTGTTTATTTTACGAACATAAACGTCAGGCACGATGTATTCTGTTTTGTCGACTTGAATCTGAGAGCCGGGACGTGGATTGAGTAGCTGTATGAGCTTGACTAAGTCAGTTAGTTGCTCATCATTGATTTTGAGCGCACGCTTTATTTGTTGGTAATCACGCTTCGCTAGTGTATCAAGATGTTGGTCTATCAACGTGGTGAGTAAGTCGCGTTGTTCTGTTTCATTACCAAATTGTTGAAGCTGAATGAGGAGACATTCGCGAAGGTCGCGGGCACCGACACCGACGGGGTCAAAATGTTGTAGGCGGTGTAAGACGGCTTCGATTTCATCGAGATCAGCGTCGCGTTCTTCTCCTAGACTTTGTTGAATTTCCTCTAAGGTACTTTTGAGGTAGCCATCTTCTTCTATAGCATCAATAATTAAAATCGCGATGGCTTGTTCTAATTCGGTAAAAGGCGTGAGGCGCATTTGCCAGAGCAGGTGTTCTTGTAGGCTTTGGCTGCTTTCATCTTCATTGTCACGCTGGATGTCATTATCAATTGCCTGGCCTTGTGCCGCTGGACCAACATGCTGGTGGTCGAAGGTATCTTCCCACTCACTATCCGTGGGCAACTCTTCTGGAATATCGTTATGCTCAAGCTGACTACTGTCTTCGACAGGAGCATCTTGACTGCCATCTCCTTCTTCTTGGCTGGTAGAGTCACTATCGAAGTCGACATTTTCTTCGACTTCTAATAAGGGATTGGTTTCCAGCGCTTCTTGTATTTCGGTTTGAAGTTCGATGGAAGAAAGTTGCAGTAAACGGATAGCCTGCTGCAATTGCGGCGTCATCGATAGACTTTGCCCTACACGTAGCTGTAACGATGGTTTCACAGGCTTTGGCTATACATAACTTTCATGCTAATCATGTTACCGCAAATATTATGCCATTGCCTATAGCTTTTTTATTACAAACTGTTAGCTGGGTCTAAAATATGCTGACAGCAGTTGATTTAAAACTAAGGCAGACTGACTTACCGATCGATAAACCAAGTTCATGCAGCGCTTCTGGGCTGATGATGGCATAAAAGCGTTCCCCACAATCAATGGTGAGATGAATCGTGCCTGCTTCTTCTGATATGGCGGTTAAGCGGCCTGTGAATTGGTTGCGCATACTGGAAGAGAGGATGCCATTGGAGATTATAATTTCGTGCGGGTCTATGGCGATATGACTGGCTTGTTGCTGGCTGGTGGTATGGATCTTGATATTACCGGTATCGAAGAAATGTTCACTTAATTCACCATGGAAAACATTCAGCAGTGGACTTTTGGTCACTTTGCCTTTGATGAGATTAATGGTGTTATCAGCTAATGCAGCGCCTTGTAGACGGTCATGGGTGGAGAATATAATGGTTTTGTCTTTTTGGGCTGCGAGTTGCTCGATAATAGCTTCTAATTGTTGAATATGGTTTTGGTCAAGGTGAGAAAAGGGTTCGTCGAGTAATAAAATTGCCGGATCATGTGCAATGGCTCGGGCAATGGCAGCACGTTTCAGTTCGCCACCGGACAGTGTCGTTGCGGTTTGTTTAGCCAGATGATCTAAGTTGACGCGCTCTAAGGCTTTGGCAATACAGCTTGGTCTCTCTGCTGATGGGATGCCCTGCAACTTCAGTGCAAGGTCAATATTACTTGAGACGCTGCCTGTTAATAGAAAAGGCTGTTGATTGACATAACCAATACTGCGACGTTGTTGTGGCGACAAACCTGATTCAATGGCTTGGCCGGAGAGCTGAATTTGTCCCTGGCTTGGCCTGTTTAAGAAAGCGAGTAGATTTAAGAGGGTTGATTTACCGGCACCATTATCACCTAGTAATGCTATGCATTGTTGATTAGGTATGGAGAGTTGAGGCAGATCTAATGAGCACTTCTGTTGATAGAAGACTTTGATGTTGTCTAGTTGGTATGCGTTAGTCATTATTTTTGTTGCTGAAGGCATGACAAAATGAAGTTAATGAGGAAGGCGATAGCTAACAGTAATAAACCTAACGCTAAACCCGTCTCAAACTCTCCTTTACTGGTTTCAAGTGCAATGGCGGTTGTCATGGTGCGGGTATAGCCTTCGATATTACCACCGACCATCATGGCTGCACCGACTTCGCCAATGGCCCGGCCAAAACCTGTGATGATAGCTGCGAGCATGATAAAGCGGGTTTGTTTGGCGACTTGGATGGTCAGGGTCGTTGATTTTGCACCCAAACTTTTCAATGTGGGTACGAGCCGTGGATCGGCAGCGGTAACGGCAGCAATGGCTAAGTTCATCATAATGGGAAAGATTAATATGGCTTCTGCCATGATAATAGCGGTGGGTGTGTAGAGTAATTCTAAGTGGCCTAATGGTCCAAGGCGGCTCAATAAACCGTATAGTAATAAGCCGATTAAGACGGTGGGCATCGCCATTAAGGTGTTGAGTATATGTTGGATTAATCGTTTGCCAATAAACTGGTTGAGTGCCATGGTAATGCCCGCCGGAATCGCTAAGGCACCGGCAATAACAGCAGCAATGAGTGAAATCGAAACTGAATTAAAGACGACTTCATATAAAGCCTGATCAAAAGAAGTGATCAAGTCGATAGCTGCAGCGAAGGAATCAGCAAAAAAACTCATGCGGGGGATTATCTTATTTTTTGACGCTCAAGCCTAGTCGTTGGCATATAGTTAGAATCGGATCGGTCTTATTCATGGTGTAGAAGTGGAGGCCTGGGACGCCAAGGCCGATCAGGTTTTGAGTGAAATCAGTTAGGAAATCTAAGGTAAATGCTTGAAGTGATGCCGTGTCATCATGAAATTCTGCTAAACGCTTTCTGAGCCAACGTGGTATTTCAGCGCCACAATTATCGGAGAAACGCGCGAGTTGGATAAAGTTATTAATTGGCATGATCCCCGGTGTGATAGGGATATCGATGTTATTTTGTTGGCAGCGGTCAAGAAAATAACGATAGGCATCAATATTATAAAAATATTGAGTTATAGCACTATCAGCGCCGGCGTCGACTTTACGTTTGAAATTTTCTAAATCTGTCTGTGCTGAATTGGATTGAGGGTGTTGCTCGGGATAGGCTGCAACTTCGATGGTGAAATGGTCGCCGGTAGTTTGGCGAATAAATTCGACCAATTCATTGGCGTAGCGGAAATCCCCTGCTGTTTGCATGCCTGAAGGTTGGTCGCCTCTAAGTGCGACGAGGCGCGTAATGCCCAGTGACTGGTAGGTGGCAATTAAATCAGTGATACTTTGTCTGGTTGTACCGACACAAGAAATGTGAGGTGCTGCTTCTATGCCTGTTTGGGTACTTTCGGACTGGATATTCCTGATGGCTTCTAGCGTGTAATCTTGTGTTGTACCACCGGCACCAAAAGTGACGGAATAATACTTGGGGTTAATGGCGCGAAGTTGTTGCCGTACAGCGGTTAAGTTTGCAAACCCTTTGTCGGTTTTTGGCGGAAAGAACTCGCAGCTGATTGAAGGTTTAGGTGACATAAGATCGCCAAATTAATGAAAGGGCTAATGTTATCATTAGCCCTTTCTGGTCTGTTAGTAGCGGTAATGTTCTGGTTTGAATGGACCCGCTTTACTCAAGCTGAGATAGTCAGCTTGTTCTGTTGTGAGCTCAGTTAATTGGGCGCCAATTCTACCCAAATGTAAACGGGCTACTTTCTCATCTAATGTCTTAGGTAAAACATAGACTTCATTTTTGTAGTTATCACTGTTTTCCCATAGTTCAATTTGTGCCATGACTTGATTAGTAAATGAGGCTGACATCACGAAGCTCGGGTGGCCGGTTGCACAACCTAAGTTTACTAAGCGGCCTTCAGCCAATAGGGTAATGCGTTTACCATCTGGGAAGACAATATGATCAACTTGTGGCTTGATGTTGATCCATTCGTATTGACGTAATGAGGCGACATCAATTTCAGAATCGAAATGACCGATATTGCAGACGATGGCTTCGTTTTGCATTGAGACCATATGCTCGTGGTTGATGACGTTCACATTGCCCGTTGTGGTAACGAAAATATCACCCATTGAAGCCACTTCATCCATATTTACAACACGGTAACCTTCCATTGAGGCTTGGAGTGCACAGATGGGATCAATTTCTGTGACCATAACGGTTGCGCCCATGCCTTTAAATGCTTGAGCACAACCTTTACCCACATCGCCATAACCTAAGACGACACAAATCTTACCCGCGATCATGACGTCAGTAGCCCGTTTGATGCCGTCCAGTAATGATTCGCGACAGCCGTAAAGGTTGTCGAACTTAGATTTAGTCACAGAGTCATTGACATTAATCGCCGGTACCTTAAGGCTGCCATCTTTCATCATCTCGTATAAGCGATGAACGCCGGTGGTCGTTTCTTCAGATAGGCCTTTGACGTCAGTTAATAGTTCTGGGAACTCATTGTGCATGATTTCAGTTAAATCACCGCCATCGTCCAAAATTAAATTTGGGTGCCAGTTATTAGGGCCAAAAATAGTTTGTTTGATACACCAGATCGCTTCTTCATTGGTTTCACCTTTCCATGCGAAAACAGGAATATCTTGTGCCGCAATAGCAGCAGCTGCTTGATCTTGGGTCGAGAAAATATTACATGAAGACCAGCGCACTTCTGCACCAAGATCAATCAATGTTTCGATTAAAACAGCTGTTTGAATAGTCATGTGCAAACAGCCCGCGATGCGAGCACCGGCTAGTGGGTTTTTGCCAGCATATTCTTCACGAATAGCCATTAGACCAGGCATTTCAGTTTCAGCAATTTTGATTTCTTTAGCGCCCCATTCAGCAAGACTGATGTCAGCTACTTTGTAGTCTGGTGTGAGGTTTTCAATTGGCGATGTCATTTAAAGTATTCCTTGGTATATCGAGAGATTAGATGCCTGCAGCATCACGTAAGGCATCAGCTTTGTCAGTGCGTTCCCAAGTAAAATCGGGTTCTTCACGACCAAAGTGGCCATAAGCTGCTGTTGCTTGGTAGATTGGGCGAATGAGATCCAACATGGTGACGAGTCCAACGGGTCTCAGGTCAAAGTGTTCCCTGACCAGTGTTTCAATTTTGTCGTTTGATATTTTGCCGGTACCGAAGGTGTCGATGCTAATTGAAGTTGGTTCTGCAACGCCAATAGCATAAGACACTTGTATTTCACAACGATCAGCAAGACCTGCAGCAACGACGTTTTTAGCAACGTAGCGACCGGCATAAGCGGCACTACGATCGACTTTTGATGGATCTTTACCTGAGAATGCGCCACCACCATGCCGTGCCATACCGCCATAAGTATCAACAATAATTTTGCGGCCTGTTAAACCAGCATCACCGACTGGGCCACCAATAATGAATTGGCCTGTTGGGTTGATGTGGAATTGGGTACTTGGTTTTAACCATTCCGCCGGCAGTGTCGGTTTGATGATTTCTTCCATCACCGCTTCGTGAAGGTCAGATTGTGAGATATCAGGGTTATGCTGAGTCGATAACACAATGGCATCAATCGCTACCGGCTTATCATTTTCATAAATAAAAGTGACTTGGCTTTTTGCATCAGGGCGCAACCACGGCAATGTACCATCTTTGCGGACTTCTGCTTGGCGCTTAACTAAACGATGGGCATAAGTGATTGGCGCGGGCATTAAAACATCAGTTTCATTGCTGGCATAACCAAACATCAGGCCTTGATCACCGGCGCCCTGTTGTTCTGGTGTGGTTCTATCGACACCCATTGCAATGTCAGGAGATTGCTTACCGATAAGAGACATCACAGCACAGGTTTGGCCGTCAAAGCCGACATCTGAATTGTTATAGCCAATATCAGTGACTGTTTTTCTGACGATATCTTCTAAATCAACCCAGGCTGAAGTGGTTATTTCTCCAGCGACAATGGCTGCACCTGTCTTAATGAGTGTTTCACACGCGACACGCGCATTGGGGTCTTGACGTAAAATTTCATCAAGTACCGCATCAGAAATCTGATCCGCGACCTTATCGGGATGGCCCTCTGAAACTGATTCAGACGTAAAAATAAAATTGTTACCCACAGCCAATTTCCTCTTTCAAGATGTGACTAGAAATAACGATAGTGGGGGTGTGAGTTAGTACTCGGCCGTCCATTACTATCAGTTACCTGTTAATAATGAACGCAGTTTGAAATTGAAACTTGAATAAGCCTAGCAGGCGTTGCCTGTTGCAGCGTTCCTTATTCGAAAGGGCATTCTATCTTTTAATGGGGCTGGAAGACAAGTCTAGTGATTTATTTTGACTGCTCTGGGCTTAGAATCTATTAAGATGAGGAGACAGCTTTGTGCCAATAGTAGTCAATCTATTAACGACCACACAAATGTTCTTGCTAACTTAGTCGTTCTCTGTAAGAGTCAGTAATTACTAACGTAAAATTTCGCAGCTTATCTTCATCTAGCGCTGTAAAAACACAAGGCTCGCTGGGTAATTTCTATTTCCCCTTCACGGTTTTGCTATTTTGAAAGGGCATATATGGGCGGAAGACCCGAGAGTCAACATGTCTTTTCGGATGATCGGACAGGTGCCCAAGTGGATATTCCAAGCTGATTTTACTTAGACTAACTCTCTACTACTTAAATATGTATTAGTTCAAATACCCATTTAAAAGTAGTGAATGAAATAAAATATTCACACAGATACAATTGATAACAATGGGATAAATTATGAATACTATTTCGAAAGAAGAAAGAATAAAAGGTGCTTTTTTCGGGGCTATAGTCGCTGATGCACTTTGTCTTGGCAGTCATTATGAGTATGACGCTGAAAAAATATATCAAGCTTATGGCAACAAACCAATAGAAAAGTTCATGTCACCAGGAGAGATGATGGGTGGCCAAACACATGGCATTGGCTGGGGAGAGCGTAACTACCATCCAGGTAAAAAGGCAGGTGGGACAACTGATGCTGGAGACTACAATATCTTGGTATTAGAGTATCTGGCATCTCTATCAGATAGCCCAAGACCTTTTAACGTAACAAACCTGATTCCTCACTGGATGAACCGTCTTGAAAACGGCTGGGGTTCTTGGGTATGCACTATGACGAGAGAGACTTATGGACAAGTAAAACAGGGGGTTCCTGTTGAGCGTCTTGGTGGTATGTCTAACGCGATGGCAATACGTCATGCAGCAGCACATGCCTATTTTGACACAGAAAATGAAGTAGTCGATGTTGCCAGAAAAAGTATGTTCACTCATAGAAATGTTGATGCGCTAGGTGGCGGCGAGTTCTTCGCCCATGTCACCCACCGTGTAATCAACAAAGAGACGCCATCTAATGCAATTGAGTCTGTTGCTTTAGAAATGGGCGGATTTTTTCAGGATAAAGTGGATCAAGCAATTGCAAAAGTAAAAGAAGCTACTGATGAAAGCTCGGCTCTTTCGCAGGAGAAGTTTGCTGATGACCTTGCCATTACAAGCATGGCAAGACTATGGGACGTAGGTCGATCAGAGCCGATAAAAGTAGGTAAAGCAAGTCCTACTGAAGGTACGCTTCCTGGTGCTGTCTACTTCATACTAAAATATGAAAACGATGAAGATGGACTAAAAAAAGCACTACAAGCAAATACCATGGTCGGTGGGGACAATGCCTCAAGGGCAATTGCTATCGGCATGGTTCTTGGCGCATACAAAGGCGTAAATGCGATTCCATTAGAGTGGAAAGAGACATTAGATGAATGGGGTTATTGTGAAGAAATGCTAAACGAACTTCCGTTACTTAAATAAAAAAGTAAAAGAGCGGTGAGTGAATAACTATGGCTACTGACAGTATGAAAATTAGTATCGATCTATGATTATGGCTTGGCGTCTGCTTCCCAGTAAATTGTTACTTGCTTTTTGCCCCATTCTCTGGCCTTTTTAACATCTGTACCCATGTATATATCAATTTTTTTCTTCCATCGTTTATTCATTTTATCGAGAATAATATAGGACCCCTCAAGGCCTTCAATTTTCACTTTTTTATTGTGGGATAAGCCCAGCTTTAAAAGATCTCTTGAAACTGCAATCGTTTTCATGCCAGGCTTTAGGGTGTCTCCCCAGGCGGCCAAAAAAGGTGTAGAGTCCGTTTCTCCAGGACTTGATGTATACGCCGTCGCAGTCACTTCCATGGAGGTGAGGTTTTGGTCTGATTCACAACCGGTCAAGCACATAACTATTGTTAGAGAGATAAAATAAAGTACGATTTTCATTTAATGTCTCCGTATTGTCTTGTTTATTAGCTACTAAGGGACACTTTGTCTGCTTAAGTTGTCTCTAAATAGTCATTCGACCCTTGGTCAAACTTAGCTAGAGTTGAAGTTGATGTTCGTTTTTTTTGAAGGGCTGGGTCAGGTCTTGCAATACCACAGATGCTTGATCGCAGGACCTGCCTAGGCCTTCTCGTATCCTTCGGTCCAGATTGAAATAGGGAAGGAGAGAATGAATCAATTTTAGAACGTATAGTTGATGTTGATATAGCCGTTACGGCCGACGCCTGGTAGACGCTCACCGACAGCAATATCATCATTGCCAGCTGCGCGGTTAATGCCACCTAGGTGGTCAGCATAACCTCGGTTGAATAGATTATTAACACCAGCGGTTAGAACAATATAAGGTGTTGCCTCGTATTGGCCTGACAGGTTAAATAGGGCATAGCCACCAGTCTCTTCTTCATCATTTTCGGCGGAAACCTGATTTTGTTTCGCAATCGTTTCAGCTTCAAAACCAATGCGCCATGTTGGCTGTACATAACTTAGCATGGTTCTGGCCGAAAGCGGTGCAATACGAAAGAGGTTATCGCCGGTATCGCGACGTTTACCGCGAACATAACTAATGGTGCCATCAAGCTGCCACTCGGGGCTGATAGCCGCTAACCAGTTTGTATCGAAACCATAGAGTTCAGCATCAACATTGCTGGATTGCAATGGCGTGGGATCACCACCAAAACCAGAGTTGCTACTGACACCAATAACTACAGGGTTATCTGTTACAGCCACACCTTGAATATAGTCATTGAGACGGTGATAGAAAACACGTGGTGATA
>Ga0233444_10000753_pt1 | contig 40102 bp, 26 predicted proteins | sample SI_124_October20_6_FD_182792 | JGI IMG/M metagenome (GOLD analysis project Ga0233444, IMG submission 182792) | Seawater microbial communities from Saanich Inlet, British Columbia, Canada - SI_124_October2016_10_MG | ecosystem: Environmental > Aquatic > Marine > Inlet | place: Canada: British... | reverse complement strand
TCTGTTCTTCCATGCCTGGTTTTTCCAAAATAGCCAATGGACCAACGGTAATGAGTTACCATTTTATGATTCGATATTCAATAATTTTGCATTCTCTTGGTTGGTAAAAGGCGGCCTAGGAGTTGATATGTTCTTCGTGATTAGTGGATTCCTTATTGGATCTATTATTTTCAAAGAAATCAACAAATCTGAAACTATGAATTTCAGAAGGTTTTACGCTCGTAGATTTTTGAGGCTAATGCCAGTCTATGTCGTGGCAATGGTTCTTGGAATATTTTTCATGAAGGGAGAAAACTTGGAATATGTCTGGGCCAATATCCTTTACGTAAACAACTTCATCCCAATTGAAAACCAATACATGGGGTGGTGCTGGTCGTTAGCAATAGAAGAGCAATTCTACCTTATCGCCCCGGTATTCCTCCTATTTATGCGTAAATCAGAGCATTTCTTCATGTGGTGCGTTGGGCTTTTATTCATTGGATGGTTGTTGAGAGTATTTGCGCTAGAGTATTACGATCTAGCTGTTTTTTGGGACATCCAGGACCTAGGTTCTGCTAACTGGGATGCCCGATTTAATCACACATACGATAACTTCTACACACGATATGGTGGTTTGTTGATTGGGATTATGGCTGCATGGTTACATATTTTCAGAAACGGAGAGTTGAAGAGATTCTTCGAAAGTAGTCAGAAAGTAATTTTCTTATCTTCAACAGCATTGATTTTATTCATCTGCGCATCGATGCTCGACATGAGATATATTGTAGATACACCATACCTTGTACAGTTAGCATGGTATGCAACTGAAAGAGATATTTTTGCGGCAAGCCTAGCATTCCTCATTATTGCAGCGCTTTATTCCAAAGATGTAATCGCTAAGAGTTTGAGAACAATTCTTGGTGCTAAATTCCTTTACCCGATTGCTCAACTATCTTATTCGGGATACCTAATGCATGAAATGATAATGATTTGGCTATTCCCAATCTCAACAGAGTTCTTCATCACCGATATGGAAATGTCTGGTAACACAGCATTCATCCTAAATGCAATTCTTGCACTAACATTGACATTCGTATCTGCAATGACATTGTATGTATTCGTTGAAAGGCCATGTATGAGATTACGCCACCACCCGATGATGAAGAGAATTGAACTTTCATCATCATCACTAAGCGCCAAACCTGTAGCTGTATCCTCGTCCTCTGGTAAATCAACAACGATTGCTAGTGCTGCAGACTCTACAATTTTGGATGCCGAAATTATCGATGAACCGTGGGCTTCACACAAGGACAACCAACCTATGTTCGGCACTTTTTCAGCAAAAGTTGCTGTGGCAATAGGCCTAGTAATGCTATTATTGTCCTCTACAATTCTTTACACCGTAATGACCTCAGATGGAGGAGAATTAGAAGAAACTGTGGATTCTATCGCTGCTGATGATCCTACTATCTTTGTAACAGATAGTTCAGGAATGCCGGTCAATGAAGCACCATTGGAAATGGATTTCATATTCAGCGATGTTGGAGAAACTGGAAAGGAGCCGAGTATTGGGATTACTTCTAGCGGCTGTATGTTCTTCATCGCAATGGAGAAACCAATGCGTTCGTGTGATCATGGCGAGAGTTGGACAAATGTCGCAGACATTACCCAAGCCCCGTTTACTAGCGACCCTTACGGATGGGTTGACCCAGTGACCGACCGCGTATTCAATATCCACATGATGGGGCTGGAGTCCACATGGATTGGATGGTCCGACAATGATGGAGAATCATGGCTGGGCAATCCGCATGATTCAGGTACAACACCACTGAATGACCATATCAAGTTAGCATCCGGCCCTTGGACTGATGAAGGGCTAGGTCTAGTTGGTGTATTTTCCCAAAATGTTTACGAAACTGCGGTATATTTCTGTTTCAACAAGTTAGTAGGTATTTCGTGCTTTACTAGTTTCGATGGCGGCGCTACTTTCGAGTTAGGAGGCAATATTGTTGGCCTAGCATCGACAAACGGGGGATTACATGGTGCGATTACAACATCCCCAGATGGAACTGTTTACGTAACCCCTCGTGTGGAAACTCCAACACTAATTTTCTCTAAAGATAACGGACTAACCTGGGATGAAAGGGAAATGGGAACCGATGTTGGAACCCCTAATCCTCGAAAAAACTCTGAAGTTGCTACAGATAGCGAATCCAATGCTTACCATATTTGGACCGGTGGCGATCAAGGGATTTACTTGTCTAGAAGTACTGATTCCGGAGAATCCTGGGAACAAACAAGCATACGCATAAGCCCCGCTGAAGTAATCTCTACCGCCTTCCCACAAACTGATGCTGGCGACCCTGGAAGAATCGCAATTACTTACCTTGGTAGCGAAAACGGTTCTTTGCTAGGAACTACAGATATCGATGGGAATGATTGGAATGGTAACGGTCATCTTGCCCCAGGTGGAGTTCACTATCACCTGTACGTAACTTACAGTCTAAACGCCTTGGATGATAACCCTACTTTCCATACTCGTAGACTGACTAGCGATCCTGTCCAAGTAGGCGCAATGTGCCTAAACAGTGGAGACTGCCGTTCCGATGAAGGGGGTTCCAACAGGAATCTATTGGATTTCAATGATCTAACAATTGACCTTGAAGGACGAGTCTACATCGCATTCGCCGATGGTTGTATCGATGCTTGTGCAAGTAGTGAAAATCCACAACCAGCCGATTCTAGAACTGGACGTGGCTCTGTTTACTTCATGGCAAATGGACCTAGCTTATACGAAGAACAAGGTGAAATGGCATCTCCTGTGGCCCCGGCAGCAGAAATGCCTGACAGAATTAATGCTGCTTTACAGTTGGAAGCAGTCAGAGAAGAGAGCAAGGAAATTATCACGACTTTGCGTGAATCTTGATCACATCGTTGTCGCTGCATTCGTGGTCTGCACCCACTACTCTGCGTGTTCGACCATCTACAGCCTTGATGAAACCGTCTCCTAGGTCACTGTGAACCTTGTAAGCAAGGGCTTTGGTTTCAATTCCATCTGGCACTACGAAAGCATCTGGTAGTATCCGGCCTTCTCCATCTTTCCAAGCATTTTCATCTGCCACAGGATACACAACTACGTGCTTTAATGCATCGAAAAGGACTCTCGATAGGAGTAGGGCGACGCCTGTTCCGCCAGCGCTAGACAATTTCTCCTTCATCGAAGATAGTGCGTTAATTTGAGCAGGGTTTAGTTTGGATTCATCGGTGATAGAAAAGGTAAGACTTCCTGGATTGTAGGAGATCATTCCACCCGAATCTGCCCTTCGCAGTGCTAACTCCATGTCGGCCATAGTTGGCTGAACTATACCGTTTGAGTCGATGGCATCCCATGGCGTACCCTTGGAAGAGTCTGCCTTATTCGCTGCGATATGGATAGGGAATAATTGCTGTCTTAGATGGTAAGCTAGTGAATGTACCTTCTCTTCTGACCACATCCAAGGTGTATCGAGGTCACCCCATTGATTTCTAAAACCATCAAGGGCTTGTAGAACATGAGATAAATTTGCACCTAGTCCTGTAAATCTCTCATGCAAGAAAGTGCTCAATCCTTTTTCACCTTCAGCCTGCACCCTGCGTGAACCTCTTGACCAACCATCATCGAGTATTCCATGAATCCATGAATCTAATTCTGCTGTGAGGAAAGATGTCTCTTCCTTTAGTGAGGATTCAATATCCTCTACTGCTGCGATAGGGTTTCCTTCGATGTCTGTCATTCCGGCTGCATCTACAACTTGAATTAGAGCATCACAATTTGCTAAGTCAGAAAGGAAGGCATTTCCTCTTCCTCTGCCTTCTGACGCCCCTGGAACTAAGCCTGCGACATCAACCAAAAAGGTTGGAACTAATCTGACATGTCCAACACATGTCCCCGTTCTTGGCTCGCAAATACTGCCTTTCCGTGGATCATCGTTTGAAACTGGCTCCATTCTACCGTCGGCTTCTAGACGCTCGCGTAGATCTTTGCACGGACATGGCTGAGGTGCTGCTAAAAATGCCACACCAACATTGGGGTCTATCGTACAAAACGGATAGTTCGCAATGTCAACCTTAGCTAATGTTGCAGCACTAAAATATGTTGATTTGCCTACATTTGGCTTTCCAACCAAACCTATGCGCATTCCATTCACGCCTGAGATATACGCTCGATTAGGTCTGATTTTGTTCCAGTATGAGATAGTCCCATAGACTTCGCAACATCGACTAATTCGGCCTTCTTCATTTTATTCAGATCAGACTTCTTTGGAGGCTTATCATCAGTAGGGGCGTCTGAAGATTCTTCTTCGGTTTCTTCTTCAGGCTCTTCTTCAGCAGTCTCTTCTTCAGCAGTCTCTTCGGTGTCTGCTTCTTCTGCCTCTTCGTAAGGAATGAATTCAATTCCAAGAGTGTTTCTAATTGTCATCAAAGCGATATCCAATTCAGGAAGGTTGATCTTTCCATCTGAGTTAATATCCATCACTTTCACAAGTTTCTCAATATCCCAAGGAGGTAAGTCTGCGATTTCTCCAACTCTTAGAGCATTTGCAAATTCGAACATGTCGATTTCTCCAGAGTTGTCAACATCGGCCCAAGCAAAGAACTGAGCAGTTGTTGTGCCACGTCCGCAAAGCCACTTAGTTAGGGTAACCATATCTTCGTCGAAGCTCACTGGGAATTCGTCGACTTCGTCGTTGTGGAGTTCAGCAGATACTTCGATTACAGTTGAACCGCTTGTGCCCTCTTCTTCAGATTCACCAATAATTAGAGTTGTGTCGATTCCAACACCCCTGCCGAATAATGCTCTAATCGAAGTTGTACCTTCGACCAAATTGTAAGACGATATGTCGCTTATTGTACCGGTTGAAGACCCCATTGCATTACCACCCAACAGTGTCTTAATTACGCTGTTTCCGGCTAAGATGTAACCGATTACTACGCCGTAGAAAGCAAACGCACCAGCAATTGCGAATCCTGAAAGCCCGATTGTCGGATCTTCTACTTCAGATTCAATCAGTGCATTTTCTGTCCATTCTCCCATTAGGAAGAGGATTGTCGATAGAAGGCCGCCTGCTATTACAAGCCATGATGCTGATCCAGCAGCGCCTGTCAAATTCTTGCCTGCCGCTAGAGGGTAGGAATGGAATAATGCTGCTAATGCAAACAGTCCGCCGATTACGTATAGGTAAGAGGAATTGACAACTTCTGCTATGTTAGCCATACTTCCATCTCCGACCATTACATTCAGACCTGTGAAGTATCCGAGCATTGCAAAGATTGGAAGTAGAATTGCTCCAGCTGCAGCAGCGGTTCCACCAGGGCTGTTTACCACTGCACTAGCATTACCGCGCATTGTTGCAATCATATTTGCAGATGCTGCGAATATTGGCATCAGTCCAACAGTTACTAGAATTGCTCCAATAGACTGAGTGAAAGAATCTGCGTGAGTAGATTCTGCCAAGAAGAAAGGAGGTACGGTGACGAATAGTAAGAACATGGACGCCTTAGTTAGGCTTCCCGACCAAATAGGCTGTCCGGAGACATGGGAAAGAACATGGTATCCAACTGCGAACATTAGGGCCAGAGGCACCCATCCAGATGCAATTATATCTGCAACCCATACAGTTCCGGTCCATCCCAGAGTTTCTCCCAGTGCGTTACTAACTCTGCTGAACAGAAGAACAAGTAGGCCGAGTACCATGAACCATGACGGAACAGAAACTGGAGAATCTCCACGGTTTCCTAAAGTGATTAGAGAATTTACGATTAAACTTGTAACAAGCAGGGCTGAAACTAAACCATACAGTGCCATTTCTGTAACTCCATAGGTGACGAAGTCCCAGTAATCTAGAGCACACAGTACTAGTCCGACTAGTGCTTGGGCTGTCCATGCCATTGCGATCATGGATGCATTTGCTTCACTAGCAAGTCCTGAACCTGTAGTTCTGGTATGAGCAACAAGTGCGCCACCCAGAAGTATTGCAAACAGTGCTGTTGTCATTGCAACTTCGTTGAAGTAAGCAAGTGCGCTACCGTCATCATACGACCAGCCTACATTCGAAAGTGAATCCAAAGCAGATGGGTCGTAATTGTGCCAAGCAGAAAGGAAGCCGCCAATACCTGCCAAGACTAACCAGAAAACACCGGTTTGCATCCAGGTTTTTGCTCCCGAGCCTTCCTTTTCTTGGAACATGTCAGTTGCTGGTCCTGCCGCCTTGGTTAGAAGGAACATTCCAAACTGGCGTAGAGGAGTGCTCATTCCGCCGAATCCTTTCTGGATATAGTAAGTGAATAGCACCATTGTGCCAAGTAGAATAATTGCTGTAGTAAATGCATCAGACATACTTCACACCTCCTAGTCCGAAAGGACGCCTCCGATTAAGTTGGAAATTATCATCCCGCAGCCGACGATGATTCCGATTAGATAGTACCAGATAGCTGAAGTGCCAAGGTTGTCCATCAGTGGAATTATTTCTCCAATAACTGGAAGGTTGTCCCATCCGAAGATGTTGCTAAACATTGCTATCAGACCTAGTAAGCCTACGCTAATTATCACAATGATTACTCGAGATGCCGATGGTTCTGCGACTCCTTCAGATACGTCTGGTAGGATGGTGTTGTTGGTCATGATATCACCTTGACCCCGTAGGGGTCATTTACGCCACCTGTGGATTGGTCATAAACGTTGACCAGCAAAATCTCAAGGAGAGCGCAGATGAGACAGTGCGTTTCCTCTTCGATTCTTGCCTGAACCAAGTGGTATTGGCATGGAATTGTCAAGGTCGATTTCACGCTTCCAAACTGCTTTACAATCGCAGTCTAGACCATCTAAATCACGGATATCTCCGCTTACAGAATAGCGTTCAATCGCAGCAACGACATCTCCATCGCATTTACCACAATTGTGTGAGCCTCTTACCTTGCCGCCAGCAGTAGGATGGATAATCAATCTACTAACTTGGTCGTCAGCACCATTACCTGAGTTTGACGGATGTATATCATCGTGCACATCATGGATCAACTGAATGAGAGACCAAAGCCACGGAGGACGGTATTCGTTGGCTCTGAATAAGCGATCGATAACAGTCCCTCTCTGTATGTTCATTGGATTGACGCTGATTTCATCACTTCGACTTGCAACATCTCTAATCCATTTTGCACCATGAGTTAGAGCATCGCCTTCACTCATGAAAGGTGGTTTAAACATCAGGTATGTTTTCACTCTGAGTCCAAAGTGTTGTAGATTTTCAACTGCATTATCCCAACTCTTGATACTGAATCCTTTGTTGACATGGAACCGTAATACTTCATCATCGTACGCTTCTAATCCAATTGCTACTGAGAATTTAGGATTGATGCTGGTGGCCCATTGCAACTTTTCTTTCGACAGTTGTTCGGTCCGGCTCTCGACGACTAATTCCTTACCCATTTCGTGACAGTCCCGGAGTACTCTTTCTTGGAAGTCAACTGGAATTTCTCTGTCTTCTAGCAAACTACCTGAGGTGTAAACTTTGACCATTCCCATAGATTCAAAATCGTCAAATCTTGCGAGGGACTTTTCCCACTGAGAATGAAGATCTTCGCTTGTAACATCATCACGTGTGTCGTTAAAATAACCACAGAAGGTACACCCACTCGACCACCACCAGTGACAGCCTTTTGTTCTTAGAATTACAGTTAATGCAGTGGTTGGTGTACCGTCGGCAAGTGTTTCAGGAGTGTAGTAAACAGTAGCTGGATCCCTAGCATCCCAGGAATTCTTTCTTTCCTGAGCCCAAGGCGCATTTGCTGGAGCTTTGACCAAATCATGAATGCGGGCTGCTCGCTTATCGGAGTCGCCCACCATGGTCAATTTACCATTCGCCATAGCAATCCGTCCCGCTTCGCGTGTTTGAATCCTCGCTCACATCAATGATTCTGTAAAGAAATCGACTAAGCGCGATTCATAATCATCAGTATGAGTTAGCATTAGAGTAACATGCTCGTCGTGATCCATGCCTTTGCCGACATCATATCTCATGACTGAGTCTTCGAACCAACAATTGACATTGCCTTCAATACCGTTTTCCATTGCTACTTCACACATTTCTTCGCCGTGGTGCAATCGGACTCTTTTGTCCTGATTGCCATGAACGACATACATGTGGCGATCGCCGATTTCTGATGCTGCTTCAAGAGGATAATATTGGACTAAATTCTGACCGGCTGATATTTTGCCAGCGAATATTCCGGCAGGTCCTAGGAAGCTTGGCAGTCCTTGAAATTCTAATTCTTCAACTACGATTTTACCCATGTCTGAATACCCTGAATCAAGCCAAACCGATTGCATTCTTTCGTCTAAAGAAAATGCAATTGCTACTGTTCCTGCACCCATCGAAGTTCCGAATAGCCCAATGTTATCGGCTGTTGCATTCTTCTCTTCAATTAGCCAATCGAATACTGCCACGACATCTTGCCATTCATCCTGTCCCCCCGATACGCGATTATCATCGATAGATGATTCACCATGGTCTCTCAAATCAAATACAATTACGTTAAATCCTGCATCGACTAACATTCCAGATGGTATCAATAATTCACCGCTTGATTTGCAACCTCTGATCCCATGAACAAAGATTACCCAAGGCATGGATTCGTTTTGCATTAGATACCAGGCTGACAAGAAGATATCCTCTTGTTCTATTCCAATGGTTGCGTTTTCATATCCTGGCCACCAGTATTGCGATAACCCTTCCATGATATTGGAAGTTATATTCTCGCTGTTATTAGACTGGTTTAGTGGAACTTCGTTCTTTAGAGGAGTGAATTGTTCGGGAGTGTTCTGGTCAAAATTACCCCAACAATCAGTATTAGTATGCGCCACGACATCGTACACTTGTTTACCGGCAAAGTAGTAGCCCGTAGGCAAGAAAACGATAAGCATCAAGATTACAGGCATTATTTCTTTCTTGAAGCCCATGATTACAACTCCTTGTAGAGAATTGTCGAGCCTGCTTTGACGAACTCGCCCTTTGGATGTGCTTTGTCACCGTCCTCAGCGCTTATTACGCAAGGGTTGAATCGATTTGCTGGAACTCTAACGTCGACTCTACTACCAAGTCTAATCATTCCAAATCTCTCGCCTCGGCGTAAAGCATCGCCTTCCGCTGTCCATGGAATAATTGTACGGGCTAACGCACCAGATATCTGCATGACTTCAACAATCAATCCATCTTCTCTTTCAAACAGAGTTCTGACTCGTTCGTTATATTCACTTTCTTTCCTAAATGCCGGCAGGAATGGGCCTCTGCGCATTCCTTTTCCGGTTCTATGTTCCATCCTGATAATCTTACCAGCAATTGGTGAACGATTCACGTGAACATCAAGAGGAGACATGAATACTGCAACTCTCCACACGTCGTCATCAGATTCTTGGCCTTCAGGTACAGCTTCGAATCTTTGTTCGGTAGAGAATGATAGAATTTCTTCACATGGTTGAGGATGCCAAGAACCAGTGTGCTCATCTTCTTCGGCTCCTTCCATCTCTTCATTTGATGGTCTGCGTCCTGTCGCTCTTTCTCTTCTGGCGAACATTACATGTCCGTCTGCAGGTGAGACAATGATTCCTTCATCTCGAGGAATAGGCCGATCTGGGTCTCTCCAAAAATTAGCGAAAAAGGCAGATAGCATTAGCATGAATATTCCAAGACCTGGAGCAATTCCAAACAATGGATTGACAAACCAACCAACTAAGATAAAGCCGGTTCCCATCAATGCAGGAGTAATTACTGGCAGAAAACCGCCTTTGGCTAGTAGAGCCAAGTGACTCGCCTCACTGGTTGTCCGAAGTGTCGCCGGATGTTCTCCAGGTCACTTCTGGTTCAGAGCCTGGTGCGGCCTCTACAACGGTTTCTGCTACTGGTTCATCTGTGGATTCTGCAGGAGTATCTTTTGCCACGAAGTCGACTGCTGCCGCCCCTAGCTCAGAACCCTTGAGATATCGATTGCCATCCATATCATACGATTTAGCAAACTCAACGAATGCGTCACGATCTGTGATTCCATTCTTTTCCATGACTCCGACTAGAACTGATTCTGACCAATTCCATTCGTCCTCTGAATCTTCTGCATCGTCGCCTGATTCCTCGGAAACTTGTGTTGTTTCAGGAGATACTTCATCGATACCGGATGCTTCTGAAAGTGTCATCTCAGCAGCTCTTGCCTCGACCATTTCATCCATTCTTTCTGTGATTGCTCTACCCATGTGCTGAGATTGGCGTTCAGCCTCAGCAGCAGCTTCAATCATCTCATAGCGACGCTTGATTGCTTTGTTGAGGTCTTCGAATAATGACATGTGAGCCATGTACCACTCATCACGTGTTTGGAGTTCCACGACCGCAAGGCGCAAGTCGTTGTCCAATTCTTCTGCGATAGAGAATACCTTGCCAAGGCGATCTTTTTCCCTTGCGAACTTTTCTTCCATCTTTTGCAGTTCTGGTTCAAGGTGTTCCACTTGCTTACCAGACTTGCTAGCTTTCATTTCCAGATCACGGATTCGTGCGTCTTTCTCTGTAAGTAGAGCCTCTAGACTCTCTTTTTCGATTTCACGTTCTACGATTTCTTTCTCGAGAACTTCGATTTCCGCCTTGGTACTGACAAGCTCTTTCTCTTGCTTCTCATAAGCGCCCATTAAGATTAGAAGACGCTCTGTTTCTTCAGCAAGTTTCTCTGTGAGTTCCTTATTTTGGGTCTCTGGAGTGATGGTTCCGTTTTCGGACATTTTCTCACCTAAGGCTATGCCTTCCTATCTACCGAGATTGGCCATACATATCAAGCCGACGCCTCAACGATACTAGATATGTTGAATCTCTTGATGCTTAGATTGAGTCGGTTGCTGCAACCAATTCTCTCGCAATACTGACTTCGCCCATAGAATGTCCAGCATCAGGTACGATGATTAGGTTGCTATTTGGTAGTGCTTTATGCAACTCCCAAGCGCTCTTTGTAGGACACACTACGTCATATCTTCCCTGAACAATAGTTGTAGGGATTGAGTCGATCTTCGACACATTGTTGAGAATATATGCTTCTTCCACAAATATTGCATTGATGAAATAATGGCATTCTATTCTTGCAAATGCTACAGCGAAATCTAAATCTTCGGCTTTGTCAAGATATTCTGGGTCGGGAAATAGTCGGCTTGTTGCCATTTCCCATCGAGTCCACTCTCTAGCAGCAGCCCTTCGTATCTCTATATCTTCACTAGTTAATCTAGAGTAATATGCTTCTATCAAATTATTCTGCTCAGGTTCAGGAATATGGCCTCTGTAAGAGTCAAACGCATCTGGGAAGATATGGCTTGCACCATCTTGATAGAACCAATGTAGTTCGCTTTTTCTGCACATGAATATCCCTCTTAAAACGAGACTAAGCGCTCTTTCCGGATGGTTTTGTGCATAAATCAATGACAATGTCGAGCCCCAAGAACCGCCGAAAACATGCCATTTTTCAATCCCCAAATGCTCTCTTAATTCCTCCAAATCTGAAACAGAAGCATGAGTATTGTTGTCTTCTAATTCAGCATAAGGAGTTGATTGCCCGCAACCACGTTGATCGAATTGTATGATGTCAAACTTTTCTTGATTGAAATATCGACGATAAGAGGGTTGACTACCCCCCCCTGGCCCACCATGGATCACGATTACTGGGATCCCGTTTGGGTTCCCACTTCTTTCCCAAGCAATAGTGTGTAATTCCGACACCTGTAATTCACCATTTGTATGCGCTTCGATTTGCGGATATAGTACGTCATCAATACTCTCTGAAGATAGTTGCATATTTTGTGCAACTAAACCTAGAACATGTTCCTTTCGATTATTCCACACGGTTTATCGAGGAGATTCGTTAGCGTCGACTAATGCAACCCAAGTCAGCTACTGAGGTATTTTCTCAATGGGCCTTAATCGGTAAAGACGAGGGCATGGAAAGAGGACACGCTCCCTCTGTAAAAGAAATGTTAGAACTTGCTATACCAAAGGTGAAGGATGGTTTCACAGCTATTGATTTGGGATGTGGAAATGGCTGGGTTACACGAATGCTCACAGAATTGGGGGCCTCGCACAGTGAGGGAGTTGATGGGGCTGAAGCTATGATTAACAAAGCCAAAGAAACTGATTCATCTCACAAATATTCACATGGTTATTTACCAGAGTGGAAGCCAGAACAAAGATTTGATTTGGTTCATTCGATGGAATTTCTATACTATTTACACGACCCAGTAGAGATGATTGCTACCATTCACAATAATTGGTTAAATGACGGCGGGATATTGGTCGCTGGAGTCGACCATTACAAGGAACATGAAGAGTCTCTCACATGGCCAGAACACGTTGGAGTGCATATGACTACACTAGACATTGCGCAATGGAAAAATGCAATGATTGCTGCGGGTTTTGTTGATGTTGAAATCCATCAAGTTGCTTCAAGCGACAACTTCCCTGGAACATTGGTCATGCTGGGCCGAGCCTCTCACCTTCAGGACCACACAGCTTGATTGAACCACTGTAGTAAGGGCATGATTCGCAGGTCCTAGATTGCACCACTGGCAATCTATTAGGCGGAGACAATTCTTCTCCTAATGCTTCAGTTTCGCCAATCCACCTAACTAATTCATCCAAATCTAGTCTTGCTTTCTTGTAATCATCATCTGTCATGCGAACCAATCTACCCGATGCTGAAATTTGAATTGCGGGTGGTAGAATCTTGCGTCTTTCTGATTCTGGCTTCATTGCTTCACCGATTTCAAGTGCAAGGCTGTAAAGAGTCAACTGAAGCCTATGCTCGGCTACTATGGCCTCCTCTGATGGCGATGCTGCGTGAGGTGAAGTTTCACTGATTGTCATCTGTAAATCATTACCATCCAAAGGATCGGATGGGTTGAACCCACCAAGGCATTGCTTTGTCTTCGCATCGACAACCTGTAACCACCCTTGGGAATTATTGTCTCGCAGTGCTAGGACAAGATCTGCTCTACCATCAAATATCGCATTTATCGACTCGATTACAGATTTAACCTGACGCCCTTTTGGTGTCCAAATAGTTCTGTGAAGCGATTCAGGATGATGGGTCAAAGAAAGATAGAACGGTAATTCTGTACGCAGACCCTCGACTGTGAAACCATCATATTCCTCGCCCAAAACCAATTTCCCAAGCGCACCGTTTCTTGCTAATTTTCCTAGATGGAGAAGTCTCAAGCGAGTTCTGTTACTGACTTCTTCGTCCGTAATGCTAGATTGTGCCATTACTTCATTCAGCGTCTTTTCATTGGTCAAATTATCTAACTGTTTTTGGGTCCAATTGACATCTAAATCACCAGCGTTAGAGCCTGGGTTTGCTAGACCTATTTCCAATAGCCTATGGAATAATGAACCGAATTCTGTGGCTGCTGGCCAGTAATTTTCATCTTTGTTTAATCCAATGAATTCGAATCTTTCAGAATTCCAATTTAGTTTGCCTGACAGCCAATGGCGCCTATTACAAGCGTGTGTAACATCTAACCCGTGAGAAGTCATTGGTACATTGAAAGCAATGCGTTTTGAAATACTGATTACTGGGTCAGAGGTCGGGTTTTGAGACAATTCCAATCTCTCTCGCCAAATATTCAAAGTCGAAATTTGAGTATTGCTCTCGAAACAATCAGGATGATGGAATATAGAAATCCCCTGAACACAATCATCGTTGAGGTATGCGTTTTGATGTAATTGCCCCGGGTCTAAAACAAGTGTTGCGCCTGTTTGATTTATCCCGCCTTGAGACCAACTACAACCCTCATTTCCAGCAACCATCGAAGCATGGGCTAGTCCGTCAAGGAACATTTGCCCCATGTTCTGGCGACCTTTTCCTCGTTTCATTTTGATAGTTCCATCAGCATTTATTGATGCACCACCCGAAGAGGTTCCGGCAATGATTAGACGGTCTCTGGCTCTTGTCAAAGCAACATAAAATTGGCGTCTTCGTTCAGCTCTCTGCTGGCCATCGTCAAACAAATTGGCGAGAGTCCACAAACCGCTCAAAGGCTTTTCAGAACCGCGCCATGGATGTATTCTACCAGCCACAATATTAGGAGTTACAAGAACGTTATCTGATGATGAAAATGTTGTGTCTCGAGTTCCTGTAGCAAATACATCATATGCAACAACAACTGGTGCTTCTAATCCCTTTGAGCCATGGATTGAAAGAATTTGTACAGCCCCTGCAGAGCCGGGAGAACTGCTCTTTGGAGCATCCTTATCGTCGAGTTCTGATAGTTCTGTCAATCGTCTGTAAACTAGTGCAGCGTCCCCTCCAACTCTACTTGCTATTCTGTCGTAAAGTGACAGCCAATTCTCTACATCTTGTCTATCTCCTTCACGCGGATAAGAATACAATAGATCTGAATAATCGATTGCTGTTTCTATGGCATCTCTAATTTTGCCTTTGGATGAAAGGTCGTCAAGTCGAGAGATGAGAGTGCCGATTTCTTGTGTTGGGGCAGAAGAAATTAGACCTCTTAATTGATTGCCATCATGACTCGATAAGTGTTGTATCAATTCTGAATCATTCATTCCAACCAGAGTCGACCTTGCAACCGCAAGTGCTGCACTTTTGTCGTTTGGAGATGTCAAAAGCCAGAGCAAAGACATCAGCGGTTGGATAACTGGCCTATGCAATAGAACTCCTTGCTTACCTGCCATGGCAGGAACGCCGTGTCGGTCGAGAGCGGCTAACAATTGTGGAACTCTTCCGTGCGACGATACAAGAATCATGATATCTTCGGCACGATAGATTCCAGAATCTTCCGTGGCGTCAAGCCATGATTCTGATTCCGCTGAATATATTTGAGCAGGGCCCCCATTTATCAGAGCAGAAATTCTCTTTGCCAGTAGGTTGGCTGCTAGTTCACGATCTTTCGAGCCTTCATACAGGAATGGGTCAATTGCGATTTCGGGATCGATTGGCCTCGTCCCGTTCCCTGTTCTGGCTGGAAGAATCCATTCCAACTTTGCATTGGCTTCAGAACTCCTTGCTGGTGCTAAATCTTGGGATTCTGCATGCCAAGGCCCTGGCAAGATGTGGTGCCTATCTGCGAAGGAGTCTTGGAAAATTGAATTCATTGTATTCATCAATCTAGGAAGTGTTCGATGGTTTGTTGACATCTCGATATGCCCTTCCCTTCTTCGATTAAGCAGTTGGTTGTCAATCGTTTCATCGTTATCGTCTAGGTGGAAGGATACCCATTCATTTCTGTCGGCATCTTCACTCAGCAATTCACTCGAACGGACAAATGTTGTCGATTCTCCAGGCGCACCCGGTATTGGCCTAGGGTCTCTAGCTGCATCGGGTCTGCGAAGGTTTTCTGTTCTAGACTCCATAGCTGCCTCGTCTCGGTTCATCTCCCGGATTGCGGCTACTGCTCTTCGCATCACTGTTACTTCCGCCTGTCTGAAACGATAAATTGACTGTTTCATATCACCGACAATGCATATTGTTGGATCCCATTGAGATGCAGGTGGTGATGGTTCTCCTTCGGATAACTTTCTGCGACCCCAAAGCCTTGCTAATAATCTGAAATGTTGCGGGTTAGTATCTTGATATTCATCTATGATAAAGGCCCGATATTGCCTTCTTAATTCTCGTAAGATGTCAACTCTGCGCATCAGATCTGCATGTACTTCCTCATTACCTTGGCTAGCATCTATCGCACGATGTAGGTGGTCATCCAACCACGGCTGCTCCCCCATTGAATCCAATGCATCAATAACAGATATTGGATACCAACTACGGCAGACTGCTGGGCATTTAGTTAAGAGTAGATCTTCAGCCAGCCGGTGCATATCATCATGATCTCTAACTCCATCTTGCACTTTGAGACGCGATAGAATTTCTTGGACGCCGCGATGTACAGTGAACAAATCTTGAATCACCTGGAGTTCTAATCCGGTTGTGAGCCTCATAGAATCCCCCGGAGGTAATTGCGGCAAATCGATGTCTAGTCTTGGAGGGTAAGCCGTTTGACCCGGAACAGGAGCAGGGTCGTCAAATAAGGGGTTAAGAAGGTGAGAAGATTGCCCAAGTATGCGAACCAGTAAACCTCTAGAAGTGTGTAGCATCCCTTTGATTGAATTTGCATGTTCACTTGCATTTCCGGTAATCATGTCCTTGACTGCGCCGTTCAATGGGCATTCTCCTTTGGTTGCGATACCGCTCGGCCAGTTTTTTCCTTTTGGTGGACGAGAATGGTGCAATGACTTACAATTGATATCCTTGAGGTTTGCGAAAGTTGTTACTGCATGAGACACCAGCCATACCCACTGCAATCGCTCCAGTTGACTATTTGCTTCCAAGGTACAGAGATATTGGACATAACGGTAACGAGTCATTCCTTGTGCTACGTCTGCGCCAGTAACAAATTGGGCGCCGCCATCTAACCACGCGTCGACCCAGAGGATGACATAAGACCTGAATTCGCTGTACCACTCATCGATGAATTCGTTAATTGGGTCAATGAATAAATTATCAAGTGTTGAAGCAGTAATGTTTTCTAAATCCCCAGCATTCAAACTTCTGGAAGCTTCTTCTACGAAGAGTGAGCGTTTTAGCATGCCTCTAACAACGGTGGAAGAGGAAGATTGGCCGCCTAACAATACAGACAATCTGTCTCTGGCTGACAAAAACGATTCGATGTCGCCTGACATTCCAGCCTCGATTCCGTCTATTCCACGTTGTAACCTCCACGCTGTTCTAATCGCCTCTTCTCTGAGGAAAATCGCACCGTCTTCGTCGACTTGTTCACTGGTAGGATCCTCACACACAAGGCCCAACCATGGAGAAACTATCGATGATAAAAATGAGTCAATCGTCGAGATTGGCGCATCGTCTACCAGTGACAGTAACATTGCCACATCGCCCTGATTTCGTAGTCTAGTGTCATGAATCCCATCGATGTCGCCTTCGCCTGTAGGTTGTGCGCGTAAGGAAGCAATTAGTCTTCTAATACGACCCTTTAATTCGGCTGCAGCCTTTCGTGTGAAAGTAATGGCTACTGTTTCGGTAGGCAGTAATCCTGGCCAATCGGTCAAAGATGTTCTTTCTCTGGAAGGGCACCTGATAGCCCCCATCCCTTGTAATGGGATTCTGGGGGCCGATGGAAGAATTCTAGTCGCCCTCTGGTCGCCTGATAGTAAATGCTGGAGGTACCTGCTTGCCATCACCGTTGTTTTCCCTGTGCCGGCACCAGCATCCAAAGCAATGTGCCTGTCAATGTCAAGACCAAGGCGTTGGGAACGATTGAAATTGATCATCACCATCCACCTCGTGAAGCGCTTGGGCAAGAATCTGTTATCGGGCAATACTTACAGGAATCAGAAGGTTCAGGGTGTATATTTCCAGCTGATGCATTGCCAATTACTCTGATTGCAGTAGTGATTCTTTCTCTCATCCATGCCCTAAATGGGTTAGATGTTTCATCCACTGAATCTCCAGGTAACCTGTAATGATTGTGAGTATGCCCATCGATGAAGCCGACGTTTAATTCATCGCAAGATTCGATAAACTCCGGGTCTATTTCTAGGAAGGGGTGGGTGTCTATCCCTACTTGTGTTGCCCCCACTCCAACCACTCTATCACCCGGATTTGCAATCTCCCATGCTCGGGCGTAAAGTGCTAATTGCAGTTCATTGAATATCGCCTTCAGGTGGCGCTCATCGCCACCATTGTCCTTCGTACCATCTACCGATTTTAGATCTCTAATGAATACTAGTCGGTTCGATTTTGGAGGATTTTCCAATTCAAAATCCAAAGGGATTATCTCAGTAACACCTGAATTCTGATGGCTTTTAATCAACAATTGGTCTACTCTGTCTACCCTTCCGCGAAGTGCAAAAGTAGTTTCGCAATCCGGTAGACCTAGTTCTACTCTTTTTCTACCGTCACTTTCTAATTCCCATTCAGAAGCCAATGGCGCAACATCCGTTAGCGTGAAGTCTGATTGTAACATTCTACCAACTCTACCACCAATTTCGATAGGAGTTCTCGAATCTATCCACTCTTTCCAACGAGTTGGAGATACACCGATTAGATCTCTGCATCTGTGGGCTGAAATTCCATCCTCTCTCCTCATCCAGGGTGCTTTATCTTCAAGAGTCTGTAAAGCGATTAACCATGCTGACTCTAAATCGACTGGCCCTGAATGCAGTGGAGAAGGGTTCTCTGGAATTTCCCCCTCCACTAATCCATGTGCCCTTAGTACAGCCTCTTCCACCTGATGGACTATGTCGCCTCTGGCAGTAGCGGCTAAATCTTCTCGGAGGTTGTCATTTTTTCCAAGATACATATGCCGTTGAAACCATGCTTTTCTTGGACATTCAAGCCAGGATTGGAGTCGCCCTTGGGACCAAACTGACGGTAGTTGTAGTTGGTTTTCGCTCCTTCCCGTAATGTGATCGAGTGGTTCAATCATAGTCGATGGAGGTTGTATCGGCCGAGGGTCGATGGGGATTCCCGGGCTTTTTTTACCCATTATTCCTAAGTGAGGCCAAACACTAGACTCTCTGCCATTTGCGGGTTTACTCTTGGACGGTATTAATTTCAAATCTATTGATTGGATTAGGTTGGGGGCTTCACTAAAGTCGAATACTTCGCCTTTTTCGAGGCCATCTCCCATTCTTCTACGGGAAAATTGATCCGCGAGAATCTCGACCTCTGCAGCAGACAAAAGTGAGTATGGGTTGAGGGGAGATGATGTGGGTCGGCGTGATTCTATTGTTGATAGTCCGGCTCTTTGGACAGAGTCCCTGTTCAGATTTCCACTTCTATGAGTGCGGACTCTTCCATCGGTTATTTCCATTGAATTTACTCTGAAAACAAGAAGGGTTTCTCCATTGATTGTTTTCCACCCCCATGACCTGTCGTGAGTATCGGGGTGCCAAGATGAAGTTGCCATGAATGGCGGTTCTTGGTGCATTTGAGAAAGACCACCTTCTCGTTGGAGGTCACTAAACCATTCATCTAGTGGCCCTGCTAATTCAATTCCTTCTTCTATGCTCGAGTCGATGATGATTATGTCTCTCCCACAATTCAGTAGATGTCGAAGGATATGTCTCCCTTGTCTAAGCGCCTCATCGGGTCGTTGTAAACCGATTTTCATACGGCTTGCTTCATCCAACCATGGAATCTGAGAAGGTTTCATCGACCAACTCTCTGAATCTAATCCACACAGAATCAGGTTCTCTGTTTGAAGACCGAATGCTTGTGATGGAGTGAGAATCTGAATTCCTTTGTCTCCCGCCCTCATGCTCGGAATCTCAGCTTGTGAAGCAATACTTTCGAGGACTTCGCTAAAATCTTCGGATTTAATTTCTATTCCCTCATTTTGAAGTTTGGATAATGAAGTTAGTAGGTGTTGCAATCCTGGAATAGTATTTCCAGAGACCTGATCTCTGGATGCTAGTGTATCCCAATCGATTTGCTCAACGCAAGAGTTCATCCAAGAGATTACATCGCTAGGGCGTTGGGGCAGAGGTAGTGTTTCTCCAGATGAACAACCCACAATAGATTGAGGGAGTGACTCTTGATCCGCAGGCGGCAATATTGGATGCATCCAATTCGCTACGCATGCAAGCCACCATTGGCACTCTTCCAATTCCTTACTCCTTCTAACAGGGTCAACACCTGCACGGAGTGTGGCTTGTGAAAGTACTGAAAGCCATCTTCTTAACGCTCCTCTTCCACCTAAAAGGTGGAATCCTCTGGCTATTTCAGTTAGAATACTAGAATGTAACCTCGGGGCCCATTCTTGTTCAGACGGATGTTGGATATCCAAAATTTGCCACGATAGAGGTAGTTCAATCTGAGCCCAAATATCATTGAGACGTGATAGAGACCATGCTTCTTCGCCACGAGGGATATTCACAATAGAAATTATTCTTGCAACAGCGCTACTTTCACTCACTTTAACTGATGAAGTTGCCAATTTATGACCCATCATATCCAAGTGTGGTTTCATTGATTCCTTCAGTGAGTCAGCGTCGCCGCTTACCACTAGAGTATCTCCTTCTAAGTGTGAGAGGATATTGGCAAGTGCTGAAGGCGTGTGGCTTTCCAATTCACACATCAAATGATGGATGTCAGATTTTCTCTTAGCCCCTATGCTGGTAAGCCAACGAGGGGATGCATCTGCAGCCCAAACCTCGTGCGCAGGCACCCATTCAGGAAGGGATTCGTTGTCACGTACTGGTGAAATGTCTTCGATATATTCGCCGTGGAAACCAAGACGGTGGGAGCCTGGGTTGACCAATTGGTGGAGCCCTTTGAACCGTGATAATTCTTGCAATATTGCAATTACTACTTCACTCAAACCCGGGGGGTGGTCAAGCATGATTATTCCCTCGACATCTGAAATAGTGAAAGGTAATTCTTGGCTTTGTTTCAATTCATCCCATACAGTTCTATCCAGGCGAGATGGGTGTGTTGCTTGCATTTCTTTCTCCAGAATTTTCAACACTTTATCGCAAGACTTTGCACCAGGATCTTCTTCCCAGTCCCAAGGCCTTCTGAGGTTTATCAGCTCACGGTGAAGAGATAGCAAGCGTCGACTTCGGGAACGAGACCAACGATTCTGAGGATTTGATTGCAATAATGGTAACCCGTAGTTTTTGGCACATTTTGCTAAAGCCATGTGCGTTTTTTCGAATAGGATTCCGTCGTCTTCCATCACCATAGGGAGCCTTAAATCGAGATGCAAGATTCCGATTAACCGTTTAATTGTAAGATGGTGGGTGGTGTCTACCGACTTGCCGTCGCCATTGGAGTGAAGGATTTCTATACTCTGCTTTCGGGATGCTTCGCTGGGGTGTAGGACCATCAATCTTCGACCATGTAACAACGCGTCGACTAACCAATCAGGCATTGATTGGCCCGCTGGAACTGCCTCCATGGACAGCCCTGTTGCGTATAATCGAGTCTCAGTCATCATCGGGTTGTCCGCCTAACGGCCCAACTCGGTGACGGTGGTTCTTGAACCCACGCCTGAAACCACGGGCAAAACTATTGAAAATGAGTAAACTATCGCAGATATATGCGAACCCGCATTATTCTAGTGGCATTGATTCTCGCAATGTCATCAGTCCCTACAGCCCAGAGTGGAAGTCCGGAAGAGATTGATGACCTAGGTGCCGTGTTTGGAGGAGTTCACATCAATGCAAATACATCTGGGAATGTTTCCTTAGATTTCTCTGCAATGCCTGCCATTGTAGAAGACTACACCGCCACATGGTGTACTAATTGTGTAGATGTTGAGCATGCACTTGATGACGTGGAAGAAACAAATCACATGCAGCAGTATCACTTCCACAGATTCATCGGAGAAAATGAAGACCCGCTAGGCTCCCAAGAAGGAGACGATAGATGGATTGAAAGGTACGACCAAAGGTTACCTCCTACTGCTGTTTTCAACGGAACTCTAAGGCAAATTGGAAGTGTTCCTTCTGGAGATAGTCTTCAAGATGATTACAACGCAAACCTCGATAATCCTTTGAATTTAGGAATAGGCACATCCAGTTTGGGGTGGGTTTTAGGAAATAATGGAACGTCTTCAATGGTCACATGGAACTTGAACATTGACATGGCAAATTTTCCCGTAAATAGTACGATCAAATCCTCCGTTTGGATTGTTGAAGATTTAGCATATTTCTCTGATGGAAGTAATGGAGAAGACTACTACCATGAGAGTGTAAGGGCTATTTTCGAATTAGGTGAGAACCTATCCGGTAACAAAGAAATTTCATTGCCTTCAGCATATGACGGAGACGACCTAGAGATTCACTTGATTCACGAAGTTGTTCTTCCTGAGGCCTCTGAAGAGAACCCGACTGATACAGAAGATGACGAAGAGGATACTGATGACAGCGGACTGCCTAGCCTGAGTGTCATTGCTGTACTAACGATTGCAATGATTGCTGCGATTACTGTGCAGCGAAAGCAGAGATGATGCGTTCAACATCGTCATCTGTTATGTGAAGATGGATCGCTACTCTGACTCGGTTGTATGGCAGATCGAACATATCGATTCCAAATTCGCCCAGTGATGTCACAACATCAGCAGCAGGAATATTGCAATTGACATAAACTAAGTTCGATTGTACTGCATCCATATCAACACTAAAATTGTCCATTGCATTGATTGCTTCAGCAACACGCATAGCACGCACATGGTCTTCTGCTAATCTATCGATATGATTGTCCAAAGCAAACAGTCCTGCTGCTGCAAGCACTCCTGCTTGCCTCCATCCCCCGCCGAACATTTTCCTCCAACGATGAGCCCTGTTTATGAATTCTTGAGAGCCAACTAGAACTGAGCCAACTGGAGCGCCCAATCCCTTGGAAAGGCAAATTGAAACCGAATCATAATCTCTACACATTCTAGCAACATCTACTCCGGTAGTAATTGCAGCGTTGAAAATTCTAGCACCGTCAATGTGGGTCGCGCAGCCGTTCTCTTTGGCTACTGCTGCTATCTCATCCAGAGCATCTTGAGTGTAGCAAGCTCCGCCGCCGAGGTTAGAGGTATTCTCTACACAGACCAATTTCCCATCCGGATAATGTGAACCAGAACCCTCGGCCTTACGGATTGCTGATTTTACTTGACCAGCAGTCATTAACCCGCCTTCGCCTTCGACAAGCGATATTGAAACTCCACACAGTGCAGCGTAACCGCCTCCTTCATATTTGTAAATGTGAGCAGTTTTGTCGCAAACAATTTCGTCCCCGGGAACAGTATGGGTCCTCAGAGCGATAGCGTTCGACATTGTTCCACTTGCAACGAACAATGCTGCTTCCTTTCCGAACATCTTTGCTAGTCTGTCCTGAAGTTCGTTCACAGTTGGATCGTCGCCTAGAACATCGTCTCCAACTTCCGCCTTTTCCATAACTGCACGCATTGCTGCAGTAGGCTTGGTAACAGTGTCGCTTCGGACATCTACACGGTCTGATGGATACTCGCGCATAGCCAATCCACTCCGTTTTCACTCAAAGCAGTTTCAGGTCGCCTGTAATCGCATCAACCGCAGAGCGCGGTGAAGGGCCTATGCCAAGAACCGTTACAGTACCAGGTGGAATTTCAGTGTGTCCTGCGTCTTTAATCAATGAACAAACAAGGCCTCCTTCCAAGGCCTTAGCATATAGCTGACGCAAGTGCGCTTCGTCTTCGGCTCTAAGTACGATTTTTCGAGCCCCAACATTGTTCCAACGCTCATACAACCTGCTTGCTTTTTTCTTTGCACTCATCGCACAATCAACTGCTGCGTGGGCGCATTGTGCAGCCAATTTGCCCTTGGAGAGTTTGAGGTCATCACGGGTCACTAAGACCATTGACACTTCATTAAGCGGAGATGACATCAATCTCACCACTTGATTGTGGTTGCTCGATTTGTGTGGTCTCTTCGAAGACCAAGTTAGCAAGCCATGGAGCAATCCATACCACAGTTACCAAACTACCAACCGCATGTAGTACATCGAATGGTAAACCATTCAAGAGATATATTCCAAACTCGGAGATAGACATCTCGCTTGTGAGAATGGATAATGAAACCCACCAGTCGAATGTAACTGATGCAACTACTGCGGTTATTGCTAGGCGTTTCATTTGTACTACGTTGTCAATTACTAGGCCCAAGCGTGAACCTGCAAATGCTACTGCTGCCCAACCAGTTGCTTGGAATAGTGTCCACCAGCCGTGTGACAGAACTAGGTTCGAAAGCATAGTTGCAACGATTGCAAACGCCATGCCCCTGCGAGCTCCTAATGTGGCCCCCATAACAAGACACATCACTGTTAATGGCTGAATGTTAGGCAGTGGTTCAAGCAAAATTCGGCTTGCTGCGGCTGCTAAAGCAATACTGGAAAGAACAAGGATTTCCCTCTTAGCAGATTGTGTTGGTTTGCAAAGGAGGAAGAAAGAGATGGTGATCAATGCACCATTAATCGCTAGTAATTCGACAGGGGCGAGTGTTGGGCCATGGACCCCGCCTGTTAGTACCATAAACGATGGTAGAGTGTTCAAGACTTGAACTTCACGCCGGACACCATCGTACAACACTGTCTTCGTTGAGCTCTGCAACTGAAATCCCTACCGATGATCTCTTACCGTCGATTGTGAATTCCCAGCCTTCGCCTGAATGCCCGTTAAATGAAGTAATCCATACTCCAAAATCATACGATTCCTTTGAAACTGTGATGTTCAAATCGGTTGCTGTCGCGTCGGTTAACTCCTCTACAGTCAGATATCCTTGTAACCCACCTAGGGTGACATCTCCCTCTGGTAATTCGAATACTATGACCTGAGTTCCTCTCCACTCATCTGGCCAGTCTTCATCCCAATCTCCGGGTGATTCATCTAGAGAATCTATCTCTTTAGACCAGATGTTGGATACATCTGGCATTATCAATATTAGAATCACTAAGAGAAGTAGTAAACCTACTTTTGTTGCCATCTTGTTGTTTTTGTTAAGTTGGAAGAAAAACATCGTTACACACAAAAATAGAACCAATATTTGTTGGATGAAAGAATCTGAATCCTTGGATTCCGAATTACTGTCTGAAGGCGGTCCAGATGATTCGGCGGGTAGAGACACCATTAGTACGCCATTATCATTTCCGAATGCCATCTCACCATCGTTTCCAAAAGCAACTCCTGCAGTTGTATAGGTGTCGTGAGATGTTTTGTAGGTTACAATTTCCGAGCCAGGAACACCTGTGCCCCACCCTCCATCTGGAGTATTATGTGGGAACCAAATCGTGTCATTGAAAGTATTGTAAGTAATTTCACCGTTCGCATGATACTGTGATCTGCCTTCCAAAGAACAGTTGATTGAGCAATCTAAGTAAATCACATTGGAACTGGTGCCAAGATAGACCTTTTGTCCCACCTGCAATGGTATTGCAGGAGAATAGCCTTCGCTCAATATCAACTGTTGATCCAAATAAACCTCAGACCCAGAATTAGTCTGCAAGTGAACGACTATTCCAGCATCTGTGACAATCGGTGAGTGCCTAATTTTACCGTCGCCAATTGAGATATTGGTAACTTCACCCAGTTTTGAAATTATATTCAAAACTCCTTCTTCGCTTCCCATTAGGTAATTTTCTTCAGTAACAGTAACTCCATTCCTCCAACCTAATTCTGGTAAATTTACCCTCAAGGATTCGATTCCATCACTCAAGCAGACTTTCGATAGCCCTTGTCTAGTGGGCACAATAACACTGTCTAAATCAACTGCCATAGAACCGGTTATGCCCCAAGATACGACCTCGGTTTGAATTTGCCAGATTAGTGAACCCGATGAAACATCAAGGGCGGTTACCCTGCCATCAGTCCATCCCACTAGAATCATCTCATCCCAAGAGCCACATGTTCCTTGACCTGCATCAATATGCAGCAATGGGCTCATGTCATGATTTGTAGAAGCATTGTTTCTAAATCTCCAATTCTCTTCGCCTGTATTCATGTCAAAGGCGTAAACATGAGGCCTATCATTACCAGTCCAGAACCCGGATGTCCGAACTATTACTTGGTCATCGACGATGATTGGTTTGGTAGAAATATATCCATTATCTAGATCAACTTCCCATGAGATATTCTCCTCATCAGCGCCTGTGGAATGAGGTATCAACAAGCAAATAAGAATGAATGACAAAACCAGACTTCGCTTCATCAAGAGTGCCTCATAATTACTTCTCTCAAGAGCGCGCTGACTTGCTTTCCATCCGCAGCTCCCCCGCACTCTTTCATTACAACGCCCATCAGCGGTCCAAGTGCGCCCATTCCTCTTTCTTTGACGAAATCGATTCTGCCCGCTACAACCTTCTCAACAATTGACATCAAGTCCCCTGCATCTGCTGGTTTTATTCCCAATTGCTCTGCTTGAGAAGCTAGTTGTTCCATGCTTGGATTTTGCCCAGTAAATTCTTTGATCAGGACAGACATTCCTTCCCTTGTAACATGACCTTCTTCTTTAGCGGCCAACACCAGAGCCATTAGGTCTATGTCGCCATCATTCTCTAGAAGCATTGTAGCCCAAGCCTTGGAGGGTAAACCCTTGTTGTGGGCTACGAAGTGGTCATCTAATTCTCTCGAACATAGTTGCTTAACTTGGTCGTCACTAATTTCGAATTCTCGGAGTCTTTCCAATCGTTCGCCCTGAGTCATTGGCAGATTTTGTACAATCTTTTGCCAGTGTTGTGAACTGATTGTAAATGGCGGAATGTCTGTTTCAGGGTACATTCTTGCGCCACCAGGAAGGGGGCGCATTGGCGTTGTTGTACCATCTTCAGGTGAGCCTTTCTTTATCGCCACATTTCGGACTTCTTGTGCTATTCTTTCGAATGCCATTTTAGCGCGATTTAGAACGCTCTCTAAAGCGAGTTCTGCTTGCCATTGTGGTGCTAAGCACAGTACGAAGGCATCTGCTCCGTCCAGTAGTTTCCTTGTTGCATCTACGTAATCCTGCTCGATGCCATAGGCTGGTAGTTCATCTGAATGGTATACTCCTGCGACCCCTGCTAATTTGGCTGCACCCGCAAGTTCTCTACCCAGTCTCGGCATTTGAGCACCGTCTGCATCGAACTCTTTGACACCAATCAATACCGCAAATCCAGGGAGAGGTAGTGCCAACATGACTGAACCAGATTCTAATCCGGACTTCACTCTATTAGATTCACAAGATTCGAATGCTGAACTAACATCTATCAATTTTAATTGAAGAATTTGAGATACTTCTTCTTGTACCGAAGGAGATTCGACCCTTCTGTCATTAGATAGCAATGGTAACCCATGCGCTGAACGTAATTGATTGGCTAATCGATAGAAATGTAGTTGCCTTGCCATTTCACATCTGATTATCTTAGGAATCCACTCAAGGTCTTGGCAACCTTTGATTTCAACACGGTCCCCGCACATTATCGACACGTTGAGGTCCTGACGGATGCTTCCTAGTCCCCTTCTAACTCTACGAGTATCTCTAAGAGTTCTTCCAAGAGCTATCGAAGTTTGTTTAGCGTGGTCTGGATTTTTGACATCCGGTGCTGTTGCAATCTCGATCAATGGAATCCCAAGTCGGTCGAGATTCCATGTTACGATTTCCCCCTCAGGTGTTAATTCACTGTCGAGTTTACGCGCACTGTCTTCTTCTAAACACAAAACGTCGATACCTACTGGTCCCCCTTCGGTTTCCAATACTCCATTTGTTGCAACTAATGTTGTGCGTTGAAAACCACTTGTGTTTGAACCATCAACAACCGTTTTTCTCATTGTCTGGAGTAGAGGTACTGGGTGAGCACCAATCATGCCAGAAACGGTCAATGAAATATCAAGCGCATCACTATCATGTGGTAGTGGTGGTTGTTCATCAAGTTCAATCAGTCCTGAATTTGGAGATTGACAATAAATGAATGAACGATTTCGACGCGATTCAAATCTAGCAGCAACATCCACAGTTCCGCCTTCGCCTCTTGCTGAGCGCAGGCGTCGGGCGAATTTTGGCCAGTCTTCAGGCAGTGTCTCAATCGTGATATCGTGCAGGACTCCGGGTTGACGGGAATGTAACTTGCCAGTAGCCAGCTGTTGATGTACCTCAATTCCACACATGAAACCTAGACCTTCTGGGTCTAGCAGTGCAGGAGTTGCCACATCGCCTTCCGGTTCCATGTTACCACCTGTAGAGCCTCATCGATATGAGCGCATCGTATCAGACAGGTTGTAGTGTCTCATATCCGCCAGGACGCATTAGTCTGCCATCACGGCATAATGCATCAATCAAATCTTCTGCTGCGTCGCGTGTAATATCACTACGCCCCGCTTCGGTTAGAACATCGTTCAGGGAGACTACTTGTCCTGTTTCAACATGTATTCTTCGAACGATTTCGAGGATGGTTCTTTCCCGGTTTCTTGCAGTTGCTTTCTTACCTGACTGGAGGGTTGTTTCATCGAAATTCTCTCCCATCAATTCGTGGCGCCATGTCTTAGTTAGACGGATAGAACGCTGCGCGTCCTCCAATGTCGCTTCTTCTGACAAGCGCACTCTAGCTGATGCTTGTGCTAAACGATAGAGCCCTTCAATCGCTCTTGCAGAAATAGCGATTGAGTCATGAGATTCGCCACCCTTTCTCCTAGTTTCAACATAATATTCTCTCAATAAATTTTGAGCATCTGAGGATAGTGTTGGATGAATAGATCTCTTTGCAAAAGCAACATATTTACGGATTAAATCGCGATTGACAATACCTTTGTTTTCATCTAATCCATCATGTGCTGAAGACTTAGAAGGGTCGACTGCACTGCCTTGGTCAATCAATACCTCAGGTGTAGAATTCGCACGATTGTTCATGATGTGGTTGGCGATCATTGTGTCGTGGTCCGCTGCAGGTTGGTCTGTAAGCAACCAAATTACATCGAATCTGGAAATTAAAGCAGGCTTGAGATTAATCTGTTGTGTAAATGGTACTTCAGATACCGATTGGAACCTGCCTGCTTTCGGGTTTGCCGCTGCTAGAATTGCACACCTAGTGGAAAGTGTAGCGTTGATTCCGGCCTTGGATATCGAAATTCTTTGCTGCTCCATTGCTTCGTGCATCGATGAACGGTCGTTTTCATTCATCTTATCGAATTCGTCAATTGCGGCTAGACCTAAATCTGCAAGTGCTAATGCACCTGCTTCTAAGGTCCAACGTCCATCGGCAGCTGAATCTTGAACTGCTGCTGCAGTCAATCCCGCAGCGGATGCCGACATACCAGAAGTGAACCTTCCTCTTGGAGAAATTTGTGACATGTAGGACAGCAGTTGGGATTTAGCCACTCCCGGGTCACCCATTAGTAAAATGTGTATATCGCCTCTAAGACGCGTTCCATCCTTAGCTTTCGAAGCGACTCCGCCAAACAGTTGGAGCATTAGTGTCTCTTTCTGTTTAGTCATTCCAAAAATGGAAGGTGCTATGGAATTTGTTAGTAATTCATGGATGTCATCACGACGAGCGAGTTCCTTTATTTCGTGCTCTTCTTCGTCTGTGATTTGAATCTCCTCTAATGGGATACTTTCTCTCTGTACACTGTGTATCCTCATGAATATATCAAAAATTGGAGTGTCCTTGCCTGATTTCCTTTGTGATCGAACGAATAACATTCCATTTGCTGTGACACGGTCTCCAGGGTTTAGTTGGCCTGCAATGTCATGCTCTGCAATGCAAAGGATTCTCTCAGGTTGCACTCCACCGCGGAGATTCTCAGGAGGCTCTTGCAACTCAATGAACTGGGTGTCGATTAAAATTGATTCTTCGACTCTTTGAACGAAACGTGTCTGGCCTTTGCGCCTACCGCAGCCCCCATCTATCTCAAAACATTCAATCGGTTCAATCAGTTCTTGTTCATTCGGCTGACTAACTCTGGTTGAGTGTCCACACGCTACACAGACAAACGAACCCTCGTATGTTCTTGGCAGGACTCTGCCTATCTTTGTAGCAATTGCATCTACTGAAATCATTGAGCCTAAATCTTCACTTCGGAGTTGTCTGACAGTTCGATGAGCATCAGATGGTAACTCAATAATGCGAACGAATGCAACTATTCTTGGAGATCCTAATTCAGCAAGGAGGAGCCCCAGTGCTTGATTAGCAGCTTGAGTGTTATTTTCAGGTTCCTCTACTATTGAGAGAGCGAAGTCTGGATCAAAGGACTCAATGTCTCTGTATGAGACTACCAGAGACTGCATATCAGGCCAAGTAACTTCGAGATTGTGAATCGCTTCGCTGTAATTATCCAGGAGGAGTGAGCGCCATCTGGCGGGTAAGTCAAATTCTTGGATAGTCATTGTAAATCCCCCAACCGGACATCTTGAGCCGTTGTCGACCGCATATAATCATTGAGATTGAACAACTCTTCCCCTTCATTTCCACTGGAACTTATTCGCATCATTCAACCTCCAATGGCTTCCATTGGAATACCGCCAAGCACATTTCCTTGAAGCCCATCGCAGGTTCATGCCGGCCCACTCTTTTGAACCCATCAGAGGAATTCTCGAAAGATTTTCTTTTTCATCTGTCAATTTAGAAAATAAAATTGGAGACCCTGTCGAAAGAGAGGTTTTGGTACATATCTCACCCGGAGGGAGTGGACCGCTCCCTTGCATTATCTATCTCGCTCCGTTTACCGGAACTGGTTTTGCTAGAGCTAATTGGAGAGCGTTTAGTGAAACTCTTCCACAGCGCCATGAACGATTAGTCAAGAGCGGAGTTATGCCTCCATCAATACTTGTAATGCCTGATACATTCACTTCTTTGGGAGGAAATCAATTCATTGATTCAGATATCGTCGGAGATTGGGGTAGTTGGCTGAACGATGATCTCCGCCGAGAAATTAGTTCTAGGTATGATGTCAGTGGATTTGGATTGGTTGGGAAATCAAGCGGTGGCTATGGAGCACTGGTTCGTGGAATGCTGGATGATTGTTGGAGTGCGGTTGCTTGTCACTCTGGCGATTGTGGATTTGAACTACTATTTGGAATAGAAATGGGTAGCACGCTAACCCAGATAAAAAAACACGGTGGAATGGAAGGGTTCCTGAATTATGTCAAAAATACAATCTCACTAAAGGGAGATGATTTTCATACACTGATGATTGCCGCTATGGCATCAACATACAGCGACGGAACGCTCCCCGTTGATGAAAATTGTATTTTCGACGATGAAAAGTGGTCTGAATGGATGGCCTGGGATCCACTAAACATGATTGAAGACCACAGGAAATTACCTCCATGTTGGATAGATGTCGGTGATTCGGACCAGTATAACATACAGTACGGATTACGACAATTGCATTCTCGAATGAATGAACTTGAAATCCCTCATGAGTGGGAAGAGTTTCCCGGAACTCACAGTGGAATTGACCACCGCCTCGACCTCTCCTTGCCTTGGATAGCAAATCAGATTCAATCGGTATCATGATGAGAGGGCTATGATTGGGAAGTGTCATGGCAGAGGGCCTTGACTACGCAGGCAGTGGTGTCGACATTGATCTCGAAGGCAATGCTGTGGGTGCTTTAGTTGGTGCTTTATCACGCTCAGTCAGGAAGCCTGGAAGCCCGGGAGCGCCCGTTGACCTACCCGGTGGTTTCGGCGGGTTGGTTGAATTTGGAGACAATTACCTAGCGTTGGCTACTGACGGAGTCGGCTCGAAATTATCAATCGCTACAAAATTGAATCAATGGTCTGGAGTTGGTATCGATTGTATGGCAATGAATGTCAATGATTTGTTGTGCGTTGGTGCAGAACCGATTGCATTTGTAGATTATATCGCTGTTCCAAAACCAGACCCTGAAGTTCATGCAGCATTGGGTGCTAGTTTAGCAGAGGCTTGCCGTAGGGCGAGAGTTACATTGGCTGGAGGAGAGACTGCAAGCCTCCCAGGGATTGTTACTGAACTTGATCTGTCCGGAACCGCTCTTGGATGGCTAGCTAAGGGTAGTGAAATTACTGGTGCTAATTTGAAAGAGGGAGATATTTTGATTGGTATGCCATCTTCAGGAGTTCACTCAAATGGATATTCTCTTGTTCGAAATGTTGTCTCTCACTGCGGCGCATCGTGGGAAGATGATGCTCCATTCGAGGTAATAGAAGGGCGTATTGAAAGATTCAATGAAGGACCGGTTACACTTGGAGAAGTGTTCCTTAATCCGACTAGAATATACTGTGACCCCGTGGTAGATTTGATTCAAGATGGCCCGTGTGCTACAAGCGAAATTCATGGAATCTGTCATGTTACAGGAGGAGGACTTTCCAATCTTCTTAGGCTTCACGACACTCTGGGTTGGAATATCGATAACCCTCTACCTATTCTTCCTGAATTCAATTGGATTCAACAGCATGGAAATGTTACTGATAGGGAAATGCATCGCACTTTCAATATGGGATGCGGAATGATAATTGCTGTCGATTCAAGTGTTGCAGAGAGTGTCTGTAATTGGCTAAATGAAAGAATGCCTGGATGTGCAATTATTGGAGAAGTTGTTGATAATGGACACAAAGTTACACATGTAAATCCAGATATTTTGTTCGAACATTATTGAGGACTAAATATGGAACCTGAAGGTTGGCCCGGCCACGTTTGGCTAGAGGGAAGGACGCATGTCCACCTTCGAGACCACCAACCAAAGCCATCTCACATGCCCAGAGGGCCTGCTGCAAAGACGGGTGAAGGTTTTCTCAACCCCGCCATGGCTCCTGCGAGAACTCGCTCGGTAATGCTACTCGCTGATGCTATCGAAAACGGGTGGCTAGTGCCGGAAGGGAAGACCATTAGAGCTCTGGATGCGCTATGTGCAACAGGGGTTCGACCAAGAAGATGGAGGAAGGAAATTCCATCTCAAGAGAGATTGAGAATTACTGCAAACGATTTGGATGCTGAGGCTTTGGCATGGGCTAGACAATCGCACAAAGCAAACCCTGTTGGCGACAATCTCGAATGGACTCCAGAACCAAGTAGGTTCGCCAGGGAACAAGAAGGAATTGTCGAAGACGGAATCCATTGGGTAGAGGGAGATGCAAACAAATTGATGATTCAGGCGCCATTCCAATGGATTGATTTGGATCCTTTCGGCTCCCCCGTAGGTTTCCTTGATGCTGCAATTCAAGCAATTTCTCGAGTTGGCGTTCTAGAGGTCACCGCCACTGACACTGCTGCGCTATGCGGCTCCGCCAAAACCAGTGCTGCTAGGAGATATGGCGCTGTTGGCATTACTGATTCTTACATGCATGATGATGCTACGAGAATTCTATTGGGAACTATCGCCCGTATAGCGGCGATGCACGACAAATCGATTCATCCGATTTTGTCGTTATTTGATGGGCACCATGTTCGCGTTAGTGTTCTACTAAAGAGGTCCAAAGAAGAAGCTTCAGATTGGAAAGAAAGTATTGGTTATCGTATCCGTTCTAGCCCATATCACTTCTCAACGCAAGCAGAAGGTGAGTATTCGGGCCCTATGTGGACTGGGCCGCTATTCGATGCAGATATTGCAGGAAGAATGACTGCTGAAAAAGCGATTACATTATGCTCAGGCAGAGACGAGGATTTACCAGAAGATTGGAATGAAATCGATATTGACCATTCCCTAAGAGAGATTGAAAGATCTGTCAGACATATCGCCGAATCTGCCGAACTACTATCGCAAGATCACCTTTTAATCGCTGTAGATGATTTAGGAATTGCTGCTGGAGTCGGTCAAATACCTTCGATGAAGAAGATAAAATCAGGTCTTGAAGGAGCCGGTTTCAGTATGGCTCGTTGCCATATGCCTGAAGCGATGTTTGCAACTAATGCAGACTGGCAAACGGTTCTAGATGTGACTCGGTCAGCCGAATGACGGATCGATTTCGTCATCTGGTGCTGGCAGCATGGTTTGAGAGTTCTCAAACACTTCTCTAACGCTATCTTCTATCTTCCTAGCATCTTCTAAGAGTGAAGACAGGGGAATATCAATTTCTGTAAGATCACTAACTGCTTCAATTGCCATCGCTGCTGCTCTAGCGTCGGGGAACATTGGATTACAATCCGCCAATATTGCAGTAATATCTAGACCAAGGCGGTCTCCTTCTGCAATAAGATAACCTGCAATACCAGCAACAACACCTTGCCTTACCGGTTCGATTCCTGCTCTCTTAAGACGGTCGCGTCCGACTTTGGATGCACTAACTCCGTACAAAGAACCGTCTCTGTCATCGAGGTTCTCCCTAGCTACTCCGTCGATGACAATCAGTTGGTCAAATCCTCCTTTAGTGAACCATTCAAGAACAGTGTTCGCAAATAGTACATCTCTTTCTGGACCAAACCTCACCTCTGCTGTAAAAACGCCGACATTGTTACCTTGGTAAACTCTGACTGGATGTTTAGGAACTTCGTGATGGACTAATGCCATGGCGGGAAATTCGGAATTTAACACCGTACCTTGCTGAGTCAAATCCAGTTGACTAATCACATGAGATGCTGCAATTACTCCAACCATTCCAACTGTAGAAAAACCACAAATTGCAACGCCTCCGGTACGAGGGTCTGCATCTTTGTGCAAGACTAAATCATACGATGCTTGGACTGCCATGTCTTCTCCTCCATGCGACTCATTCAAAGGCATTACGAATTTCACTCTACAAATTCAGCCCAATCTTCTTCGCCCGGGTCTCTGAACCACCAAACGCCGACTTCATCTTCATACCATTCAGTTCCATTTTCATCAACAGTAATTCCGGAATCATCTTCTGACTCTTCGGTATACTCTTCCTGATATTCTTCTTCAGTTTCCTCGACTTCTTCAGCTTCAAACTCATCATCACCCGATTCAAGAGTCTCGACATAGTCGTCATCGTCATCGAAATCAGAAATGAAATCTGGCCTGTCTGGAGTTTCATCAACAATTGTCTTATCTTCAAACTCGTCAAGTGCGACACCTACAGGAAGAGGTTTGGAAACCCTATCCGTCTTCATTTCCGGGTCCATGTCTAGGTCTTCTTCTCCCCATTCATCTAGGTCGCTATTCCTTATTCTAAGAACAATGAAGACTACTAGGCCGACTACTGCCAAAGCACCAACTCCTCCAAAAATCATCATATTATTGCCAGATGATGTATCATCTGACACTGTATTTTTGTCATCATTATTATCGTCTGGGCCAGGATTTACCACTGGATCTTCCCCAATCAATGTCCACTGTATATCGAAAGTTAGTGGCTTATCTCCTGGTGATGTGTAATCTAGAGGGCCTTGACGAATGTCAATTTGAATCAGGCCATTTGTAAGTGCATTTTCTGAAAGATTTTGCAATACTTCAATTCTTATCTCAATTACAGAACTAGCGCCGTCAGTAAGAACAAATTCTGCTTGTCCAGGAGATGGTTCAAACGTGATGAAATCTAACCATTGTGACCAACCATCGGGTTCTAATGATACTTGGATGCTGTAATTGTTAGTGTTGGTTATCGTACAATCGATTTCCTGAACAAGAGATGGATCGACTATTACTTGTCCACAATCTAGAGTCAGATCGTTCATCACAGTAGGAGTCCATGTTGTTTGGTTTGTATCATTGCCTTCTGTTTCATTTTCCTCTACGTTTGCTCCGTACGGAATCAAATCGATTTCTAATGGTCCTTGCCCTGTGCTGACCCATACAGGTTCTGTCACATTGACGAAGATTATTCCTCCTCCGTAGAAGTTTACAAGGAATTGGCTAAATCCATTTGAAATCTGATCTGTACCTGAAAGAGATTGGTTAGTCGTAGAATTATGAATAGACCAAGAAATCGTTGCTCCTTCTAACAATGTAGATTGTTGCATATTTGTGGCTTCAAGATTGATGCGAACATCCGTTTCATTATCCCAATCCAACTCATATGTATCTTCAGAAGAAGAAAGGGTTGCTCCTACGTAAACTGTAGAAGTGGCAGATACTGATTGTGAAGATATGTCCCTATTTTGTGCATCCCCGGTGAATCCGCTGAAATTAGCCCAAAAAGTGACTTCGCCATATACATCAGTAGTGAATACACCCAAATCTGAAAAATCTGTGAGGTTAATTCCATCCCAATTTGTAGAAATTAGATACGACCCCGAATTAGCTTCCATAGTTACCACAATACTACCATTTTCGATATTTTCTACCTGGTTTTCAAGAACCAGTTCTAGAGAGAACGGTGAGCCCATTATGATCTCAGAAGTTGCTACAATCTCATACTCCAAATCGATTGGGACGTCGTTTCTTGAATACGCTGGCCCGACAGAAACTACTGCACTTGTGGAGTTACCATATTGGTCAACAGCAACAACTGCGACCCAGTATTCTTGAGCATCAAGAAGACCTGTTAGATTCGTGGAATTCTGTGAAGCAGAAACATTCGTAACGCTTGTTAAATTTAAGATACTATTGAATGAACTGCTTTCTAGATATATGTCGTAATGGTCGATTGTCTCTGTTGATAAGTTCCAAGAAACAGCCAATGCTCCACCACTATCATTCCCAACATCATCAACTGCAACGCCTTGTACTGCTGCTGGCGGGTTAGGGTATGGGATTGTCACCTCTAGTGGGTCGGACAAGTTAGAGGCAACACCGAATGAATGAACTGAACGTACCGAGTACCAGTATGTTGACCCTACCGTGATATTAGTGTCAGAGGTCAAGTTATCTCTGGTTGTGTTGTAAGGATCTACTAATGATACGGATGCCCCTGCCGATTCGAGTCTAAAAATTTCAAACTCGACTAGGTCTTGTGCTAATTCTTCTCCTTCGTTCCAAGAAAAGATTACTTCTTCATCTGTTAGAGAAAATAGTACTAATGAGGGTTCATCTGGTAGCGCTAAATTCGGCGCACCAGGAATGTAAACGGCTGCTATGTTTGAAAGAGAGACCGCACCTGCTTGTGAGGAATTTACTGGAATTCTGAGGGTGTAATTTCCAACACCTCCGGTCATTCCTTGATTGAATACATTCGTCAGGTTAGTCGATGCATGCGGGTTGATGTCTACCAAGAAACTGCAATCATAACCAATATCGAGACTGTCGAATGTGAATTGGCCCATTCCACTGCTGTTTACATTCATTGAATAACTGCCCATTATAATTCCATAGGAATCTGTTGTAGAAGGCAGGCTTGCTAAGACTGGGGTTAAATCATCCTTGATTTGATTAGCTTCATCAAACATGGATAATGGATCTAGACTGTTGGAGGAATCTCCGGCATAGCCCGATGCTTCCATTTCCATTGTTCCATCTCCATTAGCATCTAACTCGATACTATGCCAGCCGGCAATGAAAACTCCCTTGTTAGATTCACCAGCAGAAATTATCTGTTCTGTTACTCCATCGTTATCCATATCCATAGCGATTATCGATGTAGGCATTGACCATGGTTCCAGAACATATGTTGCCACGCTTCCAACACTACTAGCGTTAATCTGGCGATGTGAAATATTTCCTTCTACAGTTGAAGAAGAGCCATCGGGTACGCCCGGTTGAGGAGTTAGTATATCGAGGACACCGTCTCCGTCAAAGTCAGCAATTGTTGAGTTGTATATGTCTATTTGACTTTGAACAATGGTGGCGTTCCATTGTGTTCCATTGTTAATCAACAATGCATATCCCAATTCATTATTTCCTATCAAATCGAGGTCGCCATCACCGTCTAAATCTACAACAATTTCATCACTTTTGATTCCATCGAAAGTTGTTACTGGGCCGCCCCATGAACCCAGGAAAATACCCCAATTTGTCCAATGTCCGGAAGAGTCCATCACCAGAACGGAATCATTTCCGTTTGGAAAGAATTCGTCTACTTGAAGTGACAATAGATTTGCAGGAATTCCAAACGAACCGTTCGGATTGATGACTGTAGAATCGCCTGTTGCGACATTCCAAGATGAGTTTATCCAAGTGCTGAATTCTAAAACTCCATTTGCGTGGATTGAAACAATATCATCAGAGCCATCGTTGTTCAAATCTCCCATCTTAGCATCGATTAATGCACTGGTTAGTGAGAGGTTTAGAACTGGGTCAAAACTTGTACCATTTGCTATGTGTACGCATGCCGTACTGGAAATTGTTGAAAATGCAACGATATCCTGATCGCCATCGCCATTCAAATCTCCAACAGATAGTGAAGTTGCATTATCACACGAGTAAACAGGAGTAGATGTTGAGACTCCAGATGCTGTCCAATCTGCTATGGTAATCGTAGTAGAGAAATTTGTCGGGTCTCTTACTGACAAAAACACTGGTTCAGGAAGGCCGTCTCCATCGATATCTGATTCAACTACTTGCTGAATTTCTCCAATTTGGAAAAAGCCTCCTCCTGATTGGGAAGAAAAGCTAACGTTCATTTCTGTCGATTGTATTGTAGCGTCCAATGGTAGCAAGATATCCGGGGCTGGGCTTGCTCCAGAATTGAGGACCGTAGTTATCGAAGTGCTTCCATCATAGAATTGATTTTGGTGGCCGGCATCACCATATCCGGTATCTGTAAACTCCCATTCGAAAACTCCGTCCTGGTCTATGTCTATCCATAATTGGCCAGGGGTTTGCTGACTGTGATCAACATTGACATTGAACGATGATGTCTGAAACGTCACATTTCGAGGCGCATCTATGTATGTTGAATTGTTTGTAACTCCCCCCTGGAGGTCGACGTTGACAGTTGCAAAGCCGCCTGAAAATGTAGAAATTGTCATCGACTCGCCTGATGCAGAGGCGTAGTTAATTGGAAAACAGGAGGCCAGTAGTAAAACGGTAAGCAAAACTGGAGATATGCGCTTCATGTTAACACCCGGGTAGTTGAATGAATATGCCGCCCCTTCAAGTGCCTTATCCTATCTTAAATCAAGAAAATGGGATTTCGAAAGATTTTTGTTTCATCCGTAATGTTATTTAATGAGGGGCTGTAATAACATTCTGTATTGAGGCAAACAGGCCTTTAATACAAATTTGATTGAGGTTCTATCAACCCGCTGTGAAATTCGACCTTATTGTTTCAGGTTTGTGCAGCAAGACGATGGTGATTATTATGGAAGACGATACAAGAGTTCTAATCCGCGCAGGAGATGTAGAAATTGACCTCAGTGGCGCCCAGACTAGCGTTGATGAGCGCCTGACTAGAGTGAGGCAAGACGACACATGGTCGATTGCTCTGTCTAGAATTCGAAATGCTAGAGAGGGGGCTATCGAAGCAGCTGTTGATGCTGCGAGAGAAGCTGGCCTGCCTGAGCGAGGTTCTGCTTTCAGGGCTCTTATTGAGAACTGTAGTTTGATTCGAAAACCCGATCAAGTATTAGGCGCAATCCAGTACCTTAGAGACGTAGAAGGCGTCAACGACAGCCCTCCAAGAGTCATAGACCAACTATTCATTGATGCTGGCCTAGAACCCCCAGGTAACCTTTCACTGTATCTTAACCGACTACGTGAAAAGGGATTCTTAGTAACTCCTCCGTCTGCTAAAGAAAAGAACAGATACGCAATTCTAACTCCGGAAGGGCGCGCTCATCTCGATAAGCGTAGTCGATACTGAGGTGATTTGATGGTAATGTCGGGCAGTAGTACCGACAAGGAAGAAACTCCTTTGGATTGGTCTTTCCAAAATCATTCGAATGAACTGTTGAGAAGAGGTAACCACCCACGATCCAACTTTAGGCGTAGCATCCTTGACAATGCCGACTTGACTGAAGGCAACTTCGTGAATTCTGATTTTAGAAGAGCATCTATGGTTGAAGTCGACCTGATGAAGTCTGCTTTTGATAACTGTGATTTTCGTGGAGCTGACCTTAGAAAAGCGAGATTAAATCTATCAAATTTCAGAAATTGTTCCTTTGAAGGAGCAGATATTCGTGGCATACGTGGCAAATATGCGATATGGCAAGGCAGCGATTGGTGGAATGCCAAATTGGATGATGACCTTGCTAAAGTTCTAGCCAAAAAATGGCCCAAGCCCGAGGATGCTTGAATAAGTCCCCCTTACACGAAGGCGCATGGCAGTTCATTTGACAAGGCGTGTGGATTTCCCAATGCTTGATATGGCTGGGATTGCATTCTATCCACGGATATACGACCTCGCGCATCGATTCTTTGAGGAATCATGGAATGAGATCTGTGGTTTGGATTATTCACATATCATTGGTGAAATGGCAATAGGGTTTCCAGTAGTTGACATAAAATCTGAGTTCCATTCGCCGTTCAGGTACGGCGATTTCGTAACAGCGACAATTTGGATATCCAAGGTTGGCAATAAGTCATGCACTTGGCAATACAGATTTCATAATCAAAATCAAGAGTTGCTTTGGTCTAGTGAACAAGTAACTGTCTGCGTTAGTATGGTGGACATGACATCACTGGCTATTCCTGACACTCTGCGAAATGGATTGGAGGCTTGCAAAGATGAGTAATGATTTCTCAATACGCATGAGTGGAGATGACGGTCTAGCGCCTCCGGCTTCCTTGTTTTCTCCTAAGCCGGACAAAAAAGGCCCGAAAACAATTGCAATATTGCTCATCCTAGGGTC
>Ga0233444_10000751_pt1 | contig 40137 bp, 40 predicted proteins | sample SI_124_October20_6_FD_182792 | JGI IMG/M metagenome (GOLD analysis project Ga0233444, IMG submission 182792) | Seawater microbial communities from Saanich Inlet, British Columbia, Canada - SI_124_October2016_10_MG | ecosystem: Environmental > Aquatic > Marine > Inlet | place: Canada: British... | reverse complement strand
CCATTAAACGAATTATTTTTGAGAAAAGATAGATTGGAATTCCGAGGAGTGTATATTTTTAAAACTTTCTTATTTTTCTCAACTAGTGACAAATAATCATACATAATCTTCTTGAAGTGATTTTCGCTAAACTTAATTTTATCCATTTTATATGAATAGCTTAAGATTGAGTCAATAAAAAGTTCAATTTTATATATTCCATTTTGATTATATAAATTCTTATACTGTATATCGTATATGTCAAGTCCAACACCAATCTTTCCATTATATTCAACTAGATCAGAGATGTATGTAGAGTCATTAAGCTTACTGATTTTTTTTCTAGCCGGAAGTTTTCTAACTAAACTTTTATCTTCATTAATTATATATAGCCCTCTAATTATAGGTCTTTCTTTATCAATATATTTATAATTAAACATTAATGGATTTAGAGCATTTTGATTTTTAGTTTCTCTAACCTCAAAATGAAGATGAGGACCAAAAGATCTACCTGTATTTCCAGAGTATCCTATTACACTTCCTTTATTAACTGTTAATTCATTTTTTTTTGGAAACTTTTTTATTGAATTTGTTTGTGATTTATAAAGTTCTGATTTTATATATTTATTTAATTCAGGACTAAAATTTCTTAAATGAGCGTAAACTGAAGTATACCCATTTGGATGATCTATGTATAAGACCTTACCATATCCATAATTATTAACTTCTATTCTTGAGACAAACCCATCTTCAATACTAAAAATCTTTTGTCCTTGAACTCCTCTGCTTTTAAAATCTATTCCTGTATGAAACCTTGATCTAAATTCTCCAAATGTTCCAGAAAGATCAAATGGAGCATCAATTGGTGAATGAAAGTCAATTTCTTGAGAAATAAGAGAATTTATATTTGATATAAATAGGAGTGTAAAAAGAATTCGTAGAAAAAATCTCATTTCACCTCAAATTTAACTTAAGATTTTTATAAATTGAAATCAATAAATTAATTTTTTAGTATTATGCTTTTAAATCATGTAAACTCGTTAAAAGAAAAAGTGAATCTTCTACTAAATAAATTAGATGAGCTTGAGTCTGTCCATGATTCTTTAAAAACAAAAAATGACTATTTAGTAAATTTGAACAAAGAACTTGAAAATAAAATTAAAATTATTCAGGCAAAAGAAAAACAACTTAAGCTAGTGACAGCTATAACTGAAGACAGCACTGATAAACAGTATTTCAAAAATAAAATTGATTATTTAATTAAAGAAATTGATTATTGTATAGATAGAATATCAATATAAGCAATATGGAGGATAACATAAAAATTAAATTAAGTATAGGTGATAGGCTTTATCCTCTGACAATTCAAAGGTCTCAGGAGTTTTATTTTCGTGAAGCTTCAAAAATAATAGAGAAGACAATTAAAAATCTTGAAGAAAATTATTCTGTAAGAGATAAACAAGATTTATTAGCAATGTGTTGTATTCAATTTGCTGCTAAAAATCTTCAGAATAAATCTAAATTAAGTGATTCAGACAAAGAAGTAGAGAAAGTTGTTTTAAAAATCATAGATGATATTGACAAATCCATTTTAACTTCTTAAATTTACTTGAACCTGTATTAGTGATTTTTGGTAAACTCAACGAGTATTAATTAAGAAAGGTGAGTTTAAATGCTAAAGCAAGCTATCTTCGAATAGATCCTTGAATGTTTAATTAGCCTTAATCCTGTTTATTAGGAGTTTACGCAATACTCACTCTAATACAGGTTTTTTATAGCTTTTCTCTATGTAAGAAGATTTCCGTCTTCATCCCATTCTGCAAGATCATTTCTTTTAGTTTGATCAACACATCTGGAAATCCATTCTTCATCATATGAAACTGAATAATCCTTTAATATGTCTTCTGGTACACCATCCCATATATTAGGAGTATTGCCTTTATATTCAAGATCTTTTATTCCAACTTCAGATGTGAAATACCCGGTGATAATCATCCCTCTATAAACAGCGAATAATCTAATGGCTTCTTGAAGATTTTCATCTGTATTATCATTGAATGCAATATCATCAAATACAGACTTGATTTGAGTATCACTACATTCAAGTAGTTTTGATCCAAACCTTTCTTGACATATTTGATCAAAGACAATCAAACCTCTTCTAAGAACTTTTTCACCGTATTCATTGTGAGCTGGTGTACTAAAGTCTTTAGCAATGATTTCAAATAATTCTACGACTCCCGCATCGTTAATATTTCCATTTTCATTTGGAGGAAGAACTATATTGGCAATCTTATTTATAGTATTGAGTTCATCTTCATTAAAAAACTTACCCTTTAGTACTTTGTAATCCCATTTTAGTTCCTCGGGAGTTCTTCCGTATTTGTACTCCCAAACTTTATCTAGCAACAATTTATCTTCATCCGTAATACAACTATTAAATGTTAATGTTGCGCCGAGAGAACCAAGTACTAATGTTTTTAAACTATCCCTTCTTTTCATTATATGTTTTGTTTCTTTAATTCTTTTATAATATGTTCAGAAGTTCTCCAAGATAAAGCCATAATTGTCCATGTTGGATTTTTATCAGCTTGAGAAACAAATGGAGCAGCATCGACTATATACACATTATCTACATCATGAAGTCTCTCATATTTATTAACAACAGAATTCTTTGGATCGTCACCCATTCTAGTGGTACCTACTTCATGTATGATTTCTCCTGGTGCTGAAATTCCATAATTATCTTTTTTGGTTGGCTTAGATCCTAGTGGAATTCCTCCCATATTATATGCAATCTCCTCAAATGTATCATGCATATGTTTTGCTTGTTTAAATTCATAATCAGACCATTTGTACCTGAATCTTAAAACTGGAATCCCATATTTGTCTTTAGTGCTAGGATCAATTTCACAATAATTTTCTTTCAAAGGAATAGCTTCACCCCTCCCTGAGAGATATATAGTTGAACCATAATACTTTTTAACATCATCTCTTAATGAATCACCATAACCTCCGGCTCTAAGTCCAAAAAACTTATTAAATTCATTTGGGTTGAATCCGAAACCATATTGAGGCATTGTAAAACTTCTACCAATCTCAATATGATAACCTCTTGGAAAGTCTAGTTTTTTACTATCAAGCCACCATGGAGAATAAACATGCATACCCCCAACACCATCTTCATTGTAAGTTTTTCGATTAATTAGCTCTGGGATAAATACACCTCTTCCAGCTCCAGTTGTATCATGAAGATATTTACCTATTAGATTACTGCTATTTCCTAATCCATTAGGATGAGCATTACTTTTGGAGTTAAGTAGAATTCTTGCTGTGCTACATGCAGATGCAGCTAGAACTACAATTTTTCCATTAATTGTATAGTCTTTACCGTTTTCTTTATTAATAAATGATACTCCAGTAGCCCGACCATTTTTATCAGTTAATACTTCATTCACCATAGAATTAACATATAGGTCAACCATTCCTCCTTTTAAAGATGGAATCACAAGACATGAGCTTGAAGAAAAATCACCATATACTGAACATGATCTATCACACTGACCACAATAAAAACAAATACCTCTTTCGTTGTTAATTCTTTTTGTTAGGATAGACAATCTTGAAGGCATTACTTTAACACCAGATTTTTTTGCACCATTTATATAAAAAAGTTCATGTAATCTAGGCTTTGGTGGTGGTAAGAAAAATCCATCAGGTTCATTAAACATATTTTCTTTTGTTCCAAATACACCGATTAACTTATCTAATTTATCATAATATGGCTTTAAATCTTCATAAGAAATTGGCCAATTTTCTCCAAGTCCATCATAATCTTTGCTTTTAAAGTCTTTAGGACCAAAACGTAGAGAGATTCTACCCCAGTGGTTTGTTCTTCCGCCTAACATTCTAGATCTCCACCATCTAAAATTTGAATCTTCAACGGAAGAGTATGGTTCACCATCTAAAGACCAATCTCCGTAGGACATATGAAAGTCTCCAAATGCTCTGTTAGTTCCAGCTCCTCTTCTAGGGGATTCCCACGGCCATTTTAATTGAGTTTGCTGATCTGGACTAGCAGGGTCAAAGTATGGTCCTGATTCAACTAAGGCTACTTTTACTCCAGCTTCACTTAGGATTTTGGTAGCCATTCCACCTCCAGCTCCTGATCCAACAACAATTACATCATATTCTTTTTTACTCTTCAATATTTCCATAAACCAATTTCAATATATTAAAATCTTTTAATTATAATTAATCATAACAATAAACTTTTCTTATATTAATTTCTAGTAAATCAATATTAAAACTTTATTTATATTAAGTGTAATTTAAACTAAATGCTTTATAATAATACTTTATTAAATTATAAAACCCTTGGTTTTTTTAAAATAAATTTACTGCAATGTTACTGCTTACATGAATTATGACTATTGAAATTTGTGCTACATCTATAAAATCAATTATAAATGCTCAAAATGCAGGAGCAAACAGGATTGAGTTATGTGAAGATTATTTAATTGGAGGCGTGACACCATCTCTTGATTTCACCCTTGAGTCAATTAATAAATCAAAAATTCCAATTAATGTTTTAATTAGGCCTCGAGGCGGTGATTTTAATTTTAATGATGAGGAATATGAAATTATGATTGAGTCAATTCATCAGCTAAAAAAATATAAAATAAATGGTTTTGTAATTGGTTTCCTTGATGAGAATAAAAAAATTGATTCTAACATGTTGAGTCAATTTAGAAAAATCACCAAAGGTTATGAATTAATTTTTCATAGAGCATTTGACTATCTTATAAATCAAGATGAATCTTTAGAATTATTAATTAAAAATAAGTTTGATAGAATCTTATGTTCAGGAAGTGTTGTTGATTCGGAAAAAGGACTTGATAGACTCAAGTACTTAAAAAAAATCTCTAATGGAAGAATCTCAATAATGCCAGGAGGAGGTGTGAATTTAAAAAACTTCAATTTATTTAAAGCCTCCAATTTTAAAGAAATTCACTTGTCTGCAATTGACAAAAATATTTCACTGGATTCTAATTATAATATAATTAGAGAAATTGTAGAGATGAGTAAATAATAAAATATTATTTTTGATAAAAATATAAATATGGCTTTTGATATTGATGTTATAAAGAGTGTCTATTCAGGTTTGGCTTTAAAGATTGAAAATGCAAGGAAGCTCATTGGCAGACCTCTAACTCTAACTGAAAAAATATTATACTCTCATTTATGGGATGGATCCTCTAATGAAATTTTTAAAAGAGGTGAAGACTATGTTGACTTTGGTCCTGATAGGGTAACATGTCAAGATGCAACTGCTCAAATGGCTCTTCTTCAATTTATGCAAGCAGGAAAAGATAAGGTAGCAGTTCCTACTACAGTTCATTGTGATCATCTTATCCTTGCTCAGTCTGGAGCTAAAAAAGATCTTAAAAATGCAAATAAAGTTAGTTCTGAAGTATTTAATTTTCTTGAATCAGTTTCTAGAAAATATGGAATTGGATTTTGGAAACCTGGTGCGGGGATTATTCATCAAGTAATTCTTGAAAATTATGCATTTCCAGGTGGAATGATGATAGGTACTGACTCTCATACAGTTAATGCTGGTGGTTTAGGTATGATTGCCATTGGAGTAGGAGGAGCAGATGCAGTTGATGTAATGGCGGGAATGCCATGGGAATTAAAATTCCCGAAACTAATAGGAATTAAATTGACAGGAAAGCTTAATGGTTGGGCTTCTGCGAAAGATGTTATACTAAAAGTTGCAGGTATACTTACTGTTAAAGGTGGTACTGGGCATATTTTAGAATATTTTGGTGATGGAGCTGAGTCACTTTCTTGTACTGGTAAAGGTACTATTTGTAATATGGGTGCTGAAGTAGGTGCAACAACTTCAATTTTTGCCTATGATGATTCAATGGAAAGGTATTTAAACTCAACTGACAGAAAGGATATTGTAGATGCAGCTTCTTCTGTTAAGGATAATCTTAAAGCTGATCAAGATGTATACGATAATCCTGAAAAATATTTTGATGAAATAATCGAAATTGATTTAAATACACTAACTCCTCATATAAATGGCCCCTTCACTCCTGATCTAGCTACGCCTGTTGATCAAATGAAAGATAAAGCTAAAACTGAAGGATGGCCTACTGAAATAAAATGGGGATTAATAGGTTCATGTACAAACTCATCTTATGAAGACTTATCAAGAGCAGCTTCAATCGCTAAACAGGCTCTTGAAAAAAATATTAAAATAAAATCTCAATTAGGAATTAACCCTGGTTCAGAACAAGTGAGGTATACTGCAGAAAGAGATGGTATAATTGAAGTGTTTGAGAATTTAGAATCTAAGATATTCACTAACGCATGTGGTCCATGTATAGGTCAGTGGAATAGGGAAGGAGAAGATAACACCGAAAAAAATTCTATAATTCATTCATTCAACAGAAACTTTGCTAAAAGAGCTGATGGAAATCCAAATACACATGCTTTTGTTACTTCACCTGAAATGGTAATGGCTGTTGCTCTCTCAGGTAATCTTGATTTTAACCCTATTACTGATAAGTTAACGTCAGAAAATGGAGAGCAAGTATTTCTGGATCCTCCAATAGGAGATGAATTACCTTCAAATGGTTTTGCTTTTGAAGATAATGGTTATGTTGATCCTCCACAAGATGGATCTAATATTGAAATAATTATTAATCCAGAGTCAAAAAGGCTTCAAGTTCTTGAACCTTTTAGTCCTTGGGATGGTGAAAATATTACTAATGCAAGACTTTTAATAAAAGCCCACGGAAAATGTACAACAGATCATATTTCGATGGCAGGTCCTTGGTTGAGATTTAGAGGACATTTAGATAATATTTCTGATAACTGTTTAATAGGAGCTGTTAACCATTTCAATATGGAAACTAATAGTGTAAAGAACCTTATAACGGGTAATTATGCACCAGTTCCTCAAACTCAAAGATTTTATAAAGAGAATCAAATTCCTACAGTAGTAGTCGGGGACCATAACTATGGTGAAGGTTCTTCTAGAGAGCATGCAGCTATGGAACCGAGACACCTAGGCATTAAAGCTGTTATTGTTAAATCTTTCGCAAGAATCCATGAAACAAACCTTAAGAAACAGGGGATGTTGGCTTTAACATTTGATCAAGAAGATGATTATAATAAAATACAAGAAGATGATAAATTTAATTTTATTGATTTAAAATCTTTTGCTCCTGGTAATAAGCTGTCTCTTGAAATCATTCATTCAGACAATTCTAAAGAATTAATTAAATTGAATCATACTTTTAATTCTCAGCAAATTGAATGGTATAAAAATGGTTCAGCATTAAATTTAATTAAGTCTAATAACCTATGATTAAAGATCTAAAATATCTAATGTCGTACTCTATAGCAGTAACTGCATTTATTGGTATTTTAGCTGGAGGGCCATTTGTATACTTAACCTTAATATATACTTTTGTTTTTATTCCTATTTTAGAATCGAATACAAAGGAATATTTAAATGAGTATTCTGATGATGAAAAGAAAAGTAGAAATTTAGATCCATTCTTTGATTTTTTACTGTACTTAAATATTCCTATAGTTTATGGGATATTTTTTGTTTCTCTAAACACTTTACTTAATACAGACTCAGCTTATGAAATTATAGGTATAATTTTATCAGCTAGCATAGTAATGGCTACTAACGGAATTAATGTTGGACATGAGCTAGGACATAGAAAATCTTTATTTAGCAGAACTTGCTCTAAATTACTATATCTACCTTGTCAGTACATGCATTTTTTTATAGAGCATAACTATGGTCATCATATAAATGTTGCTACTCCTGATGACCCTGCTACTGCAAAATATAAACAAAATTTATATAGTTTTTGGATTAGTTCAGTAATTAAAACATATTTAAGTGCATGGAGAATCCAATTGAAGCTTTTAAGAGTTTCTAAGCAAAGTTTTATATCTCTAAAAAATGATATGATATTTTATACTTTATTTCAAATTTCATTTTTAATTTTCATATATCTTAACTATGGATTAATTATTACTATATACTCAGTATTAATGTCTGTTGTTTCATTTCTATTTCTAGAGACAATTAATTATGTTGAACACTACGGTTTATTAAGAAAAATTAAATCAAACGGAAAATATGAAAGAGTTAAACCACACCATTCATGGAACTCAAATCATACTATTGGAAGAATTACACTTTACGAACTTACTAGACATAGTGATCATCATTTCAAATCATCAAAAAAATATCAGATATTAGAATCTATAGAAGATAGTCCTCAGCTTCCATATGGTTATCCAACTTCAATTTTAATTTCATTCTTTCCACCCTTGTGGTTTAGAATAATGAATCCATTAGTAGAGCAACACATGAACTATTCAAATTAATAAAAAGAAAAATAAATTTTAGTTGTACCAACTACAATCAATATAATTTATCCCCTCAAATTTTTTATCGAAAAATCTATTTTTAGATTCTATAAATCCATTATATGTATTTGCAAAAGGGGAAGAAGGATGCATTATATCATCTGGATTTGTACTGTGTGCATACTGAAGAACATCATGACCAAATTCATGGTACATTAAACCTAATTTCTGCCATATATTAATATCGTTCCAGTACCTGAAAGCTATTCCAACTCTAACTATTTCATCATTACACGAACTTGCAGCATAAGCTCCATAATCAAGAACTTCACCTGATGCAAATAATGCTGCAGATTCATATTCATAATAAATGTCCACAATATTATTTAGTTTATCATAATCAGGATTATTTATCATTGAACACTTAGCATCTGCAACAAAAATATCCCAAAATGCATACAAATCATCAGAATCAAAGTTTGGATCAGATACTTTGTTATAATTGATACAACTATAAAGTTCTTCTACGGATATTTCTTCATATACTAAAGAGTTTTTTGTACATGAGACTGTTAATAATAAAAATAGTAGTACTATTCTCCTGGACATGAAATATACCTTATACCTGGAAATGATCTTTTCAACATTCTATCTTTAGCTTCAATAAAATCATTTAAATCTATGTCGCTTCTAGTACTAGATGGATACATTATATCAGCAGGGTCATTACTGTGTTCGTATTTATATACATCATGACCAAACTCATGATACATAATCCAAAGTCTTTGTAATAAGTTTTTTTCTGTCCATTCATTGTATAAAACACCAACATTTACTCTACTATCATTACAATAACCAGTAAATGTAGAATATGCAATATGATCAGGAGTAACACCAGCTGTAATTTGAGCAGCAGATCTGTATTCAAAAAAGATATTCAAAGATGGGTTTAACTCAGAGTAATCTGGACCACCTCTTGAACATTTAACATCCTCAACAAACTTAGTCCAATATTGAATTAAATCGTCTTGATTAGTATTTTTTGGATCTAAAAGATCATCATAACTAACACAACTGTAAATTTGCTCAAATTCGTCTACAATAATTTCTTCTTGATTGTCATCACCTTTAGAACATGACGCAATGAAGAGAGTGATAATTAATGATAATAATATAAACCTATTCATTTTTTTAATTTTTGTAGCGAGAGAGAGATTTGAACTCTCGACCTCCGGGTTATGAATCCGACGCTCTCACCAACTGAGCTACCTCGCCAAATTAAGAATTGCAAATATATAAAACAAATCTCAAGAAAGTATTGCTAAAAATTCGTTTATTGATGTAAATACTAACTTTTTTTAATATATTGGAAACAATATGAGTAAGAAAAAAGAATTTGTAATTGAATATGATTTTCAATCATCTCCACAGCTATTATTTCAATATTTGTCTACCCCTTCAGGTTTATCTGAATGGTTTTCTGATGATGTAAATTATCGAGGTGAAAAATATACTTTTTTCTGGGATGACTCAGAGGAATATGCAAGAGTTTTATCAAAAAAGGTAAATGAAAAAATCAGATTTCAATGGATTAATGGTGAACCAGATGAAGAAGAATGTTTCTTTGAATTTAGAATTCAAATGGATGAAATTACCAAGGATGTATCTCTTATAGTTACTGATTTTTCCGATGAAGATGAATTAGAGGAAGCAAAGTTGTTATGGGATAGTCTTATTTCAGATCTTAAGCAAGTTCTTGGTTCATCTTAGTTTAAAGTTATATCATCTGGTGAATTTGACCATATTCTATATTTTTTTCCTAAAGTTTTGATTATTTTATTCCAACTATTATTTTCTTTATAGTTAAAAACATTTTCAATTTGATCATCCAAAACTATCCAGCTATCATTTTCTATCTCATTATCTAATTGATCTATATTCCAACCAGAATAACCTTGAAAAAGAATTATATCTTGTTGGTCGATTAATCCATCTTCAATTTGATCAAATAGATATTCGAGATTATTACCCCAGTATAAGTTTTTGTCAATTTTAATACTTTCTAAATGGTCACTTTCGCTTTTTAATAAATAGAAATGATTATTTGAAACTGGCCCACCATAATAAAGATCTATCTTAACTTTTCTTGTAGATTTAATATCCTTAGTTATGAAAAGGTCAGAGCGTCTATTAAGAATTAAACCTGTTAATCCATCTTCAGTCTTATCAACAATTAATATTATTGATTTATAGAAAATCATATCACTTAATAGATTTGGAGAAGATATTAGAATTTTTCCTTTCATAGTAAAAAAAAAGAGCCTCTGTTAAGAAGCTCTTTAAGACATTTTTTAAATGAATTTAAAACTTAGTTTACTGTACTTGAAAGTTCAGCTCCAGCTTTAAATTTTACAACTTTTTTAGCAGGTATTTTGATAGTTGCACCAGTCTGAGGATTTCTTCCATCTCTTGCAGCTCTCTGAGAAACTGACCAAGATCCGAATCCAACTAGTGATACTCTACCACCTCCTTTTAAAGTTGAACTAACACTCCCTAGAAATGCTTCTAGAGCCATTTTCGCTGATGCTTTAGATATACCAGCGTTAGCTGCCATTGCATCAATTAATTCTGATTTGTTCATATCACTTAATTTTAATGTTTAAACAAAAATATAGGATATTATGAAAGTCCAGCGATTTAAAGGCTTAAAAGTCCATTATTGTTAATAAATAGGGTTGTTTTGTTGATAATCCAGCTGTTTTACCTAGTAAACATGGGAATTTTCTTCAAATTTTAACCCGTTTATCAATTCTTTTGCGCTCATTTCCCGTTTATTTTCCATTTGAATTATAAGACAATTGGTGATTCCATATGAGTTATATATGTGTAATTCTCCATTTTCAACAACTATTTTTCCTATTATCTTATCTTCTAGAGATTCAATTTCTTTCTCTTCTGCTTTTAAAATTTTCATTCTAATTTCATCTTGACCATTTTTAATCATTGTCCATGCTCCAGGTTTTGGAGAAAGTCCCTTTACTTGACCAATTATTTTATTTATAGGTTTACTCCAGTCAATTCTTGTATTTTCAGAATTTAATTTAGGTGCTAACTTTATTTCAGTATCTAAATTTTGCTTACTGGGATTTAAACTATTATTGAAAACACCTATTATTGTTTTAACAAGAAGTTCAGCACCTACTTTAGATAGTTTAGTATATAATTTGCCAAAGTCATCTTCTTTATTTATAATTACCTCATCTTGAAGAAGTATATCTCCTTGATCTATTTTTTCATTAATGAAAAATGTAGTAATCCCTGTTTTAGATTCATTATTTATTAGACACCAGTTTATTGGAGCAGCTCCTCTATAATTTGGTAACAGAGAAGCATGAAGATTAATTGTTCCGTATTTTGGTATCGAGAATATTTCTTTTGGTATTTTTCTAAAAGCAACAACAATAATTAAGTCAGGTTCTAATTTCTTAATTTCATTAATAAATCCTTCATCTTTTAAATTAGAGGGTTGAAGAATATTAATATTATGCTTTTGTGCATATTTTTTTACATCACTTTCATTTAGTTTTTGACCTCTACCAGATTTTCTGTCAGGAGCAGTTACTACGCTATGAATATTAAAATTAGAATATAAAGCATCCAATGATGTCACAGCAAAATCAGGTGTTCCAAAAAATATTATTTTATTTTTCTTTATCATGAATTTTCTAAAATAAATTTAACTCTTTCTCTTATACTGATTATAGGAACTTCAATAATTTTAATCCCTGATTCAACATATATCTCATTTATAAAAGGACTAATTTTTTTTGCATCACTAAACTCTTCAATTCTTTCTTTATCTTTTTTATAAATTTCTTTCCATGGTTGAAAAATAAATATTAGGTCATATTTATAATCAGCTGGTAATTTATCCCAATAACTTGAGGACCTATCAATAGATCTTAAGTAAGCTGTGATTTCATGAATTCCTCTGTCATAGAAAACAATATTGTCTTTGCAGTTTAAATTATCTGCTTGGTAATAGTCATTATGCCTTCTTTTATATATCTCCTCACTAATTTTATCAGGATCTGATTTAAAATCTGACCCTTTCTGTTTATAGTCAGAGAATATCTCTCTAGCAGCCTCATGAAAACAATGATATTTTAATTTTACAAGTTCATTTAGCACACTAGTTTTTCCTGTGCTAGGTCCACCAGCTAAAACAATTCTTTTATTTATTTTTTGTTGTATCATTTCTCCAAAAAAGGTTTAGTTATATTTGTAGAAAGTTTTTACAAAAATAATTCCCTTGTCAAATAAAAATACTAAATCTGAAGATTTTTATTTAAGATTTGAAGAACAGTTGTTAGAATCTCAAGATTGGCCTGGCATGTATATGTATAAATTCATTGTCAAAGATGGTAGTAATGAGATAGATCAATTGAAGAAAATTTTAGATAATTATGATGGAAAATCATCTTTTAAGTCATCTTCATCTAATAAATTTATAAGTGTAACCTTTGAACACTTTGCGTCATCTCCAGGAGATGTCATTAAAGTATACAAAGAGGTTAGTGTTATAGATGATATAATTAGTCTCTAAATGGTAATTAATTTATTAAATTGCGCAATATGAATGCATTAGAATACAATACAGAAAGAACCAAGTTAATAATTCCAGAATACGGAAGGCATGTACATCAAATGGTTGATCAGGCTGTAGCTTTAAAAGATAAAGAAGCAAGAAATAATATGGCTAAAGCTATAATTGGTGTAATGGGAAACCTAAATCCTCATTTGAGAGATGTTCCTGATTTTCAACATAAACTTTGGGCTCAGCTCTTTATAATGTCAAATTTTGAACTAGATGCTGATAGTCCCTTTGAAAAACCTTCAAAAGAAATTTATGTCAATAGAAAACCTAATAAATTAGAATATCCACAAAGTTTTCCAAAATACAGGTTTTATGGAAATAATATTAAAAAAATGATTGATGTTGCAATGGAGTGGGATGAAGGTGATTTAAAAGATAAGCTCATAGCCAATATAGCAAATCACATGAAGAAATGTTTTTTAAACTGGAATAAAGATTCAGTTGATGATAAAGTAATTTTTAATCACTTATCAGATTTATCAAATGGAACATTAAAAGTTCCTGAGTCAAAGCTTCCATTAACAGATTCAAGTGAATTTCTAAAAAATATGGTTAAGACAAACAATAACTACAAGAACAAGACAAATAACAATTATAAGTCAAATAATAAAAATAGAAAAAAGCCTAAAAGAAGATATTAATGTCTAGTCTAAGAGTAAAAGGAGGTGTTAAATTGTCTGGTGAAATCAGACCTCAAGGTGCAAAAAATGAGGCTCTTCAGGTAATTTGTGCTACTTTATTATCAGAGAGCGATGTTATAATTTCTAACATCCCAGACATAATTGATGTAAATAAACTTATAGAAATTCTTAAAAACCTTGGAGTTAAAGTAGAAAAGCTAGATAAGGGTAAATTCTGTTTTAATGCAAAAGATATAAATCTTGAATATCTAAACAATGGAGATTTTTTAAAGGATGCTAAATCACTAAGGGGTTCAATAATGTTAGTAGGCCCTCTTCTTTCTAGGTTTGGATCAGCATCTATACCTAGACCTGGGGGAGATAAAATAGGGAGAAGAAGATTAGACACCCATTTTATTAATCTTGAAAAACTTGGAGCGAAACTTGAATATAACTCAAACAATAGAACATACTCTGTCATTTCTAAAAACTCTTTAAAAGGCACGACTATGTTGCTTGATGAAGCTTCTGTAACTGGAACTGCTAATATAATTATGGCAGCTGTTTTAGCAGATGGACTTACATCTATTTACAATGCTGCATGTGAGCCCTACATACAACAACTATGCTTACTGTTGAACAATATGGGTGCTAATATATCTGGAATAGGCTCTAATCTCTTGAATATTGAAGGTGTTGAGAAACTAAATGGAGCAAATCATCAAATATTACCTGATATGATAGAGATTGGTAGTTGGATTGGTTTAGCAGCAATGACACAAAGTGAACTAAGAATTAAAGATGTTTCCTGGGAAAATTTGGGTCAAATACCTGATGTTTTTAGAAAGTTGGGAATCACTTTAAATAAAGAAAATGATGATATTATTATTCCAGCTCATACAAATGGATATTCTATAACCAACTACATAGATGGCTCAATTTTAACTGTTTCTGATGCTCCTTGGCCTGGGTTTAGTCCAGATTTAATTTCCATTATACTAGTTGTTGCAACTCAAGCTAATGGAAGTACTCTAATACATCAAAAAATGTTTGAGAGTAGATTGTTTTTTGTAGATAAGTTAATTGATATGGGCGCTAAAATAATCTTATGTGATCCACATAGAGCCTCTGTTATTGGTCATAATTTTAAATCTTCATTGAAACCAACAAACATGACTTCTCCTGATATTAGAGCTGGTATAGCTCTTCTTATTGCTGCTCTATCAGCTTCTGGTGAAAGTATAATTCAGAATGTTGAACAAATAGACCGTGGGTATGAAAATATAGTAGATAGATTAAAGTCAATAGGAGCAGATGTTGAAAGAATTTAAATTATCTTTTTGAGATTTTATTATTCGAAATATTTCTTTGCATCTTACATTTAAACCTATCCACACTATTTTCTCTTAATTTAGAGTGTTTTGTTTTTCTTCCACTAACTCTTTCCCTCCAAAGTTTAAAACTACTCTTTCTTAGGTTGTTTCTCATTATGCTTATTAGTTCCTTCTCATTGATATTAAATTGATCAAATATTGCTTCAAAAGGAGTTCTGTCTTCCCAAGCCATCTCAATTATTCTATCAATCTCTATTAGACTTTTATTTTTCATTTGTAATACTTTTTATAAATTTCTCTCCATTAATTAAGTGATTCTCTTTTTTTATTGGATCCATTTTATCAAATGTGTTTATAAGCATTCTTAATCTTGGATTTTTTATAAAAAATTCTCTTTGTTTATCCATAAACCTCCAGAAAAGACCATCCCATACTTTATCCCATTCATTTTTTTTATAATCACTCATCTTATATATGTAATTACTACTACTTATGTATGGCTTGGTGGACATTAGACCACCGTCAGCAAATTGACTCATGCCATAAATATTTGGAACCATAACCCAATCATAAGAATCAATAAATAACTCCATAAACCACTTGTAAACTTCATCTGGATCGAACTCACACAGTAACATAAAGTTGCCTAAAACCATTAATCGTTCAATATGATGTAAATAACCAGTTTTTAAAACTTTTCTAATTGAAATATCTATTGGTTCAATCCCAGTATTTCCAGTATAAAATGAAGTAGGAATTTTTCTCTTAAAACCCCAGTAGTTATTTGTTCTTTCGTAAGTTCCTTTAACACAGTAAATACCTCTAATGAATTCTCTCCATCCCATAATTTGTCTAATAAATCCTTCAGTTGAATTAATTGGAATTTCATTTTTTTCAGCATATTCTAGGGATTCCGTAATTACTTTTTTTGGACTAATAAATCCAACATTCATTAAGGGACTTAATATGCTATGATTAAGTGTTAAATTATCTTTTACAATTGCATCTTCATAATCTCCAAACTTATTGAATCTTTCTTTTAGAAAGTTTCTAAACCAATCTTCTGATTCTTTAATAGTTGTTGGATAGTTAAATAGACCTAGTGATCCATAGTTTTCATTGAAATATTTAGTTACATATTTTTCTGAGTCAATTACATAATTGTTTCTTTCTGGATTTGTAATTTTTGGAGGAATTTCATCTTTTGGAAATTTTTTTCTATTTAATATATCATAAGTCCATTCTCCACCTATAGGTTTTCCGTCATCATCTACTAAAACATTTCTTTTTTTTCTCTCCAATTTGTAGAATGATGTTTGAAAAAATTTCTTTTTTGATTCTTTAAAGAAATCTTTTAATTCTTCACTTGTATTTATGAATAACTTTGATTCATGAATTACTAGTTTAATTTTTAATTCTGTACAAACATTTTTTAATCTTTTGCATAATAAATAATCTACAGGATCATATATTTCAATTATCTTATATCCAAGGTTATTAATCTTTTTAATTAATAATTTAATATTAGATTCTTTACTAAATGAGTCTATATACTCAATATTACAACCAAAGTCGTTCAAATAATCATAATAAAATTTCATAGTGGCTCTATGAAAGGAAATTTTCTGTTTATGAAATTTATATTGATTGAAAAAAAGATATTCCTCAACTAAAAAAACTTTATAGTTCTTTTTCTGAAAAAGGCTTTCTTTGAATAACTGGTTAGGTAATACTATACTGCAGCTTTTATCCATTTAACCAAGTTTGTTCAAATTTCTTATTAGGATCATATCTTTCCGACTGTAACTTTGGATTGAACTTTCTAAATGGCATAGAATCATTACCTATTCCTGCATTATATAGCCAGTTTCCATAGTTGCTGTGAACATCATAATCAATAAGTAATGCTTCAAAATATTCAGCTCCAATTCTCCAATCTATATTTAATTCTTTTGTTAAATAGTTGGCGACATTTTGTCTTCCTCTATTTGACATAAAGCCTGTTAGAGATAACTCTTTCATATTTGCATTGATAAATGGATCTTTAGTTTCGCCATTAATCCATTTATTTAGAATATTATTATCAGTTGACCATTTCTTATCGTTTCCATAAATACCATTTACACTGAAAAATTTATTTTTATGTTGCATAGAAACATATTTAAAGAAATCTCTCCAAATTAGTTCAAAAAATAACCAATAAGTTGAATCATTTTTTTCAACTGTTTTTTCATATAACTTTATTTGAGAATAAACATATTTTGCTGAAACACATCCAATAGATAGCCAGGAAGAAATTTTAGAACTATAATTTTCTCCTAACAATCCATTACGAGTTAGTTTATATTTTGATATGTTTTTAGATTGAAAGAAATATTCTTTTACCCTATTGATTCCAGAGTTTTCTCCTCCACTAAATTTAAAAGCTGATTTTTCATGAACTTCAAAATCTTCAAATCCTAAATCAGAAAGTGAAGGCACATCAAAAACTTCATCAATTTGATTATCTATATTTAGTTGTTTAGGGGATGGAAGTATATCTTTAATTGTTAGAAGTTTTTCACATTTTTTTCTAAAATTTGAAAATCCACGAGGTATGTTATCATAGATTTCACCTACCTCATTTGGTGAATACATAAACTGATCAAAATCTCTTATAAGATTAACATCATTTGGAATATTTTTTTCCTGAATAATTTCATCTCTTGTCCATTCTCTTTGTGTGTAAATATTCTCAATTTGATATTTATTTATAACGTTTTTAATAGATGATCCTAGATCATTATGTGTTATAATTAGTGATATATTAAGTTTCTCTAAATTCTTTTTTAAATCAGAAATTGATTCTAAAAGAAATTTTGCTCTAAATTTTTCTGTTTTTTTAAATCCGAAGTTAGTTTCTTTAAAATCATTTGGATCTATATTGATAAAACCAATTGTTTTATCTGATTCTTCAATTGATTTTGTAAGAGAAATATTGTCTAAAACTCTAAGATTATTTCTGAACCAAACTAAACTAGTGACTTTTTTCTTTGACATGATTTACTACAGTATTTGACATTATCCCAGTTTTTTTCCCATTTTTTTCTCCACTTAAAATCAAACCCACAAGTTGGGCATTTTTTTGAAGGGAGATTTACTTTTTTAACACCTTTCATTAATTTGTTTTAACTGAACTCATACCTCCATCAATAGGTATAATTTGACCAGTCATCCACTTACTATTATCTTCAAGTAAAAATTTAACAACTTCAGAAATATCTTTAGCTGATCCAATCTCTTTTAAAGGATGTCTGTTTTTTGCGTTATCTAATTTAGTTTCAGAATTAAGAAATTTTTCAGACATGGGAGTTTCCAAAATAGATGGAGCTATAGTGTTTACTCTTATTTTTGGGGCAAATTCTGCTGCTAATGCTCTTGTAAGTCCTTCAATAGCTCCTTTAGAAGATGATACTGAGCTATGAAATGGCATTCCTAATTTTACAGCAACAGTACTAAACATAACAATGCTTGGATTTTTAGCTGCTTGAATTTTAGGCAGTACTTTTTGTAAAATTTCTACACATCCCATTACATTAATTTTAAAGTCTTCAAGAAACACAGATGGTTTTAAGCCTTTGAAAGGTCTTAAGTTAATTGTACCTGGTAAATAGACAAATCCATCAATATGATCTGGTAACCAATCAGTTTCAAACTCATGATTGAGGTTAAGATCTTTTGTTTTGATATTGGTGTCATTAAATTTTTCTTTATCTCTAGTAGCAATGAAGAGATTATTGTCTTCTTTGAGTTTTTGTGATAGTTCATAACCTATTCCAGTTGAACCACCAATCAGTAAAATATTTTTCATTTATTTAAAATTTCCAAAAGTTTTTATTAATTCAAGTTTTCTATGCTTAAAAACACTGTTCAACTTGGAATTAATAAAAAGGAAATTTAATAAAACTCCTATAAGACCAAAAGGAGGTTTATAGTGAATTACATCTTCCATGATAACACCACCTTCAATTTCTTTGATAAAGTGCTTATGATGCCAAAATGCGTATGGACCAAAGCGTTGTTCATCTATGAAAAACTCTTTATCTCTTACCTGGGTTATTTCTGTAACCCAATTAATTTTAATACCTAAAATAGGTCTTACAGTATACTGAATAATTTGACCTGGGTAAGCTTTTTTCTTGTCCCAATCAATAATATTGAAATCCATAGATTTGGGTGTTATTAATTCCAAATTGTTGGGCGATGATAGAAAATCCCATGCTTCATTCAAATTCATAGGAAGCTTTTGTGAATATTTTAACTTAAAGATTTTCATTGATAATTTTTAATATTTGACTAGTAACTTGAGGGACAGGGAGGCCTAATACACTTGTATAGCTACCTTTAATTCTTTCAACTCCAATCATCCCAATCCAATCCTGAATTCCATAGCTTCCAGCTTTATCTATTGGATTAACTGTATCAACATAATAATTTATTTCCTTTTCGTTGAGGTCTTTATATGTTACCTCTGTAACTTCCGTTAATATTTCAAAATTATTTGAAGTTAAAAAACCAACAGAAGTAATTACTTCATGGGATAACCCAGCAAACATTTTAAGCATTTTTTTTGCATCATCTTTATCATTTGGTTTACCCCAGCATTTATCTTCAAACCAAACAAGTGTATCAGCAGTTATAATAATTTGATTTTCTTTTACTATTTCTCTGAAAGGTTTTGTTTTTTTTGAAACAATAAATTCAGCGATTTCTTTGCTTTTTAATGACTCTGGAAAATTTTCATTTACAGGATTAGAATTAACAGTAAATTTAATCCCTGTCATTTCTAAAAGCTCTTTTCTTCTAGAAGATCCTGAGCCTAAAATTATTTTATAATTAGAGTTGTTAATTATATCCATTTATCATGAATTCGCATTACTTGTTCTATTACATCTCTAACACATCCGTAACCTCCATCTTTGGGAGAGACATAATCACAAACTGACTTAACATCAACTGAAGCATCATTAGGACATGTTGAAATTCCGACAACCTTTAAAACTTTAATATCCGGATTGTCATCCCCCATATATAGAACATTCTCAGGCTTAATGTTTTTATCATTTGTAAACTTTTCAAAGATTCCAATCTTGTCAAAAGCTCTAAGAAAAACATCTTCAACACCTAAGGAGTTTAGTCTTTTTCGAACATTTTCTTGCATCCCTCCAGATATAATAGCAATTTTATACCCTTTGGATATTGCGTATTTAACTGCATATCCATCTTTTGCATTAAATTGTCTATCAATTTTACCATCATGTCTGTAAATGATTTTCCCATTTGTCATTACTCCATCAACATCGAAAATAAAAGTAGTAATGTCTTTTAATCTTGTTTTATAGCTATCCATAATAATTTAAAGATGCAAATTTAATTAAACTTTAACATGTAATTGTTTAGAATTAGGCTAAATATTAAAAATTCATATTTATCTTTGATGCCTTACTAATGGGATCGAAAATTTTACAAATTTTATTTTCAACCAAGCTCATGCTTGTTCTACTAATATTATTCCCTTTGGCTATGGGTATTGGAACATTTCTTGAGACCTGGTATTCAACTGATGCTGCTAGAATTTGGGTTTATAATGCCTGGTGGTTTGAAGTTATCATGCTTCTTTTGATGGTGAATTTTATGGGAAATATTAAAAGGTATAATTTATTAAATAGAGAAAAATTATCTGTTCTCATTCTTCACTTGTCATTTATTTTTATTCTTTTAGGAGCATTAGTCACAAGATATATTGGTGACGAAGGTGTTATGCCAATTAGAGAAAACACTTCATCAAATACTTATTTATCTGAAAAAACATATTTAAATGTTTTTATTGATGGAGAAATTGAAGGAGAGCCACTTAGAAAGACTTTAAAGCCTCAAAATCTTCTTTTATCAGAGCATACAGATAATAGATTTAAAATTAAAAATGATTTTGATTCTAAAGCTTTTACCATAACATATGATTCCTTTAGAGAAAACATTACAGAAGGTCTTGTTTTAGATCCTAATGGAGAAAGATATATCAAACTGGTTGAAGCTGCTGATGGAAACAGGAGGGAACATTATATAAAAGAAGGGGAAGTATCTAGCATCCAAAATATTTTATTTTCATTTAATTACTTCCAAAAGGGAGCAATCAACATATCGTCAAAGTCAGGAGAGTATTTTATTGAATCACCATTCGATGCACAATATACAATTATGGCAACTCAGCAAAGTGCACCCTTAGAAAAAAACAAAACAGAATTACTTGAGCTGAGATCTTTGTATCAAATACCCGGATTTCAATTTGTTTTTCCAGAACCAGCCTTAAGAGGTGTTTTCGATATATTAGATGCAGAGGATGATGATGGAATAAGTCAAGATGTTTTATACGTTAATTTAAATTATAACGGAACAAATGAAAGAATACCATTGCTTGGAGGTAGAGGGTTTGTTAATAATCCAAAAAAAATCACGATAGATGATCTTGATTTTTATCTTTCTTATGGTTCAAGTAAGGTAGAGCTCCCCTTTTCTATTAAATTAAATGACTTTATAGCTGATAAATACCCGGGAACTGAAAGTAGTTATTCTTCTTTTAAGAGTAAGGTAACTGTCGAAGATGATGAAACATTTGAATACGATATCTTCATGAATAATATTCTTAATCACAAAGGATACAGGTTTTTTCAAGCATCTTTTGATCCTGATGAAAAAGGAACTGTATTATCAGTTAATGATGATTTCTGGGGAACATTTATAACTTATGCAGGTTATTTTTTACTATATCTAAGTATGATGGGTATTTTTTTTCAAGGAAATACAAGATTTAAATTCTTAGCTAAACAACTAAATAAAAAAACCTCTGTTTTAATTTTTCTTTTTCTTTCATCTAGTTTACTTGCTCAGTCGTCAGATACATCATCTAAATCTATATACATTGATTCAATAATTGAATCCAATAGCTTTACAGAAGAACATTCTAGTAAATTTGGGGAATTAGTTATTCAAGATAGTGGTGGTAGAATGAAACCTGCAAACACCTTTGCGTCTGAATTATTAAGAAAGGTGAGTAGGTCTAATACTTATAATGGTCTTAACTCAGATCAAGTTTTATTATCTATAATGGATAATCCAGGAGTTTGGTTTAATGCGCCAATTGTATATATAAAATCAGGCCAAAAAGGTGACACAATAAGAAATATTTTAGGATTAGATAGTAAGTTAAAAAGAGCTCCTTTAGTATCATTTTTTGACTCATTAGGAAACTATAAATTAGCTACAAATCTTGAAAAAGCTTATTTGGCAACTATCCCTACTCAAATTGAGAAGGATGTTATAGAGCTAGATAGAAGAGTTAATCTATTGTATTCTGCATTAGAAGGAAAGATTATGAGAATTTTTCCTATTCCTAATGATGATAATAATAAATGGGTTTCTTTACCTGAGGTAAAAGATGTTAATTTTAATGGAGCGGATTCCTTATACGTTAATAATGTATTGCAACTATATTTTCAGACCCTAAGAGGATCAAAAATTAGCGGAGATTATAGTCAATCTGAAGAATTGCTTGAAAGCATTAAAGGATTTCAAAATAAATATGGGAAAGCTGTCATGCCAACTGATTCTAAGATTTCATCTGAAATAATTTACAATAGGGTTGATATTTTTAATAAACTTTATAGATGGTATTTAATGTTTGGTCTGTCTCTTTTATTAATTCTAATTCTGCAAATATTTAATGACAATAGATTCTACAACATCCTAATTAAATTTATTAAATATATAATATATGTACTTTTTGCGCTAAACACTTTAGGTCTTGCAGCAAGATGGTATATTGCTGGTCATGCTCCATGGAGTGATGCTTATGAATCAATACTTTTTGTTGCCTGGGCAACTGTAGCTTTTGGAATAATCTTTGGAAGGAAATCGTATTTTACATTAGCCTCTGCTACATTTGTATCCTCAATTATGCTGTATGTGGCATCATTAAATTGGTTAGATCCTTCTATTGCTAATCTTCAGCCAGTTCTTGATAGTTATTGGTTAATGATACATGTTGCTGTTATTGTTGGAAGTTATGGTCCATTTGCAATTGGAATGATATTAGGGGTTGTAGTGTTATTATTGACAATAATGGCTAATAAAAAGAATAAAAAAGCATTCTCTAAAAAACTTGAGGAGTTAACTATTGTAAATGAACTATCTCTTACAATAGGTCTAGTGATGTTAACGATTGGTAATTTTCTAGGAGGTATGTGGGCAAATGAAAGTTGGGGTAGATATTGGGGATGGGATCCAAAAGAAACTTGGGCATTAATTTCTATAATTATATATACAGCTGTACTTCACTTAAGAATTGTTCCGAAGCTAAGTAATAAATGGCTATTTAACTTAATGAGCATAATTTCATTTGCTGCTATTATGATGACATATTTTGGAGTTAACTTTTATCTAGTAGGTCTCCACTCATATGCTTCAGGGGATAAGGTTGTTTCACCTGACTTTGTCTATTATTCAATTATTTTTGTTACTCTTTTAGGCTTAATTTCTTATTTTGCAAATAAGAAAAACAAAGTTCTTTAATGATTAATATTAACATAGAAAATGAGTATTCAGGTCTTAAAACAGTAATACTTGGTATTGCTAGTGATCTTGGTGATCCTCCAACAGTATCTGATGCATATGACCCTAGATCATTATATCATATAAAAAACAACTCTTATCCAATTGAGGATGATCTACTGAGAGAGGTGGATATTTTTTATAACAAATTAATTAAGCATAACGTAGAGGTAATAAGACCGAATAATATTAATAATTGTAATCAAATTTTTGCTAGAGACTTGGGTTTTGTTATTTCTAATTTGTTTTTCTTGTCAAACATTGTTCCTAATAGACATGATGAGCTTAAAGGAATTGAAGGAACACTAAAGAATCTTGATGTTGGTGTTATTAAGTTGCCTGAATTTATGCATATAGAGGGAGGAGATGTAATTGTTCATAATGATAAAGTTTTTATTGGAACATACTCTGACGATGATTATTCTAAATTGATTACTGCCAGAACTAATAATTCATCAATTGATTATTTAAAGAAAATGATTACTTCTAAAGAAATTATTCCTATTGATTTGAAAAAATCAAATACTGATATTTATAAAAATACTCTTCATTTAGATTGTTGTTTTCAAACTATATCAGATAACAAAGCAATTATTTGTCCAGATGGATTTAAAAATCAAAAGGATGTTGAATATTTAATTAATTATTTTGGTGAGAGTAATGTTTTTATTGCTAATTCAGATGAAACATTTGAATTAACATCAAATGTTTTAGTTATTTCCCCTGATGTAATTGTTTCTAATATAAAGTTTAATAGATTGAATTCTTGGCTGGAAAACAATGGAGTGTTAGTTGAAAAGGTTGATTATTCTAATGTTTCTAAAATGTCTGGTTTGTTTAGATGTTCAACATTACCATTAAATAGAGAGTGATGGAGAATTTTACTTCAAGAATTTTAATGATTTCTCCAAATAAGTTTAGGAATAACGAGCTAACTATTGCTGATAATTCTTTTCAATCTAAGCAGGTTAATAATACATCAATTTCTGATAATGCTATCTCTGAATTTGAAAAACTTAAAGAGACTATTCTAAAAAAGGATATTTCAGTTCATGCTCTTGATGATGATAGTGAATTTGATACACCAGATGCTGTTTTTCCAAACAATTGGATTTCTTTTCATAAATCTCACAAAGCAGTTTTGTATCCAATGTATGCATCAAATAGAAGACTTGAGAGAAAGTCTTCAACATTAGAAAAGCTTTCTAATCAAGGTTTAAATATTGAAATTATTAAAGATTATTCTCATTTTGAAAATGACAACAAGTTCCTAGAAGGAACTGGAAGTGTTGTTTTAGATAGAAAAAATAAATTTGCTTATTGTTCTATATCTTCAAGATCCGATGATGAATTGTTTAGGTTGTTTTGCTCAGAAATGAATTATAAACCTATTGTATTTAACTCAATATATCAATCAAAGCCTATCTATCATACTAATGTGATGATGTCTATTTGTAATAATTTTTCGATTATATGTCTAGATTCTATTAAAGATGAAAACCAAAGAAGATCTGTTAAAGCTAATTTGAAAGATTCTAATCTTGAAATTATTGATATTACAATAGATCAAATGTGTTCTTTTTTGGGGAATTCTATTCAATTAATTGATTCTAATTATAATCCATTATTAGTGATGAGTTCAACTGCATATGACTCTATTTCAAAATCTCAGTTTAAAATCATTGAAAAATATACTGATATTATTCATTCGGATATTAAAACCATTGAAAAAAATGGTGGAGGAAGTGCTAGATGTATGATAGCTGAAATCTTCTAAATATTACTATATTTAAGTAAACTTTACAACCCTTTTAGGGTCAAATTAAAAAATTTATTTATGAAAAGACTATTATTAATAATGTTAGCTTTCTTTATGCTTATGCCAATTGATGCTAACTCTCAAAGAAAAAGAAATCAAAAAGATGATTCAAAGGCCCAGAAGGTTTCATTAAATGCATTTAAGCTTAGAAATATTGGACCAGCATTCTTATCTGGAAGAATAGCAGACATAGCAATCCATCCAAATAATGAAAATGTGTGGTATGTTGCTGTTGGTTCTGGTGGTGTTTGGATGACTGAAAATGCAGGTACAACCTGGAAACCAATTTTTGATAGTCAACCTACTTACTCAACTGGATCAATAACAATTGATCCCTCAAATCCAAGTATAATTTGGGTTGGTTCTGGTGAAAATGTAGGAGGAAGACATGTAGGTTACGGAGATGGAGTATATAGAAGCTCTGATGGAGGAAAATCCTGGAAGAATATGGGATTAAAGAATTCAGAACATATTTCTGAGATAATTGTTCATCCGGATGACTCTAACGTTGTCTATGTTGCTTCTCAAGGACCGCTATGGTCAAGTGGAGGAGATAGAGGGTTGTATAAAACAACTGATGGAGGAAAATCATGGAATAAAATATTAGGTGGATCAGAATGGACAGGTGTTACTGATATTATGATGGATTCAAGACACTCTAATATTATTTACGCCGCTACCTGGGATAGACATAGAACAGTTGCTGCATATATGGGTGGTGGTCCTGGGTCAGGTATTCACAGGTCTGATGATAATGGACAAACCTGGAAAAAGTTAACTAATGGAATCCCAAGATCCAATCTTGGTAAAATTGGTATAGCAATGTCATATCAAGATCCAGATGTAGTTTATGCTGCAATTGAGACTGATAGAACTAAGGGAGGTATTTATAGATCAGAAGATAGGGGAGAGTCATGGAAAAAAATGTCAAATACTGTTTCAGGTGGTACAGGACCTCACTACTACCAAGAATTGTATACAAGTCCTCATAAATTTGACAGATTATATTTAATGAACGTACAAATTTTAACATCTGAAGATGGAGGTAAGAACTTCCGTACACTAGAAGGAAGAAGACAGAAGCACAGTGATCATCATGCTATTGCTTTTAAAGAAAGTGATCCTGATTATATTATGGTTGGAACAGATGCAGGTATATATGAAAGTTTTGATTTAGCTCAAAATTGGCACTATTTCTTAAATTTACCACTAACTCAATTTTATAAAGTTGCTGTAAATAATGCAGAGCCTTTCTATCACATATTTGGTGGAACTCAAGATAATGGTTCTGCAGGTGGACCTTCTGCTACTGATGAAGGTGCTGGTATTACAAATAGAGATTGGTATAAGACTTTATTTGCAGATGGTCATCAATCTGCTACTGATCCTGTATATAATAATATTATATATGCTACAACTCAAGAGGGAAGATTCCATAGAGTTGATCTAGAAACAGGAGAGCAAGTTTTTGTTCAGCCTCAGGCATTAGAAGGTGATCCTCATGAAAGATATAACTGGGACACACCGATACTAGTAAGTCCTCATGACCCAGCTAAAATATATATTGCCTCATATAGAGTGTGGGAATCGGAAAACAGAGGTGATAGCTGGACACCTATTTCGGGTGATTTAACAAGAAATGAGAATAGAATTGAACTTCCAATTATGGGAAGAACTCAAAGTTGGGATAATGCTTGGGATGTAAAAGCAATGTCTCAATACAATACAATTACCTCACTTTCAGAATCTCCTGTTAAAGAAGGTGTAATTTGGGCTGGAACTGACGATGGATTTATTCAGGTTACAACTGATGGTGGTGATTCATGGAAGTCTATACCTGTAACTAAATTAGGGATCCCTGAAAGATCATTTGTAAATGATATAAAGGCTGATTTATATGATGAAAATACTGTATATGTTTCATTGGATAACCATAAAGAAGGAGACCTTTCCCCATATCTGTTTAAGAGTTCAGATCTAGGTGAATCATGGGAATCAATTTCAAATAATATTCCAGATAGAACATTAGTTTGGAGATTTGTTCAAGACCATGTAAAAAAAGATTTATTCTTTTTAGCAACTGAATTTGGTATCTATACATCAATAAATGCTGGTAAAAATTGGCAGAAACTTCCTGGAAGTCCAACAATTTCATTCAGAGATATTGTAATTCAAGAAAGAGAAAATGATTTAGTAGGTGCATCATTTGGAAGAGGTTTCTTCGTTTTAGATGACTATAGTGCTCTTAGAGAAATGACTCCAGAGAACTTATCTAAAAAAGGTAAATTATTCAAACCAAGAGATGCTAAGCTGTTTAAACCTAGAAATTCATTAGGTAATACTGGTGGACAATTTTACACAGCTAAAAACCCTGAGTATGGAGCAGTATTCACTTATAACCTGAATGATGTTCCAAAAACATCAAAGTCTCTAAGAATGCAAAGAGAACGAAAACTAAATACTGATAATAAGGATGTGCCTTTTCCGGGTTATGATAAGCTTGCAGATGAAATGAATGAGAAACCTGCAAGTATTATTCTTACAATTAAAGATTCAGAAGGAAACCACATAAGAAATATTAAGAAAAATGCTTCTAATGGTTCTAGTAGAATTGCATGGAATTTAAGACATCAAAGCTATTACCCGATAAGAGCAGGTAGAGCTCAGGCAAATTCTTGGTTTAATCCCTCCGGACCATATGTAACTCCAGGTGAGTATCATGCTGAGATTTATCTTGAAAATAACGGATCAGTTGAGAAATTAGATGGTCCAATTGCTTTTAATGTTAAGCCATTAAGAAAAGGTACTCTTGAGGGCGCTTCATATAATGAATATAACTCTTTTAGAACTAGGGTTTCAAATTTATATGTGGCTATGTCTAAATATCAAGATGAATTTAATATGATGAAATCTAAAATTGAATTGTTAGACAAGGCAGCACTTCAATTAGAGACCTTCTCTCCTGAAATAATGAAGAAAATATCTGACTTTAAGGCAAAATATAATGCTTTTGATTCTGAGACTGGAAGTAACCCTGCAAGAGATGAAATTGGTGAGTGGGATAAGCCTACAATATCAATGAGAGTTCAAATTGCTATGCAAGGACTTTCAACTTCATATGGTCCAACTGATCTAAATAAATCTAATTTAGATATAGCAGAAAGGTTATTTGAAAAACTAGCTTCAGATGTTAACCAATTTAAATCTGAGCTTGAGTCATTAGAAAATGAGGTTAAGGAGTTAAACCCTCCTCATCTTTCAGGTACTGGAATTAATTAGACGGATATTGATTAAGTTCAAAGCATTCTAAATTAAAATATTTAACAGAAGATAAAAGGTGGTCAAAAATATCAGAGGTTAACGCCTCATATTTTGTCCACTCTTTGTCTTTTGAAAAAGCATAGATCTGAATTGGAATACCCTGAGAAGTTGGCTCAAGTTGTCTACACATCATTGTTAAGTCGTCATTAGTCATAGGGTGAGCCTTTAGATACTGCTCAATATAAACTCTAAATACACCAAGATTAGTAAGGTTTCTACCATTAAGTAGCATTGACTTGTCTGCGTTATTTTTTTGATTGTAAGAGTCAATTTCCTTGATTTTAGTATTTAAATATTCGGTAATTAGCTTAACTTTTTTAAGTTCATCTATTTCATTATTTTTTAAAAAACCTATTGAGCTGGGTTTTATTAATAATGATCTTTTTATCCTTCTTCCCTTAGATTCCTCCATTCCTCTCCAGTTTACAAAAGAGTCAGACACTAATTTATAAGTTGGTATTGTAGTAATTGTGTTATCAAAGTTTTGAACTTTAACCGTTGAAAGGTTTACTTCAATAACTGTCCCGTCAGCATCAGATCCTTTCATTGTAATCCAGTCTCCAATCCTAACTGTATCATTTACTGTAATTTGAATACTGGAAACAAAACCTAGAATAGTATCTCTGAACACTAAAATAATTATAGCTGATAAGGCCCCAAGGGAGGCTAAGAATGTTCCTATTTCTCTTCCAGTAAGTACTGATAGTATTAATATGATTCCTATAAACCATAAGAAAATCATAATTACTTGAATGTAACTATCTATTGGTATATGTTTTAATGATGGGCTAAGCTTGAAATAATCTTTTACTGTGCTTAAGATTGATTTAACTGTAACTATAAAAAGAAGTATAGTTAAAGCTTCAATAATGATAATTAAGTTATCAGTATAAGTGGGTATAATTAGGTAAAGAAAAAAAAGTGATGGAATGAATGAAAGTAATCTTGGAACTTTGTTTTTTATTAATAAATCATCAAAAGTAGATGAAGTTGATTTTGCAATCCTTTTAAAAAATGATAGAATAATATTTCTGGTTATAAAATTTATTGCAAATACAATTACACTTATTGATATAATTATAAGAGCTGAGGAAATTAAGCCTGAAACATTAGAATTAAGGCCATAATTTGATAAAAATTTAATTATTTCTTCTTTATACATGTTACAAAAATAAAAAACCCACCATTAAGGTGGGTTTATTTAGTAATAAATTTTAAAGTTAGTTGTGAATTGATATCAACTCAAGTTGACCTCCGCTTTGGTGTTCACTAGCAGCTTGGAGTCCTTCAATCAGTTTTTGACCTTTAAAACTAGACTGCATTTTTTGCCAACCTTCAGTGTTATCTGCACCTTCAACACCTATATTAAAGAACATGTGGGTGATGTCTTCGTATGCATTTTCACTTCTTTCATATATTCTTGAAAGAGCCCAATATCTGTGGTTACCTTTTAAAATTTCTTTTTCAATGAGCGGCTTATACACTTCTGATTCATATTGCTCAAAGTCATCTGACTTAGCAATAGTTCCAAGTATATTCATTTTATCACCTGGTTTAAGATCTCCTCCAGCCCATATTGAAGCATCAACTCCAACTAAATGATAGTTTCTTCTTTCATTACTTTCTGAGCCAACAGAGTTTAGGTATCTAGTAACTCTTCTAGAAGACATTTTTCCTTTATAAGCTTCTTTTGATAGAGCAAGCCATTTTCCTTCTTCCCAGCTTTTATTGTAAGCATCTAACTGTTCTTTACTTGAAAATCCAGTAACAATAAAATAATTTGCAACGTTATCGCCATCATCATTAGTTGAAACAACTTTAAAAACTGCTTGTAGGTCTTGAATTCCTTTTTTAATTGCTAAATCATGAACTGGTCCAAAAAATTCTTCAAGCTGAAGATACTGATCTTCCATTCCTTCTTCAATGTCAACTGCACTTAAAATAGTGTATTGAGCAGAAGTAGTTATTGTAAATATTAATGTAAATAGTAAAAGTATTTTTTTCATTTTTATAATTTTTAGTTAGCTGTATAAATTAAAGTATATTCTTCTGAATCTTGCATATCTCTAGAAGACTCAATTCCTTCCCATAGTTTGTCCCATTTAAAACCAGACATACCTTCAAATTCAACATCTTGATTTCCACTTAAGTTCCAAGCAAAATGAGTAAACCCTTCATATGCATTTTCTGTTCTATCCGTAACTTCAACTAAAACCCATTGTCTTAATCTTCCGTTTAGAATATTTTTCTCCGCAATAGGTTTCCATACTTCTGATTCATATTTTTCAAAATCATCAGTTTTTTTATCCATAAGGTTAAGTGTTGCTATATCTCCTGGCTTAGCACTTCCTCCAGAAAGTATTGTTGCATCAACTACTTTAAGTATGTAGTTTCTTCTTTCTCTACTCTCTGAACCAGTTCCATCCATCATTCTTTGAATAGATCTTCTAGACATCTTTCCTTTGTATACTTTTTGAGCTAATTCAGCTGCGTTGTATCCTTTTTCAAGTTGTTCCATAGAATTGTATAGGTTAAAAATAAGATACTCATTATTTCCTGGTTCATCACCTTCTTGAGGAGTTCTCTTCCATACAGCCCAACCGGATTGTAATCCCTGATTAATAGCTTCTTGATGAATACCAGACCAGAATTTTTCAAGTTTTAAATAATCTTCTTCAGCACCATCATTTAAGTCAACAGCAGACATAACAGCATACTGAGCATTAAGTGAAAAACTGAAAAATAAAATAAATGTGAATAATAAATTTTTCATAGTTAATTAATTTTTTGTTTAGAAATGTGAATTTAAATAAAAAAATTCAGTCTATGAATATACTCCTTCGTTAAAGGAGTAGTTTATTCTTTTGGACCTCTTAGATGAATTATTAATCCGTTTAAAAAATTTCGCAATAATTGATCTCCACATTTCATGAAGTTCTTGTGATTTTCATTTCTAAAGATTGCACCTATCTCTGACTTAGTTACTTCAAAATCAGCTAACTTACAAATATCAACAATTTCATCATCGCGAAGTTTGTGAGCTACTCGTAGTTTTTTAAAAATATCATTATTTGTTAATCCCATTATTCTTTATTTTATAATTATTTACTCTGAAATTTCTGAAAGTTCAAACCATCTTTGTGTCTTGGAATCTAATTCTTTTTCTAATAATCCAAGTTCAATAGAGAGATTTTCAATTTCTTTTGCGCTAAGATTATCCTTAATAAAATTGTTTTGAATTTCTTTTTTTTGAATTTCAATTTTTTTTATGTCTAATTCTAATTTCTTAAATTCTTTTTGTTCTTTATAGCTAAACCCAACTTTTTCTTTAGTCTCTTTTTGATAAACACTTTCCTTTTTATCATTTTTTAAAGATTCTTTGTTTTCTTTCACTCGTGAATCTTCATAAGCCCTAAAGTCTGAATAATTCCCTGGAAAATCATCGACAACACCATCCCCTTTGAATACAAATAAATGATCTACAATCTTATCCATAAAGTATCTATCATGTGATACAACTATTAAACAGCCCGGAAAGTCTAATAAAAAACTCTCTAAAACGTTAAGAGTAATTATATCTAAATCATTAGTTGGTTCATCTAAGATTAAAAAGTTTGGATTTTGAATTAAAACTGTACAAAGGTATAATCGCTTTTTTTCACCTCCACTTAGCTTATTAACAAAATCGTATTGTTTCTTGCGATCAAATAAGAAACGCTCTAATAATTGTTGTGCAGATATTTTTCGACCTTTTTTTAATGGAATATAATCTCCATATTCTTTAATTACATCTATAACTTTTTGTTCTTCCTTTACTGGAATTCCTTTTTGAGTATAGTATCCAAATTTTAAGGTTTCTCCCCAAATTATTTTACCTGCATCTACTGAATCATTTGAAGTCAAAAGATTTAAGAATGTAGATTTTCCTGAACCATTTTTACCAATGATACCAATTCGTTCATTTCTTTGAAAAGTGTAATTAAAATGACTTAGTATAATTTTTTCACCAAAGGACTTTTGAACTTTATGCATTTCAATCATCTTACTACCGAGTCTCTCCATATTTATTTCAAGTTGAACTTGGTGTTCATTTCTTCTTTGGCTTGCTTTCTCTTTTATTATTTTAAAATCTTCTATTCTAGATTTTGATTTTGTAGTTCTTGCTTTTGGTTGTCTGCGCATCCATTCTAATTCTTTTTTAAAATGTAGCTTATTTTTATGTGCCTCTACGTTCTCTTGTGCAATACGAGCTTCTCTTTTTTCAAGATAATATGAGTAATTACCTTTGTAAGTATAAAGTATACCATTATCTAGTTCAATTATTTCATTACATACTCTTTCTAAGAAATAGCGATCGTGAGTAACCATTAGTAATGTTATTTTCTCTTTTGAAAAATAATCTTCCAGCCACTCAATCATTTCTAAATCAATGTGGTTAGTAGGTTCATCTAAGATTAGTAACTCAGGCTCTTTTAGTAATGCGTTGCAAAGTGCTAATCTTTTAATTTGTCCACCCGATAAACTTCCTACTTTGGCATCTAAATCATTAAGCTTTAGTTTGAATAAAATTTTCTTGTATTGTTTCTCGTAATCCCATGCTTGAGATTGATCCATTGCCTCAAAAGCTTTTTGATATGCTTCTTGATCATTTGGATCTTCAAGTGATTTATCATAGTTAGCTATAATTCTTAAAGTAGGGTTATCTGCCTTAAGTATAGTTTCTTCTATTGTTAATTTAGGATCTAAATTTGGCTCTTGAGGAAGATAGGCTGTTTGAATACCTTTTCTAAATATAACATTTCCATCATCAGGTTTATCTTTTCCAACTATTATATCTAAAATAGAAGTTTTTCCAGTTCCATTTTTTGCTATCAATGCAATTTTCTGTCCTTTATTTATTCCAAACGAAATAGACTTAAAGAGTACTTTTTCTCCATACGATTTTGAAATTTCTTCAACTGAGAGTAAGTTCATAAAGTATCTATTAAATCAAAAATACACAATCATAAATGATTTTTGGTTAAAGTTTTTAATGTAACGTTTGCTACTCATAAAAAAAAGTGTTACGTTTGCGTTACATTTAAAAACTAAAATTAAAAACATGAACATAGGAGAATTAATTCCAATTTTTGGAATGTTAACAGGTATTATTATACCAATTTCAGTCTTTTTCTGGCTTTACCATGAAAGCAAAAATAAGAATGCAACAATTATAGAAATATCTAAAAATTTGGACGATGCCTCAAAAGTTGAGGAGTTATTAAAAATTTTTGAGGATAGAAAAAAAGAACCAATTGATTATCGAAGAAATGGAGTTATAACTCTTTTTGTTGGTATAGGTATATATATGCTGGGCTTTTTGGTTATAGGCAAAGTTTTAGAAGGAGTTGGAGCCTTAGTCGGTTTAATTGGTATAGGCCAGATAATTGCAGGATATCTTTATCCAAACACAGGGAAAGAACTTACTAATGCAGTTGAAGAATATGAAAAAAAATAAATACAGTTGTTCTAAGAAAAAACAGATTGTATCACACTCAATTTTATGGGCTGCAGCTATGTTGTCTGTCTCCATATTAGATAATAAGGAATTTGTATTATTGATTCTAATTCTTTTATCTTCCGTATCAGTATTTCTATTTAGAACCCAACATACAGGTAAAGAACTTACTGATGCAGTTGAAGAGTACGAAAAAAAATAATCTTGGGAAAAGACCACAAAAAACTTTTAAATAACCTTGAGCATCTAAGAAGAGCAGCAGGGCTTACACAACAGGAGTTATCTGTTGCTGCAGAGGTGTCAAGAAAGAGTATAAATGCCATTGAGAATGGTGTTTATGTTCCATCTACAGTATTGGCTTTAAAGATTTCCAAAACACTTAGTTGTAGTGTTGAAGATCTATTTAAATTACCTTAAATAATAAAACCCCAACTAAAGTTGAGGTTATAAATGTGGAGTCGGAGGGATTCGAACCCTCGTCCATACAAGTAATAAAATTACCTTCTACAAGTTTAGTTATCATTAAATTTTCGAAAAAATACTTGGTAGATAACAACCAAAATATTTCCCTTATCACTTAAGTTTTAAGTTTTACCCAGTGCTTATAAAACTCTAGATTAACTCTATGGTATCTCTTAATTAAAAACTGTCAATCAAAGTTTTTAAGAGACATCTAGCTTCTCAACCTAGTTGAGATTCGCAATGACTTACTGTAATTCAGTCAATTATGCAGCTAAAGCGTAGTTATTTTCGCCATTTAAAGGTTAAAAAATAAGATTTACGAGTTTATTTTCATTGCTCGACTTGCAAATAAAAACATTAGTCTTGCTGTCAATACCTGTCGACCCCAATATATCAATGTACTTAAGTGTGCAAAGATATGATAATTAACTAAATTTTTGATGTAGCTTCTCTAAGAGTAAGTAAGTTGTTTAATAGCTCTTCAAGATTATTTATATCAAGCATATTTGCTCCATCACTTTTTGCTTGAGATGGATCAGTGTGTGTTTCTAAGAATATACCATCTACATTATTTACAATTCCAGCTCTTGCAAGAGATTCAATATACTCTGGATTTCCGCCAGTAACACCTGATGTTTGATTTGGCCTTTGAACTGAGTGAGTTACATCTAAAATAGTAGGTGCAAGTTTTTTTAATTCTGATATGCCTCTAAAATCAACGATTAGATCATTATAACCAAATTGAGTTCCTCTTTCAGTTAGCATAACATTTTCATTACCAGATTGTTTTACTTTATCAACTGCATATTTCATGCTTTCAGCGCTCATAAATTGTCCCTTCTTTATATTTACTATTCTGTTTGTCTTGGCGGCACTTACAAGAAGATCTGTTTGTCTAGCTAGAAATGCAGGTATTTGAAGAATATCTACATATTCGGCTGCTATATCAGCTTCATTTTTATCATGAATATCAGTTACAACTGGGACATTAAATTCACTCTTTATTTTCTTTAAAATTTTTAAAGCTTTCAAATCACCGATACCTGTAAAACTATCAAGCCTTGTTCTGTTAGCTTTTCTATAGCTTCCTTTAAAGACTAGAGGAAGAGATAGTTTAGAGGTAATTGAAATTAGCTTTTTTGCAATATCTAATGCAATTTCTTCTCCTTCAATAGCGCATGGTCCAGCTATTAATAAAAACTTGTCTTTTGGTATTTCATTTAACATGATGTTAGCTATTAATTATTTTTTCTTTTCACTTCAAAGATACTTCCATCTTCACATTTATACACTTGTCCCTCTAATTTTAGAATTAAATTATAATCATGAGTAGCTATAATCATTGAAGTACCCATTTTGTTTAGCTTTTCAAATAAAGATATTATTTCTAAGCTAGTTTCTGGATCTAAATTACCTGTTGGTTCATCAGCAATTATTAGCTCTGGTTCATTTAACATAGATCTTGCTATTGCTACTCTCTGTTGCTCTCCACCTGACAGCTCATTTGGAAATTTTTCCATTGGAGAATTTATACCAACGAGCTCAAATACTTTTTTGATTTGAGCATTAATTTTACTTAAATCAGTCCATCCTGTAGCTTCAAGAACAAACTTCATGTTTTCATAGATACTTCTATCTGATAACAATTTAAAATCTTGAAAAACAAACCCAATCTTTCTTCTTAAAAGTGGTATTTCTTTATTGCTTAGATTATTTATGTTGTAGTCTAAAACTTTAAAAATTTCTGATTTTGATGGAGCTAGATTTCCAAAGATTGAATTAATAAAAGTTGTTTTACCACTTCCTGTTTTACCAATTAAAAATTTCATTTCACCTTTATGTAGGACAAAGTTTACATCTTCTAATACATTTCTTGTATCGAGAGAAATATTGGTATTTTTAATTTCAACTACTTGCATTTTTTTCTTTGAACCAAAGTAATAAAATATTGTAATATTAAATTGTTAATTATTATTTTGTTTTTGTTTGTTTGATACCTATCATTTGATTTAATTTGTACTTTATTTTTTATGATCAAAAAAACACTTTTATTTTTAACTCTAGTTTTAACTTCTTGTTCAGAGCAGGTTGATCTTATTGTTTACAATGCAAACATCTACACTGTAGATGATAGTAACAATAAGGTTACTTCTTTCGCTGTTAAAGATGGTAAATTTATTTATATAGGTGATGATTCGGTAACTTCAAAGTACTCGTCTTCTAATATAATTAATGCTGAAGGACTACCTGTATATCCTGGTTTTATAGATTCCCATGCTCATTTTTATAATCTAGGTTTTTTTAATGATCAAGTAAATCTTAAAGAAACTAAAAGCTTTGAAGAGGTTTTAAAGCGTGTGATTGAATTTAATAGCTTAAATGAAAAGGATTTCATTATAGGTAGGGGTTGGGACCAAAACGATTGGGATGATAAATCATTTCCAACCAATAAACTTTTAAATGAAGAGTTTCCTGACAAAGCAATTGTTCTTAGGAGAATTGATGGACATGCATATTTAGTTAATGACTTTGCATTAAATCTTGCAGGAATTGATAAATTATCAAATGTTGATGGAGGAGAATTTGTTAAATCAAATGGAAAACTTACAGGTGTTCTTATTGACAATGCTATGAGATTGATTGATGATATTATACCCGATCCTTCAATTGAAGAGACAATTAAAGCATTACTTTCTGCTCAAGAAATTGCATTTGAAAATGGTTTAACTACTATTTCAGAAGCAGGTATTTCTAGACAGAAAATTGAATTAATAGATAGTCTTCAAAAAACAGGTGTTCTTAAAATTAAGATTTATGCTATGATTGAGAACAATCCTGAAGATGTAGATTACTATTTAGAACAAGGTCCATATAAAACAGACAAACTAAATGTAAGATCTGTTAAAGTATATGCTGATGGAGCTCTAGGTTCTAGGGGTGCAAGTATGATTGATGAATATTCTGATAGAAGAGGTTATTTCGGTATTATAAGAACTCCAATTGATTCTATAAAGAATCTTGCTTTTAAGTTAGCGGGAACCAAATTTCAAATGAATACTCATGCTATTGGTGATAATGCTAACAGAGTTGTCTTAAATGCTTATAGAGATGCATTATTTAACTACAGAGACCCAAGATGGAGGGTTGAACATGCTCAGGTTATTAATGAAAAAGACATTGATCTTTTTAATCAAAAGATAATACCTTCTGTACAACCAACTCATGCTACAAGTGACATGTACTGGCTTTATGATAGAATTGGTAAGAGTAGAGCTAATCTTGCTTATGCATACAAAGAATTATTAGATAGATCTGGAGTAATACCTTTTGGCACTGATTTTCCTGTTGAAAATATAAGCCCAATAATGACATTTTATTCTGCTGTTGCTAGAAAAGATATAGATGGATATCCAAATGAAGGATTTCAAATGGAAAATAGTATTGGTAGAGGGGATGCTTTATCTGCAATGACAATTCATGGTGCATTCGCCAACTTTGAAGAAAACGAAAAGGGTAGTATAAAGATTGGGAAATCAGCTGATTTTATTATTCTAGACAATGATTTAATTACGTCTCCTGAGGTAAGAATTCCCCTTACTAATATAGTAGCTACTTTCATCGATGGAGAATTAGTTTTTAATAGAAGATACAACTAACATATGTGTGGAATTGTGTGTGCCTTTAATCTAAAAGGTAACAATGATGAAATTAGGTCTAATGTCCTTAAAATGTCTCAAAAAGTTAGGCATAGAGGTCCTGATTGGAGTGGTATATACTCATCAAAAAATGCTATTTTAGCTCATGAGAGACTTGCCATCGTTGATCCTACTTCTGGAAAACAACCAATTTTATCTGAAGATGGTTTAAAGGTAATTGCCGTAAATGGAGAGATTTACAATCATAAAAATCTTAAAAAAACTTTTACATCTAGTTATAGTTTTAGAACTGAATCAGATTGTGAAGTAATACTAGCGCTTTATGAAAATAAGGGTGTTAACTTTTTAAATGATCTAAATGGAATATTTGCATTTGCTCTTTATGATTCATCCAAAGATAGGTACCTAATAGCCAGAGATCATATGGGAATTATTCCTCTGTACATGGGGTGGGATGATAAAGATATTTTTTATGTTTCATCTGAGTTAAAATCTCTTGAAGGTGTTTGCAGTAAAATTGAACTTTTTCCTCCTGGTCATTATCTTCTGAGTGATAGTTCTGAGTTAACAAAATGGTATAATCCTGATTGGGTTTCCCATGATAGTGTAAAGAACTCAGAAACATCTATAAAGGCTATCCATGATTCATTATCTGCAGCAGTAAAAAGACAGTTAATGAGTGATGTTCCATATGGTGTTTTATTATCAGGTGGACTTGATTCATCTATAACATCTGCATTAGCTAAAAAATTTGCTTCTAAAAGAGTTGAATCTGATGACAAGCAAGATGCTTGGTATCCTCAACTTCATTCATTTTCTGTTGGACTAAAAGATGCTCCAGATTTAAAAGCCGCAAAAATTGTTGCTGATCATATTGGAACTATCCATCATGAAATAAACTTTACTATTCAAGAAGGAATTGATGCTATAAGAGATGTTATATATCATCTTGAAACATATGACATAACAACTATTAGAGCTTCCACTCCTATGTATTTAATGGCTAGAGCTATTAAATCATTAGGAATTAAAATGGTGCTTTCAGGTGAAGGTGCTGATGAACTTTTTGGTGGATATTTGTATTTCCATAAAGCTCCAAATGCAAAGGAGTTTCATGAAGAAACTGTAAGAAAATTAGATAAATTACATCAGTATGACTGTTTGAGAGCTAATAAATCATTAGCTGCCTGGGGAATTGAAGGTAGAGTTCCTTTTTTAGATAAAGAATTTATAGATGTAGCAATGAATATTAACCCAGAAGATAAAATGATAAAAAATGGAAGGATTGAGAAATGGGTCTTAAGAGAAGCATTTAAGGATTACTTGCCAGAGAGTGTTTTATGGAGGCAAAAAGAACAATTTTCTGATGGAGTTGGATATTCTTGGATAGATAGTCTAAAAGAACTAGTATCTAAGGAAGTAACTGATAATGATTTAAAAAATGCATCGAATGTTTTCCCTATAAACACTCCTCGAAACAAGGAAGAATTTTATTATAGATCTATTTTTAATGATCATTTTTCTAGTGAAGCAGCCGCTTTATCTGTTCCTTCTGTTCCATCGGTAGCTTGTAGTACTCCCCAGGCTTTAGAGTGGGATGAAGCCTTTAAAAATATGAATGATCCAAGTGGTAGATCTATATCAAATATTCATAATGAATCTTATGAATAAAATGTTGATAAGTTTACCTTAAATACTGTTAGTCACAAGACATTTACCCCCTCGTTTTTTAGT
>Ga0233444_10000747_pt1 | contig 40203 bp, 35 predicted proteins | sample SI_124_October20_6_FD_182792 | JGI IMG/M metagenome (GOLD analysis project Ga0233444, IMG submission 182792) | Seawater microbial communities from Saanich Inlet, British Columbia, Canada - SI_124_October2016_10_MG | ecosystem: Environmental > Aquatic > Marine > Inlet | place: Canada: British... | reverse complement strand
TGATACTTTTTTTTGGTACTCTTCATTAGAGATAATTTTTTTTTGCTGTATAATTTTTTTTTCTTCTTCTAATATTTTTTTTTCTTTTTCTTTAATATTCTTAAAACCACTTTCTATTTTTTTTTTAAGAAAAGTTTGTGCTTTTTTTCCAGCAATACTCTCATTTAATATCATTTTGAAATCTAAATAATGAGGTGTATCTGCTGAAGAGGGGGAAATATATAAAAAAATAAGGAAAATAATTGTTAGAAATTTTTTCATATACATTTTTAAAAAGTAGTACCTAGGTTGAAGCTAAATGATTGAGTTTCATCTGTATCAGCTTTAGCTATATTTTGAGAGAAAATAAAATTAATTGGTCCAATAGGAGACACCCAATTAATAGCTACCCCAGCTGATGATCTTAACTTACTGCTATCATCAATTGTGTCCGAATAATCAACTCCCCAAACATTTCCAAAATCTAAAAATAAATTTGCGTCTGCATTATAATTCTCAGGAACTAAATTTGGTAAACTTGTCTCAAAATTCAAAGCAGTTGCATAATTTCCACCAATATGATCTGTTCCATCAACTGGGCCAAGTTTACCGCTTTCAAAACCTCTTAACCTGTTTTGTGATAAATTTCTTCTTTTACTTAATCGAACATCGTCTGGACCAATACCGTTGATCGATGACGCAAAAAATTTAGCAGAACCGATAAAATCTTCATTAAAAGTCTTATACACACTTCTGGTAAAGGTATTTGATATAAATTTTTTATCAGCGTAAATCGGCAAAGATTGATTGAACGATGTATAATTTCCACTTGTAGGCATAAATGACCTATCTCTAAGATCATAACTGAAACCATAACTAGCTGACAATTCATTAAAAGTTCCTGATTGTTTTTTTAAAGATTCTGAAGCGCTAGTTAGTGTCTTCAAGTCATCATAGCTGGCATTTAAACCGAGATTAACTCTAACATTTTTATATTGTTCAAAAGCAGTACCGACGGATGCGGCTATAATATTGTTTTCATAACCTTGAGTAGGTTTATCATTTTTTGAACTAGAAAAAGAATAGAAAAGTGAATTTCCTAAAAAATCATAATTTGGATCTGAATAATTTAAGTAACCAGCCAATGACTCTTTATTTAATTCAACATCAAATCCTAAAGATTTACCTTCACCTAGCCAGTTATTTTCTTTTATCCCAAAAGCTAATGATCCGCCAGATGTCCCAACTCCAGCTCCAGCACTTATTTCACCAGTGCTTTGCTCCTCTACATTGATGTCTATAATTTTTAAATTATTTTTTTCTCCATCAGTAATTTTGTAAGCTACATCTTTGAAAATAGCTCTTGATTTAATTTTTGATATTGATTTATCTAAATTAACTTTTGTTAAAGGATCGCCCTCATCTATAAGAAGTTCTCCTCTAATAACTTCTTCATTCGTAGTATTGTTTCCTGTAACGTTAATTCTTTGAACTAAATTCTTATCACCTTCAAAAATATTAAAAACAATATTAATTGAATTATTTTCTAAAGTTTCTTGAACATTATGCTCTACAAACTGTAAATTATTATTTTCAATTAAACGGTCGATTTCATCTAATAGTTTTTTAACTTTAAAAGGTGAGTAATAATCTCCTGCATATTTTTTATAAACTTCATTTAAAGGAAAAAAAATATCTTTATCAAAAACTTTATCAACATTTGTGGAAATTTTATTTATGGTAAATCTATTACCTTCCTCAATTGTGTAAATTAAATCTGCGTCTCCAGAATTATTTATTTTTGCTATATTAGAATTTACCTTTACATTGTAATAACCTATGGATTTGTAATAATTAGTTAATAAATTCTTATCTAGTTTTATTATATTTTCACTTAGGTTAGTATTTTTTGAAAGAACCTTCCAAAATCTAGACACTTCACTAGCGATTATTTCGCTAAGTCTTTTGGATCTGACATTATTATTACCTATAAAATTTATAGAAGAAACTTTTGTTTGTTCACCACGGTTTATCTCAATAAGTAAATCTACAGATTTATCATCAATAACTCTAATTTTAGTTTCAACTTCGGCAAAATTATATCCTAACGAAGAGTATAATTGTTTTATTATGTCTACATCTTTTAATAAGTAACCTTTGATAAAAGATTTTTTTTCCCTAAGTTTTATTAATTTTCTAAGTTGCTCTTCATATCCCTTTTTCTTTTCACCAATTATAATTAGTTGATTAATGACTGGATATTCTTTGATACTAATATTAAGAATATTGCTGCTTAGACTAATATTTACTGTCTCAAAAAATTCTGTTGAATATAGATTTCTCAAAATCTTATTTAAATCAGACTCTGAATAATTCTTATTAATTTCTATTTCACCGTAAACTTTTATAGTTTCTACAGAAACTCTATTGTTTCCTTCTACAACTATTTTTTTAACAATTTCGGCTTGAAGGTTTGAGAAAAAAAATAGAAAAAAAATTATTTTAAAAAATTTTTTAGTCATTATTGGTAGATCTTTCTAATAATAGTTTTTCTAGCCCATTCATCTATTTTAATAATTTCTTTGATATTTTTAGGCTTCTTTATAGCATATTTTTTGTAATTACTATCACTTTGTATCCTCATTATGGTTTTAGAAATGCTTAAAAAAGGTAACTTTTTTTGGAGAAATTGATCAACTAATATTTCATTAGCTGCATTAAAAATAATAGCAGAAGATGAAAATTGATTAATTTTTGTTTTCAACTTTATTACTGGAAAAATTTTATTATTAACATTTTCAAAACTTAAATTTTCAATTTTTTTGACTTTTTTTCTTTTAAACTTAAATATTTTATCAATATTTAAATTTTTTTCAAAAATAGCGTTAGCAATAGGAATTATCATTGATGTATCATGATAAATAAATTTTTTTAAACCATTTTTTAATTCAATAATTGCATGAACAAGAGATTCTGGGTGTATTAAAATGTCTATTTTTTTACTAGATAAATTAAATAATTTCTGAGCTTCGACAAGCTCCAACATCTTATTCATTAGTGTAGAAGAGTCTATAGAAATTTTTTTTCCCATTTTCCATTTAGGATGTTTGAAAGCATCTTTAGGTTTTATTTTTTTAAATTGTTTACTTTTGAAATTTAAAAATGGTCCACCTGAAGCTGTTATGTAAATTTTTTTTATTTCTGAAAGTTTTTCTTTTTCAAGTAATTTAAAAATAGAATAATGTTCTGAATCAACAGGTATAATTTTAGTATTATATTTTAAGGCTTCCTTTTTTAATAAACTCCATCCACAGATAATAGCTTCTTTGTTAGCTATTAGAATTTTTTTACTTAATTTAATTGCAGTTATGGTTGGTTCCAAACCACTTATACCAGGAATAGATGAAACTGTAATATCAGATTTTTTTATAACGTTTATATTTAAATCATTTAGGATTTTTGTTTTGTTTTTTGCAAATTTTTTTTTAACTTTACTGTAAATAAGTTTATTTTTTACTATAAAAAATTTTGGTTTATATTTAATAATTTGTTTACATATTAGAGTATAATTTTTATTTGCGGATAAAAAATTAACTTTAAAAAAGTTTTTCTTTGTATTAACTATACTTAAAGTTGATAGTCCAATCGATCCAGTAGAGCCCAAAATTGAAATTGTTTTTTTCATTTAATAGAAAATTGTTAAAGAAATAAAGCCGATAGGTATTCCTAAAAATATTCCATCTAATCTGTCTAGAATACCTCCATGTCCTGGTAAAAAATTTCCGGTGTCTTTAATTTTTGCTTTTCTTTTTAAAAAAGAAAAAAAGAGATCTCCAAATTGGCAGGCTATTGAGGTTATAATCGCTATTATTAAAATCATATAATTAAAATTATTTGTAAAAAAAAATATCGATCCTGAAAAAACTACCATAGAGAAAATTACTGATCCTAATGAACCTGAGTAAGTTTTATTTGGGCTAATCTTTGTTATTTTAGGTCCCTTAAAAGTTTTTCCAAAAACAAAACCTCCTATATCTGATGCTATACAACATAATAAAAGAGAGAAGAGCATTACCTTTAAATGAAAAAAATTAGAAAAATAGAAAAAAAATAAGCAAAAAATAAAAATATAAATTACAAAAAATAAATTTGAAACAAATGAATAAAATTTATTTTTTATTATTTTGTTTGTTAAATTTATGAATTCTAATGCTGATAAAACACTTAGTACAATTAAACTAAATACTAAAATTGCTTTAGAGCTTGAAACTAAAGTTATTAATAAAAATAATATTAATGAAGTATAAATTCTTTTTTTTAGGTCTTTTGTAATCATATGTTGCCAAAATTTCTTTTACTTTTTTTATATTTATTAACAATACCTATTAAATCACTTGAATTAAAATCTGGCCATAATTTTTTTAAAAAAAATAACTCCGAATACGCTAGTTGCCAGAGCATAAAATTGCTAAGCCTATTATGTCCTCCTGTCCTTATTAATATATCTGGATTTGGCATATTTTGAGTATAAAGATTTTTTTCAAAATTTTTAATATTAAAGTTTTTTTTAGTTTTTTTAAAAGCATTTAAAATTTCATTTTTTGATCCGTAATTTATTGCTAAATTAACGATAATTTTTTTATTTTTTTTTGTAAAATGTGTGGTTTTTTTTAAAGTTGATCTAATATCTGATGATAACTTATTTATTTCACCTAATATATTTATCTTAATACCTTGGGTGATAATACTTTCAATTTCTCTATTAAAATAACTTCTTATAAGCTTGAATAAAAAAGAAATTTCTTTTTTTGGTCGTTTCCAATTTTCTGAAGAAAAAACATAAAAAGTAATAATAGGAATATTTAATTTTATTGAACTTCTAACGATTTTTTTAACTGTCTCAACACCCTTGAGGTGGCCAAAGTTTCTTCCTTTACCTTGTTTTTTCCCCCACCTGCCATTCCCATCCATGATAAATGCGACATGGTTGAGTTTATTCATATCTGGCTAATCTCTTTTTCTTTCTCTATTAAAATTTTCTCAATATTTTCTATATTTATATCGGTAAGTTTTTGAATATTTTTTTCAAAATTTTGATTATCATCTTCAGAAATAATTTTTTCTTTCAATTTTTTTTTTAAATCTTCATTTGCTTCTCTTCTAATATTTCTAATCGCAACTTTTCCTTTTTCACCCATATTTTTTAAAATTTTAATTAAATCCTTTCTTCTTTCTTCTGTTAAATCAGGAATTCTTAATCTTATAATCTGTCCATCGACTTGGGGATTAATACCTAGTTCAGATTTCTGAATGGCGCTATCGATTAAACCTGTGTTCGCTTTATCCCATACTTGTAGAGAAATTAATCTTGCTTCTGGTACACTTACTGTAGCAAGCTGCTCTATAGGCATTAATTGCCCATATACATCAACTTTAATTGTATCAAGCATGTTAGCATTAGCTCTACCTGTTCTTAATGTTGAAATATCTTTTTTTAAAGATTGAGTGCTTTTATTCATCTTAGATGAATAATTTTTCTCATTAAACTCGCCGGTCACCTCTTAAACTCCTTCTCCAACTTTGTATTTGACAAAATCTAGAACTTTAATTTCTTTATCTAATGAGTTTTCTTTCAATATATCTGAAACCTTTTTTTTGGGATCCATAATCCATATTTGATTAAGAAGTGAATTATCATTTAAAAATTTAGATATTTTACCTTTAGAGATCTTGTCTACCATTTCATTAGGTTTACCCGAATTTTTTATTTCTGCTTTAATTATTTCTAATTCTTTATCTACAATAGCTTTATCTATTCCATCTTTATCTACAGCTAAAGGATTGGAGGCAGCAATATGCATTGCTAATTTTGATCCGATCTCATCATTTTTTCCTTTTATAATACCATTTAATTTTACCACAGAAATTATTTTACCAATATTTTTTTCTATAGCTGAATGTACATAAAAATAATTAGAACAATCATCGTTATTGAAGAAATCAACTCTTCTAATTGTAATCTTTTCACCAATTTTAGCTATTAAATTAACTAAATTATCTTTAACCAAAATACCGTTTGACATTTTAGAATCGTTTAATTTATTTAAATCTGCTTTAGATGAAAAATTAATATCTGAAAGTTCTTTACAAAAGCTTATAAAATCTTGATTTTTTGCAACAAAATCTGTTTCACTATTAATTTCAATTATTGAAATTTGACCACTAACTTCTTTAACTAAAGCTAAACCCTCTGATGCAGTTCTGTTCATTTTTTTTGAAGCTTTTGCTATTCCTTTTTTTCGTAAAAATTCAATTGACTTTTCTATATCACCATTGCTTTCATCTAAAGCTAATTTACAGTCTTTAAAACCTACTCCAGTCATTTCTCTAAGTTTTTTAATATTATCTAACAAATCTTTATTTGACATTGGGTAACATATCCTGAGGATTATTTTTCTTTTGATACAGGTTTTTTGTTTTCTTCTTCTTTGTCTTCAGCACCTTTAATAAATTTCTCCGCATCCTTAATAGTGCTTTTTAATAGCTCACAATAAAGATTAATGGATCTTCTTGCATCATCATTACCTGGAATTGGAAATTCAATACCTGTTGGGTCTGAATTAGTATCTAAAATTGCTACGATAGGAATACCTAATTTTTTTGATTCTGCTACTGCGAGAGACTCTATATTTGTATCAATTACAAATATTAAGTCTGGTGTTTTTTTCATTTCAGATATTCCGCCAAGTGATCTGTTGAGTTTTTCTCTTTCCTTGCCAAATTTTAAAATTTCTTTTTTAGTAAAACCTAAATTTTCTTTAGATAGTTGATCCTCTAATTTTTTTAATCTTTTAATTGAATTCTGTATTGTATTCCAATTTGTTAACATTCCACCTAGCCATCTGTAATTAACAAAGTATTGTCCCGTTTCTTTAGCAAGTTCACTCACTTGTTCCGAGGCTTGTTTTTTTGTGGAAACTATCAATAATTTTCCTCCACTCGAAATTACTTTATGTACTTGAACTAATGCATTTTTAAGAAAATCAACTGTTTGGGTTAAATCTATAATATGAATTGAGTTTTTTTCTCCAAAAATGTATTTCTTCATTTTTGGGTTCCACCTTAAAGTTTTGTGACCAAGGTGTACGCCAGCTTCTAATAATTGTTTTATGTCTACTTTTGGTACGTTCATATTTTTTTCCGGTTAATCCACCACAGTAATTCCAAATTAATGGACCGGTAGGGCTATGCCCTTGTAACTGTGTGCGAAATTACTCATTGATATATACAAACAAGGTAAAAAATCAACACTCTAAACTGTTATTTTTTCAACATAATCCATCGCTTTTAGGGCTTTAAGGTGTTTTAAGTCAAATTTTCTATTGTTTTGAAGGGAATAAAAGGCTTGTTTATTTTGACCTTTTATTACTAAATTGACTTTTGTTTCACCATTAACCGACAAAAGGTCACGAATTTCCTCTAGATTATAATTATTCTTTAGTTCAATTGTTACTTTTGAATAAGGTTTGTTGATTACTTCATCTAGACTAAGGATTTTTCTAACATTAATTCTTTTTTTAGCTATATCTCCTGTAATTTTATCTTTTTGTAAAGTTAATACGAAAGACTCAGACTCTTTTAATTTGTCTCTATTTGAAATAAGGATTTCAGCAAATAAAAATAGTTCAAATTCACATTCTTTGTCACTGAATTTAACTATTCCATATGGAGTACCTTTCGCACTTTTCTTTTCTTGAATTGACATGATGGTTCCAGCTACTAAACCTTCGTTGTTATTGTTTTCATAGAATTGATTGAAAGAAATTATTTTTAATTGATTGAATGCTTCCTTATATTCATTGAGAGGATGATCGGATAAATAAAAACCTAAAGATTTAAATTCTTCTGTTAAAAGTTCTCTTCTTTTCCAAGGTTTGTAGGGTAAAAAATCAAATACATTTTTGGAATTTTCTTGGTTATCAAAAAGACAAGTTTGATGATTATCTTTATCATCATTGATATTTTTAATTTGTTGTAATATTTTTGGTATTGAATTTAAAATTTTACTTCTGTCATTGTCAAATTCATCAAAAACTCCAGCTTTTACAAAACCTTCTAATTGAAGTTTATTAACATTTTTTATATCTACCCTATTTATAAAATCAACAAATGTTTTATATTGCCCATTTTTTTCTCTCTCCTTCACAATGTTCGAAACTGCTTGAAAACCAACACTCTTAATAGCACCAAGACCGTAAAAAAGTTTTCCCTCTATAGCTTTAAATTCAGCAAATGATTTATTTATAGAAGGCCTAATAATTTCAATATTTAATCTTTTTAGCTCTTCAACGAATTCTCTAAGCTTAGAAGTATTAGTTAATTCAGTCGACATAGTTGCGGCAATAAAATCTTCTTTATGATAAGTTTTTAAATATGCTGTTTGATAAGCAATTAAAGCGTATGCTGCAGCATGACTTTTATTAAAACCATACTGAGCAAAAGGTTCTATTTTAGTAAATACAAAGTTAGCCACGTCTTTTGCTATACCATTTTTAATGGCTCCATTAATAAATCTCTCCTTTTGTTTATCTAATTCAGCCTTCTTTTTTTTCCCCATTGCTCGTCTTAAAATATCAGCTTCACCAGCCGTAAAACCTGCTAATGTTTGAGCAATTTGCATTACTTGTTCTTGGTAGATAATAATTCCATAAGTAGGTTTTAATATTTCTTTTAAAGTTGGATGAATATAATCAGGTTCTTTAATTCCATTTTTACAGTCATTATAAATTGGAATATTGCTCATTGGTCCTGGTCGATATAAGGCTACAAGTGCAATAATATCGTCAAATTTATTTGGCTTCATTTGTTTAATAGCATCTCTCATTCCAGCACTTTCGAGTTGAAATAAACCTGTTGTTTCTCCAGTTGAAAGAAGCGAAAAAACTTTCTCATCATTTTGATTAATATTACTTATATCTAGACTTACATTTTTTAGTTTTAATCTTTTTATAGTTTTATCAATTACAGTTAATGTTTTTAGGCCAAGTAAATCAAATTTTACTAATCCTGCATTTTCTGATGAATACATGTCATATTGAGTGGAAGGTAAAATTAAATTAGAACTTTGATCTATGTAAAGTGGAAATTGTTCAGCAAGTTTGTTTCCAGCAATTACTACCCCCGCCGCATGTGTTGCCATATTACGGTTAAGACCTTCTAATTTTAAGGATAAATCTAAAAGTTTTTTAACTTTTTTATTATTTTTTACTTCTTCTTTAAATCTAGGCTCTCTATCAATAGACTCTTGTAATGTTAATGGTCTTGAAGGATCAAATGGAACCATTTTGCAAATTTTATCTACATGACCATAAGGTAACCCTAGAACTCTACCAACATCTCTAAGGACCATTCGAGCTTTTAGTTTACCAAATGTAATTATATGAGCTACTCCGTCTTTGTATTTTGTTTTTAAATATTCAAAAACCAGATCTCTTTTTTCCTCACAAAAGTCTATATCAAAGTCTGGCATTGAAATTCTGTCTGGATTTAAAAATCTTTCGAAAATTAAATCAAATTCTATAGGATCTAAATCAGTAATATCTAAACAGTATGCAACAAGTGAACCTGCGCCAGAACCTCTGCCGGGACCAACTGGTATTGAATTTTTTTTAGCCCATTTAATGTAATCAGAAACAATTAAAAAATAACTCGCATAATCCATAGAATTGATAATATTAAGTTCATGTGAAAGCCTATCTTCGTATGTACTTTTGATTTGTTCTTTTGTTTTTTCTGGATTTCTTTTCGAAATAAAATTTTTTATCCTATTTTTCAAGCCTATTGTAGCCTGGCTAATTAGCTCCTCTTCGGGGGAACTGTTTTGATCGTTGGCTATAGAAGGTAATATAGGTTTTGATTTTTTTGGCTTATAATTAAATCGTAAATGAAAATTATAATTATTTTCTAAAGCTTCAGGTATATCTGAATATAATTTTAAAAGTTCTTCATTTTTTTTGAGATAGTGCTGATCACTGTATTTAAATCTATTGTTGTCATCTATAAATTTTTTTTCACCAATACAAGTAAGTGCATCGTGTGCTTCATACATATTATCTCTCATGTAGAATACTTCTTGAGTGGCAATCAAAGGTATGTCTAAAATTTTTGATAAATTTAATAAGTGATTTTCAAAATTTTTTTCTTCAGTTTCACCATGTCTTTGAATCTCAAAGTATAATCTATTTTTAAAGTGAGTTTTTAGAGACGATATTATTTTTTCAAAATCTTTTATCTTGTTGGCGTAAAATAACTTTCCAAAAAAATTGTGATAGCTACCAGTTAATAAAATTAGATCTTCATTATTAGATATTAAATCATTAAATTCACATGCTGGTTCTGCAGTTTTATTATTTTTTAAATAACTTAATGACGATAATTTAGTTAAATTTTTATAACCAAGCTTTGATGTAGCGTATAAAGTTATTTTTCCAACTATATTATTTGTATGCAAGTTTATTTGAGTTCCAATTAAAGGTTGGGTTCCAACTTTAGATAATTTTTCAGAAAACTCTAATGCTCCACATAAGTTGTAACTATCCGCTAGACCTATGGATTTAATTTTGTTTGATTTACAATATTCAGCTAGCTCTTCAATTTTTATAGCTCCTTCACAAATTGAATATTGAGTATGAATTTTTATGTTATTAAAATTTTTGTCACTAACGGTCATTAACCCGTTTTATACCACCATTAGAAATAAACAACTTGTAATCTGCCTTGTTAGCAATTTCTCTATTATGAGTTGCAAAAATTATTGTTTTTTTTAGTTTTTTTAATTTTAAAAATAATGAAAAAATTTCTTTTGATGTTTGAAAATCTAAATTACCCGTTGGCTCATCAGCTAAAATTAAATTTGTTTCTGCTATTAATGCTCTAGCAACAGCAACTCTTTGTTGCTCACCTCCTGATAGTTCACTTGGAAAATGATTGGCTCTATCTAATATTTTTACATCTTTTAAGATTTTTTGCGCTTTATTTAATATGTTTTTTTTGTTTTCTCCTTTGATTAGTAATGGCATCATTACATTTTCTAAAGCCGTAAAATCTGTAAGCAAATTATTATCTTGGAATATAATTGAAATATTTTTTCTTCTTATTTCGTCTTTTTGATAATCATCTGAATTCTGAGTTTCCTTATTGTTAATCAAAATTTTTCCTTTAGTTGGTTCATCGAGTAAGGCTAAAAGATGTAACAAAGAAGATTTTCCAGAGCCAGATGGCCCGGTAAGAGCAATAAGAGCTCCATGTTTTATTTTAAGATTTATATTACTAAAAAGTGAAATATTTCCATTAATATGCTTATAACTCTTTTTTAAATTGATGGTTTCTAATAAAAATTTATTCATACTTTAAAGCCCTAAAAGTTTTCATTTTTGAGATACTCATAGCTGGTAGATATGATGCAATTGCTGAAACGGTTAGAGATAATATAAATATAATTGAAATAGAAGAAAAATTAATTTCACTTGGAAGTTTTTCTAAAAAATAAATATCTGCTGGAAAAATTTCTAAGTTGAATACTGATGATAAGAAGATTCTTAATCTTTCAATGTTATAAGAAAATACAATGCCTAAAATAACACCGCTTATCGTGCCAAAAAATCCTATTGAAAAACCAGTTAAAAAAAAGGATTTTTTGATTGATTGATTGCTAAGACCTAAAGTTTTTAATATGGCAATTTCTTTGGTTTTGTTTTTTATTAATATAGTTAACCCTGAAATAATGTTGAATGCTGCTACTATTACTATTAGGGTTAGTATTATAAACATAACATTTCTCTCGACTTTTAAAGCACTAAAAAATGATTTGTTTAAATCAGACCAGGTGTATATAAAAAAATTCGGGTTAATTTTTTCTATTTTTTTTTTGTACGAATTAGCATCTAAAGGATCTTTTAAATATATTTCAATATTCAGATCCTTTTCTTCTTTATCAAAAATTGAGAGAGCATCATCTATATTTAAAAATACTATATTTTGATCAAATTCTAAAAATCCAGTATTAAACGTACCTGCAATTTTATAACTTTCTTGTTTTGGTAAGCTTCCCAAGGGTGTGGCAACAAAAGCTGATGACATTAAACTTATATTATCACCTTCCTTTAAATTTAAATTGTAAGCAAGTTCTGTTCCTATAAAAACATAATTTTTTTTAAAAGTTTTTATATCTCCACTAGTTATACTTTTTTTAAGAAAATCAATGGATCTTTGCTCATTTATATTTATTCCTTTAAGAAAAATACCTTTAGCATTATCGTTGCTTATAATAATGCCTTCACCAGAAAAGGATTTATTTACACTTATACCTTTAAAGTCTTCTTTTAATTTAGATATGTAGTTATTTTCTATAATATAACTGTTAGGCTGAATTACTATATGGGGATTTAACCCTAAAATTTTTTTTGTAAGATCTGTTTTGAACCCGTTCATTACTGACATGACAATAATTAAAATTGCTACACCAAGCATTATGCCTAGGAATGAAAAAATTGAAATAATCTTAAGAAAACCTTCTTTTTTTTTAGGCCTTAGATTTCTAAATGAAATTAATCTCTCTACTTTAGTAAACAATATTTTAATTTTTTAGTTTAGATTGGATTTCATCTAGACTTAATATTTCACTTTTTGAATTCAGCTCCTTAAATTCAAACTTATCTTGCTCAGACTTCGATCCAATAATAATTTGATAAGGCACACCTATTAAATCATGTTTTTTAAATTTATTTGACATATTTTCATCAATATCATCCAACAATACGTCAATATTTTGTTTTTTTAGGGACTTATATATTTTTTCCGCTTTTCGTAAGTTTTCATTATTATTTTTGCTTATACTTAGAATAATAACAACATCAAAAGGTGTAATTGATTTAGGCCATTTCATTATACCATCTGAATAATTTGCCTCTATAATTGCACCTACAAGTCTTGAAATGCCAATTCCATATGATCCCATCTTAACAGACGTTTTTTTTCCATTTTTATCATCTATTAAACAGTTCATTGGTTTGGAATATTTGTCGCTGAAATAAAAAATATGACCTACTTCAATACCTTTGGTTTTTATTTGATTTTCTTTTTTTACTTTTTTATTAAAATCTTTTTCATCATATTTGTCATCAGTTGCAGCATAAATATTTGTAAAATCTTCTCTAATTTTTTTTAATGAATCATCGTTTCCTGTATATTTTTTTAAATCTATTTCAAAAATTTTTTTATCTGCGTAAATTTCACTCTCTCCAGTTTCTGCTAATATTATAAACTCATGAGAAAGGTCTCCTCCGATTGGCCCAGTGTCTGCTGACATAGGTATAGCTTTTAATCCTAATCTGTTAAAAGTTTTTAAGTAAGAAAAAAACATTTTATTATAAGATATCTTTGCGTCTTCATCTGTTAAATTAAAAGAATAAGCATCTTTCATATAAAATTCCTTGCATCTCATTACTCCAAATCTTGGCCTTACTTCATCTCTAAACTTCCATTGGATGTGATAAAGAATCTGAGGAAGCAACTTGTAAGATTTTACACTTGACCTAAATATATCTGTTATTAGTTCCTCATTAGTGGGGCCGTACAACAACTCTCTGCCTTGTCGATCTTTAATTCTTAACATTTCATCACCGTAATCGTCGTATCTTCCGCTTTCTTTCCAAATTTCAGAGGATTGTATAGTTGGCATTAACATTTCTTGAGCGCCAATAGCATTTTGTTCTTCTCTAACTATTTGTTCAATTTTTTTCATTATTTTAAAACCCAAAGGGAGCCATGAGTAAATACCAGCAGATGATTGTTTTATCATTCCAGTTCTCAACATAAGTTGGTGGGACTTAATTTTTGCTTCCGCTGGTAAATCTTTTATTATTGGTATAAATAATTTTGAAAGATACATTATTACAAGTATTCTCTTAAATTTAATAAATTAAACTTAACTAGATAATATATTACAATAAAAATTATAGAAGTAATTATCGTAGTTATCAAAAATTTTTTACCGATTCTTGGATTAATTGGAGCACCGGGATCTATACCTTCGATAGTTTCTTTAAACTTTTCTTTATTTGACTTTATTCCCAATGGTAGGACAGAAAAAAAAATTATCCACCAAATTAAGACATAAACTATTATGGAACCAGTAATACCCATTAGATTCTCGCTATATTAATATTGGTAAATGGTTTTTTCCCTGTTTTTTCTCGAACAATTCTTCTACAATTTTGTTTAATAGTTTCTATTAGATTTTTTTGTTGGTTTTTGTTTTCTATTGAAAATGTCCTACAAATATTAAAAATTTCATCCTCCATATCAAAAACAAATGGCTCGTTATTTTGATTTTCAGGGATTCCTCTGAACGAAATAATAGGTTTTTTTATTTTACCATTATTGGAAACTAAAAGAGTTATTTCTAAATATCCATTTATTGATAAATTTTTTCTATCTTTAATAGATTGAGAGTCCGTTTCTACATTGATACTACCATCTAAATAAACTCTTCCAGATGGAGCTTTATCAATAATTTTTGGGGCATCTCCAGGTAAGAGCTTAATAATATCTCCATTTTCAATAAGTAAAGTTTTTGGTATCTGCATTTCTTTTGCAAAACTTACGTGTTCTTGCATATGTCTGTGCTCGCCGTGGACAGGGATTACACTTTTTGGCTTAACCCAATTATACATATCTTTTAGATCATCTCTATTTGGGTGGCCAGAAACATGCACAAAGGCGTTTTCTTCACTGATAATTTCTATATTATTTTTTACAATTTGATTTTGTAGATTATATAATTTTTTTTCATTACCAGGAATAATTTTTGAAGAAAAAATAACACAGTCACCTTCTTCTAAAAAAACCTCTGGATGTGATCCATTAACTATTCTGTTCATAGCACCCATAGGTTCTCCTTGGCTGCCGGTTGCTAAATAAAGAATCTTATGTTTTGAAACTTTTTTAGCGTCTCTAGGTTCTACTGGCTCTATTAAACCTTTTAAATAACCACATTTTTTTGCTGCCTTATATATTCTGTGCATTGATCTACCTACTAGGCAAATAGATCGACCAGTTTTTTTTGCACAATAAAAAATTGACTCCATTCTAGCTACGTTAGAAGCGAAAGATGTCACTAATATTCTTTTAGTTTTTATTTCCATTATTCTTAGTAAACTATCTCTTACATCGGACTCAGATCCAGCTCTTCCAGGGCTAAAAATATTTGTTGAATCACAGATCATTGCAGAGACACCGCTATTACCAATTTTTTTTAATTTTTCTTCATCAATTTTATTTCCTATCAGTGGATTAGGATCTATTTTCCAATCACCTGTGTGTAAAATTGTTCCTAAGGGAGTTTTAATACTTAGGCCATTAGGTTCTAAAATTGAGTGAGTAAGAGTAACAAAATCAATTTCAAAAGATCCAAGTTTAATCTGACTATTTAATGGAACAATTTTAAGAAAAGATGAAATATCTATTTTTTTTTCTTTGAATTTTTCGGTAAGCAATGCAGCTGTAAAAGGTGTTGCATATAATTTACATTTCAGCTCTGGCCATATATGTGCAACAGCACCAATATGGTCTTCGTGAGCATGAGTAAGAACAATTCCTAATAAATCATCTTTTTTATCAATAATAAATCCAGGATCAGGCATAATTAAATCTACGCCCGGGATGGTATCGTCAGCGAAAGTAACGCCCATATCAACAATAATCCATTTTTGATTATCATCCTTACCATACGCGTAAAGATTCATATTCATGCCTATTTCACCCGATCCTCCAAGAGGACAAAAAATTAGTTCTTCTTTATTCATATAAATTCTTTATAAACTTTTACTATTCCTTTAATAGTAATATCTTGATCAATAGTTATCTTTTCTTTTTTAATTACTCCTTTAAAAAAACTTGCATATCCTCCAGTTAGTATAATCTTATATTTGTTTTTTTCTCTAGAAATAATTTTATTAATAATATTATTTATTAAACCTTCATACCCCCAAACAAATCCTGCATTTAAGGCTTCTTTTGTGTTTTTGCCATAATTTTTTTGATTTTTTTTAAGATTAATTAGCGGGAGCAAAGCGGTACCTTTATTTAAGTTCGTTATTGAAAGTTTTACACCTGGAGCTATCACACCACCTTCGTAAACTCCGTTTTTAATTACATCAAAGGTTGTTGCCGTTCCGAAATCTAAAATTAAACATTTTTTAAATTGTTGGGCACCTATAGCATTTGCGATTCTATCTGATCCTAGTTGGTTTTTATTTTTAACATTAATCTTGATGATTTTTTTTAGATCAAAGTCTTTGATTTCAAATAATTTAAATTTTTTAGGTTTTAAAATTTTTTTTATTTCCCTAAATGCTGCTGGAACTACACTTGAAAATAGTAAATTTGGACTCAGATTTTTATTCAAGTAACTATTAAAAAAGTTTTTAAAAAAATTTTTTTTTATAATTTGGATAGTTTCGATATTAAAAGACCTTATGATTTTAAATTTATCATTTAAAATGCAAACTTTTGTAGAAGTATTTCCAATATCACCAACTATATAGTTCATGTTTTATTATATATTTTTTTTAGTTTCAAAAATGAATGACTTTTTGCTTTAATTAAAAATTTTTCATACATATTTTTTATATTTTTTAAAACCTTATTATTATCTATATTTTTATTCATTATTTTTTTTAAGGAAGTTGATAAAAAACCTTTGTTTTTAGGATCTTGATTTGTATTAACCCCTATTCCAACTACAAGAAATCTTTTATTTTTACAATTCAACACTTCTTGTAATATTCCACATATTTTCTTTTTATTGTGCATTAAATCGTTCGGCCATTTAATGTTTATTTTTTTGAGAAATTGTTTTGAAAGGGCTTTTTTTAATAAAAAAGCATTCAAAATTGCAAAATGCTTAAAATTAATTTTTTCTTGATTCATTTCAAAAAAAATTGAAATAAATAGATTTCCTTTTTGTGAAATCCATTTTTTACCCATTGTTCCTCTTCCTTTAGTTTGAGCTTCAGCGACTATCATTGTTGGCCTAGAGTTTTTTTTTTGCGCTAATTTTAAAGCTATATCATTTGTGCTTTTAACACTTTTAAATCTTAATAATTTAATTTTCATTAATTTATAAATAATGCAGCAACTAATTTATTTAAAATTGAAGGATATAAAAAGAAAGAAAGTAAAATGCTACAACTTATAAAAATTGAAGCTTGTGCCTTTTTATTTTTGACAGCATCAAATGTAATTGCGCTATCATCAAAATAAATTGTTTTTATAATCTTTAAATAATAGAAAGCTGATATAACTGTTGTTAATAAACCTATTATTGCAAGAGTATACATCTTCTGTTCCAGAACAGCTGAAAATACATAAAATTTAGCAAAAAATCCTCCGAGTGGTGGTATTCCTGCTAATGAAAATAATATTATTAAAAATGAAATAGCTAACAAAGGATGTTTTTTTGAAACTCCTGATAAATCAGAAATATTTTCTTTATATTCACCATCTTTTTTTAATTGATACAAGCATGAAAAAATACCAATATTCATAATTACGTAGATAGAAATGTAAACAATCGTGCTTTGATATCCAGATATGTTTCCGGTAGCTACACCTGCTAATGCATATCCTACATGTCCTATTGAACTATACGCTAAAAGCCTTTTTATATTTTTTTGACCTATCGCGGCTACTGCTCCTAGTATCATTGAAGCTATTGATATAAAAATTATTATAGTCTGCCACTCCGATAAAATATTTGAAAAAGGAATAAGCATAAATTTAATTAGCACTGCTAATCCTGCTACTTTTGGTACTACGGCAAAATAACTTGTAATTGATGTTGGTGCCCCTTCATAAACATCTGGAGTCCACATATGAAATGGCACTGCTGATATTTTAAACGCTAAACCTACTAAAATAAAAACCATAGCAAAAACTGCGCCGGTATTTTCTTTGTTTAATTCATTTGCTATTAAATCAAAATTTGTTGATCCTGTGAAACCATATAACAGAGAACATCCGTATAATAACAAACCTGAAGATAACGCACTTAAAATAAAATATTTTATCCCAGACTCCGACGATTTTAAATTATCTCTATCTATAGAGGCTAATATATAAAGTGATAACGATTGGAGTTCTAAACCTAAATAAAATACAATTAGGTCATTTGAACTAACCATAAAAAACATACCTAGAATTGAAAGCAATATTATTATTGGATACTCAAATTTATCTAATTTTTTATCAGTAATATAATTTTTTGATGTATTTAAAACAAATAAACTAGAAATAAGTATTAAGATTTTAAAGAAGTTTGAAAATGTATCTCTGGTAAAGCTATCTAAGAAAATTTTTTCTTCAATATTTGGTCTATTAAAGATTATAGCGATAGTTATTATTATTATTATTGAGGATAAATTAAATATTAAATTAAAGCTATTTTTTAAAAAAACCCCTATCATCAATATAGAAAAAATTGATAACGATAAAAAAATTTCTGGTAGTAATATATTTAAATTATTAATCATTTTAATTTAATCGATTAACCTGTATAGCAATTTCATAATTACTAATTAAATTATTTACAGAAATGTTTAATGTATCCATCAATGGAGATGGGTAAAAACCAAATAAAATAATTAATATAGCCAAAGTAATCAACATTAGAGCTTCTAAATTATTAATATCTTTTAAATTTTTTATTTCGTTATTTTTTGTATTTCCAAATATTACTCTTTTGGTTAGCCAAAGCATGTAAGCTGCGCTAAGAACAACTCCAAAAGTTGCCAACATTGAAACAAGATAATTTTTTTGAAATGTTCCTACCAAAACTAAAAATTCTCCAAGAAAACCTGACGTGCCAGGAAGACCTAATCCAGCTAATGCAAAAACTACAAATAGAAAAGAATATTTTGGCAAATAGTTTACTAGTCCACCATAAGTGCTGATCATTCGAGAGTGCAATCTATCGTAAACGACCCCAACGCAAAGAAATAAAGCCGCAGATATTAAACCATGGCTTATCATTTGAAAAATGCTTCCTTCAATACCTTGTTTTGTGAAAGTAAAAATACCCAGAGTAACATACCCCATGTGAGCAACAGATGAATAAGCAATAAGTTTTTTCATATCCTCCTGCATTAAGGCAACTAATGAAGTATAGATGATTGCGATGATGCTTAATGTATAAATTAATGGGGTAAAATATTCTGATGCTATTGGAAACATTGGTAAAGAAAATCTTAAAAATCCATACCCGGCCATTTTTAAAAGTATAGCTGCTAATATTACTGATCCAGCTGTTGGAGCCTCTACATGAGCATCTGGTAGCCAAGTATGCACTGGCCACATTGGCATCTTAACAGCAAAAGAACTGAAAAAGGCTAGCCATAATAAATTCTGATAACCACTCGGAATTTGTATTTTATAAATTTCCGTAACATCGGTGGTACCTGTTATCCAATAAATAGTTATAATGGCTGCTAACATTAAAACAGAGCCTAAAAGAGTGAAGAGAAAAAATTTAAAAGCTGAATACACTCTACGAGGACCGCCCCATACACCAATAATTAAGAACATTGGAATTAATCCCGCTTCAAAAAATATATAAAAAACAACTAAATCTAGAGAACAAAAAACACCAATCATGAAAGTCTCTAAAATTAAAATTGCAATCAAAAATTCCTTAACTCTTACTTTAACGCTATTTATGCAAGAGATTATACAAATTGGAGTAATCAAAGTTGTTAAAACGATGAAAAGGATTGAAATTCCATCAACACCTAATTTAAATTTAATAAAGTTATTTATCCAATTTTTTTCTTCTAAAAATTGAAAATCTGATGATGTTGGATCTAAAGAGTGCCAAATAAATAATGATAACATAAACGTAGCTAGACTACTAAAAAGTGAAATATAAACTGCACTATTATTATTACTATCTTTTGATAAAAAAATAAAAAAAGAACTTACTAACGGCAGAAATATTAAAGTTGATAAAATTGGAAAATTCATTTTAATTTAAAATTAAATAAGTAAGTAAAATTGATAAACCTATGAGCATCACAAAAGCATAATCATAAATAAATCCTGTTTGAAAAAGACTGGCTCTATAAGAAATTTTTTTGATTAATTTTGATATACCGTCTGGACCAAATCTATCAATGATGCCTTGATCACCTTTTTTCCAAAAGAAAGAACCCATTTTTTTCGTAGGTTTAATAAAAATTTGTTCGTATAGCTCATCTATAAACCATTTATTAAGAAGAAAATTATAAAGAGGTAAATTAGTTTTTTTAAAGTCCTCTAAAATTTTGATGTTGGTCACAAAATAATAAAAAGAAATAGGTATAGCAATTGTCACTAAGATTGGTGTTACTAGCAAAAACCATGAAGGAACTGTATCATGTTTTATCTCATTTAAAAAAAATATTGATGCCTGCCAAAAATCATTACTGTGGTGCCCTATAAAAGTTTCTTTAAAATAATAACCAGCAAATATTGCTCCGATACTTAAAAGGAGTAAAGGAGCTAACATTACAATTGGCGACTCATGAGTTTCATTAATTAAAATTTTTTTATTATTATAAGGTCCATGAAATGTTTTAAAAAATAATCTCCAAGAATATATTGAAGTTAAAAATGCTGTAAAAATTCCAATTGTTGCTGCATAATTACCTAAAAGTGAATTTCTCAAATAAGCAAACTCAATTATTGCATCTTTTGAATAAAAACCAGATAAAAAAGGAAATCCGGTCAATGCTAAAGTTCCAATCAACATGAAAATATAAGTGTAAGGGAGTTTTTTCCTGACACCACCCATATTTCTGATGTCTTGTTCGTCCTTAAAAGCGTGAATAACTGAACCAGAGCCTAAAAATAATAAAGCTTTAAAAAAAGCATGCGTAAAAAGATGAAACATTGCTACATGATACGCTCCAACTCCAGCAGCAAAAAACATATAACCTAATTGACTACAAGTTGAATAAGCTACTATCTTTTTTATATCATTTTGAACTAAAGCAACAGATGCAGCGAAGATTGCTGTAATCATTCCAACAATGGCAACTAGATTTAACACTGTTTGTGAATATTCAAATAACGGTGAACATCTTACAACTAAAAATACACCGGCGGTAACCATTGTTGCTGCATGAATCAATGCTGAAACTGGCGTGGGTCCTTCCATTGCGTCTGGTAACCAAGTATGTAATAAAAATTGTGCTGACTTACCCATTGCTCCAATAAATAAAAACAAACAAATTAATGTGATTAAAGAAGATTCAAATGCAAAAAATACTATATTTTTTTCTAAAAATTGGGGAGCTAAATCAAAAACTTCTTTAAAATTAATAGTTCCAAAATAAAAAAAAATAAGAAAAATACCAATTGCTAGTCCAAAATCACCGACTCTGTTTACAATAAATGCTTTAATTGCAGCGTTATTTGCTGTCTCTTTTTTATACCAAAAACCAATCAACAAATATGAGCAAAGTCCTACTCCTTCCCATCCAAAAAATAATTGTAAAAAATTATCGGATACAACAAGAACAAGCATTGAAAAAGTAAATAGTGAAAGATAGGACATGAATCTTGGTTTATGGGGATCGTGACTCATGTAACCGATTGAATAAATATGAACTAGTGCTGACACAAAAGTTACAACAACAAGCATTATTGAACTAAGTGGATCTATATTAATTGACCAATTAGCAATAAAATTTCCAGAACTTATCCATTCAAATATTTTGTAATTTCCGTAAGTGTTATTTTGAATTCCATTCCAAAAAAGTAAAATTGATAAACCAGCAGATATACTTACCAGTAGACTTGTTGTTATTTCTGAAAAATATTTTAATAGCGATCCTCCAAAATATCCAATAATAGCACCAAAGAGTGGAAGAAAAATTATAGCGTATTCCATTTAACCTTTCATTCCATGTATGTCTTCAACTCTGATAGAGCCTTTATTTCTATAATAAATAACAATAATTGCTAAACCTATTGCTGCTTCTGCAGCAGCTACAGTTAATATTAACATAGTAAATATTTGGCCAACTATATCGCCAGAAAAAATTGAAAAAGAAATTAGATTAATGTTTACAGCGAGTAAAATTAATTCAATTGACATCAAGATAACAATTACATTTTTTCTATTTAAAAAAATGCCAATAGTTCCTAGAAAAAATATAATTGCCCCTAAAGCCAAATAATGACCTAAACCAATTTCAATCATCAATTTGAACTCCTTTATTTGATTCAATTTCTTTTAATTCAATTGATGATGCCGGATCTCTCGAAATTTGTGTAAAGTAGCTTTGTTTTTTTACACCTTTTCTTTGTCTAAAAGTTAAAAGAATAGCTCCTATCATAGATAAAAAAAGTATTATGCCTGCTAATTGAAAATATAAAATATAATCAGTATACATAACTAAACCTAATTGATGTGTATTAGAAATATTCGATAATTCTAATGTGCTACTGGACATAAGATTATTTTTATACTTCCACCCGCCAACAACTACTAATAATTCTAAAAGAATTAAAATACTTACGATTAATCCTGCTGGAATGTGGGTAGACTTTTTTCCAATAAACCAAGATTGTTTTTGTTCGGCTACATTAAGCATCATGACAACAAATAAAAATAAAACTGCCACCGCTCCTACATAAACTATTAATATAATCATACCTAAAAATTCAGCACCAACCATAATAAATAAGCATCCAACTGAAATGAAATCTAGAATTAGAAAGAAAACTGAGTTTACGGTGTTTCTTGAGGTAATAACCATAAGTGAGGAGAAAATTGCTATTATTGAAAAAAAATAAAAGAAAATTGAGTGAGTTAACATTTATCTGTAAGGTTTATCTAATTTTATGTTTTTTGCTAAAACGCTTTCCCATCTGTCTCCATTATCTAATAACTTTTCTTTATTGTAGTAAAGCTCTTCTCTTGTTTCTGTTGCGAACTCAAAATTAGGGCCTTGGACTATTGCTTCTACCGGGCAAGATTCCTGGCAAAGCCCACAGTAAATGCACTTAAGCATATCAATATCGTATCTTGTTGTTTTCCTGCTTCCATCTGGTCTTTCTGTTGACTCAATAGTAATAGCTTGCGCTGGACAGACAGCCTCACATAGTTTGCAAGCAATACATCTTTCTTCACCGCTTGGGTATCTTCTTAAAGCGTGTTCGCCTCTCATACGAGGACTGATCGATCCTTTTTCAAAAGGATAATTAATTGTTTTTGATTTTTTAAACATCTCTTTAATAGCCATTAACAAGCCATTAACAAATTCTATAAGAAAAATAGTTTTAAGAATTCTGGTTAAAGTCATCAAAAATTTCCTTTTGGTAGTTTATCAAAGTAAAATAAGAAACTTGCTGTTAAAATTAAATAAATGAGTGAGAGTGGTAAGAAAATTTTCCATCCAAGTCTCATTAATTGATCATACCTGTATCGAGGCACAATTGCTTTGATGAGAGCAAATAATAAAAATAAAAATAAAATTTTTAAAATCATCCAAATTGGTGCTGGAATTAAATTAAATGGATAAATATCAATAATCGGTAACCAGCCTCCTAAGAATAAAATAGAACCCATTGCACACATAAGCAATATATTTGCATATTCGCCCAACCAAAACATTGCATACATCATTCCAGAATATTCTGTTTGATAACCAGCTACTAATTCTGCTTCTGCTTCTGGTAAATCGAATGGTGGCCTATTTGTTTCAGCAAGAGCAGAAATAAAAAAAATCACAAACATTGGAAAAAGAGGAATCACATACCATATCTCCTTTTGAGCTAAGACAATATCTTTTAGATTTAAGGAGCCGACACAAAGAAGAACATTAATTATAATTATCCCGATAGATACTTCATATGAAACCATCTGGGCTGCAGATCTTATAGCTCCTAAAAAGGGGTACTTTGAATTTGAAGCCCAGCCACCCATGATTATTCCATAAACACCAAGAGACGAAACAGCAAATAGGTATAAAACACCAACATTTATGTCAGCCAGTACAAAATCTTCACTCATAGGAATTACCGCCCAGGCAACAAGGGCTAATGTCATTGTTACAATGGGAGCTAAGATAAAAACTGTTTTATTAGCACTAGCAGGAATTATTATTTCTTTAAAAATATATTTTAGGGCATCAGCTACTGTTTGAAATAAGCCGAAAGGACCTACAACGTTTGGACCTTTTCTTTTTTGAACTAAACCCCATACTCTTCTATCTAGCCAAACAATCATTGCAACAGAAACTAATATTGGGACAAGTAAAAATAAGATCCTATAAACTTCTTGACCTAAAATAAAAGCATATTCTAACATTAATTATTTGTCCCATCTTTTTTTATCTTTTGGCGAATTTGCCGGCACTCACTCATTGTTTTAGAGGCTCGTGAAATAAAATTTGTATAATAATAATCAAGTTCTCTTACCGAAACATCTTCGCTAATAAAATTTGATTGAATGTTTTTATTTGGAATTTCTGATAATGAGGGTAATTGGTTTATTTGAGTAAAATTTGGAATTGTATTAAGCACTTCTTTTCTTAATTGATCAAAATTAGTTAAGTTTTCCGTAATACCTATTTTTTTTATAATACGATTAAATATTTTCCAATCTTCAAGAGACTCACCTATAGGATAAGATGCTTTTTTACATTCCTGAACCCTTCCTTCTAAATTTTCGTATAAACCATTTTGCTCAGTATAAGCTGCGCTCGGTAAAATAATATCAGCTCTTTCTGCGCCTCTATCTCCGTGACTTCCTTGGTAAACAATGAATTCGTTATCTTTTTTAAAATCTAAATTGTCAGATCCCAATAAATATAAAAATTTAAATTTTTTATTTTCAAGATTTTCAAAAAAGCTGAAGTCATCTCCTTTTTGATCTAATAAAATATTTAAATCTAATAATCCTACCGTTGAAGCATTTTGTATTAGAATATTTAGTGCATTCCAGTCTTTGTTGATGAAGTTATTTTCTATTAAAAAACTTTTAAATTCCTCAAAAATATATTTTCCACTTTTAAGTTCTAAAGCGGACTCTCCAATAATAATAATTGGTTTTTTGGCTGATAAAAGTTTTTTAGAAAATTCATGTTCTTTGCTTATTATCTTTTTTATATCATCAGTCTTACTTCCAATTATTTTATAGTTGTATGTTAAATCACCTGGGTCACCTATTGAAAAAATAGGAAGGTTTTTTTGAATATATGTTTTTCTAATTCTCGCATTTAGAATTGTTGCTTCGTGTCTTGGATTTGTTCCAACAAGCAGTATTAAATCTGAGTCTTCAATCCCTTTAATTGATGAATTAAAAATATAATTCATTTTGCTATCATGATTTATATAAAATTTTTTTTCTCTAAATTCTAAATTATTACTTTTCAAAGTCTTAAATAATTTTTTAAAAGCCAAAGCATTTTCCATATTAACCATATCTCCTACATGGCCAGCTAGTTCTTCGGGCTTTGTTTGTTTTATTTTTTCTACTATGAGATTAATAGCTTCATCCCAGCTTGATTTTTGTAATTTATTTTCTTTCTTTATATAAGGTACGTCTAGTCTTTGTTTTAAAAGTCCATCGCATGAATATCTTGTTTTGTCAGAAATCCACTCTTCGTTAATTGCATTATTTAGTCTTGGTAAAACTCTTTTAACTTCCCAGTTATAAGTATCGACTCTTATGTTTGAGCCTACTGCGTCTAATACATCTATGCTTTCAGTTTTTTTCAACTCCCAAGGTCTAGCCTCAAAAGCATAAGGTTTTGATGTCAATGCTCCTACTGGACATAAATCAATTACGTTAGCCGATAGTTCTGACTCCATAGACTTTTCTAAGTAAGTAGTAATTTCCATATTTTCACCTCTACCAATTGCACCAATCTCCTGTATACCGGCGACTTCGGTTGCAAACCTTACGCATCTAGTACAATGAATACATCTGGTCATTTGAGTTTTAATCAAAGGACCCATATATTTTTCTTTCACATCCCTTTTGTTTTCTACAAATCTACTTTTATCAACTCCATAATATAAAGATTGATCTTGAAGATCACATTCACCTCCTTGATCACAAACTGGACAATCTAATGGATGATTTGCTAATAAAAATTCCATAACACCTTTTCTTGCTTTTTCTACTAAAGACGTATTTGTTTTAATATTCATTCCTTCTGTTGCTGGCATTGCACATGATGCTATGGGTTTGGGAGATTTTTCCATCTCTACTAAACACATTCTGCAATTACCGGCTATAGAAAGTTTTTCGTGATAACAAAATCTTGGAATTTCTACATTCGCAAGCTCACATGCTTGTAAAACTGTCATACCTTTTTCAAATTCTATTTCTTTGTCATTTATTTTTATTTTAGGCATTTTTACTGTCCAATAAATGTTGATCGACTAAATAAGGGTTGTTTAATTTTTTCTTTATTAAAGGCTCTTCTCTGCATCGACTTTCAACTTCTTTTCTAAAGTGTCTCAAGAGACCTTGTACTGGCCAAGCTGAACCTTCCCCAAAAGCGCAAATAGTATGACCTTCAATCTGTTTTGTTACATCTGATAATAAATCTACATCACTGAAGGTTGCTTTTCTTTTTGTTATTCTGTCTAGTATTCTCCACATCCAACCTGAACCTTCTCGGCATGGTGTACATTGACCACAACTTTCATGTTTGTAAAACCTAGCTATTCTAGCCATAGATTTAACAATATCTTGATCTTTATTAATTACAATTATACCGGCAGTTCCTAAACCGCTTTTGTTTTCAATCAAAGAGTCAAAGTCCATTGTTAATGTATCGCATATTTTTTTGGGTAACAAAGGCATTGAAGAACCACCAGGTATAACAGCTTGAAGATTATCCCAACCACCTACAACACCACCTGCATGTTTTTCGATTAAATCTTTTAGTGGAATTCCCATTTCTTCCTCAACGTTACAAGGGTAGTTTACATTTCCAGATATACAAAAAATTTTAGTACCAGTGTTTTTTGGCTTACCGATTGAAGAAAACCATTTTCCTCCTCTTCTAAGAATTGTTGGTACTACAGCTATTGTTTCAACATTGTTAACTATAGTTGGACATCCATACAAACCAACTAATGCTGGAAAAGGTGGTTTTAATCTAGGTTGACCTTTATTTCCTTCGATGCTTTCTAATAAAGCAGTTTCTTCGCCACAGATATAAGCTCCTGCTCCATAATGAATGTGAATATCAAAATCCCATCTAGAACCACAAGCATTTTTTCCTAAATAATTTTTTTTATAAGCTTGTTCAATAGCTTCTTGTAATCTTTTACCTTCGTTAAAATATTCACCTCTAATATAAATATAACAAATATGAGCTTGAACTGTATAGCCAGCTATTAAACATCCTTCTATTAATTTTTGAGGTTCAAATCTCAAAATATCTCTATCCTTGCAAGTACCCGGCTCAGACTCATCAGCGTTGATGACTAAGTAATGTGGTCTAGATCCTACTTCTTTTGGAGCAAATGACCATTTCAGACCAGTAGAAAAACCGGCTCCACCTCTACCTCTAAGTTCGGAAGTTTTAATTTCATTAATTATCCATTCACGACCTTTAGAAATTAAGTCTTTAGTGTCCTTCCAATCATCTCTTTTTATAGAGCTATCTATTTCCCAACCTAATTCGTTGTAAAGATTTTTAAATATTTTATCTTCTTTTTTAAGCATTATTTTCCCCGTTTATATTTAAAGATTTTTCTGGAGAAGTATTTTTTCTACCCCTGAAAGAACCAGGTTTTAAAGGTTTATCATTAACTAACGCATCTAAAATTTCTCTTGTATTTTCTTCATCTAAGTCCTCATAATAATCATTATTAATTTGAACCATTGGCGCGCCTACACAAGCACCTAAACATTCTACCTCCATCCATGAACAATTTCCTTTTTTTGAAATTTCATTTTCATTTGATGAAATTTTTTCTCTACAAAGTTTAACAATTTTATCTGAACCTCTTAATAAACATGGTGTTGTGGTACAGACTTGAATAAAATATTTTCCAACAGGAGATAAATTATACATTGTGTAAAAAGTAGCCACTTCATATACAGAAATATAAGACATAGATAAATAATTGGCTATATATTTCATGGCAGCTAAAGGTATCCAATTTTTATTTTGTCGTTGAGCCAAATATAAAAATGGCATCACCGCACTTTTTTTATTTTTTTCAGGATATCTCTTTAAAATCTCATCGGCTTTTTTTAAATTTTCTGATGAAAATTTAAAATCTTTAGGTTGATCGTCGTGAATTTTTTTTAAGCTCATCTGTCTACTTCCCCAAAAACTATATCTAGTGACCCTAACACAGCGGGCACATCTGCTAGCATATGACCACGTATCAAATAATCCATTGCTTGAAGATGCGAAAAGCCTGGTGCTCTTATTTTACATCTGTAAGGCTTATTGCTCCCATCCGATATTAAATAAACACCAAACTCACCTTTAGGTGCTTCAACGGAAGTGTAAACATTTCCTTCTGGTACTCTATATCCTTCAGTAAATAATTTGAAATGGTGAATTAAAGCTTCCATTGATTGCTTTAGATCATCTCTATTTGGAGGAGTGATTTTATTATCAATAGATTTGACTGGGCCTTTAGGTAATTTTTCAATACATTGAAGAATAATTTTTATACTTTCTCTCATTTCTTCTATCCTGCAAAGATATCTATCGTAGCAATCACCATTTTTTCCAACTGGAATTTTGAAATCTAACTCTTTATAAATTTCATAAGGTTGCGATTTTCTAAGATCCCAAGGGACTCCCGAACCTCTTAACATAACTCCAGAAAAACTATGATCTAACGCCTCCTGTTTAGATACAATACCAATTTCTACATTACGTTGCTTGAAGATACGGTTATCAGTTAATAAACCTTCGAGATCATCAATTATTTTTGGAAAAGATTTGCAAAATTTTTCTATATCCTCAACAAGTTTTAAAGGAATATCTTTATGAACCCCACCAGTTCTAAAATAATTGGCGTGCAATCTTGAACCTGAGGCTCTCTCGTAAAAAGTCATTAGAGTTTCTCTCTCTTCAAAACCCCATAGTGAAGGTGTTAAAGCTCCTACATCTAGAGCCTGAGTTGTAACATTTAAGATATGACTTAAAATTCTTCCTAATTCACAAAAAATTACTCGGATATATTTACCTCTAATTGGCACTTCAATATTTAATAGTTTTTCAGCCGCTAACGCAAAAGCATGTTCCTGATTCATTGGAGCAACATAATCTAACCTATCAAAATAAGGTAAAGCTTGAGTGTAGGTTTTTTGTTCTATAAGTTTTTCAGTACCTCTATGAAGTAGACCGATATGTGGGTCTGCTTTTTCCACAACTTCTCCGTCAAGTTCTAATATAAGTCTTAAAACACCGTGAGCTGCTGGATGCTGTGGGCCGAAATTTAAGCTTAATGATTTAGTTTTTTTTATCATCTTTATCTGAGTTTTTAATTTCTTTAATATAGTTTGTGCCCTCCCAAGGACTTTCAAAATCAAAATTTCTATAATTTTGCTCAAGCTTTACTGGCTCATAAATAACCTTTTTTTCTTTTTCACTGTATCTAACTTCATTAAAACCGGTTAAAGGGAAATCTTTTCTCAGCGGATGTCCTTTAAAACCATAGTCTGTTAAAATTCTTCTTAAATCTGGATGATTTTTAAATTTTATCCCATACATATCAAAAACTTCTCTTTCCATCCAATTAGCTGAAGGAAAAATTTTTGTTATAGAGTTTATTGTTTGATTTACTTCAAATTTGATTAAAAGTTTAATTCTTGAATTATGTTCATGAGATAAAAATAAATAAACAAGCTCGAATCTTTTTTCATCTTCAGGGTAGTCTACGCCAGCGATATCGATTAATTGTCTAAATTTACAATTTTCATTAGATTTTAAAAATTGAATAACATCTATTAAATCATTTTCATTGATTTCAATTAAAAGTTCATCGTGTTGAATTAATGAATTATGAATTTTACTAGAAAGTTCAGAATTAATTGATTTTTCAAGATTTTTTAAATTTTCTAAGGTCATTATCTATCTCTGGAGTGTTCCTTCTCTTCTAATTTTTTTTTGAAGCTGTAAAATACCATATAACAATGCTTCGGCAGAAGGTGGGCAACCAGGAACATAAATATCAACTGGAACAATTTTATCGCAACCTCTTACAACAGAATAGGAATAGTGGTAATAACCACCACCATTAGCACAGCTTCCCATGGATATTACATACCTAGGTTCTGGCATTTGATCGTAAACTTTTCTAAGAGCTGGAGCCATTTTATTTGTTAAAGTTCCTGCAACAATCATTACATCAGATTGTCTTGGGGAAGCTCTAGGAGCTGCTCCAAATCTTTCAAGATCATATCTTGGCATAGAGGCTTGCATCATTTCGACTGCACAACATGCAAGACCAAAAGTCATCCAATGTAAAGATCCAGTCCTTGCCCAATTAACTAGATTTTCAGTTGATGTTGTTATAAAACCTTTTTCAGCAAAATCTTTTGCTAAATCTTTGAATTCTTCTGGTATTTCTTTTTGTTTGCTAGAAAAAGAATCTATTTTTATTCCCATTCTAAAGCTCCTTTTTTCCATTCATAAATAAAACCAATAGTCAAAACTCCAAGAAAGATCATCATTGACCAAAATCCAAGAACGCCTATGCCGCCTAAAGATATTGCCCAAGGAAAAAGGAAAGCTATTTCTAAATCAAATATAATAAAGAGTATCGCTACTAAATAAAACCTAACATCAAATTCCATTCTTGAGTCATCAAAAGGTTCAAATCCACACTCATAAGCAGATAATTTTTCTGGATAAGGGTTTGAAGGTGAAGCTATAAAATTAGCCACTACAAAGCCAACACTTAAAAATAAAGAGATAAATAAAAATATTATTATAGATAAATATTCAGATAAAAAGTTATAAATCATTGTTTAATCAATACCTACCTTAATACACTTGGTTTAAGGATTCTTATATTAACTAGTAATTGTTTATAGCATTTAGCTTATAAGTGTACAGGACAGAAAGAAGCATTTTTGTTGATTAATAAATGTGAATTTATATCGATCTAGATGAAAATGATTATCAATTAGTGGCGGGAGTGACCGGGCTCGAACCGGCGACCTCCTGCGTGACAGGCAGGCGCTCTAACCAACTGAGCTACACCCCCACAATTCAATAATGGTGGGCGGTAAAGGACTCGAACCTATGACCCTCTCGGTGTAAACGAGATGCTCTACCAACTGAGCTAACCGCCCCATTAAATAAAATTGAGATATACAATAAAAATTTTATAAAGTAAAAAAGTATTTAAATTCTAGTGTAATTTCGACAAATAGCTGTAATATCGATATATTATGATTTTAAGATGTAGTTCATGTGAAAAAAAATTTGTTGTTCCTGATCAAGCTATAACAGCCGAAGGGAGAATAGTTCAATGCGGCTCTTGTGGAAATAAATGGAAACAGTACCCAATCAAGAAGACAATCAATAAAATTACTTCAAATATTAAAATTAATGATAACAAAACAACTAGTGCGTCAATAACACCAAAAATAAAGAAAAAGAGAAAGAAAGTAAAAAAAATTAGAGAAATAAACTTATACTCTCCAGAATATTTAGCAAAAAAACATGGAATTACTCTAAATAATGTAGATACAAATAACAGGTCTAATTCTAGTAAAAAAGTTTCTTTTGGGTTTTACAATTCGTTAATTTTATTTATTTTTATCTTTATAGCTTTATCGAGAATTCTCTACTTTTTTCAAGATTTCATTGTGTTAAAATTACCATTCGTTGAATTTTATTTAGATTATTTTTTTGAAAGTATAAAAAATATTTTTGAGATAAGTAAAAATCTTATAACTAGTTATTAGACTCTAGTTCTTTTATATTTATAAAATTATCAGAAAGTTCATTATTGTTTTTTTTAATATCATTAAAAAAATTCCAGGCTAAAACTAAAAGAGTATTATCTTTATTTTTAATTTGTGATTTATTCTTAATTGGTATTTTTACGCCAGGAATAAATTTATTATGTTTAAGCTTATTGTCTTCAACTATATATTCTATTTCTTTTGAAATACCAAAAAAATTTAAAGCTGTGGTTGCTTTTGCTGGAGCTCCATAACCTATAATTTTTTTGTTATTTTTTTTTAATTTTTTAATGTTGTAAAGTACATTTTTTCTAATTCTATAAACTTTTTTTCCAAATTCTTGGTATGTTTTGAAATTTTTAATTCCAAAACTTTCTTCATCTTTAAGCATTTTTTTTACACTTAAATCAATTTTTACTTTTTTACCTTTTTTAACATATATTCTTAAAGATCCTCCGTGTGTATCGACTTTCTCAGATTTATATATTTTAGCGTCGAATTGATTAAAAAAATTAACTAAAGAGGTTAAGGACCAGTAATTATAATGCTCATGATAAATATTATCAAAAGTTAAATCATTTAATGTGTTTATTAAGTATTGAACTTCTATAATTATTGTTCCATTTTTCCCAAGTAGACTAAACATACACTCTGCCATTTCTTTTAATTTGTCTGAGTGTGCAAATACATTTGAGGCTAAAATCAAATCTGCATTTTTTTTTATTTTTTTAAGATTTTTTTTCTCTAAAAAACCATTAAATGTTTTAATTTTTTTTTTATTTGCAAGTTTTGCCAAATTTTTTGCTGGTTCAATTCCTAATATTTTATTAAAACCTAAATCAATAAATGGTTTTAACGCAACACCATCATTACTACCAATATCAATTATATAAGAATTTTTTTTGTTTAGTTTTAGTTCCTTAGAATATTTTTTGGCAGCATTAACAAAATGATTTCTAAATAATTTAGATGTTGAAGATGTATAGAGATAATTCGCGAACATTTTTTTTGGATCTACTGATACAGATAGTTGACAGTTGTGGCATTTGCTACAGTAGTTTACTTCGAGTGGATATAGTTCACACTTTTCATTTTCTTTTTTAAGCAAATTATTAGCTAAAGGTTGGTATCCTAGAGAAACAACTCTTTTAAGATCAAAACTACCACAAGATCTACAATCAAATTTATAACACTCTAATAATAAATTTTTTTCTTTTTCATCAACAAATACATGTTTAATTGTATGTGTAATTCCATAATTTTCATGGTCTCTTTCTCCTCTGACAAGATTTAAAAATGTTGTATCTTTTGTAAAAACCATTGTGTGAGCTACGTTAGGTTTTATGATCGAAAGCTGCCCTGCATTAACAACCTGGGTAATTTTAGGAGAGTTAGGATTAACAATATCTTGAAATACTTCAATGATTTGTCCTTTAGTAAACAAGCATTTCTGCTCTTGCTGTGGATGATAGTGGTTAGCTCTAATAGTTCCTTTTTTTGACTCAATCAAGCCAATCAAGTTAATTGGTTCTGTTAATTCGTGATTACTAATTTTACCTCTATCATCAACATATAGATTGCCGCCGTCTCTTACATACTCTAAATCTTTAATAAGATCTTGTTTAGACCATTTTTGAATCATTTCTTTAATGTTTTGATCAAGATTATAAAGAAACTCAAATCCAGTATTTAGTAATTTTTTATTTGATAAAGAGAATCCTAAATTAGGCACTTCATCGTTTGTTTCTTTTAGTGTTATTTTTGGATTATATTTTTTACAAATTTCTGCAACTTTTTTCACCGTCAAGGTATCTTTAGTTAAATTAAATACTTCTGATTTAATATTATTACTTTCTTCCATAAATTTAAAACATCGAGCAACATCTATAAGTGGAACTAAACTTTTAACTTGTCTTCCTCCTGCAAATAATTTTAATGTCCCATCTTGAGAGGCTATCTTTGAAAATAAGTTAGGCATTATATCAATTCTCATTGAGTCTGTTGAGTAACCATATACAGAACCAAGTCTCAAAATTACAAAGTTTTTTCCAGATTTTTTTAGCTGATTTTCATTGGTAGCTTTAGAAGATGAGTAAGACAAAACTGGTTTTGTATCTTCATCCTCTTTAATATCATTTTTAATTTCTTCTATCCCTTCATAAACAACATGTGTAGAAGGAAAAATTATTTTACATTTTTCACTAATTACATCTAAAATGTTTTGAGTTCCACTTGTTCCTACTTCTTTTATCTTTTCATCTTGTAATTTAGTGGTTTCACTTTTTGTTCTTGGAACTTGTGTTATGCCGGCTAAATGATGGATTACATCTGCATCATGACAATATTTTTGAATTAATTTTTTATCTAAAATATCTCCTTGTATAAATTCAATATTCCAATTTCTTAATTGATTCACCCTTTCGGAAATAAATCTATTATCGATTACAATAATCTCATGGTGCCAACTGACACCTGAATAAAGCTTACAAAGTTCAGTTCCGATGTAACCTAATCCTCCTGTAATAATGATTTTTTTTCTCATATTTAAGATGATATTATTTACTTATAATAACTTTTACTATAACTCAATTCTAATGAATATTGTTGATTGTTTTATGTATTTTGATGAGGATATGATCTTAGATATTCGCTTAAATATATTAGACAAATATGTATCTCACTTCTTGATTTGTGAGGCTAACTTTAACCATAATGGAACAAAAAGAGATTTACGCTTTAATATAAATAATTTTTCAAAATTTCGTAAAAAAATTACTTATATTCCTTTAGATAAACAACCTGCTAACTTAAGAATAATCAATCAAGATGACACTAGATTAGTTAAAAATTCTAAAATTTTAGATAATGCTCTTTTAAGAGAAAATTTTCAAAGAAACTTTTTACAAAATAAAATTAAAGACTTTAATGAAGATGATTTAATAATAATCAGTGATCTTGATGAGATTCCAAATCTTAAAAATTTTAAATATAAAAATAAAATTACTTTTTTTGAACAAAAAATGTTTTATTATAAGCTAAATTTAATCCACCAAAATTTCTTTTGGTACGGTTCAAAAATTTGCAAAAAAAAACACTTGATTAGCCCGCAATGGTTAAGAAATATTAAATCTAAAAAATATTCTTTTTGGAGACTTGATACTTATTTTTCTAAAACAAAATATAACAATATTGGTTTCAAACAAGATGGAGGATGGCATTTTACAAATATTAAATCCCCTGAAAAAATAGATTTCAAAATGAAAAATTTTTTACATCATCTTGAGTACGAGGAAAGTGGCCTAGGTGTGGAGGATGTCAAAAAAATTATGGAAGAAAAAAAAGTTTTTTATGACCATAGTGCTGATAAAAAACAAAAAAAATGGAATGCTGGAGCAAACTTAATAAAAGAAAATGATAGTTCTCTTCCAGATTATATTATTTTAAATAAGGAGAAATTCAAGAATTGGTTAGATTAAAGTTAATGTGTACTTAGTTCTTTTTTATCTTTTTCTTTATTTGAAATCTTTTCAACATCTACCCATTCAACTCTCTTAAGGGGTTTTGTTAAAGCAACCTTTAAAACCTCGTCAACGTTTTTAACAGGTACTATTTCCATTGTGTCTAAAATAGTTTTAGGAACTTCAACTAAATCTTTTTTATTTTCGATTGGAATTAAAACGGTTTTAATTCCAGCTCTATGAGCTGCTAGCAATTTTTCTTTCAATCCACCAATAGGTAAAACTAATCCTCTTAAAGTTATTTCACCTGTCATAGCAACATTCTTATTAACTGGGATTTCTGTGATTGCTGAAATTATCGATGTTACCATTCCTACGCCTGCTGAGGGGCCATCTTTTGGTGTTGCTCCTTCCGGTACATGTATATGAAAATCTTTTTTATCAAAAATTGGAGGTATGATACCGTAATCTAAGCTTTTAGATCTTATATAAGATTTTGCAGCTTTAACGGACTCTTGCATTACATCTCCTAATTTTCCTGTAATTTGCATTTTACCTTTTCCGGGCATCACAGCAGTTTCTATTTTTAAAATTTCTCCACCAACTTCTGTCCAGGCCAATCCTGTTACTACACCAATTCTATTTTCCTCTTCTATTTCTCCATAATTAAATTTTTGAACTCCAAGTAAATCTTTTATGTCTTTTTTATTGATCGGATTATTAACTTTTTCTTTATTATCAATTTTTTTAACTAATTTCCTAGCTATTTTTGAAATTTCTCTTTCAAGATTTCTTACACCAGACTCTCTTGTATAGTGCCTAATAATTTCTCTATTACTTTTTTCATCGATGTTCCATTCATCTTTTTTTAAGCCATTATTTTTACTTTGATTTGGTATTAAGTATTTTTGAGAAATGTTTACTTTTTCATCTTCTGTGTATCCGGATAATCTGATTACTTCCATTCTGTCTAAAAGAGGTGGTAATATATTTAAAGTATTTGCTGTAGTAACGAACATTACTTCTGATAAATCATAATCTACTTCTAAGTAGTGATCGTTAAATTCTTTATTTTGCTCTGGATCTAACGCCTCTAATAATGCTGATGATGGATCTCCTCTGTAATCATTTCCTACTTTGTCTATTTCATCTAATAGGAAAAGAGGATTTTTAGTTCCTGCTTTTTTCATCATTTGGATAATTTTACCAGGCAATGAACCAATATAAGTTCTTCTGTGACCTCTAATTTCAGCTTCATCTCTTATACCGCCTAATGATATTCTAATAAATTTTCGATTAGTTGCTTTTGCAATTGATTTTCCTAAAGACGTTTTACCTACGCCCGGTGGGCCAACTAAACATAGAATGGGTCCTTTCATTTTTTGGATTCTTTTTTGAACTGCTAAAAATTCAATAATTCTCTCTTTAACTTTTTCTAATCCATAGTGATCTTCATCAAGAGTTTTTTGAGCATCATTTAAATCAGTATTTATTTTTGATTTAACCGACCAAGGTAGTTCTGTCATCCAATCTAAATAGTTTCTAACTACAGTAGCTTCTGCAGACATAGGACTCATTGATTTTAATTTTTTCAACTCCGACAAACTTTTTTCTTTTGCGAGTTTTGGCATTTTTGCATCTGATATTGCTTTAGATAGTGATGTTAATTCATCTTTTCCTTCGTCAATTTCCCCAAGTTCCTTCTGAATTGCTTTTAGTTGCTCATTTAAATAATATTCACGTTGGGTTTTTTCCATTTGATTTTTAACTCTGCCACGTATTTTTTTTTCTACTGAGAGAACACTTGTTTCTTTTTCTATAAAAGTGTGAATTCTCTCCAATCTTTTTCTCAAATCAATAATTTCAAGTAACTCTTGTTTTTCGAATATTTGAATATTTAAATTTGAAGAAATATTATTAGCTATATGTGATGGATCTTTTAAGTTTTTTATATTACCGGAACCTTCATTTAAATCTTTTTTACTTAGAACTTGAAGACGTTCAAATTTCTTTATTAATCCTATTGCTAAAGGTTCAAGATCTTTTGAGGTATTTTCATCATCAACAATTTCAACCTCACAAGTTAAAAAACTACCACTATTTTCTTTATGTTTTAATATTTTAATTCTTTTTTCTCCCTCAACTAAAACTTTAACAGTACCATCTGGAAGCTTTAAAAGTTGAAGAACTTTGCTTAAGCAACCGTACTGATATAAATCTTTACTGTTTGGGTCATCAATTTCAGAATTTTTTTGAGTAACTAAAACTATAGATTTATCAGATTTCATTACCTCTTGAAGAGCTTTAATAGATTTTTCTCTACCGACAAACAAAGGCACAACCATTGATGGGAAAATTACAATATCTCTCAATGGCAAGAGTGGTTTTAAATAAGAAGTTTTCATTAGTTACTAATATGGCAATTAATATGCCAATTTCAAGAAACAAATTAGTGTTATGCGACTGATGTTGATGTTTTTTTACCGTATGTGACAATGGGCTCAGAAGTGCCTTTAACAGAAGCATAGTCTACTGTTACTTTAATAACATCTTCCATATCCGGTAACTCGAACATTGTTTTTAATAACAAATTTTCTAGAATAGACCTTAATCCTCTTGCTCCGGTTTTTTTTGATATAGCTTTTTTTGCTATTTCATAAATTGCATCATCTTTAAATTCTAATTCTACCTCTTCAAATTCAAATAATCTTTGGTATTGTCTAATTAAAGAGTTTTTAGGCTCTTTTAAAATTTTAACCAAAGACTTTTCATCCAGATCATTCAGGGTAGCTATAATTGGCATTCTTCCAATAAACTCAGGTATTAAGCCGTATTTGATCAAGTCTTCCGGCTCTAGCATTTTCATTATGTCGGATAATGGTTGCTCTTTATAATTTTTTACCTTAGCGCCAAACCCAATCGAGCTTCCTTTGCCTCTACTATCAATTAATTTATCAAGTCCAGCGAACGCCCCTCCGCAAATAAATAAGATATTTGTTGTGTCAACTTGTAAAAACTCTTGCTGCGGATGTTTTCTTCCTCCTTGTGGGGGAACACTCGCAACTGTACCTTCCATAATTTTTAATAAAGCCTGTTGAACGCCTTCACCAGAAACATCTCTTGTAATAGAAGGATTTTCAGATTTTCTGCTAATCTTGTCAACTTCATCAATATAAACTATTCCTCTTTGAGCTTTTTCAACGTTATAATCTGCGGCTTGTAATAATTTTAAAATTATGTTTTCTACATCTTCCCCAACATACCCTGCTTCAGTTAATGTGGTTGCATCTGCCATGGTAAATGGAACATCTAAAATTCTTGCTAAAGTTTGTGCTAATAAAGTTTTACCACATCCAGTAGGACCAACTAATAATATATTTGATTTTGAAAGCTCAATATCTTTATTATTTTTTGTTTCATGGTTAAGTCTTTTATAATGATTATGGACCGCGACTGATAAAATTTCTTTGGCAAATTTTTGCCCTATTACATAATCGTCAAGAACATTGCAAATTTCTTTAGGAGATGGAACGCCATCTTGATGTTTTACTAAGGAACTTTTATTTTCCTCTTTAATAATATCCATACAAAGTTCGACGCATTCATCACAAATAAAAACTGTCGGACCAGCTATAAGTTTTCTTACTTCATGCTGGCTTTTGCCGCAGAATGAACAATATAAAATATTTTTATTATTTTTTTCAGTCATAACGAATCAATAAAATTAATATAAATCTCTAGTATTCACTTATCAAGTTGAAGTTGTATAGATTCCTATATCTAGTGCTTTATTTTCTTTTTTCCACAACAGAGTCTATAAGGCCAAACTTTTTAGCCTCGTCTGAAGTCATAAAGTTATCTCTCTCTAAAGCCCTTGATATTTCATTAACTGATTTACCTGTATGTTTAGAATAAATCTTATTTAGACGTTCTTTTAGGGATATAATTTCTTTTGCGTGGATTTCTATATCAGTAGCCTGACCTTGAAAACCTGCTGAAGGTTGGTGAACCATAATTCTTGAATTAGGAAGTGAATATCTTTTTCCTTTTTCTCCAGCAGCTAATAAAAATGAACCCATTGATGAAGCTTGACCAATGCATAGAGTTGAGACAGGTGAATTAATATACTGCATTGTATCGTAAATACCTAAACCTGCTGTAACTAACCCTCCTGGACTATTAATATAAAAACTAATTTCTTTATTAGGATTTTCTGACTCTAAAAATAGTAATTGTGCTGTTACTAAAGAGGCTACACCATCATTTACAGGACCAACAAGAAAAACAATTCTTTCTTTTAATAATCTTGAATAAATATCATAGGCTCTTTCCCCTTTACTTGTTTGTTCAACAACCATAGGAATTAAACTATTCATTTTCTCTTTATGTTCGCGACTCATTAATGAATTTATACAACTATTGATTACTTTTTACTAATTTTTTTTGTTTTAGGATTATTCTTGTCAGTAGATTTAGTTTTAGAGCTATTTACATCATCTAAATTTGGTTTATTAAATTCATAAATGATTTTTTCAGCTTCCTTGGAATTAATTTCTTTAGTGGATAGTTTAATTTTTGATTTAATTAATTCAATAATTTTTTCTTCATAAATAGAACCTTTTAGACTTTGAGAGGCACTTGGATTTTTTTGATAATACTCAAGAACCATTTTTTCTTGACCCGGCATTCCTTTAATTTGTTTTTGTATTTCTGCTCTCACTTCCTCATCTGATACTTTAAGATTATTTTTTTCACCATACT
>Ga0233444_10000746_pt1 | contig 40218 bp, 44 predicted proteins | sample SI_124_October20_6_FD_182792 | JGI IMG/M metagenome (GOLD analysis project Ga0233444, IMG submission 182792) | Seawater microbial communities from Saanich Inlet, British Columbia, Canada - SI_124_October2016_10_MG | ecosystem: Environmental > Aquatic > Marine > Inlet | place: Canada: British... | reverse complement strand
TTTTTTAATTTTAACTCAGCAGTGATTATTCGTGATTGATTTAAATCATCTTTAATAAAGTTATTATTAACGTTATCTAATTCATGTTTAGAAATAATTGCAACACCATTGTAGCTTTTTTGTCCATGAACATGTGAGAAATAACCTAGTCTTTTAAATTCATCATTTGGAAAGTTTTCATCTTGAGTTTTAATTTCTTGCAACATGAGAACATCAGGAGAATTGTCTTTTATATAATCTTTTATATTATTTATTCTTGCCCTAACAGAATTAACATTCCAGGAAATAATTTTCATTAAATTGAAAAAGATAATCCACAACCACAAGAAGCACTAGCTTTTGGATTGTTTATAACAAAAGACTCACCAATCATTTCACTTTTAAAGTCTATAATCGAACCTGATATAATGTCTAGTGAAGATTTATCAATTATTGTTTTATTGAAAATCACATCATCATTATTTGCTTTTGAGTCAAACCCAAAGGAATATTTAAATCCTGAACATCCACCACCTTGTACAGTTATTCTAAAATACTTTTTATCTTCACCAATAGCAATTTTATTTATTTGATTTAATGCTTGGTTAGTAAAATTTAATTTTTTTTCCATAAACGCTATAATTCTAGTATATAATCTAATTTGTTATCATGCAAAAAAAATCAAATAACAAATTATCCGGATTAGCTATACCACACCAATCAAAGTGTAGATTATTTAAGGAAAAAAAAACTGACTTAAGGAATGATTTTCAAAGAGATCGGGATAGAATTATTCATTCTACTGCTTTTAGAAGGTTAAAACATAAAACACAGGTATTTGTAAACACTACAGGAGATCACTTCAGAACTCGGATAACTCATTCTCTCGAGGTATCTCAAATTGCAAGAACTTTATCTAAATATTTTAATTTAAATGAAGACTTATCTGAAACACTTAGCTTAGCACATGATTTAGGTCATACCCCCTTTGGCCACGCAGGTGAAGAGGCCCTGAATACTTGCATGAAAAATTTCGGAGGTTTTGATCACAATATACAAACATTAAGAATTATAACTATCTTAGAAAATAGATATTATAATTTTAAAGGATTAAACCTTTCAATTGAAACACTTGATGGTTTAATTAAACATAATGGACCTGTTAAAGATTTGACCAAATTTAATACAATTTTAGGAGAAAATTTTTTCAAAAAAAAAATTAATTTTTCTTTAAATTCATCATTAGAAGCACAGATAGCTTCAATATCAGATGATATAGCGTATAATAGTCATGATCTTGAAGATGGGTTAAAATCTAATTTATTTAACTTAGTACATTTAAAAAATATACCAATTCTAAGTAAAATAATAGATAAACATAAAAAAAAAATCAATAAACACTCTATTGATTTAATTATAAGACAAATCATTAGAGAAATTATTAATGAGATGGTTGAAGATGTAATTAATACAACTAAAAAAAATATTAATATTAATAAAATAAAAAATTTAAACGACATTTATAGGAATAAAAATCAATTAGTTTCTTTCTCTGATAAGATGAAAAGGTTTGATGTACAAATTAAAAAATTTTTGAAACAAAAAATGTATTTTCATAGAAATGTAAATTCTAAAACAAACTATGGGAGAAAAGTAATATTTAAATTATTTACAAAAATAAAAAAAAGTCCAAAACAATATATAAATATAAAAAAATACAGTAATTTAAATATAGAGCGTATTATTTGCGATTATATAGCTGGTATGACTGATAGATATGCAATAAATCTATACAAAAAAATAAAATGAATATTTTTGAATACCACTTAACCGAGATTAAAAAACTAATTTTATCTAAAGAAAATAATTTGAAACTGGGCCAGATTGATAATTTAACAGGGGTTAATTTAGAGATACCTCCTGACCATTTCAATTTCGATTTGTCATGTAATATTGCAATGGTACTTGGAAAAAAAAATAAAATAAATCCAAAAATATTAGCTTTAAAATTAAAAGAGCTTTTCTTAAATAATATCAATAATTTTTCAGATATTGAAATAGCTGGTCCTGGTTTTTTAAACATTAAACTTTCTAAATCTGCACTATTAAGTAATATTAATTCAATTTTAAACAATAGTGCGATTTACGGCTCAACTAAAGATAACAAAATTTTTAATATTGAGTTTGTTTCAGCCAACCCAACAGGACCAATGCATGTAGGTCACTGTAGGGGTGCTATTTATGGAGACGTTTTGGCTAATTTATTAAAATTTAACGGAAATAAAGTAACTAAGGAATATTACATAAATGATTACGGAAGCCAGATTAAAAATTTTGTAGAATCTGTTTATTTAAGGATAATCGAAATTAAATATAAAAAAAAATTTCCTAATAAAGAAAACCTATACCCGGGTCTTTACATAAAAGATATTGCAGAAAAAATAATAAAGGATAATAAAAATCAAGATTTTAATGATTATGAAAAAAGTTTTGAATTTTTAAAAAAAGAGTCATTAAAATCATCAATGCAATTAATTAAAAATGATTTAAAACTTCTTGGTATTTCACATGATAATTTTTTTTCTGAAACAGAAATAGTTAATAAAGATTTAGTAAATATAGCAGTGAAAAAACTTAGCAAAAAAAACTTTGTAGAAGAAGGCTTTCTTCAACCACCTAAAGGAGAACCTAATCAGAATTGGAAAAAAATAAAAAGATTAATTTTTAAATCAACTTTATTTGGCGATGATACTGATAGAGCTCTCCAAAAAAATGATAGAACTTGGACATATTTTGCAAATGATATTGCTTATCATATGGATAAATTAAATAGAAAATATACAAATTTAATCAACGTACTAGGTGCAGATCATACTGGTTATATTAAAAGAATAACATCAGCCGTTTCTGCATTATCCGATCAAAAAGTAAAATTAAATTGTAAAGTATGTCAATTAGTTAAACTTTTTAAAAATGGAAAACCTTTTAAAATGTCAAAGAGAGCAGGAGAGTTTGTTTCTGTTCAAGATCTTTTAAATCAAGTAGATAAAGATCCAATAAGATTTATGATGTTAAATAGAAGTAACGATGTAGAGATTGATTTTGATTTTGATAAGGTAAAAGAAAAAACAAAAGATAATCCAGTTTTTTATGTACAATATGCTTTTGCTAGAATTAACTCGTTGTATAGATCTTTAAATATAAATTTAAATAGTAAGTTAGAATTAAATGAAAAAAATTTTGAACTAAATAAAAATGAAGTAAAATTAATAAGAAAGATATTTGAATGGCCTAAAGTAATTGAGTCCGCGTCTAAAAAATTTGAAATACATAAGATACCTTATTATTTATATGATTTATCAACTTTATTTCACTCATATTGGAGTAAAGGTAATGAAGATAAAAAATTTAAGTTTATTGAAAATGATAAAATAAAGAGAATTGAAATTTTAGTAATTATAAACCTTGTAACCATTGTTATTCAAAATGGGATGAAAATTCTTGGTGTTTCCTTGCCTAAAAAAATGTGATGTATAAAGTTTTCAACTTAATAATTATATTATTAATACTTTTTTTTTCATTATCTACATATAAATACTATTTATCTAATATAAATATTCAAAAAAAAGAATATAATCGAACTAATATAGATCAGATTATAAAAAAAAAAATAGTGAATATTCCAACTTTAACCAATGATACTAATAATGTTATTGAATTTAATAACTCTCTATCTAATGAAATTAGCAATACTAAGACAAGAAATTTTTGGAATTTATTAAAATCAAAATGAAAAAAAAAGCAATCATTGTAAGTATTAAAGGAGTAATATTAACGAATAAAGAAAGACAGCTATTATCAAAAGAAAGCCCATGGGGTGTAATTCTATTTAATAGAAATATAAAGTCTTTAAAACAGATACAGTCTTTAGTTCGGACAATAAAAAAATTAACTAATAATAAAAATTTTCCTGTTTTAATTGATGAAGAAGGCTCTTCAGTATCTAGATTAAGAGCTTTAATAAATAATAATATTTCAGCAAATTTTTTTGGAAATTTATATTCCACAAATAAGAAACTTTGTCTATCTTTGTATAAAAATTATTTAAATTCTATTTGTAAAAATTTAAATAATATTGGAATAAATTTTAACACAATACCAGTTCTTGATGTTTTAAGAAGCAACACCGATCAAGTTATTGGTAATCGAAGTTTTTCAAAAAAAAAAGAAATTGTAAAAATTTTAGGAAAAATTACTGTTAATCAATGCCACATGAATAAGATTGTTAGTGTTATTAAGCATATTCCAGGACACGGATGTTCAATATCTGATAGCCATTTCAAAATGCCTGTAGTTAATTTAACTTACAAAAAATTAAATAATGTTGATTTCTTTCCTTTTAAATCTAATAATTCAAAATTAGCAATGACTGCTCATATAATGTATAAAAAAATCGATCCTGATAATGTCGCAACTTTTTCTAAAAAAATTATCAATAAGGTTATTAGAAAAAAAATAGGTTTTAAAGGAATTTTAATGTCAGATGATATTTCTATGAAAGCCCTAAAATTTGATTTAATTACAAACGCAAAAAAATCATTAGACGCAGGTTGTAATTTAGTTTTATATTGCGGTGGAAATATTAATGACAATATTAAATTAATTAAATCTGTTCCTTATATTGATCAATTTACAGTAAAAAAAACATCAGAAATTTTTAACATTTTAAGGTAAAATTAACTATGGAATCAAATATAACAAATCAAATATCTATTGATATTCCTAATTACAATGGACCATTAGAAGTGCTTCTTGATCTAGCTAAAACTCAAAAAGTTGACTTAGCTGAAATATCAATATCAAAATTAGCTGATCAATTTTTAGATTATATTAAAAAAAAAAATTTAAACTTAGAAACAGCCTCCGAGTTTTTATTAATGGCTACTTGGCTTGCGTATTTAAAATCTAAATTATTATTGCCAGATGATGATGATGATGATTTTAAAGCTTTAGAAGTTGCTGAAAAATTGAAGCTACAATTAAAAAAACTGGAATTAATCCGTATTTTGTCTGACCAAATTTTAAAAAAAAAAAGACTTGGAGTACATATTTTTTCAAGAGGTATGAAAGGTGGAATAAGGTCTATTAATACACCTGTTTACGATATTTCACTTTATGAATTATTAAAAACTTATTCTAGTATTCAAATGCAAAAAACTTTCCAAAATATTTCAATACCAAAACTACCAGTTTTTACCACTGAAGAAGGAATTAAATTAATCAAAAATAATTTAAACAATATTGTAGATTGGAAAGATATAATTGAATTAATACCAAAATTTTACTTTACAAATAATATGAAAAAAACAGGTATAGCAGGTATACTAGCTGCTAGTTTAGAATTAACTAAAGAAGGTGTTGTTAAAGTTCATCAAAAAAAAATATTTGATAAATTAATGATCAAAAAAACTTAAGATGAAAAAGAAAAAAGATAACATAATAAACTTTCCTTCAAATCCATCTAAACTTGAAAGACAAGTCGAAGCAATTTTATTTGCGGCTTCTGAACCACTAGATATAGAAACTATCGAAAAAAGAATTCAAAAAAATATAAATATAAAAAAAATTTTATTAAATATTAAAAAAATTTATGAAAATAGGGGTATTAATTTAATTTGTATTAAAGATAAGTGGTCTTTTAGAACAGCAGAGGATTTATCAAAATTAATGGCCCTTCAAAAGTCTACTCAAAAAAAATTATCAAAAGCTACTGTTGAAACACTGGCTATAATTGTTTACCACCAACCCGTAACTAGATCGGAAATTGAGGAAATAAGAGGCGTAACATTTGCATCAAATACGTTAGAAATTTTACTAGAGCTAAACTGGGTTAAACCATCCGGTAGAAAAGATGTTCCAGGTAAGCCTATACAATATACAACTACAGAAAATTTTTTAAATCATTTTAATGTTCAGAAATTATCAGATTTACCTACTATAGATGAACTTGGTTCGGCTGGCCTTATAGATACTTCGAGTATAGATAAATCAATTTTTGGTACAGGTAAATTTTTTAAAGAGCAATCAATTGCTGAAAAACAAAATACTATCTATGATGATATAGAGGAAGCGATTAAAAAGGCTCCTGAAGAGGAAAAATAAATATATTTATTTAAGTTAAATTATTGTATATAATAATAATATGGGAAACATTGGATGGACCGGAATCATAATTATAGCAATTTTAATTGTAATCCTTTTTGGCAAAGGTAAAATTTCCAGCATAATGGGAGATCTTGCTAAGGGTATTAAAAGTTTTAAAAAGGGGATGTCAGATGATATCCCGAATAATGAAAATCCTAACGATAATTCAGACAACTCAAATTCTGAAAACAAATAATCTAATATGCCTCAAATTGGTTGGTTAGAGATATTAGCAATAGTTATAATTGCAATATTAGTTTTAGGTCCAAAAGAATTTCCAATAGCACTAAAAAAAATTGGCATATATTTTGCCAAATTAAAGAATACTATAAGTAGTTTTCAAAGAGAAATATCTTCTGTTTCAAAAGACTTAGATACTGAAGAAGATATTGTAAATAAAAATATTTCTAAAAAAGAAACCACTTTAGGTAAAGAAAATGAGCGAGAATAATTCTTTTACCAGTCACTTCACTGAACTACGTTCAAGGTTAATTAAATCTTTAACATTTATAATTTTAATATTTATTTTTTCTTACACTTTTGCAGAAGAAATTTATTCATTCTTAGTTGATCCTTATGCTAATGCAGTAAAAAATGACTCAACATCAAGAAGACTTATTTTTACAGCTTTGCACGAGACATTTATAACATATTTAAAAGTAGCTTTTTTTTCAGCAATTTTTCTCGGTAGTCCAATTTTGCTTATCCAAATCTACAAATTTATTGCACCAGGATTATATAAAAATGAAAAAAAGGCCTTGCTTCCATATTTAATATTAACTCCCATACTTTTTTTATTAGGTGGACTATTAGTTTATTATTTAGTTATGCCACTTGCTATTAAATTTTTTTTGTCATTTGAAACAGTTGGATCTACTTCCAGTTTGCCAATACAGTTAGAGGCAAAAGTTAATGAATATCTCTCATTAATTATGAGGTTGATTTTTGCCTTCGGTATTAGTTTCCAATTACCAATTTTATTAAATTTATTGGCAAGAATAGGTCTTGTTAATTCAGATTATTTAAAAAAAATAAGGAGATATGTTATAGTTATTATTTTTACTGTTGCAGCAATCCTAACACCACCAGATCCGATTACGCAAATAGGTTTAGCAATACCTTTGTTATTTCTTTATGAGTTATCTATAATAACAGTTAAATTGACTGAAAAAAATAAAAAGAAAGTAAATTTAGAAGATGCATAATATTAAAGACTTAAGAAAAAATTTAGATAAATATAAAATAAAATTCAATGAAAGAAATTTAGATTTTGATATTGAACATTTTAAAAAATTAGATGAAATAAATAGAAAGCTTATTAATGATAAAGAAATATTTGAACAAGAAAAAAAATCATTATCAAAATTAAAAGATCAATCTAAATTTGAGATATCAAAAAAACTTTCTGAAGAAATTTCAATTCTCACAAAAAAACTTAATGATAGTCAAAATAATTTAAATCAACTCATTTTTTCTCTTCCAAATATAGCTCTTTCTGATGTTCCAATAGGTAAAGATGAAAAATCAAACAAATTAATAAAAAAATTTGGTGAGATAAAAAATTACTCTTTTAAAGTAAAGTCTCATATCGAAATAGGTTTAAAAGAAAAAGGCATAGATTTTGATACTTCAATTAAATTATCTGGATCAAGATTTGTTGTTCTTAGAGATAAATTTGCACTCCTTGAAAGAGCTTTAATTAATTTTATGTTAGATACTCATGTTAATGATTTTAAATATACTGAAATTTCTCCTCCTTTAATTGTAAATGAAGATGTTATGTTTGGAACTGGTCAACTACCTAAGTTTGAAGAAGATCAATTTGAAATAAAATTTGACAATTCTGATAAAAGAAAGTTTTTAATACCAACAGCCGAAGTGGCTTTAACCAATTTAGTGAGAAAATCTAATATTGAAAAAAAACAATTACCACAAAGATTTGTTGCTTCAACACCTTGTTTTAGAAAAGAGGCTGGTAGTTATGGTAAAGATACTAAAGGCATGATCAGACAACATCAGTTTTATAAAGTTGAACTTGTGAGTATTGTAGAACCTAGCAATTGCATCTCTGAGCTAGATCGTATGTTGGGATGTGCTGAAAAAATTTTAGAAAAGCTTGAAATACCTTATCAAGTTATTTTATTATCTACTGGGGATATGGGTTTTAGCGCAGAAAAAACTTATGATATCGAAGCCTGGATACCATCTGAAAAAAAATATAGGGAAATTTCAAGCTGTTCATCATGTGGAACATTCCAAGCAAGAAGAATGGTAGCTAAATATAAAACCGATAAAGGTAATGAATTTGTTGGTACATTAAATGGATCTGGACTGGCTGTAGGAAGACTTATGATAGCTATACTAGAAAACAATCAAAATGAAGATGGATCTGTAAATATTCCAAAAGTATTAAAAAAATACATGAATAACTTGGATAAAATTTAATTATAATTTACTTGTTTATATAAGTCTTTTCCTATAATTGTGTTTTCATGAGTGGACAAGGAATATCACAATTTATACCATTAATATTAATTTTTATTATATTTTATTTTTTTTTAATCAGACCTCAGCAAAAAAGAGTTAAGGATCATAAAATAATGGTAGAAGGTCTGAAAAGAGGAGATGAAGTAATTACATCCGGTGGAATAATAGGTACAGTAGAACGAGTAATGGAAGATGACCGTATTGAAGTTTTGATTGGAGATAGTACAAAAGTTCAAATTATTCGATCAACAATCACAAGTTTACTTAAAAAAGAAGAAATAAAAAAATAGTTTTTTTACGTGTTAAATTTTTCTAAAATAAACACTCTAATCATTTATCTTATATTTTTTTTAGTTTCAGTGTTTGCTTTTTTAAATCTTCAAAAAAAAGATAATTCATATATTGAAAAAAAAATTAATTTAGGGCTTGATTTACAAGGGGGATCTTATCTTTTATTAGAAATAAATTCCGACACACTAGTGCAAGAAAAGATTCAGGATAAAGTTATTCCAATAAAAAAATTACTAAAAGAAAATAATATTAAATATTCTAATTTTGAAATTAATAAACAATCTTTATCTGTTGACATAAATGATCTTGATAAATTTGATTTATTATTTAATTCACGAAAAAATAATTCTATAAATCCTTATCTTGATAATTATAGATCTTTTGAATTAGTATATAAAAAACTTAATAGTACTCAAATAGAAATTTTATTTTCTAAGTTTGGATTACTAACCATTAATAATTCAGCCCTTAAACAATCTATAGAAATAGTAAGAAGAAGAATTGATGATGTTGGCACCAAAGAACCTACTATCCTACAGCGAGGTGAAAAACGAATTTTAATTGAACTTCCAGGATTGAAGAACCCCGAAAGAATAAAAACTCTTTTAGGAAAGACCGCTAAATTAAATTTTAGGTTAGTAAGTAAAAATAATGAATTTGGAGCTGAAAAATTAATTTCTGAAAATGGTGAAGAATTAAATGTTAGTAAAAGAATAATAATGAGCGGTGAGAATTTAATAGATGCTCAACCTAATATTAACAATCAAAATAATGAACCAACAGTATCATTTACTCTCGATAGATTAGGTGCACAAAAATTTGGAAGAGCCACCACTGATAATGTTGGAAAAAGATTGGCTATAGTTTTAGATGGAGAAATTGTTAGCGCTCCCTCAATTAACGAGGCTATTACTTCAGGAAACGGTATGATTTCTGGAAACTTTTCTTTTCAAGAAGCTACAGATCTAGCTTTACTTCTTAGATCTGGAGCTCTACCTACACCATTGCTAGTAGTTGAAGAAAGAACTGTTGGTCCTGATTTAGGTGAAGATTCAATAAAATCAGGGACAACATCATTAATAATCGGTTTTATTCTAGTAATTTTATTTATGTTTTTTAAATATAAAATTTTTGGTTTGATCGCTAACACAGCTTTAATTGCAAACTTACTGATGCTGATTGGAATATTAACAATTTTAGAAGCTACATTAACGTTACCGGGAATAGCAGGAATTATCTTAACAGTTGGTATGGCTGTTGACGCTAATGTATTGATATTTGAACGAATTAGAGAAGAGTTAAAAACAGAAAAATCTATAATTCATGCTTTTGATACTGGATACGCAAAAGCTAAAATTACTGTTCTTGATGCCAACATTACAACATTAATTGCTGCTATAATATTATTTGCATTTGGTTCAGGACCAGTAAAAGGTTTTGCTATAACTTTAGGTATAGGAATTATAACGACGCTTTTTACCGCCTATTTTTTGGCACGCCATCTAACATCTTTAATTGTCTTAAACACAAAAAATAAAAATATTAAAATATAATGGATAATAAATTCAATTTTTCATCTAAATTCAGAGTAGCAAATATTTTTTCATTAATTCTTTTTACAACAAGCGTATTATTTATACTTTTTAAAGGTTTAAACTACGGTATTGATTTTAAGGGCGGAACTTTAATTGAATTAAGAGCCAGTAATACAGGCGCATCAGAAATCAGAACTGCATTAAATAAAATGGACTTAGGTGATGTGAATGTGAAAAATTTTGGTCAAGAAGGAGATTATTTAATAAAAGTTGAACAAAAAGAAAATGATGGAAATAAAATAATTCCTCAAATTAAAAAAAATTTATCAGAAAACTTAAATACTAAAATTAATTTTAGAAGGGTAGAGAATGTTGGGCCTAAAGTAAGCTCAGAGTTATTACAATCAGGAATAATAGCGATTTCTCTCTCTTTAGCTGCAATGCTTTTTTATATTTGGATTAGATTTGAGTGGCAATTTAGCATCGGTTCTATTATCGCTTTATTCCACGATGTAGTAATTACTTTAGGTATTTTTTCAGTTTTATCTTTAGAAATTAATCTTTCAATAATTGCAGCCGTTTTAACAATAGTAGGTTATTCCATGAATGATACAGTTGTAATTTATGATCGTATTAGAGAAAATTTAAATAAATATAATAGGTTAAATATAAGTGAAATTGCCGATCTATCTATCAACGATACTCTAGCAAGAACAATTATTACATCAGTAACAACTTTACTTGCACTTTTATCAATATTTATTTTGGGTGGAGAAATTTTAAAAGGCTTTTCTTTTGCGATGATTTTAGGAGTAGTTACAGGAACTTACTCTTCAATTTTTGTAGCATCTCCAATTTTAAAATTTTTTAAAGTAACTTATAAAACGCTTGAAAAAGAAGAGGAAAAAATAGTTCCTTAATCAATAAAGGTTTTGTGCCGCAACCATTGTAAGTAACATTGGAAGTGACAATAAAGTGTTAGTTCTTGAAAACAGCATTGCAGTTCTAGCTGATGCTGCTTTTATTTCAGGAGTACATTCAACCATACCAAGAGCTTTCTTTTGATTTGGCCAAATAACAAACCAAACATTGTAAGCCATAATTAAACCTAACCACATTCCAATTCCAATAGCTGTATTTTTACCATAAGAGCCATCAAGACCTAGTGTCATTGCTTGATGTAAATACCCATTTAACCATGCAAGAATAAATCCTGATAAAACGGTAAATGCAGCAGCCCATCTAAAGTAAAAAAGTGCAGCGGGTGCAATAACTTTACCAATTGCTGGTTTCTGTTCGTCTGGAATTTTTGACATGTTTGGTATTTGAACAAAATTAAAATACCACAATAATCCGATCCACATTATAGCTACGATCACATGGATGTATCTTACTAACCAACTCCAAAAAGTTCTGTCAAAAGCAAATCCATCTCCAGAGAAGTGTAATCCTAAAAATAATAGAATTGCTAAAGCTAATGAGTAATGAATTGTTTTTGATAAAGATTGTAGAATCGAAGACATATATTTATATAACATATATTTTGGATTTAGGCAGTCTTTTTCATAGAAGTGGACCCTAAAAGCTCTTTTATAAAATTTCCTGTATAACTTTTTACTACTTGAGATACTTTTTCTGGAGTACCTTCAGCTATTATTTCACCACCATTTACACCCCCCTCGGGACCCATATCAATAATATGATCAGCTGTTTTAATAACATCTAAATTATGTTCAATAACAACAACTGTATTACCTGTATTAGCAAAAGCTTGAAGAATTTCTAATAACTTTTTAATATCATGTGAATGTAAGCCAGTAGTTGGCTCGTCCAATATATATAATGTTCTACCAGTAGGTCTTTTTGATAATTCTTTAGCTAATTTAATTCTCTGCGCTTCACCACCAGATAATGTTGTCGCTTGTTGACCTATTTTCATATATCCCAGACCAACGTGTTTTAGAGTAATCAATTTCGACCTAATAGTTTGAATATTTTCAAAAAATTCACACCCTTGATCAACTGTCATATCAAGAATATCAGCAATATTTTTATTTTTAAATCTAATCTCTAATGTTTCTCTGTTATATCTAGCACCTTTACATGTGTCGCATGGGATGAATACATCTGGAAGAAAATGCATTTCATAAGTAATAACTCCGTCACCTTCGCAAGTTTCACATCTTCCTCCTTTTACATTAAAAGAATAACGACCAACTTTATAACCTCTAGCTTTTGACTCTGGAAGAGCTGCAAACCATTCTCTGATCGGTCCAAAAGCTCCTGTATAAGTGGCTGGGTTTGATCTAGGTGTTCTACCAATAGGTGATTGATCTATGTCAATAATTTTATCAATTAACTCAGTCCCTTTAAATCCTGTAAACGCTTTAGGAACTTTTCGACTTTTGTTTTTATTTAACATTAAATTAAATGCATTATAAAGAGTATGTAAAATTAAAGTGGATTTACCGCTACCAGATACACCAGTTACACATGTAAAGGTTCCTACAGGTATTTTTAAATTAACTTTTTTTAAATTATTTCCTGAAGCTCCGCTAATTTCTATAAATCTTCCATTTTTTGCGATCCTTCGTTTTTTTGGAACAGGAATATATTTTTTTCCAGATAAATAATTTCCCGTTATACTTTTTTCATTTTTAATAATTTCTTTAACATTTCCTTCTGCGATAATTTCTCCTCCATTTAAACCTGCCTCTGGTCCTATATCAATGATATGATCTGAATTTTCCATAGTTTCAATATCATGTTCGACTACTATTACAGTATTACCTAAGTCTCTTAATTTTTTTAATGCTTTAATTAATTTTTTATTATCTCTTTGATGTAAACCAATAGAAGGTTCGTCTAAAACATATAAAACTCCAGTTAAGCCTGACCCTATTTGAGAAGCCAACCTAATTCTTTGTGCCTCACCTCCTGATAATGTGCCTGACTCTCTTGAAAGGGTGAGGTAATTTAATCCAACATTAAGCAGAAAGTTTAATCTTTCATTTATTTCCTTCAAAATATGTTGTGCAATTTTATTTTCTCTCTCAGTAAATATTTTCTTTAAATTATCAAACCATTTTTGAGCGTCATCAATTGATTTTTTTGTTATTTCACTTATATTCAAAGAGTTAATCTTTACACATAAAGCTTCCTCTTTTAATCTTAAACCTTTACATTTTTCACAATCAGACTCACTTTGGTATTGAGAAATTTCTTCTCTTTTCCACTCACTATCGGTTTCTAAATAACGTCTTTCTAAATTGTTCACTACTCCTTCGAAAGTTTTTTTTGTAGAATAAGAATCATAACCATCGTCATATGAAAATTTTATTTCTTCTTCATCGGATCCATATAAAATTACATCTTGTATTTTTTTAGATATTTTTCTCCAAGGATCAGACAGTGAAATATTATAGTGTTTCGCTATTGAGGCTAGTGTTTGAGCATAATATAGAGATGTAGACTTAGCCCAAGGTTCAATCGCACCATCTTGTAAATTTTTTTTAGGATCTGGAACTACTAGGTTTGGATCTACATTCAAATTGTGTCCTATTCCTTCACATTCTTCACATGCGCCGTAAGGTGAGTTAAAAGAAAAAAGTCTAGGTTCAATTTCTTCAATTGTAAAACCACTTTCAGGGCATGAAAATTTTGAGGAAAAAGTTATTGTTTCTCTCTTTCTAAATTTTTTTGGTAGAGTTTCATTTTCGTATTCTACAATTAATAGTCCATTTGAAAGATTTACGGCAGTTTCCACACTATCAGCTAATCGATTTCCAAGGCCAGAATTGAGTATTACTCTATCAACTATAATCGAAATTTCGTGTTTTATTTTTTTATTTAAATTAGGAAATTCGTCTATATTCAAATATTTTCCATCAACTTTAATCTTTGTAAAACCCCTTTTTTTGTAATTCAATATTTCCTTTTTATATTCTCCTTTTCTGCCTCTCACTATCGGAGAAAGTAAGTAGATAGTACTATCTCTTGGTAATTTTTTGATTTTATCAACCATCTCACTAATTGGCTGAGATTCAATTGGTTTACCGGTAAATGGAGAGTAGGGGATACCAACTCTTGCAAATAGTACGCGCATATAATCGTAAATTTCTGTTACTGTTGCTACGGTGGATCTTGGATTTTTAGATGTATTTTTTTGTTCAATAGAAATAGCTGGACTTAAACCTTCGATTAAATCAACTTTAGGCTTTTTCATTTTGTCTAAAAATTGTCGCGCATATGAGGAAAGACTTTCTACGTATCTTCTTTGACCTTCAGCATAAATTGTATCAAAAGCTAAAGACGATTTCCCCGAACCTGATAGCCCTGTTATGACCACTAATTTCTCTTTGGGTATTTCAAGAGAAACATTTTTCAAATTGTGTTCTTTGGCGCCTTTTACAACGATTTTTTTCAACATATTTTTTCTTCTAAATAACAATCATCTTATGTTTATTGCTCAAATGTGATATAACAAATCACTTTTAAAAAATAAAATTAATCTAAAATTAGAAATTATTATGGCAGGAAGTTTAAATAAAGTACAATTAATAGGTCGTTTAGGCGCAGACCCAGAAATCAAACAAATGGTTAACGGTAAAAGTGTAGCCAGATTAAGTGTTGCTACAAGCCAAAGCTGGAAAGATAAATCTAGTGGAGAGCGAAAAGAAAAGACTGAGTGGCATAGAGTGGTCATTTTCAACGAAGGGTTAGTCAACGTAGTTCAACAGTATGTTAAAAAAGGTGCTAATGTTTATGTTGAAGGTCAACTTAGCACTAGGAAGTGGAAAGATGAGTCGTCAGGTCAAGACAAATACTCAACGGAAATCGTGCTTCAAGGTTACAACTCAAGTTTAACCATGCTAGATAGCAAAAATAATGCTGGCAGCAATTCAAATTTAGTTTCTGAAAATAAGAGCTCATTGCCCAACGAAAATCTAAATCAAGAAAATTCTGATTTAGACGATGAAATTCCCTTTTAAAGTCCAATGGAAAAAAATTCTGTAGAGATCAATAAGTCATACAAGCCTATTTTTGTTCAAGATGAAATGAGCTCATCATATTTATCTTATGCAATGAGCGTTATTGTGAGTAGAGCGCTTCCTGATGTAAGAGATGGATTAAAGCCAGTTCATAGAAGAATTATATTTGCTATGTATAAAGGTGGCTATGATTGGTCTAAACCTTTTAGAAAATCCGCAAGAATAGTCGGAGATGTTATTGGTAAATATCACCCTCATGGAGATCAATCAGTTTATGACGCTTTAGTAAGATTGGTTCAAGATTTTTCTATGAGTTTGCCATTAATTACAGGACAAGGAAATTTTGGATCAATAGATGGTGATCCTGCAGCCGCAATGAGGTATACAGAAACTAAACTTGGTAAAATTGCTCAATACTTAACGGAAGATTTAGAAAAGAATACAGTTAAATATAGAAGTAATTATGATGAAACAGAAAAAGAACCTGAAGTTTTACCTTCACAATACCCAAATATTTTAGTTAATGGAGCTGGTGGTATTGCAGTTGGTATGGCAACAAGTATTCCACCTCATAATTTAGGAGAAGTTATTAACGCTACTGTTGCATACGTCAACAATAAAGATATTACAGTTTCACAACTAATGAAACATATTCCTGGACCAGATTTTCCTACTGGCGGGGTAATAATTGGTAAGGATATTATTAAACAAGGATATAATAAAGGTAGAGGGTCTTTTAAAATTAGAGGAGAAATAGATTTAGAAGAAAAAAAAAGTGGTCGAGAAACACTTATTATTAAATCAATTCCCTATCAAGTCAATAAATCTATACTGATCGAAAGAATTGCTCAATTAGTTAGAGATAAAAAGATTGAAGGAATAAGAGATTTAAGGGATGAGTCCAGTAGAGAAGGTATTAGGGTAGTTATTGAACTTAGAAAAGGTGTTGAACCTGAAACAGTTAGAAGACAGCTTTATAAGTTAACAAATATAGAAAGTTCTTTTGGTTTTAATACACTTGCAATTGTAAACAACAAGCCAAAAATTTTAAATTTAAAAGAATTTATTTCTGAATTTTTGAAATTTAGAGAAGATACAGTTATTAAAAGAGTTAAATTTGATTTAAAAAAAGCTGAGGAACGGGCACATATTTTAATAGGCTTAGCAACAGCTGTAGAAAATATAGATGAAATTATTAAAATAATAAAAAATTCTAAAGATACTGATACCGCAAAAAAAAATTTATTATCTAAAAAATGGAAAATAAAAAAAAGTGTTAAGTTGATTGCAGTAATTGAGAAGAAAAAAAATATTTCAAGTTATCAGCTTTCTAATGAACAAGTTAGTGCAATTTTAGAATTAAGACTACAAAAACTTACTGCTTACGGAATTAAGGAAATTGAAAGCGAAATTAATAAACTTGCTGAATTAATTATTGAATATAATAAGATAATTAACTCAAAAAAAGAACTGAATAAACTTATTGTAAATGAACTTGAAAATATTAAAGATAAATTTAGCGTACCGAGAAGAACAAAAATTATTGATGCAGTTCTAAATTATAATATTGAAGAAACCATTCAAAAAGAATCTGTTGTTATAAGTATTACTAATCAAGGCTATATAAAGAGAAGTCCGCTGAGTTCTTTGAAAGCTCAAAAAAGAGGTGGTAAAGGTAAATCAGGTATTTCTACTAGGGATGAAGATTTTGTCGTTCAAATTTTTACTGCTAATACCCACACACCTGTTTTATTTTTTTCTACTCAAGGCTTAGTTTACAAAATAAAAGCGCACAAAATACCCGAAGGTACTGCGATATCTAAGGGCAAGTCCATTTTTAATATATTACCTCTCAAAAGCCACCATTCAATTAGTTCAATCATGCCACTACCAGAAGATGAGACTCAATGGAAACAATTAATGGTAATATTTGTTACGGCAAAAGGAAATGTGAGAAAAAATACATTAGAAGACTTTATTAATATCAATAATAGCGGTAAAATTGCTATGAAACTTGATGAAGACGATAAAATTGTTGGGGTTAAAATTTGTAAAGAAGATGAAGATATTCTTTTGAGCACACAATTAGGTAAATGCATAAGATTTAAATCCAAAAAATTAAGATTATTTAAAGGAAGATCCTCTAAAGGTATTAAAGGGATGCAATTAGCTGATAAAGATAAAGTTATTTCACTATCAATAATTGAAAATTCTAAAATAGATTCAAAATTAATTAATAAAGATAAAAAAATCAAAAGTGGATTAAATAAGTTTATTTTATCCGTTTCAGAGAATGGTTTCGGTAAACGTACTTCTTATCTTGATTATAGAGTCACAAATAGAGGTGGGAAGGGTATAATTGGCATTATTAACTCACCAAGAAATGGAAATATATCATCATCTTTAATAGTTGGTGAAAATGACGAAATTATTTTATCAACTGATAAAGGAAGCATTATGAGATGCGCTGTAAAAGAAATTAGAACTGCTGGTAGAAATACTCAAGGCGTTAGAATTAAAAAACTATCTGGAAGTGAAAAAGTAGTATCTGTAATTAAGATAGAAGACAATATTCAATAAATCATGAAAACTGCAATTTATCCTGGAACCTTTGACCCGATTACTTATGGTCATATTGATGTAATTAAAAAATCTCTGAATATTTTTGATAAGATTGTTGTAGCAACAACAGACAATGTAAACAAGAATTATCATTTTTCAATAGAGGATCGTTTAGATATAATTAACAAATCTTTATTTAAAGATTTAAAATTAAATAAAAAAAAAATTAAAGTTATATCCTTTAATAATTTGACAATTGATTTATGCAAAAAACATAATGCTCAAGCTATTGTTAGAGGTTTAAGAGCAGTTTCAGATTTTGAATATGAATTTCAATTAGCAGGCATGAATAAAAAATTAAATTCAAAAATTGAAACAATGTTTTTAATGTCAGATGTAGAAAATCAAATTATTTCATCAAAATTTGTTAAAGAAATAGCAAGTTTAGGTGGTAATATAGATAGATTTGTAACAAAATATGTAGTTAATATGCTAAAAAAATAATTCCTAATGAAAAAATTTATCTATTTATTTATATTTTTTTTTAGTTTAGTAACAACTAATATTAATGCTAAAAACAATATTATGATTTTAAAATTATCTTATGGTGATGTGGAAATTGAACTTTATCCAAATAAAGCACCTAACCATGTTAAAAGATTTAAAGAATTAGCTGACGGAGGAAAATATGATGGAGTGGTCTTCCATAGAGTTATTGATGGTTTTATGGCTCAAACAGGTGATGTAAAATTTGGAAATTCTAATAGCCCTAACTATAATTTATCTTTAGCGGGAACAGGTGGTTCAGATTTACCAAACGTTAAAGCAGAATTTACAGATATCGCGCATACGAGAGGTGTTTTATCTGCTGCAAGGTCTGCAGATCCTGATAGTGCTAACAGTCAATTTTTTATATGTTATGATTCAGCTCCCCACCTAGATAGACAATATAGTGCATTTGGAAAAGTTATTAAAGGAATGGAATTTATCGATATGATAAAAAAAGGTGATCCTAACAGTGGCTCAGTTCCAGAACCAGATAAAATTATATCTCTTAAGTCTAAGTAAAATCAATAATGATTGAAAATAAATTCTCTTTTGAGTTAATCACTCAAGATGATAAAGCTCGCTTGGGCAAAATCACTACTCCAAGAGGTGAAATAGATACACCTGCATTCATGCCAGTTGGAACACAAGGAACAGTTAAAGGTATTTATCCAGATGATATAACAAAAACTGGCACCCAAATTATTTTAGGAAATACTTATCATTTATTATTAAGACCAGGAGTTAAAATATTAGAAAAATTTAATGGCCTACATAAATTTATGAATTGGGATAAACCTATCTTAACTGATTCAGGCGGATATCAAATAATGTCTTTGTCAAAACTTAATAAAATTGATTTAAAAATGGGAGCAATTTTTAAATCACATTTAGACGGTAAAAAAATTATTTTAAGTCCTGAAAAAAGTATTCAAGTACAAAAGTCAATTAATTCGGACATAATAATGGTTTTAGATGAATGTCCTAAACTAACATCTGACAAAAAAATTCTGTCAAATGCCATTGATGTTTCAACAAATTGGGCAAAAAGAAGTAAAATTGAGTTCGGAAATAATAAAAAAAAAGGTTTGTTTGGTATCGTGCAAGGAGGCTTATTTAAAGATTTAAGAATTGAGAGTCTAGAGAAGTTAAAGGAAATAGATTTTGATGGCTATGCAATGGGAGGGTTAGCAGTAGGTGAAAAACAAGCAGATATGTTTAAAATATTAAATGAAACTACAAATTACTTACCTAAAGACAAACCAAGATATTTAATGGGTGTAGGAACACCGTCTGACATATTAGGCGCAGTATATGAAGGTATCGATATGTTTGATTGTGTTATGCCAACTAGGTCTGGCAGAACTGGTTTAGCATTTACTTGGGAGGGCAAAATTAATCTTAAAAACTCCAAATATCAAAATGATAAATCTCCACTAAATATGGAGTGCGACATAAGAGGGCTAAATAAATTTTCTAAAAGCTACTTAAATCATTTAATAAAATCTAATGAAATGATGGCTTCAATGATAATTTCTTTGAGCAATATTGACTTCTATCAACAATTTATGCGTGAAATAAGAAAAAACATCAAGACGGGTAAATTCCTGAGTTTTTATAAAAAATACATAAATTTGTATAATTAATTATTTGAATTTTAATTGATTAATATATAAAAGATTTATTTTGTGGGCCCTTAGCTCAGTTGGTAGAGCAATTCCCTTTTAAGGAATGGGTCGATGGTTCGAGTCCATCAGGGCTCACCAAAAAAGATTTAAATAATTATGTTTTTATTGGTGGGTATTTAACCATTACATCACTAATCCAGTTGTTCAAATTTTCAATTCTTTTTTTACTACTAGGATGAGTACTCATAAAAACTGGTGGTTCTTTTCCTTTTTTTTTTTCGGCCATTCTTTCCCACAACTTAACAGACTCTCTTATGTCATATCCAGATAAAGACGCAAAAATTAAACCTAAGTAATCGGCCTCGGTTTCCTGCTTTCTTCCAAAAGGATTCATAATACCTAATTTAAATATATCTAGACCAGTATTATTTCCGACTGTATTTCTAGTTCTATTAATAGCTCCTCCTAAAAAAATATCAGCAACAGTAGTTCCTAGATTAATTGTCAGGGCTTGACTCGCTCTTTCAATTGAATGCCTAGCAACAGCGTGAGCAATTTCATGTCCCATGACAATTGACAAAGCATCAGTATTTTTTGTTATTTTTAATAAACCAGTGTAAACAGCAATTTTTCCGCCTGGCATGCACCAAGCATTAACTATCTTGTCATTATCTACAAGGATATAATCCCAATCGAATGTTTCAGTTGGGTCTTTTTTTCCTTCTTTTTTAAAAAAAGCTGTTACGGCATTTTCCATCTTTTTTCCAATTTGTTTAATTTCTTTTAGTTGAGAACCCTTAGTTATTAATTTTGATTTACTTCTAAACTGTTCATAAGCAGCAGCAGATTGTTGATTAATTTTACCTTCTGAAATTAAGCTTAATTGTTTTCTTTCAGTTATAGGAACCGTTGAACATGACGGTAATAACAAACCACAACACCCTGAACCAAATAAGCCGAGAAATTTTCTTCTATTTATGATATACATTTTAGATTCATGATTTTAAATAATAAATTATTAATTGCAATTTTTATATTAATAATAGTTTTTATATTATACTCTAGCTATTCATAAATAAATGACAAAAAATAATATTAAAAGATCATTTTTAGCAAAATTAAGAAATAACTTTATTACAGGTATCGTTGTTTTAATACCTATTGGCATAACTCTCTATTTAACATTATTTATTATTAGAATTTCTGGAAGAATTATACCCGGTGAAATTAATCCTAATAACTATTTACCTTTCAATATACCTGGTTTAGAAATAATTATAGCATTATTTTTAATAACCTTTATTGGCTGGCTTTCACTTTCTTTTATAGGAAAAAAATTTTTTGAATTTTTTAATAATTTTTTAAAAAAAATTCCGATTTTAAGGACAATATATTCTGCTATTGGCCAAATGACTGAGAGTTTAACAAAGACAGATAATAGTGAAAAAAGTGTAGTCTTACTGGAATATCCAAGAAAAGAAATTTGGGTTGTTGGGTTTGCTACTAAAGAAAATAAAGGTGTTATAAAAGATAAAATTAAAGAAGAACTTGTAAACGTTTTTGTTCCAACTACTCCTAATCCAACCAGCGGTTTTCTTTTAATGTTGCCAAAGAAAGATTTGATTTATTTGGATGTTTCATTTGAGCAGGCGTCAAAATTTATTGTTTCTGCCGGAACAACCAACATGAATTAATTTTCCTCAACATTAATAATCTCAGCTTTATCAAATAATTTTAATAGAAAAGAATATTTTTTTTTATTAATATTCATCTGATTATTTTGGACATATTTTTCAGCTAATTTGAATAAATCTTCATGAATCACTGGATCGGCAAATTTAAAATTTTTTATTCCACTTTGTTGATATCCACTTAAATCACCAAAACCTCTCAATTTTAGATCCTCATCCGCAATAAAAAATCCATCATCAGTTTTTTTTAAAATCTTTATTCTTTTAACGGCATTTTTACTTAATCCATCTTTGAATAGTAAAATACAGGTTCCTTGACTTTCACCACGTCCAACTCTACCTCTTAATTGATGAAGTTGAGCAAGACCAAATTTATTTGCATTTTCAATTATTATTAAATTTGCATTAGGAAAGTCAATTCCAACTTCAATAACAGTTGTAGAAACAAGTATAGATAATTCCTTATTAAGGAATTTTTTTAAAACTTTCTCTTTTTCATTTTTGTCTAAAGCACCATGAATTAAACCAACTTTTCTTGGAAATTTCTTGTTAATTATATCAAACTTTTTTTTTGCAGAGGAATAATCTAAAAAGGCAGAATCTTGAATCAAAGGACAAACCCAAAAAATTTGATTTTGATTATTGATTTGTTTTTTTATAAATGGATATAACTCATTAATTTTTTTTTCAGGTTTACTAAGTGTAATTATTTTTTTTCTTTTAGCCGGTTTTTCAGTTATTCTAGAAATATCCATATCTCCGTATAATGACATCATCATAGTTCTTGGTATGGGTGTTGCAGACATTAATAATACATCACAATTATTACCTCCTTTTTTCGCTAATTCAGATCTTTGTTTAACTCCGAATTTGTGTTGCTCATCTATTACAGCAAGACCTAAATTTTTGAATTTAATTTTTTTTTGAAATAAAGAGTGTGTACCAATAATTAAATCAGTTCTTCCATCTTTAATTTTTGATAAAATTTTTTTTCTTAAATTACTCTCAGTTTTTCCAGTAAGAAAATCAATTTTAAAATTTAAATTTTTAAATATTCTTAATATTAATTGATAATGTTGATTAGCTAAAATTTCTGTTGGACACATTAGAGCACATTGATAACCACTTTCTATAATATTTGAAATTGCAAGTAACGAAACGATCGTCTTACCTGAACCAACATCTCCCTGAACAATTCTGAACATTCTTTGGTTGCTTGCAACATCTTTATTAATTTCATTTAATACTTTACGTTGACTTAAAGTAAGTGAATATGGAAGATTTTTTTGGATATATATAGAATTTTTACTTGAAAATTTTTTATATTCTTTTACCTTTTTAATTCTTTTCCTGTTTTCAGATAATGTAAAAAAATTAGAACATAATTCATCAAATACAATTCTCCTAAAGCTACTAGAATGATTATTTTTACTATCTATTGAATTATGGAGTTTTTTTATGCTTTCATTCCAAGGTAATAAATTATTTTTAAAAATAAATGTTTCATCAAGCCAGTCATCAATCATAGGAATATTATTAATTACTTGTTCGCTAATTAGTCTATATTTTTTTTCATTTATTCCTTTAGTAAGATTATATTTAGGTATGTTTTTTGCTACATACTCTTTTTTATCTAAACTTAAAACATATTCTGGATTTGTCATTTGATAATTTTTATTAAAATAATTAATTTTACCACTGATTATAATCCATTCGTTCAAAGGAAATAATTTTCTCAAATATCCTTCACGACTATTGAAATATACGATATTAATTTTCCCAGTTTCATCCTCACATATAATTTTATTTGGTAAGTTTCTAATTCTTGGAAAGTTTAACTTTTTAACAATTACTTTTATAGTTTGTATCTTACCAATTATTAGTTCATTTAATTTATAAATTTTAGATCTATCTGTTTCAGAATATGGAAAATTTAAAATTATATCTTTAATCTTTTCAATTTTTTTTTTTTTTAAGTACTTAGATAGTTGAGGCCCAACTCCTTGCAGTTTATCTACATCATTGAAAATAAAATTTTTTTTCATAATTTTTGTATATTTATGTATAATACACTTGTTATGACTAAAAAATTAGAAATTTTTAAAAAAAAGTTAATCTACAGGGCCTCATATAGAGGAACAAAAGAAATGGATATTTTGTTGAGTAGTTTCGTTATCAAAAATATAAATAAATTTAATGAAATACAATTAATAGAATTAGGTAAATTTTTAGATTTTGAAGATGAAATAATACTAAACTTTTATAATCATAATATTATAATAAAAAAAATCGATGAAAATAAGATTTCAAAGCTTTTTAAAGAACATGTTATTTAGTGGCGGAGGGGGTGGGATTCGAACCCACGAACGAGTTGCCCCGTTGCTGGTTTTCAAGACCAGTGCTTTCAACCGCTCAGCCACCCCTCCTTGAAATTAAATTGCTATATTTATTACTATCAAAGTTAACAAATAACAATAAATAAGTATTAAATTTGTTAAGCTAGTTTATGTGCGTTAATTATGATAATTAAAAAAATGTTTAGAATTATAATTTTTTTCATCTGTATAAACTTATTAATCCCATTAAATGTATTTGCAAATAGTGACTTTAAACTATGGGTCAATGATTTCAAAGTTAAAGCCGTTAAATCAGGTATAACAGAAAAATTGGTAGATCAGATAATGTCTGAGGCTAAATTTTTACCTAAAGTCATCGAATACGATCGATTTCAACCAGAATTTTATGAGGATACTTACACGTATATTAAAAAAAGATCGTCAAAAAATAAAATAAAACAAGGCTTAAAACTTTATAACAAAGAAAAAATAATAATTGAAAAAATAGAAAAAGAATTTGATGTTGAAAAAGAGTTATTACTTGCATTAATGGGTATAGAAACAAACTTTGGTAAATACTTAGGAAAAATGGATATAATTTCCTCTTTAGCAACTTTAAGTTTTGATAAAAGAAGAAGTGAATTTTTTACAAAAGAATTGTTAATACTATTAAATTTGGTTGATAAAAATATAATAGATAGAAAAATTTTATACGGATCATGGGCTGGTGCTTTTGGTAATTTTCAATTTATGCCTAGGACAATTAGAAATTATGCAATAGATTACAATAAAAATAAAACTATTGAACTAAAAAAAACTGAGGATTCATTTGCTTCTGCAGCTAATTATTTAAAAACTATTGGATGGAAAAAAAATCAACCATGTTATTTTAAGATAGATCTAAAAAATAATATACCAAAAAAATATCTCAATTCATCAGCGCGTAATATTAAAAATAAAAAAAAATTTAATTATTTATCCAAATACATTAAAAATTCTGAAAATATAGATATAAACAAAAATTTAGTTGCAGCAATAATTATTCCTGACAAAGATATTATACCCGGTTCTGAAACTTTATCTCCTGCCTACATTGTATTCAGCAATTATGAAAAAATTTTAAATTGGAATAGATCGTTAAGATTTGCATTAGCTGTTTGTACTTTAAAAAATAATTTTAAAAATGAAATTTAAATTAATAATTTTATTTTTTATTTTGGTATCTTGCTCTCAACATTATACTAAATTAGATAAAAGAAAACCTTACAATTCTTCTGGTCTTGCCTATATCTACAATCAAAATGATTATGAAAATAAAGTTTTAAAAAAAATGATGAATAATGAAATAATGCAAGTTTCTCAGAAGAACTTAAGAACTGGATCTTTAATTAAACTTATTAATCCCAAAACAAAAAAATCTATAGTTTTGAAAAATACAAAAAAAATTCAATATCCAGATTTATATAAAATATTAATTACTAAACCTGTAGCTATGAAACTTGAACTTGATGATGAATTTCCAATTGTAGAAGTATTAGAGATAAAAAAAAATAAGTCATTTGTTGCGAAAAAAGCAAAAATTTATCAAGAAGAAAAAAAAATATCAACAAAAGCACCAGTAACATCTGTCAAAATAGCGAATATTTCAAAAAAAAAAATTAAACAAAAAAAAATTAAAAGAGAAAATATTAGTATCTTAGTTGCTTCTTTTTATACAAATGAAGCTGCAAATTTACTAAAACAGAGAATCATCAAAGAATTGCCAAACTATGATATTAAAAAACTTAAAATTAGGAAAAAAAAAAGTAATGAATTTGAGGTTTTATCAGGCCCATATAGGTCTATTAATTTATTAAAAAATGACTACATTAACTTTAAAATTTTTGGATTCGAAGAGTTAGAAATTTTTATCAATGAATAAATTTATATTAACAATTCTTTTATTACTAATTAGTTCATCGTACTCGTTAGCAAATCCTATCGTACAGGCAAGAACTGCTATTATTGTTGATTACAATTCTGATGAAGTATTATTTGAGCTAGAACCAGATACTCAAATTTATCCTGCATCAATGACAAAAATAATGACAGCTATTGTCGCTATTGATTTAATTAAAAAAAATAAGCTTTCTTTAGATGACAAGTTTGTAATTTCTGAAAATGCATGGAGACTGTCACAAGCTGGTTATTCTTCCATGTTTATTATGATTAATGATTTAGTTACTGTAGAAAATTTACTAAAAGGTATAATTATTGCATCTGGCAATGATGCATGCGTTGCTTTAGCAGAAGGTATAGCTGGTTCTGAGGAGAACTTTGCTCAGATGATGAATGAAAAAGCGCTTGAAATTGGAATGACATCTTCAAATTTTTCAAATTCGTCAGGAATAAATGATCCTGATAATATTTCAACTGTTAGAGATATCGCTATTATGTCTAAATATTTAATCAAAAATTATCCAGACTTTTATGAATTATTTAAAGAAAAAACTTTTACTTGGGATAGAACTGGAGGAGAACCAATTAAACAAGGTAACCGTAATCCACTTTTATATAAGAATGTAGGTGTTGATGGAATAAAAACTGGTTACTTGGCTGTAGAAAAATATTCTTTGTCGAGTTCGATGAAGAAAAATGACAGAAGAATTATTGCTGTAGCCTCTGGATTTGAGACAAAAAGACTTAGAAGCAGCGAGTCTCTTAAATTACTTAATTGGGGATTTAGAAATACTAATACTTTTGAAATATCAAAAAAAAATCAAACTATTTTTGAGATTGAGACCTGGTTAGGTAAAGAAAACAAAATAAATGCCATATCTAAGGACGACTATTACGTAACTATAAATAAAAGAGATATACGACACTTAAGAGTCTCATTGAATTACAAGGGACCAATTAAAGCACCTATTCAAAAAGGTGATAAAGTTGCAGATTTAATTATTAAGAAAAAAGATGAAATTATAAAGACATTACCTTTATATGCTTCAAATGAATTAAAAAAAGTAAACTTTTTTAAAAGTCTAATAACATCTCTTAATTACTTGATTTGGGGAGATGTTTAAAAAAAAACCATTTTTTATTGTATTTGAAGGTGTAGAAGGTTGCGGAAAATCATTTCAAAGTAAAAAACTTTTTAATAATTTAAAAAAAAAAAAAATAAAAACACTATTAACTAGAGAACCAGGCGGCACTAAGAGTGCTGAGCTAATAAGGAATTTAATTCTTAAAGACTATTTTAGCCAAGATAATAATAAAGAAAAATTTGATAAATATACAGATACATTACTGTACCTAGCTGCCAGAAATGAACATATTAAAAATAAAATTAAACCTGCCCTAAGAAAAAAATATACAGTAATCTGCGATCGTTTTACAGATTCTACACTTGCATATCAAACATTTGGTAAAAAAGTTAATAAAGATTTTATTAATAATATACACAAACACATTTTGAATGGAGTGAAACCTAATATAACTTTTTTATTAAAAGTATCTCCTAATTCATCTCGCAAACGACTCGAAAAAAGAAAAAGTAAAAATAGATATGATAATTTTTCACAGTCTTTCTATAATAAAGCTCAAAAATCTTTTTTAAAAATTGCAAAAAATAAGAAAAACTATTTTGTGTTAGAATCTTCCAATAACGACAGTAATTTGGAAAAGAAAATTTTTAAAATAGTTTGCAAATATTTAGAAATATAATGTCTTCTCCAATATTTTTTGATCCAAAAAGAACTAAAAATTTATATGGTCTATCGGATGATTTTATTTTTTTAAAAAAACTTTATGTAAATACAAAATTACCTAAAGTTTTGTTGTTTTCAGGAGATAAAGGATCCGGTAAATTTACACTTGTTAATCATTTTATGCATTATATTTTTGATAATGAAAATTATAATGAAAATAAACTTCAATTAAATTCTAAGAGCCTTTTTCACAAACAATTCTTAAATGATATTTTTTCAAATATAATTTATTTATCTGGTTCAAATTTTAAAAATATAAAAGTTGATGATATTAGGACTTTAAAAAAAAAAATTTATCAAAGTTCTATATTAGATAAACCTCGTTTTATAATTCTTGATGACGTAGAAATATTCAATTTAAATAGTTTAAATGCTTTATTGAAAATAATAGAGGAACCTTCAAAAAAAAATTATTTTTTTCTCATAAATAATAAATCAAAACCTATCATAGATACAATTAAATCTCGTTGTCTTGAAATTAAAATTTTTTTTAACGAAATAGAAAGACAAAAGATTATTGAGTCTTTAGTTGAACTATTTGATATAAATTTGACAATAGATATGAAAATTTCACAATTAACACCTGGTCATTTAATTAAATTTAACTATATTTTTCAACAAAATGATATTTCATTTAATGAAAAGTTTATTAAAAATTTAGAAATTTTGTTAAATTTATATAAAAAAGATAAAGATGTTGATTTTACAAATGTGATAAATTTTTTAGCAAATCATCATATAAACAAAGTTAAAAATGAAAATTTACTTACAAATACCAACATATTTGAATATAAAAGATTTGTTTTTGAAAATATTGATAATTATTTTATTTATAATTTGAGTTTAAAGACATTATTAAACAATTTAAGTAACAAAATTAATGAATAGTAAAAATTTTTATATAACAACGCCCATATATTATCCCTCGGGTAAACCTCATATGGGGCATGCTTACTCTAGTATAGTAGCTGATATATTTGCAAGATTTAAAAGGTTGGAAGGTTATAATGTGCTATTTTTAACAGGCACTGATGAACATGGTCAAAAAATTCAAAAAGAAGCAGAAAAAAATAATAAAGATCCAAAAGTTTTTTGCGATGAACTATCAGAAAAATTTAAATCCCTCACTAAAACTTTAAAATTATCAAATGATGATTTTATCAGAACCACAGAGACAAGGCATCATAAATCAGTAATTGAAATTTGGGAAAGACTAGTTAAATCTGGCGATATTTATTTGGATAAATATAAAGGCTGGTATTCAGTTTCAGACGAGGCTTTTTATGAAGAGGATGAAATTGATGATCAAAAAGGGATAAAGAAATCAAAAATTTCTGGTTCAAAAGTTGAATGGGTTGAGGAGGAGTCATATTTTTTTAAATTGTCTGCTTGGACAAATAAATTATTAGATCATTATAAAAAAAATAGCGATTTTATTTTGCCAAAATCTAGAAAAAATGAGGTAGTTAGTTTTGTTGAAAAAGGTTTAAAAGATTTATCAATAAGCAGGACATCATTTTCTTGGGGAATACCCGTACCAAAAAATGATAAGCATGTTATTTACGTATGGTTAGATGCGTTAACAAATTATATAAGTGCATTAAATTTTCCAGATACAGATAATAAGAAGTTCAGGTCATTTTGGCCGGCCGATTTACATATAATAGGAAAGGACATTTTAAGATTTCATGCTGTCTTTTGGCCAGCCTTTTTACTAGCCGCAAAATTGCCAATCCCAAAAAGAATTTTTGGTCATGGATGGATATTATCTGATGAAAAAAAAATGTCTAAATCTCTTGGAAATATATTAGATCCAATTGAGATTATTGATAAATATGGGATTGATCAACTTCGCTACTATTTAATTAAAGAGGTATCTTTAGGAAACGACGGTAGTATTTCTATGGATAATTTAAAAAATTGTATAAATAATGATTTGGCTAATAATTATGGTAATCTATGTCAACGTGTTTTTTCTTTTATTAAAAAGAATTGCAACAATAAAATACCAAAAGGAAACAAAATTAATAAAATTGATAAAGCTTTATTAGATAATTTAGAAAATAATTTACCAAATTTAATTGAATTAATGCATAAACAAAACTTAAATGAGTATATTAAAAAAGTTGTTAGCTTTTCATTTGATGCAAATAAATATTTTAATGACGCTGAACCCTGGGCTGTAAAAAAAAAAGACCCCGAAAGAATGAATACAATTTTAAATACAATTATTAATCAAATCAAAAATATTAGCATTTTATTATATCCAATAATTCCAAATTCAACTTCAAAAGTATTAAAAACAATAAATATTCCTGAAAAAGAAATCACGATCTCGAATATTTTAAACTATAAAAACTTAGATTATAATGCAGAATTAAAAACATTAGAAATTTTATTTAATAAAATAGAAAATGATAATTGATTCCCACTGCCATTTAGAATACGAACCTATGTCATTAACTTTAGATGAAACAATTGCTAGAGCGAACAAGGATGGAGTAAAATATTTACTAACAATTTCCACAACTGATAAAAGTTTAGGTAAAATTTTAAAAATTATTGAAAATTTTAATTGTGTATACGGAACTTATGGTATTCATCCTCATGAATCAAAGAATCATAAAGACATTAAATCAACTGATATAATAAAAAAAATAAACTTAAATAAAAAAATTATTGGCATTGGAGAAACTGGTTTTGATTTCTACTACAATCATTCAGAAAAAAAAGATCAAATAAAATGTTTTGAGGAACATATAAATGCCGCACAAATTTCTAATATTCCTTTGATTGTACATACAAGGTCCGCTGAGCGTGAAACTTTAGAATTAATTAAAAAAAAGAAAAAAGAAAAGGATTTTAAAATTTTAATTCATTGCTTTACAGGTTCAAGAGAATTTGCTTTTAAATTATTAGATTTAAACGCATATATTTCCGCCAGCGGAGTTATCACTTTTAAAAAATCAAAAGATTTAGCCTCTACATTTAAAGATATACCCAATGATAAAATTTTAGTTGAAACAGACGCACCTTATCTTGCACCAGAGCCTTTACGAGGAAAAACAAATGAACCTAGTTATATCATTCACACCGTAAAATTCTTATCTCAATTAAAAGAATTACCGTACGAAGATTTTGCAGCAGTAACATCAAAAAATTTTTTTAATTTGTTTGGTAAATTAGATTGAAAAATACTTTTACATTATTAGGTTGTGGTAGTTCCCTAGGCTCTCCGTGGATTACTAATTATACTGGTAATTTAAAAATAAAATCTAAAAATATAAGAACAAGGTGTTGTGCTCATATTCAAAAATCTAATTTATCTGTTCTAATCGACACATCACCAGATATTAAGTATCAATTTTTAAAAAATAAAATTAATTCATTGGATGCAATTATCTACACTCATGAACATGCCGATCAAACATCTGGTATATTTGAAATGAGACCTTTTTTTTGGAAAAATAAAAAAAAAATACCTATTTATGGAAGCAGTAGAACTATAAAAGAATTAAAAGAAAAATACACTTTTTGTTTTTCACAAAGACATGGCTACAGACCAATAATGAAAGCAAATGCCGTAAAAAATAAGTTTATAATTAATAAAGGTAATATTAATTTAAAGATAGAATCATTCGATGTTACGCATGGCATGATCAATGCAACAGGATTTGTATTTGATAAAGTAGCTTACATAAGTGATTGTAATAAAATTCCAAATAAATCTTTAAAAAAACTTAAAAATTTAGATTTTCTAATTATTGATTGTTTAAGAAAAGAAAAACATCCATCCCATTTTAATTATGATGATGCTTTAAAACTAATTAAAAATATAAATCCAAAAAAATCAATATTAACTAATTTACACGTTGATCTTGATTATTATAAACTTAAAAAAGAACTACCAAACAATATTGTTCCAGCCTACGATGGATTTAGTTTCAATTTTTAATTTGCTCCTCTAAAAAATTCACAAATTTTTTTGATGAAGGGTTTGTTATTGATGAAAATGTATCTGCAACTCTACCATCTTTTCCAATTATAATTTTATGAAAGTTCCATTTTGGTATAGCCCCATTTCCGTAGTTTTCTTTTGCCCACTTATAAAACGGGTGAGCTTTTTCTCCTAAAACATAAATTTTTTCAGTTATTGGAAAATTTATATTAAAATTCGTTTCGCAGAAATCTTTTATATCTTTATTAGTGCCCGGTTCCTGTTTGAAATCGTTTGTAGGGACGCCAATTATAATTAAATTCTTATTTTTATAATTTGTCCATAAATTTTGAAGATCATTGTATTGATTTGTAAAACCACATCTTGAAGCAACGTTAACAACAACAATTACTTTGTTCTTATAATCACCTAAGTTTATAGTTTGCCCATTTATACCCTTGAATTGAAATTCGTGAGCTAATTCTGCATAATTTCCTAAAGCTTTATTAAAAAAACTGAACATAATTAGTACTATAACAAATATTTTTTTCATTAACTAAGAGCTTTTAATACAGCATCGAAAGGTAAATTAATACATTTTATTCGATTAATATTTTTTTTATTTATCAACACTTTAAAGTCTTTAAAATTTTCTGGTAAAGTAAATTTGTTGTTTTTAATAATTTCTTTAATTCTACACATGTCTTTTATAGCTGAATTTAAATCTAAATTTTTTACTTTCTTTGCTAGTAAACTAGCAGAAGCTTCGCAGTAAACACATGACTCTATTTCATATTTCATAGAGTTAATTTTTAAATGTTTAACTATGAGCTCTAATTTTATTTTATCTCCACATATTGAATTTTTTAAGCTTGATCTGAAATGAAATTTGTTTGTTAGCCCTATGTTTCTAGTATCTGAAGCTATTCTAATTATTTCTTTAGTGATCATTTTTTGAAAAGATTAATAATAAAATGTATCCAAAAACTGTTGAAAGTAAAGATCCTGCTAAAACACCAATTTTAACACCATCTATGTATTGCATGTCATTAGCAAAAGCTAAGTTTCCTACAAAAAGACTCATTGTAAAACCAATTCCTGTCAAAATTGAAACCGCATAGAAAGCTGGCCAAGTTGAATTACTTGGTTTGTCTGCAATTTTTAATTTAACAGAAATATAAGAGAGTACAAAAACACCAATTTGTTTTCCAAAAAATAAACCTAAAACAATACCTAAAGGAACTGGATCTAAAAGAGCTGCAAAAGTTAAACCTTCTAATGAAACACCAGCATTTGCAAATGCGAATAACGGCATAATACCAAAAGCAACATAAGGTGATAGTCCATGTTCTAATTTTAATAATAATGAATCTTTATTTACTTTGATATTGTGAGGTATTGTCAAAGCTAATAGTACACCAGCTATTGTAGCATGGATACCGGACTGGTGAGTAAAGTCCCATAAAAATATTCCAATTATTAGATAAGGTAAAAAATTTGTAACTTTATATTTATTTAAGCAAATTAATATAATTAAAGCAATTAACATTAATATTAAGTAAATAGATTGAATATTTCCTGAGTAAAAAAATGCTATAATTACAATTGCTCCCAAATCATCAATTATAGCTAAAGCTGTTAAAAAAACTTTTAATGAAATTGGAACTCTTTTTCCTAAAAGAGATAGTACGCCTAGTGAAAAAGCAATGTCTGTTGCAGATGGTATAGCCCATCCATTTAATGTTGTACTGTCAGAAAAATTTATAAATATGTAAAAGAAGGCAGGAACTACCATTCCACCAACTGCACCAATAATTGGTAGTAATGCCTGTTTAGGATTTGAAAGTTCTCCTTGTAAAAATTCTCTTTTGATTTCTAAAGAAACAAAAAAGAAAAAGATAGCCATTAAAACATCATTAATCCAATGCAGCACACTTAGTTTTAGTCCAAAGCTTTCAGTACCTAAGGTTAAGTATTTTTTTAAAATGGAGAAATAATCCTCACTGTAGGATCCATTGCTAATAATCAAAGCTAAAATTGCAGCTATTAAAAGAACTATTCCTGAAGATGCTTCTAGTTTAAAAAAATCTTTAAATGGTTTTGTTAAATTTTGGATCATTATTACTATTTACTTCTATAGGGCATATCTTTCAATTGCCAAAAAGGTATAATTAACCTATAAAACAGTCAATCGGGGCGTAGCGCAGCCTGGTAGCGCATCTGGTTTGGGACCAGAGGGTCGCAGGTTCAAATCCTGCCGCCCCGACCATTTAAAAGTATGAAAAAAGCTAAAATTTACATACCTTCAAAAACAGCCATGCAATCGGGCAGAGGAAAGCTCAAGAAGTGGGTTCTTGAATTTGAGACGAAAGATCCTTCTATCAACCCTTTAATGGGTTGGGAAACTTCGACGGATACTTTAGAAGAGGTAATTTTAAAATTTTCAACTAAAGAACAAGCAGTAGAATATGCAGAAAACAACAATATTTCATACACAGTAGTAGAACCAAAAAAAAAAGAATTTGTCATTAAATCTTATGCTGATAACTTTCTTAAAAATTAGTTATGTGGCGTAGTTATTTTACAGAAAAAAAATGGTTACTTTGGTCTTGGGGTGGTATTATTTTTATAATTTTATCGCTTTTAGCTCAAACCTATATAGATGTAAAAATCAATGAGTGGTACAAAGGGTTTTACGATTTATTACAAGACGCACCGAAAAGAGAATTATCTGAATTTTATGATGGAATAAAACTTTTTATGAAGTTAGCTATTCCATATGTCATTATTTACACAATAACTAATTATTTTACACGTTTATGGGCTTTTAGATGGCGTGAGGCTATGACTTTTTCTTATATGCCTTATTGGAGAGCTGTAGATGCAAAAGTCGAAGGAGCTTCACAGCGTATTCAAGAAGACGCTATGAATTTTGCTAAAATTGTTGAAAGTATGGGTCTGCAAGTTGTTAGAGCAATAATGTTATTGATTGCTTTTTTACCAATATTATACGGCCTCTCTTCAAATGTAGTTATACCATTTTTTAAAGATATAACAGGTTCTTTAGTTTGGGTTTCTTTAATAGCTAGTTTAGGCGGTCTTTTAATAAGTTGGATAGTTGGAATAAAACTTCCAGGACTAGAATATAATAATCAAAAAGTTGAAGCGGCGTTTAGAAAAGAACTTGTATACGGAGAAGATGATAGAAAAAATTATGTGCAAGCACCAACTATTTTACAATTATTTACAGGTATTAAATTTAATTATCACAGGCTTTTCTTGCATTATGGATATTTCGATCTTTGGTTAATTATGTATAACCAAACTATGATTATTGTACCTTATCTACTTATGGGTCCAGGCCTTTTTACAGGAGCAATGACTTTAGGTGTGTTAATACAAACCTCAAGTGCATTTAGAGAAGTGCAAAGTAGTTTTTCTTTATTCTTGCAAAACTGGACTAGAATAACTGAATTAAGATCTATCTATAAGCGTCTTATGGAATTTGAGATTGCTATCAATTTTAAAAACAACTTGAGGAAACCTAGAAAATCTGATGTAAGAGTTTAATGGAGCTCTACCTTAAACTCATAGACGTTTTATTCCCTGTATTTTTTGTTATCGGAATAGGTTATTACTTAGGTAAAAAAAATCCTAATATAAACACAGACTTTATAACATCTTTTGCTGGCAATGTTGGTACACCTGCAATGATTTTCTATACAATCACTACGACTGGTGTAACCCTAGGTGTTTTCACTGAATATTTTATTTACGCATTAATTATAATTGGAGGATTTTCTCTTGTTGGTATTCTTTTTCTGTTATTATTAAAAAAAGATTTTATTAGTGAACTTCCACCATTAATTTTACCTAATACTGGAAACATGGGTATTCCAATTTGCTTATTTGCATATGGAACAGCTGGGCTAGGGGTGGCATCTGCAATTGCATCTGTAGTTATTCTTCTTCATTTTACACTTGGAGTTCTATTGGCAAAGAAAAGCTTTTCATTAGAAATATTAATTAAGAATATGCCAATTTATGGAATAATAGTTTCAGTTATATTTTTATACTTTGAGTGGGATGTTCCAGGATATTTAGAAAATACTACTTTTTTGCTTACATACGCCACTATATTTTTAATTTTGATGTCTTTGGGTATAGCTTTATCAAGATTAAAGGTTGTATCATGGACCCACGCATCAATTCTAGGAGCTGTGAGGGTAATTGTAGGCCCTATAATTGGATTTGGTCTTATTAAGTTCCTCAATCTAAACGGTTTTGCTGCTGGTATTCTATTAATACAATCATGTATGCCTAGTGCCGTATTAACTTACTTAGTAGGGTCTATGTATTCTGAAAAAAAGGTTATTGATAGTGTTGCAAGTGTAATAGTTGCTTCTACTATAATGTCATTTATAACTATTCCTATTGTAGTATATATTTCATTAAAATATTTTGTTTAAGAAATTATGATTAATAAATTAAAAAATAAAAAAGTAACCAAATGTCTTTTATGCTCAAATAAAAAACTAAGCGAGATTTTTTACCTTGGAAATTTTTTTGTAAGTAATTTTGTTAATAAAAAAAATATAGTCAAAGGAAACGTAAAGTGTCCTCTTAATTTATTGTATTGTAAAAACTGTACTCTAATACAGCTGTCACATATTGCTCCACAAGAACTTATGTATAGGAGGTTTTATTGGTATAAATCTGGCGTTACAAAAACAATGAGAGACGGACTTAAAGAACTTTATAACTCAAGTTTAAAACATATTAAATTGAAAAAAAAAGATACAGTTTTAGATATAGGAGCGAATGATGGAACACTTTTGAAATACTATTATAAAGATTATACTACTATAGGATGTGAACCAGCAAAAAATTTAACTAAAAATCTTAAAAAAAATTGTAAATTTGTAATTGATAATTTTTGGTCATACGAAAATCTTTTTAAGATTTTAAAAAAGAACAATCTTAGTAAACCAAAAATTATTACTGCTATAGGTATGTTTTACGATCTTGAAGACCCTAATAAATTTATAAGAGATGCTGCTAAAGCACTTCATGATGATGGAATTTTTATTGCTCAATTAATGTGTTTGAAGACCATGATAGATAAAAATGATATTGGTAATATTTGCCATGAACATATTGAATTTTATTCATTAAAATCCTTAAAATTTCTTTTTGAAAACAATGGGTTAGAAATCTTTAAAATTGAGGAAAATCAAATTAATGGTGGGAGCTACAGAATTTACTGTAGAAAACTATTAAATGGTAGCATCAAATTAAAAACTGAAAATATTGAATTAATGATGAAGCAATTTGTTAAAAGAGCTAAAGAAAATAAAACAAAAATGGTTAATTTCATTAATAAACTGAAAAAAAAAAATAAAAAAATTTTTTTATATGGGGCTTCAACGAAAGGAAATACTTTATTACAGTATTATGGAATAAATTCTAATTCTATACCATTTGCAGCCGAAAGAAGCCCTGAAAAATGGGGCAAGTATACAGTTGGTACAGGTATAAAGATTATTAGCGAAAAAAAAGCAAGAGAGCTAAATCCAGACTATTTTCTAGTAACTCCATGGGGTTTTGTTAATGAATTTAGAAAGAGAGAAATAAAATGGCTCAAAAAGGGTGGTAAATTTATTGTACCTTTTCCTAAATTAAGAATAATTGGAAAATAAAATGAATAAAAAAGTTTTAATTTTAGGTATTTCTGGTCAAGATGGATCTTTATTAGCAGAGCATTTGTTGACTAAAAAAAATATTAAAATATTTGGTTTAATTAGAAAATCATCTAATAGAAATTACAACAATTTAAAGAAATTTATTAATTATAAAAATTTTAAAATCATGCACGGTGATTTATTGGATATTTTTTCTATAGAAAATATTATTAAAGAAGTAAAACCTGATGAAATTTACAATTTTGCTGACCAAGATCATGTTAGATGGAGTTATCAAATTCCGTCTTATTCTTTTGATGTTACAGCATTTTCGGTTTTAAAAATATTAGAAATTATAAAAAATACTGATAAAAATATTAAGTACTTTCAGCCATTTACTTCAAATATGTTTGGTAATGTTTCAAAAAGCAAACTTAACGAAAAAGAAAAATTTGCACCTTTGAGCATTTACGCTTTAAGTAAAGCTAGTGCGTTTCATATTTGTGAATTTTATAAAAATATATTTAATTTAAAAATATATGGCGGTATTTTCTTCAATCATGAGTCAGAAAGAAGAACACCTGAGTATGTTACTAGAAAAATAACGAAATCAGTAGCTAGAATATTTTATAAAAAACAAAAATACCTATATTTAGGTGATATTAATACCAAAATAGACTGGGGATATGCTAGAGACTACGTAGAGGCTGCTTATAACTTAATGCAACTAAAAAAACCTGATTACTTTGTAATTGGTTCTGGTAAAGCCCATTCAATAAAATATTTTGCTGAAAAAGCTTTTAACTACGTAGGATTAGATTATACAAAATTTATTAAAATTGATAAAAAATTAATCAGAAAAAACAAGAATAAAACTTTAGTAGCTGATACCAAAAAAGCTAAAAAATTATTCAATTTTAAAATTAAGACAAATATAGATAAGTTGATAAAAATAATGATGGAAAATGATTTAAAAATTGAAAAAAATAATGATTAAAACATCGATCCTTTTGTGTACGTATAATGAAGAAAAATATATTAAAAATACAATACTTAATTTAAACAAATCTATAACCGATCTGGAAATAATTATAGTAGATGACTCATCAACAGATAATACACTTCAGATTGTTAAAGGTCTTAATCAAGAAAATTTAAAAATAATAAAAAGATCTAAATCTAAAGGCTTGGGGTCAGCTTTTAACAGAGCTCTTATAGAATCTAGCGGTGAAAATATTGGATGGATTGACACTAATATGGGTGAAGTTGCAGTGCTATTCCCAAAAATGATACAATTACTCCAAAACAATGATCTAGTTTTACTATCTAGATATGTAGAGGGTGGATCAGATGAAAGAATTTTTATTAGAGTAATTTGTAGTAAAATTATTAACTTTATTTGCAGGTTGATCCTTAGTAATAAAATTAAAGATTATACAAGTTCAATTTTTATTATGAAAAGAAATGTTTTAAATGAAACAACAATTTTGGGTTATGGACACGGAGATTTTTTTATAGAATTTCTATATTCAGTAATTAAGAAGAATTTTTTAATAAAAGAAATCCCTTATCAACAAAAAAAAGACGATGAAGACGGAAATACAACAACTTCACCTAACTTATTTCGTTTTTTTATTTTAGGATTTTTTTATATTTTTAGAGTTTTAATAACAAGATTTCGTAGAAACTAATAATTAATAATGATTGAAAAAATTAAACATAAAAAAAAATTATTCGCTTTAATAGTAAGAGGAAAATATAGAAGTAAAAAGGGAGTCTCATTTTTTACTGAAAATAAAGATATTCAACAGTTTGGCTATATGAACCATAAAAAGTTACATGTAATTAAACCCCATATTCATAAAAGACAAACTCGTAAATTAATTCATACATCAGAAGTGATACTTTTATTAAAAGGTATTCTAAGAGTAGATTTTTACGAAAAAAATAAAAAATATTTATTTAGTAAAATCTTACGTGAAAAAGACATTATCATGCTTGTTCATGGAGCACATGGATTTAAAGTAATTAAAAATGTACAAATGTTAGAAATAAAACAGGGTCCGTATATTAACAAACTTGATAAAGTAAAATTTGAAGAGGTTAATGAAAGTAAAATTAAAATTAAAAAATAACTTCATACCTGTGAATACCCCAAAAATATTTGGTGATGAAAAAAAATATGTCAACGATTCACTCAATACAGGATGGATTTCTTCTGAAGGTCCTTATGTAAAAAAATTTGAAAATTTATTTTCTTCTTTTAATAAAAGAAAATATGGCATAGCTGTTTCAAGCGGTACTGCAGCTTTAGAAATTGCCTTAAAATCATTAAATTTGAAAAAAAATGATGAAGTAATAATCCCGACATTTACAATTATCTCCTCAGCTATGTGCGTATTTAAAGAGGGTGTTAAACCCGTATTAGTTGATAGCAATATAAATAATTGGAACATGTCTGTAGAACAAACAATTAATAAAATTACAAAAAATACTAAAGCTATAATAATTACACATATTTATGGATTTCCTGTTGATATGTATAAAATTTTATCAATCGCAAAAAAAAAAAAAATTACAATTATTTAAAAAGAAGCTGAGATG
>Ga0233444_10000745_pt1 | contig 40223 bp, 52 predicted proteins | sample SI_124_October20_6_FD_182792 | JGI IMG/M metagenome (GOLD analysis project Ga0233444, IMG submission 182792) | Seawater microbial communities from Saanich Inlet, British Columbia, Canada - SI_124_October2016_10_MG | ecosystem: Environmental > Aquatic > Marine > Inlet | place: Canada: British... | reverse complement strand
TAAGGGCAGATTCTCACGTATTACGCACCCGTTCGCCACTAAAGCATAAAGCTTTCGTTCGACTTGCATGTGTTAAGCATACCGCCAGCGTTCATCCTGAGCCAGGATCAAACTCTCCATGGTATTCCAATGTTAATTGAATAAAACTTTTAACCTGAATAAATATTATCGGCTAGTAGTACCTTCTGTCAAGATATTTAATTAATTAAATTACAATGAAATATTATATTTGCTAGCAAAACAGTACTAAAACCATATAAAAATTATTTATTTATGGTACTATTAAATTAGTTTTTTATAGTAAATATTCCCTTATTAAAATGAGTATACTTATTATTGGAGGTACTGGAACTTTAGGTCGTCAAGTTGTAAAACAAGCTATTGATGAAGGTTATCAAGTTAAATGCCTAGTACGTAATCTGCGTCGAGGAACTTTTCTTCGCGATTGGGGAGCTGAACTTGTTTACGGTGATTTATCAATCCCAGAGACCATACCACCCTCTTTTAAAGATGTAACGGTGGTTATCGATGCCGCGACAGTTCGCCCTACAGACGATTACAACGCAGAAAAAGTCGATTGGCAAGGTAAAATTGCTTTAATTGAAGCAGCCAAACTAGCAAACATTAAGAAATTCATTTTCTTTTCAGTGTTAAATGCAGATGAAAACCAGACAATACCATTACTCGATTTAAAGTTAAAGGTGGAAAAACGATTACAAGAATCGGGTTTAAATTACACAATCTTCCGCTGCCCAGGCTTTTTTCAAGGATTAATTAGTCAATACGCAATACCAATACTTGAAAAACAAAAAGTTTGGCTCTTAGGTGAATCCAAACCAGTTCCATATCTTGATACACAAGATGCGGCGAAAGCAGTTATTGGAAGTTTAGTAACATCAAAGAGTGACTATAAAAGTTTCTCACTGATCGGGCCAAAAGCTTGGACATCCGCAGAAATTATCGATCTATGCGAACGATTATCCGGTGAAACAGCGCAAGTATCATATATTCCATTCATTGCTATTGGATTTTTACGACGATTCTTTCGCTTCTTTGAATTTACATGGAACATTGCCGATCGTCTTCAGTTCTCGGAAGTGTTAAATTCACAGTCTACTTTATCAACTAAAAATAAAGGTGAAATTTTTCAATCGTTTGAGTTTTTAACATTAGAACAGTATTTACAAGAATATTTTGGTCAAATTTTAAGAAAATTAAAAGAAGTAAACTACCAACAAACACAACGTAATAGTGATATTTCATTTCTTTAATAAACTAAAACCAAACTCGAAATGTGTAATCATACAAACTTGAAATAAAGTAGAATTAAAATCTTGTTAAAGATTTTATGGCTATGAGTATGATACTTAGAGTATAATTTTAAATAAAATAGTAGGCTTGTTGTTAACAGTAAGATTTACTTTAATTAAATCAATCGATTCTGATAAATGTTTACACTAAAAATATTAGTATACACAGTTGTTATCTTTTTTATTTCACTTTTTACTTTTGGATTTCTTTCTAATGACCCATCACGAAATCCAAACAGAAAAGATCTAGAATAATAAAAAAGAACCAGATTACAATCTGGTTCTTTTTTTATAAATACAGAAATATTAGAAGATGAGCCATAAGATCCCTACTATATAATTATATTCTCGTCTGTAGATATAATAAATAATAGCTATCTAAATAGCTGAACGTTTAGTCTTGCGCCTTCGGATACAATTGGAATTTTCGGGAATCTACCAAATAATATCATAAACATCGAGTACAGTATAAAACCAATGATACTAAAATAAGCGGCATTTGCCAGCAACTCACCGAATACACTTTCTCGAACTAAATACGTCAATTGTGAATAAGCAATACCAAAAAAAGAGCAAATAATATCTAGTAAGACACCCTGTATGATATTAAATCGTGAAAAAAGAGTTAATGGGAGTCTCTTACGTACGCATACATCAAAAAGAACTACCATAAGACCGAATGAAAGCATATGGGTTATTTGACTACCATATAATTCTGAGATCGGACCGACAAGATGGTTTTTAAAAAAAAGGTTAAAATCAGCATTCGTTGTACTGCATAAAACTTTCGGACCAAGAACTACGTGAACCTCCAGAAATGGAAAAATTAATCCCACAAGCGAGACAGTTCTCTCACATATTTTATTTTCTAAGATGTCTTCAAGTGTTGGAAATTTCATAACTAAATTAAGTTAACAAACTAAAAACGACGTTTTAATCGAGCTGATTTACCTGTTCTTTCACGTAAATAATAAAGTTTTGCACGTCTAACTCGCGCCCGACTAATTATTTTAATATCTTTTATCCATGGTGAGTTAACTAGGAAAACTTTTTCAATACCGACTTCTTGAGAAACTTTCCTTACAGTAATTGTCGCGTTTGGTTCTTTTGTATTACGGTGTTTTGAAATTATTACTCCTTCGTAAGCTTGCGTACGCTCTTTTTCCTTTTTTTCACCGTCAACCTGTTCCTTTGGTAATTCAAGATAAATTGTTACTGTTGCTGTGTCACCTACACATAAATCAGGTAAGTCCTTCTTTTTATAAAAAATTTCGTGATTTTCTAATAGTTGCATTCTAGTTTACTTATTATTGTGCTAATGTATAGCAGATAATAATCCGTTTTTTTAAGTTTGTCAAGGTTTATTCTGTAAATTAATATTTTGATGCTGGTACAACATTTCCTGACTCAACCCAAGATTGAAGCGCTTTAATTTCTTTACTTTTTGTTTTGGCTAGTGGTACACAGTTTTGTATAGAAATAATTATATCCTCGTTTGTAAATTCTCGTTTTTTACTAAATCCCAGTCGCATAGCATCCGTAATTATTGCTTCAATTTCGGCCCCGGAAAAATCTTTAGTTAGGTCACTAAGTAACGGTATTTGAAATGTGTCTAATTTTGTCGGTCGACACTTTTTCAGGTGTACTTCAAAAATGGCTTCACGTTCTTGACGGGTTGGTAATCCTAAAAAAAATATTTCATCGAATCGACCTTTTCTTACAACTTCGGGTGGAATCCATTCAATATTGTTTGCGGTTGCAACCACAAAAACAGGTGTTGTTTTTTCTGCTAACCACGTAATAAATGTTGCTAATACACGACTTGTTGTGCCGCTATCACCACTTGTTTGTGTGCCTGCAAATGCTTTATCAATTTCATCAACCCATAATATACAGGGTGATAATGCCTCAGCAGTTTGAATCATTTTTCGCACTCTTGATTCAGATTGACCGACAAGCGATGCAAAAAGTCTTCCAAAATCTAATTTGAGTAACGGTAATTTCCATTCATCCGCAATGATTTTAGCTGCAATTGATTTTCCTGTACCTTGGACTCCAACTAGTAGTAAACCCTTTGGATAAGGTAATCCATAATCTAGTGCGGATTGTGAAAACGCTGCATCGCGTTGTTTTAGCCATGCTTTAAAATTATCTAAACCGCCCAAATCGTCTAATTTCTTATTAGGTATACAAAATTCCAAGAGTTGACTTTGTTGAATGATTTGTTTTTTCTCGTCTAAAATTAAATTTGGACTTAATTCGTTGATTGTTCCATATTTAGTAATTATTTTTGATAAAACACGACGTATGCGCTCTAAGGATAGTCCTTGGCAGGCGATAGTTAACTCGTTTAGTTGATTGTCTAATATATCTTGCTGTAATGAATTAATTAGTCGTTTAAGCTCTTCTTTAATTTCTAGGTAATTAGGTAATGGGAATTCAACAATTGTTATTAATTCTCGTAAACCTTCTGGTATATTAATTTCTGGAGCAATAATAATTAAATTTTTAGGTTGAGTTTTTAGTTCTCGGTTAAGATTTTTGAGTTTACGGATTATTGATAAATCTTTTAAAAAATTATCGTAATCTTTTAATACGAAAACAGATGCTGTTTCAGGCGTTAGTTTTTCAACTAACTCTAGAGCTTCTATTGGGTTTTTTGCTGCAAATCCTGAGTCATTAGGATTACCTTGGTAACCATTGATAAAGTCCCAAGAATAATATGTTCGTGCGACATATTTTTTACAGCAAAGACGAATTATATATTCAATACGTTCTTCTTCATATGTTGAAACGTAAATAATAGGATACCGCGCTTTTAATAATAGAATAAAATCGTTTAAAAAATTCATATTCCAATTAGGTTAAAAATTTTTATCCAACTGAACCTTCTAATTTCAGACTTAAAAGTCGGTCAGCTTCTGAGGCAAATTCAAGTGGTAGTTCATTAAATACTTCTTTACAAAAGCCGTTGACCATTAATGCAACTGCCTCTTCCATTGTAATACCTCGTTGGAGTAGGTAAAATAATTGTTCCTCTGCTATTCGTGACGTTGAAGCTTCATGTTCAATTCTTGTATTACTATTTTGGACATCAATATATGGGAAGGTGTTAGCAGTTGAACTTTTTCCAATTAATAATGAGTCGCATTGTGCGTAATTTTGTGTATTCGTTGCGGTTGGTCCAATCTTAACAAGACCGCGATAGCTATTATCGGATTGTCCAGCTGATATCCCTTTTGATATTATTCGACTTCTCGTATTTGGTGATACGTGAATCATTTTTGTTCCAGTATCCGCTTGTTGTCGATTACTAGTTAAAGCTACTGAATAAAATTCTCCAATTGATGCATTACCAGCTAGTATACAGCTTGGATATTTCCATGTTATCGCAGAGCCAGTTTCAACTTGAGTCCATGAGATACGTGCATTTTTTCCCGCACAAAGTCCACGTTTTGTAACAAAATTATAAACACCACCAACACCATTTTCATCTCCAGCGTACCAATTTTGAACTGTTGAATATTTTATTGACGCATTCTCTAAAGCAACTAATTCAACTACTGCAGCATGCAATTGATTACTACTAAACTGTGGTGCAGTACACCCTTCTAAGTAGCTAACTGTACTTCTTTCTTCGGCAATTATAAGTGTTCGTTCAAATTGGCCAGATTCTTCGTTATTAATACGGAAATATGTCGATAACTCTAAAGGACAAATTGTATCTTTTGGGATATAGCAGAATGAACCATCACTAAATACAGCTGAATTTAATGCGGAAAAAAAATTATCTCCAATCGGTACGACACTGCCTAAATACCTTTGAATTAATGTTGGATAACGTTCAATTGCTTCAGAAATGGAACAGAAAATAACACCAGATTGATGTAATTTCTTTTTAAAGGTTGTACCGATTGAAACACTATCAAATACTGCATCTACAGCAACATTTGCTAGCATTTTTTGTTCGTTTAATGAAACTCCTAGTTTTTCAAATGTACGTAATAATTCAGGATCAGCATCAGCAAGGCTTCCAATTTTACTTTTGGTCTTTGGTCGTGAATAATATTGAATTCCTTGATAATTAGTTTCTGCAATATTCAAATAGCTCCATTCGGGTTGATCGAGTTTTTCCCAGATTGCAAAAGACTTTTGTCGGAATTGTCTTAAAAATTCCGGCTCATTTTTTTTATCTGCTATTTGAGATATAATTTTAGTATTTACTCCTTTTGGGAATTGTTCAGTTTCGATTTCTGTTTTAAAGCCGTATTTGTAGGGACTTTCTACAATATCTTTTAAAATTGATTCGGAGTTTGATGCTTCTTTTTCAATCATTTTATTTTTTATCTTGGTATTGGATATTTTTAATATAGCCACTGCCCATAGCTTAGTTTTCCACTTAAATCAACCAGTAAATCAAGTACCCAAAATGCGAAGATCGGTGAAGTATCAACGAACATTTGTGGTGGTATGAACGAACGCCAAAATCTCAAATACCAGTTTGTCAGTGTACCAACTGTTGCAAATGGTTGGTAGTACATATTGATGTTAGGAAACCAGCCACAGTAAAGGCGAAATGTTAGTAGAACAGTATACGTTTGGAGAAACCCTGATGCACCAGCAGCCATTAGTTGAATTGCAGCTTTTACTTGTGCTGGTAGGAAATAAAGTAGGTTTGACATAATTCGACAAGAGTAAAAAATAATTAAATAATATAACTTGATATTTTAACTACAGAAATAATATCATAAAAATGTTGTTGAAATCTACTTACTTAAATATAAACATTTTTTATGCTCTAAATTAGCTAGTGAAGAGACTTGAACTCATAACCTACTGATTACAAATCAGTTGCTCTACCAATTGAGCTACACCAGCAATATTATACTTATTATATTGCTTTAATCGCACTACTTTGTCAAATAATAACTTTTAATTTAACTTATGAAAAATTTTGATAAATAAGTTTAAATGAATTTTTAAAGACACTCATTTTTTAAAGGTCTTTCTTCAATTTGTTTTATTTTTATAAAATTTCCATCATAAGTCTCGCTTATTAGAAATTAAAAATGGAGGAAAGTGATTGGCCACAAGTCATATCTTTATACCCGGACGTAAAACGTCTTGTCGATGTACTGATGGATCCAAAAAATTATTGATTCTGACTTATTTAGAATTTTTTAAAAAATTAAATGTTCTTAATTTGCAAATAGGATCTTGTTTTTTTTTCTGTTAGGTTTACAATATACATATCTTAATATCTTATAAAAAAAATTCTTATGGCTAAAGGTAAAGGGGCACGTATCCAAGTAACTTTAGAACATAAGTGCGAATTAGGCACTTATCGTTATACAACAGTAAAAAATAGACGAAATACAACAGAGCGGATAGAACTTCGTAAATATTCGCCGGTTACGAAAAAGCATGAAGTTTTTAAAGAGATTAAATAAAGTCAATGTACAGTAATTCAAAGAAAGTTGAAGGTTTGGAGATTAGTGATGAAATTCTTGAGACATTAGATTATAAAAATACTACTGTTTTAATGACTTTTATTAGCGATCAGGGTAAAATTTTACCTCGTCGTACAACGAACTTAACTTCTAAGCAGCAAAAGAAAGTACAAAAATTAATAAAACGTGCTCGTGTGGCATCTTTATTACCGTTTGTAATGGGTAAAAGATAATTTGAATCTGAAAATCGGAACAAACTTATATCTATTTTTTAAATGGATTAAGTTGTGCTATAATTTTCATTAGTTTAAAATGTTAAATCTGTTATTAGTATGACACCTTCATTAAGTGCATTTTTAAGTAGTGTAATATTAGCAGTAGTAATTGTTGTAATTCCAATTTCTGCAGCGCTAGTATTTGTTAGTTCATCAGATAAAATTATTCGATCTTAAAAAAAAGAAACTGGATCTTGTTGATCCGGTTCCTTTTTTTTAATACTTGTTTATATTAGAAGTTCATTTCAGCAGCTTGTACTTTTTCAAATTGCTTTTTCTTTAATACTAAAAGAATTTGTGTAAGAGTGACTGTGAAGAAAAATACGATCATCCCCTTAACACGATTTGGGTTTTGAAGAACAATTTCTGTCTCACCTTGACCAAAACCACCAACATTTGGATTTTCAGTAAGTGGTTGATCTGCCTTAATGACATCTGTTGGTTTAACGTTGATAGTTAATCCAGCAGGAATTGTTTGAGTTACTTCAGTCCCACTTGTAGATTGAATAATTATATTTGTTTTACCTTTCTCTAATGGTTCAATCGATGTAATTTGTCCTGCTACTGTTGAAGTAATAGCATTGTTATTACTCTTCTCACCACTTGGATATACTTGACCACGGCCACGATTAGCCCCAACGTAAACTGGGTAGTTTAAGAAATGGACGTCTTTATTTGTTGCAGGGTCTGGGGATAAAATCGGAAATATAATTTCTTGATGTTTGTTGCCTGAGACAGGGCCAACAACTAGAATATTTGGCTTTGTTTTACTATACGGTTGAACAAAAACTCCCTTCGTTTTTTGTTTAATTTCACTTGAGATACGATCTTTAGGGGCTAGTTGAAATCCTTCCGGTAATACAAGAACCGCACCAACATTTAACCCTCCTTTCTTACCATCTCCTAGGATTTGCTTTGAGCTTAAGTCATAAGGAATGTTTACAACTGCTTCAAAAACTGAATCTGGAAGTACTGCTTGAGGAAGTTCAATTTCTGTCGGTTTTTGTGCTAAATGGCAATTTGCACAAACAATTCGACCCGTTGCTTCTCTTGGACTTTCGTACGCTTGTTGTGCAAATACTGGATAAGCGTATGAAACTTTGGGTAATGTTAGAGTTACTAGAATCCCGAGAATTAAAACTACGGATCTAAATTTTTTGATTACGCCTGTCATTTTATTTAAACTATTCAAAAGTATACATAATGATTATATCTTAATATTTTGTATATTAAGCCATTTTTTCACTACATTTCAATAAATTCTATAAATTTATTTTTTTAATAGAATTACAACCCCTGCACCACCGACATAAAGTGCTAACAAAGCAACTGACATAATAATTTGTGTCAATGGGTCCGTAGATGGTGTTATTATCGCTGCAAGAATTGTTGATAAAACAACTACATATTTCCATGCAGATAACATGTTTTGACCGGATATGATTCCGAACAAACCAAGTACAATTTGAATAATAGGTATTTGAAACGCAAGTCCTGTAGCAAAAATTAAAGCAGCTACAAAATCGAAATATTGATTAAATGACCAAAAGGGTTCAACAACATCAGCTCCATAGGCGATAAAGAATTTAAGCGCTGCCGGAACTAAAAAAAAGTAAGCAAAAATTAATCCCACTGCGAATAGAATGCATGATCCAAATGTTATTGGAAGCACAATATCACGTTCTTTTTTTGTCATACCCGGGACAATATATAAAAAAATTTGGTATATCGTTATTGGACTGCTAAGTAAAATGCCACAAAACGCAGCAATCTTAACAGATGCAAAAAAATATTCACCTGGAGCAAATTGAAGAAATTTAATTCCCATAGCAGGAATTTGAAAAATTTGTACAATTTGCTTAATATCTGTAAAACAAAGTAAGGTACTTATTAATAAAAGAATTAAGCAAAAAATTATTCGCTGGCTAAATTCTTCAATATGCTCAGATAATGCCATTTCATCATCTTGAATTTTGTTTAAATTTAGTTCGTTAATATCATTCTTTGCAAACATATCGAGTTAGGTTATCGTTTCTAGGGATTAATTAAGTTTAAGTATAAAAAACGTAAATAAATTTTTTGATACAGTGTTAGTAGATTGTTTAGTTTTTATCCATTTTATCAACAATAATACATTCAGTTGTTAAGACCATACTAGCAATCGACGCAGCGTTTTGTAAGGTTGAACGTGTTACCTTTGCCGGATCAATGATTCCTTGTTTATACATATCTAAGAATTCATTTGTGGCGGCATCATAGCCAAGTTTAAAGTCGGCATCTTTAATCTTTTCTGCTATAATGGCTCCATTATGCCCTGCATTTGTCGCAATACGTCGAAGAGGTGCACTTAATGCCTTTTCAACTATTAATGCACCTAGTAGTTCATCATCTTTTAAGTTTTTCTTAGCCCAGTTTAATAATTGTGTTGAGATGTGTACTAGTGTAGAACCACCACCAGGTACTATTCCTTCTTCCACTGCTGCCTTTGTAGCATTCACAGCATCTTCTAATCGGAGTTTACGATCTTTCATTTCTGTTTCTGTGGCTGCCCCAACTTTTATAACAGCTACACCACCACTTAATTTTGCGAGACGTTCTTGAATTTTTTCTCGTTCGTAGCTTGTGTCGCTTTTTTCTAGTTGCCGTCTTAATTGTTCACATCTAGCAAGAACGTTTTCTTTATTTGCGTCTGAAATTATAGTAGTCGATTCTTTTCCGACAATAACTCTCCGTGCTTTTCCTAATGTCTCGATATCAATTTTTTCTAGACTTAATCCAGCATCTTCTGTGATAACTTGACCAGCGGTTAATACTGCTAGATCTTCTAGCATAGCTTTACGACGATCACCAAAACCAGGTGCACGCACTGCTACTACGTTTAAAATTCCTCTGAGTTTATTAACAATTAGTGTCGCTAATGCCTCTTTTTCTACGTTATCACTAATAATTAATAATGGCTGGTTCGTTTTTGTGACTAGTTCTAAAACTGGTAATAGATCTTGTTTAATTACTCGAATTCTTTTATCTGTAATTAGTACTAATGGATTTTCAAGTACAATCTCCATTTTTTCTGTGTTTGTCACAAAATACCCAGATATAAAACCTCGATCAAATCCCATGCCTTCCGTAATTTCTAGCTCAGTACTTGTTGATTTACTTTCTTCAAGTGAAATTAACCCTTCTCGCCCAACTTTATCAATAGCATTAGCAATTAGGGAACCAACACTTGTGTCATTACCAGCTGAGATAGTTGCAACTTTTGTAATATCGTCAATATTTTCAATAGGTCGGGCATATTCGGTTATTTGGTAGACGACATATTGTGTAGCTTTTTCTATTCCACGTTTAAGAACAATTGGATTTGCTCCAGCTGCTACATTACGCATCCCTTGTTTTATTATTGCATGCGCAAGTACTGTGGCAGTTGTTGTTCCATCTCCTGCGACGTCGTTAGTTTTTGAGGCAGCTTGTCGAATTAATGAAACACCAGTATTTTCTAGATTATCTACTAGGTTAATTTCTTTTGCAATTGTTACACCGTCGTTAACGATCTGTGGTGTTCCAAACTTTTTTTCTAATACTACATTTCGTCCTTTTGGCCCTAATGTAATTGCTACAGCTTCAGCAAGTGTATCCATTCCACGTTCAAGTGCTTTTCGGGCATCTTCTTGGTATAATATAGTCTTTGACTTCATAAAAGTTCTGGGTTTTTATTAATTATTAATAGATAACATTAATTAACTGCTCTTTTAGTAAATTTTGTAACTTATATTTATCCTAATTGGCTCAGGCTGGACTTGAACCTGCGACCTTGGGCTTATGAGTCCCCTGCTCTAACCAACTGAGCTACTGAGCCATGATCTTATAATAGCAAAAACTTTTAGTTTTTTGCAAATTTATTTCATAATTTATAATAGCTTGAGAACTAAATTAATGATATTTGTTAATGGTAAAGAGTATCCAAAACTAACAGACAAAATCGTAACAGCAAATTATGAAGAGATAATAAAAAATGGAGTACTATTCTTGCAGGTCTTCCCGTAAATGTTGCAGGGCGTAAGTTTTTTGGTCAATCGATTTGAAATTTAATCCCTATGAAAGAAAACAAGATCAGTATATAATTATGGCATAAGTTTAAGGGTTACTAGCTCAATGGTAGAGCACTCGGCTTTTAACCGATAAGTTCTGGGTTCGAGCCCCAGGTAACCCAGTTTTAATAACGATTTTAAGACGCTTTTCATAGGATTTAATTTACCTCCCATTGGCGTTAAGTAATACATTAATTTTAGTTTTTATTTAGTGCAGAAAATATTAAATTGTATAAATTAAAAAAGTAAAGATCTATTTAATTGTTTTTATTTTCACTTTCACTATCATTAGTCTGATTATAGTATAATCTAATAGAAGTATACTGGCTAACCAAACGTCTTTAAAAACCCACCCTAATAATATAGACCTCGAATTAAGCCAGTTGTCACTAGTTAGCAATTTTCTAAAATAATTAAATAAAAATTGAATTTATGTTTGAGACATTCTTTCAAGATTCGACAAAGCGAGCCCTTACAAAGTACGATCAACTCGTTAATCAGATAAATGCAATCGAAAAAGAGTTTACTAATTTAACTGATACTCAGTTACGCGAGTATACAACCCAACTAAAAGTTGACTTGTGTAATAGTGTAAAATCAAATGACCAAATTACGACCGAAGCGTTTGCACTAGTTCGCGAGGCTACTAGACGAGTTTTAGGCCTTCGTCATTTTGATGTTCAATTAGTTGGTGGTCTTATATTAAATGAAGGGAAGATTGCTGAAATGAAAACTGGAGAAGGAAAAACATTAGTTGCCTTACTTCCAACGTTTTTAAATGCTCTTTATGGCGAAGGTGTACATGTTGTTACCGTAAATGACTATCTTGCACGTCGTGATGCCGAATCTGTTGGTCAGGTTCATACTTTTCTTGGGTTAAGTGTTGGTTTAATCCAAGAAGATATGGAGTTTGAGGAACGTAAAAAAAATTATGCGTGTGACGTTACCTATGTGACAAATAATGAATTAGGTTTTGATTATCTACGGGATAATATGGCATTTACAGTAGATGAAATAGTGCAGCGACCATTTTTTTACTGTGTTGTTGATGAAGTAGATGCCATATTAATTGATGAAGCTCGTACTCCATTAATAATTTCTGGTCCCAGTAAGGCGCCGACACAAAAATATTTACGCACAACGAAATTAGTTGATACGTTACGTAAAGATATCCATTATTCTGTTGACGAAAAAAATCAAAATGCAACATTACTAGAAGAAGGATTAGCGTTTTGCGAGCAAGCGTTAGGTACTTCTGATTTATACAATGTGGAAGATCCATGGATTCCTTATATATTAAATTCTGTTAAAGCAAAAGAGTTGTTTGTTAGAAATACTCATTACATTGCCAACGAGGAAAATGAAATTATTATTGTGGATGAATTTACAGGAAGAACAATGGTTGGAAGGCGTTGGAGTGATGGCTTACATCAAGCGGTTGAAGCTAAAGAGGGATTACCTATTCAAGATGAAAGTCAGACACTTGCTTCAATAACATATCAAAACTTATTTCTCCTTTATAGTAAATTATCTGGAATGACGGGTACAGCTAAAACAGAAGAAGTTGAATTTGAAAAAATTTATAATTTACAGGTTATTCCAGTACCGACAAACCGCTCTATCCAGCGTAAAGATTTTCCTGATTTAATTTATAAAAATCAGTATTTAAAATGGCAAGCAATCGCTAATGAATGTCTTGAGATGTATAACTTAGGCCGTCCTGTCTTAGTTGGAACAACGACGATTGAAAAATCAGAATTATTGGCAGCATTACTTACTGAATATCAATTACCGTATCGCCTTTTGAATGCTCGACCTGAAAATATTGAAAGTGAATCGGAAATCATTGCCCAAGCGGGTTGTAAGAATGCAATTACAATTGCTACAAATATGGCTGGGAGAGGTACTGACATTGTTTTGGGCGGTAACCCAAAATCGCGTACACTCTCCCGCTTTCAAAAATTTATTAGTTATTCTAAATCGTTGACTGTGGTTGATCAAGTTGACCTTTCGAGTGATGAATTGTCTACTTTATCAAAACTTTTTAAAGATATCCAATTTCCTGATTATATTTATACATATGCTCAGGCTTTGGAGTACCTTGAATCGAATTCTGACCTACCCGTCCAATTATCGGAAGAGTTGAAGAGTAATTATCTTAGACTTTCTGAAAGTGATCAGAATATTGCTGTTGCTGATCGATCTAATGTCCAAAATCTAGGGGGGTTGCATGTAATTGGTACTGAACGTCATGAATCGCGTAGAATTGATAACCAATTACGGGGTCGATCAGGTCGTCAAGGTGATCCAGGTTCATCTCGATTTTTCCTAAGTCTTGAGGATAAGTTACTGAGAATTTTTGGCGGTGATAAAATTTCAGGTCTTATGCAGAATATGGGATTACAAGAATCAGTACCAATTCAGTCCAAATTTCTAAATCAAAGTTTAGAATCTGCACAAAAAAAAGTTGAAGCTTATTATTTTGATATTCGCAAAAAATTATTTGAGTATGATCAAGCATTAAATACTCAACGTAATGGTGTTTATATTGAGCGCCGTCGAATTCTAGAAATTGATAGTCTTCGCGATTGGATTATTGAATATGCTGAAAGGAGTTTGTACGATGTTGTCTTCTTTATGGGGATAACACAAAATGGGTTGCTGAAGACTAGTATTCTTCAAAAGGTACAGAATTTATTAGGTACCCCATTTTTATTTCAACCGAAACAGTTGGATAGTCAGGAGGAGGTTCGTCTTATTTCCTATTTACAACAACAATTTCAAATAAGTTATGATTTAAAAGAGGCTGAAATGAAATTAATTGAGCCTGGCTTATTGCGTGAATTAGAACGTTCATTTTTGCTTCAGCAAATTGATTTCTCTTGGAAAGAACATTTGCAAAAAATTTCTGCGTTACGAGATGCTGTAGGTTGGCGTGCTTATGGTCAAAAAGATCCTTTAACGGAGTACAAACAAGAAGCCTATAATTTTTTTGTTATTATGTTAACTCGTATTCGACACCGTGTGGTTTATTTTGTTCTACGTTCACGTATTATTATTGATGTGAAAAATTAAAACATCAATATTCTTAAATTAAATAATTAAACCCTCTAAAATATTATTTTTAGGGGGTTTAATTATTTAAAAATTTTTTTTATAAGCTAGACTCCAAATTGGTTTCCACGTCGATATTGTAAATAGGCCGCTACAAAAAGTCCTGCGATTGTTACTGGTACTAATCCTAGAACAATACCTGATAATAATACTTCTACCATAATTTCTTATTGATGTTTAAATAAATTTTTTATACTTCCTCAAATAAACTACTTAGACGAATGTCCTCAGCTTCGATTGTTACTAGGTCTACCTTTGTAAGAATTTTATCCCCTGAAGCGAACATACGGTTAGCATGTCTCATTCGTGCTTTATCGATTGCATTACTTACTGTTCTAGCATTTGCAAATAATGGTAATTCTCGACGCTTAGCGACATACTCTAAAAGTGCGGCTTCTGCATCAGGTGTCATACGGTATTGTTGTTCTTCAAGAATTAGCTTTGAGATTTGTAGTAACTCATTTGCTGTATAATCTGGAAAATCAATGTGGTTTGCTACTCGTGATGATAAACCTGGGTTTGATTCATAGAAACTATCCATGCGATCTTTATAACCAGCAAAGATTACAACCAAGTCTTCACGTTGATTTTCCATTACTTGAAGTAAGATTTCAATGGCTTCCGCACCATAGTCACGCTCATTATCTGGTTTATATAAATAGTATGCTTCATCAATAAAGAGAACACCACCCATAGCCTGTTTCAAAACTTCTTTTGTTTTTGGTGCAGTGTGTCCAATATATTGACCTACTAAATCATCACGAGTAACTGTAATTAAATGTCCCTTACGAATATAGCCGAGTTTATATAATATATCCGCCATACGGTTCGCTACGGCTGTTTTTCCAGTACCGGGACTACCTGTAAACGACATATGTAGCCCGACCGATGTGGAATTTATCCCGAGTCCAAGATTTTTTCGAAGACGCTGTACTAATAGTAATGCAGCAATTTCTTTAATACGTGCCTTTACGGGAGCTAAACCTACCAGATCTTCTTCAAGTTGATCGATGATCCCTTGAATATCGGTTTTGTTATACTCTTCTTGTAAATTAAGTGCCATTGCATATGTATGTTTAATACTACGTCAATAATTATAACACTTTTTCCAATAGTCACTATGGTATTTTTTTTTTAATTCGGATAAATTCGAACACGTCGATTTAATTTATTTCCAACATTAGTGCTAGTTAATTGATAATGTTTTACTAGATCGCGTTGAAGTTTTCTAACAGAGCTTGTTCGAGGTAAAAGATCGAGTATTTTATGATTTGGAATAATAATTTCTTCAATAGCTAGCCTTGTTTCTTCTAAAGGGGTTAACAATTCTTTATCGATAATACGTGTGGCTCTACGAATAGTTTGTTTTTTAATTGGCGCAAATGTCTCGTATTTATTATCTAATCTCTGTAATGCCTTTACAATTTCTAATAAACTGTGCCGTTGGATAGTGTAAACTGTAGTTTTACGCGAATATGAAATTTGTTTTAACCTTCGATTATTTTTAACTAAATTTTCGATAGCTAAAATAGCATCAGCATATTGAATCTCTTTTGTTATAATTATGGGTAGTCGTAACGTTCGTATTATAGCGTAAAGCTCTTGAGTATTTATACCGTACGTATATAAATTAATACTCTTTGTTAGTAATGTATTATTCTCGTTATCTAATTTTTTAATTTGTTGATTTTCCTTATGGTTAACTCCATTTAATAAAAGACTTTTTTTTTGTTTTTTTACGGATATATTAGATTTAAGGTGATGAGTTTTGTGGGATTCTTCTTTAGTATAGCTAATTTCGCAATTAATATTTACATCTTGGTCATTTGTTAAATTTCGTTTTTGCAGTAGAGGATTTTGTCCCTTGAGTAATAAATCAACTGAATTTTCAATGTTATCGTGAATAATCCAAGTTTGTGAATCATGAATTTCAACAGCTATATCAAATGTGGGTGGTGTTTTTCGTTCTAGAATACTTTTTGCTGATCCACGTCGCTTTGCTTCTTCATCTCCTAATGTAACATGTTGTATTCCACCTATTAAATCTGTAATAGTTGGATTTTTAATTAAATTCTCTAATGTATTACCGTGTGCCGTACCAATTAACTGAACACCTCGCTCCGCAATTGTACGCGCTGCTGTTGCTTCTAATTCAGTACCAATTTCATCGATTATTATAATTTCCGGCATATGATTTTCAACTGCTTCAATCATAATTTCATGCTGGTTCTTGGTACTTGAAACTTGCATACGACGAGATTTTCCTATAGACGGATGTGGTAAATCACCATCACCGGCAATTTCATTAGATGTATCAATAATAATGACTCGTTTTTTCATCCCATCTGATAATACTCTAGCAATTTCCCTTATAGCAGTTGTTTTCCCCACACCTGGTTTACCTAATAGTAGAATTGATTTTTTATTTTCTAGTAAATCACGTACAATACTAACTGTCCCAAACACTGCGCGCCCGATCCGGCAAGTTAACCCAATTATATTGCCTTGGCGATTTCGTAAAGAACTTATACGATGTAGTGTCTTTTCTATTCCAGCTCGATTATCATCATTGAACTTTCCGAGTCGTTTTACGATATAATCTAGATCTTGCCATACAATTGTGCGATAGGATAAATATTCGCTACCATCAGCAAACCTTGCCTCTGGTCTACGTCCAATATCCAATACAATCTCTATTAAAATTTCCCGTTTAGGGTGATATTTTAATGGTCCTTGAATAAAATCCGGTACTATTTCAAGTAGTTGGTTTAAATTATCTGCTAATAACATTTTTTATATTGATCACTGTTGATTGTCTTGTTGGCTTTTTGTTTAGTTAATTCATGGATGATATCTTTACTAGATAGTGTATATTATTTTATAAAAATATCATCTGCATTTCTAGTATTACCTTTTTAATTAAATTTTCGTAATAATAATCTTACAGAACCATTTTGTGGGTTTTCAGATTGTGCAAGTTGAAAGCCCTCACGTTCACTCATCTGTACTATTGAATTATAGGCGTAACGTTGATTAACTTGATTTAAAAATTTGTCGATGGAATAAGGTTGTGACCAAAACATTAAATCTGTTACCAATTCGTATTCACTACCATTCCAGGCAAAGCCAATATCGTGATTGTTTGATTGTTTAATGACTAACTCTGCCACATGTTTTTGATTATTGTAGCCTCGTATTTCTTTACTTCCAACCTCTGTTTCTAATGAAAGGTCATCTAAGCTTTTTTCTAGAATCGTTAAGTTGTAAAGTTTAGTTTTAATTTTTGTGAAGTGAGACATGTATTATGAACTTCTTTAATTAACTTAGTAATTCGGCTGCTTATTATTTTTTGTGGACTTAAATATATTTATAGCCAATTATTCAATGAATAATACCAATTGTACACAGGCAATATCCAGATTGTTAGACTGCGTAACAGACTATAATAATAAGTGCTGTTCCTGGATCCCTATTTGCTAACGTAACTCCAGCTCCACTGAGGTAGATTATCTTCTTTATCATGTAAATCCATCTTTTAAAAAAATTGAATTTAAAAAACAAATAATTGTAGTATAGAAGCTTATTGTACTTGCTCTAAGTATAGCATATATTCGGTTGTTAGTAGTTTTGTTTTTTATTTATGTTTATTAAAACACAAAAACGAAATTATTTGAGCAATAATTAGCGGTGTGGTAAAAATACGTTTTTTTTCAATTTAAAAGTTAAGAATAACTATTATAAAATTTTTGTCTTAATCGTAGCAATACTTGTACTTTTTAATTTTACTCTGTATAATGGAATTGTAGTTTTTAATATAATAAATTTAGAAGTATGCGTAAGGAATTAGAATTATATGAAATAATATTGTTATTAGACCCAAATCTTATTGACAATGAGGTAAATAATAAAATTGAATTTTACCAGGAGTTTTTAATGGGTAAGGGTAGTAAAGTTATGGTCCAAAATCAAGGGCGTAAAGGTCTAAGCTATGCTATAAAAAAGTTTGAAGCAGCTAATTTCATTCAAATTGTGTTCTTAGGTAATGGTAAACTTATTAATCTGTTAAATAGTACTATTCGTAGAGATGAACGAGTTTTACGTCATATTGTAACAAAGTTAAATAAAACATTTTAAGTGGGCGGAAATTAAAACCAGAGCAGATTCATAATTACACTCAACTTCGTAAGTCACTTTGAGCTTTATGTTTTCCTTGTTATAGGAAAGCTGTTCTGAGAGGTCTTTACTCATCAATTCTTGAAATCTCCTTCTTAATTTTTGCGGGACTGATCTTATTATTACCCTGTTCACGTCTAATTGACTCTCTAATCGCTACCATCTGAGCCTCGTGGGGCAAATCTAGGTAATCCAATGTCATATTAGTGTAGCGAGAAGTAAACTGACTTGTAGCTGTTATTATCGGTACAACGTAAATTGTTACACGCTTATATCGTCCTTTCTTGACGAGTAGCCCGATATCTTTGAATTTTTTAATCTTATTTTGCAATGTGCTAGAATCAGGGTCTCCCTTTCTACAGTAACGTTCTGACAAGATTTTCCGCCTTGCTGTATTGAGTTCAATTTCAGCTGTAACAGGTGATAAACCTTTCTCGCTTGACATTTTTATTAAGACCTTGAGAGATTATATCATCGCACTTTTTAATATAAAAATAATTAACTGTTTAATCTCAGAGATAAGGTCAGAAATAAAATTAAAAATTTAGGTTAGCGAAGGTTAACGGTTAGCAAATTAGTGCACTTCTATTTTTATCTAAGTTCCGTAAGCGACTAATAAAGCGATTGACTTGGGGAGTAAGTATTCTCCGAGGTAATGGCGGACAGCCAGTATTTGAAGTCGACGGTAAAACTATCGAAAAGTTTCTTAGAAACCAGCCTTTTAGACTATGGAGAAGAATTATAAAAAATTGGTAAGTATGTTTCACTAAAACAAGAAAAAATAAAGCATTTAACGATTTGACAATTATTTTCATTTAACGGTACAATAAACTGTATATTGTCTTTTTTCGCGGGATAGAGCAGTTTGGTAGCTCGTCGGGCTCATAACCCGAAGGTCAATGGTTCAAATCCGTTTCCCGCTATTACGTCAAGTGACTGGAACCTTAGCATTAGTTTAGTTTAGTATATGATTGTATAGAACTATGTTAGGTTAGATACCGCCGCCCGTAACCTTACGGCAGACTTCCGCCACACCTTTAGCAACTGCGTCGACTTTGGTTGACCACCGTCACCAACCGTACGTTCAACTGTAACGACTGTGGGTAGCCTAGTATCACTTGGAGGTGGTGTTAGTTGCGGCATAAGATTGGCTATGTCTAGTGCTTTAGGTTGGTAACAAAAAGCGATGGTATGCTTACACGGTGTGGAAATCTGTGCTGGCGTAGCAACAGGAATGAATGAAGCCGATCCTATGAACCCCGTTACAATTCCAGGTAAATTAGCAGGTGATGCAGTAGGTAGTATGAGCGCTTGATATAGTAAAAGAAAGACACATAAGATAAAATCTCTGTGTCTTTCCCCCATTAGTGATATAAATAAAACTAAACTCGTAATTATTTAATTCATTAATGATGCGAAATGACTCCAAGCTTACGGACGAAATCGTGGCAGCAACTTACGAGGAACTAATTCGTAATGGACTACCGTTCCTACAAATTTCCCCCCAAATGTTTCAAGATGCAAATATTGCAGAGACATTTAAGGTTAAAAAAAGCATAACAAGTTCTCAGCTAAGTTTGAAAAACAAAAACATTGAGGAGTTTAGAAAACAAATTTTTTTACATTGTGGAATGAATTTAAATATTTTTAAACTTTCAACGCAGACCCAAGCCGCATTCTGGTTTATGCTATCTAATTGTAAATAAAAAACTAGAGAGACTTTTCGTCTCTCTAGTTTTTATAGGATCTAGATAACTAATTACGCTGCAACAGCAGGAGCAACTAGAGCTACTGGTAAAGACTCACCAGCTGCAAGGTCTAGAGGGAAGTTGTGAGCGTTACGCTCGTGCATTACTTCCATACCTAGGTTTGAACGGTTAAGGATATCCGCCCAAGTGTTAATTACACGACCTTGAGAATCAACAACAGACTGGTTGAAGTTGAAACCGTTTAGGTTGAATGCCATAGTAGCAACACCCATAGCTGTGAACCAGATACCAACTACTGGCCATGCACCTAAGAAGAAGTGAAGAGCACGAGAGTTGTTGAATGAAGCGTATTGGAAGATTAGACGACCAAAGTAACCGTGAGCTGCAACGATGTTGTAAGTCTCTTCTTCTTGACCGAACTTGTAACCGTAGTTAGCTGATTCGTTCTCTGTAGTCTCACGGATTAGAGATGAAGTTACTAATGAACCGTGCATAGCAGAGAATAATGAACCACCGAATACACCAGCAACACCAAGCATGTGGAATGGGTGCATTAGGATGTTGTGCTCAGCTTGGAATACAAGCATGAAGTTGAAAGTACCAGAGATACCTAGAGGCATACCATCAGAGAATGAACCTTGACCGATTGGGTAGATTACGAATACTGCAGCTGCTGCAGCTACTGGAGCTGAGAAAGCAACACAGATCCATGGACGCATACCTAGACGGTAAGAAAGTTCCCACTCACGACCGATGTAAGCACATACACCAATGAAGAAGTGGAATACAACTAGTTGGTATGGACCACCGTTGTATAACCACTCATCGATTGAAGCAGCTTCCCAAATTGGGTAGAAGTGAACACCGATAGCGTTAGAGCTTGGTACTACTGCACCAGAGATGATGTTGTTTCCGTAAAGTAGAGAACCAGCAACTGGCTCACGGATACCATCGATATCTACTGGAGGTGCAGCGATAAAAGCAATAATGTAAACTGAAATAGCTGTAAGTAGAGTAGGGAACATTAGACAACCGAACCAACCGATGTATAGTCTGTTCTCAGTTGAAGTGATCCATGCACAGAATTGCTCCCAGAAGCTTGCGCTTGCGCGTCTTTCTAAAGTTGTAGTCATGATTTTGATTATAATTAAATTAATTTTATTTGGTTTTGAAAACCTCCCAGGTTTATACCTGTTAATTACATTATTGTTTCAGTCCACATAAGTTTTTATTACAATAGTATCTTTTTAGTCACTATTAACACATTTACGAAATAAAAAAAAAGGGCTTAGACACTGTACAATTATTTATAATTAGCTGCTAGTTGATTAAACTTTTATTTCGTTGTGTTTTCCAATTTTTAATGTTTTAGCAACATTTCTATCCTGAAATATGGGTAAAAATGGGAGTCCGTTATTAATTATTGTTAATGGTTAGCAACACCTGAATTATTTTATTCTGGTGCTACTAAATTCTTACTTATTTAAATAAATAAAATAAATAAAATAAATAAGAAACAAAATTTATGGTTAGTTCGTAATTATTACAATTACATTATACGTATAATTGTCTGCCTAACCCGATTGCAAATACGGCAGCAATTAATGCTATAGCTAGTGCTAAAAAAATTTGAGCATCTGTGATCATAGTATTATATTTCAATATTATAATTTTATTACCCGAAGCTAGTTGACTGTTCTTAGTTATTTTATTAACTTCCAAGTTTAAATGCATCCACTATTAAACCGTAGATGATACCAACTTTAAAAAACTGTAGAACATTTAATATTACTATTATAGAGTACTTTTTGTTGAATTTTTTTTTGTGTATTTTAGAATTTGTGTAATAAAAAATTTTTGTTACGATTTCTAAACTTGAGACTATTAATGCGGCCCCAACAATTGCTCATTCACTAAATTCACCGAGGGTAGTATCTAAAACACTGGAAAATAAGAATCCACTTAAAAAACTAATTAAATTAAAAAGCATCTTTATGTAAAGTATGAATTTTAGTTCGGTTACTGGGATTTAGTATAAACGGCAATTTATTAAAAAAATGATTTCTAATGATATTAAATGTTAAACATCATATAAAATATGGCTTTAGGAACATCAATATGTTTATTTTTTTAAGTAGGGCGTATTTATGACTGATATATTAGATTTACAAATAGCTTCTCCAACTTTTGGAGGTAGCACTGGGGGTTGGTTACGATCAGCAGAAACGGAGGAAAAGTACGCAATCACTTGGACAAGTAAAAAAGAACAAATTTTTGAGATGCCAACAAGTGGTTCTGCAATAATGCAAAAAGGTGAAAATCTTCTTTACTTAGCAAAAAAAGAACAATGTTTAGCATTAGGCACTCAACTTCGTACATCATTTAAAGTTAATGATTACAAAATTTACCGTATTTTTCCAAATAGTGAGGTTCAGTATCTTCATCCCAAAGATGGTGTTTTTCCAGAAAAATTAAATGCTGGGCGACTTGGTGTAGGTAATGTTATGCATTCGATTGGTAAGAATGCTCAACCTGTTAATGTTAAGTTTACTGGTAAAAATACGTTTGATTAGTTAAGAGTTTGAGTTTATAAGATTACAACTTCACGATAATACTATTAAAGCTCGTTTCATATAACATTAAATAGTTTTTCTAGATAATTGCGAAATTTTTTATTGTATAGCTTATAATTAGACTTAATACTTATTGAGAGATTTTTTCAAAATTAATTAGTAAAAAATTAGAGTTAGACTACACATGCTGAAAAATAAATTTTTATTAGGGAGTATTTTAGCAACTTTTGTTCTTGGTACTCATATCTCTGCGGCTAATGCATTAGAATTAGACGAAGATACGAGAACTGTAACATTAGATTCTAAAGGAAATACAGTAGTAATTAGTGTAGAGCAGGTAAAGCGTGGTAAACGACTATTCAACAATGCATGTGGAACATGTCATGTTGGTGGTGTAACAAAGACAAATCCAAACGTTGGTTTAGACGTGGAATCTCTTAGTTTAGCTACACCGGCTCGAGATAACGTTACTAATCTTGTAAGTTATTTTAAGGATCCGATGAGTTATGATGGTACAGATTCAATCTCGGAAATTCACCCAAGTATTAAGAGTGCAGATATTTTTCCAAAGATGCGTTCATTGACGGATGAAGATCTATTTGCAATGGCTGGACATATCTTAATTCAACCAAAAGTAGTTAACGAAAAATGGGGTGGTGGTAAGATTTACTACTAAAGTTTATTCGTTCTCAACTTAGGTAGTACCAGATTTATTAATCTAGTTACTACATTAAAAATAGTATATTTATTTATATGGATATGGCTCCGTTAAGAAATATAAATACGTATACTATTTTTTTATATTAAAAATATGAATTAGGAAATGAAACTCTTAAGATGTTTCTATTTGTTATCCAGAATATGTCTTAGAAAATTACAACATTTGTTTTTTAACACTGAGGTCCATCAAATTTGGGCCGAGTAGGATTTGAACCTACGTAAGCTATGCTAGCGGATTTACAATCCGCCCCCATTAACCGCTCGGGCACCGACCCATTAGATGTACTAATACAATATAACAGTTAATACTAATTATTTCAAGCTATTTTATTAGAACGATTAAATCGATAGCCGTCTAATATTTAATTTTTCAAATTCAATACTAGACGACTTTGTATTTTATTTACCGACTGAAAAATCTGTCTCTATTGTTTCGCTATCTGAATTTGTTGCTGTAGAATCAGTTTGACTATAAACTTTTTGACCTAGCTCCATCATAATCTGTTTTATTTCTTCAGTTAATGATTTCATTGCATCTGTATCGTCAGTATTGATTGCCGCTTGTAATTTAGTTAATAAAGATTCAACTTTTTCTTTCTCACTGGCATCAATTTTTGACTCTAATTCCTCCAGTTGCTTCGTAGTTTGGTAACATAGCGAATCGGCTTGATTTTTAGTTTCAATTTTTTCTGCTTTTTCTTTATCTGCTGCGGCATTTGCTTCTGCCTCTTCTACCATTCGCTCAACATCTTCTTTTGGTAATGTTGACGCACCACTAATAGTAATTGATTGTTGTTTATTTGTTGCTTTATCCTTGGCTGTTACAGATAAAATACCACTTGCATCAATATCAAATGTAACTTCAATTTGCGGCACTCCACGTGGTGCTGATGCTATACCATCTAGACGGAACGTTCCAAGACTTTTATTATCTTTAGCTAGTTCACGTTCACCTTGCAGCACATGAATTTCAACATTTGGTTGGTTGTCAACAGCAGTTGAAAAAGTTTCTGATTTTTTAGTTGGAATTATTGTGTTTCTTGGTGTGATTTTAGTTGTTATACCACCTAATGTTTCTACACCTAGCGACAGCGGTGTAACGTCTAGGAGTAAAATATCTTTAACTTCCCCACCTAAAACTCCTGCTTGTACTGCTGCACCTACAGCCACAACTTCATCAGGGTTTACGGTTTGGTTTGGTTCTTTTCCAAGTAAATTTTTAACTAATTCTTGCACTGCAGGAATTCTTGTTGAACCACCCACAAGTACATTTTGATCAATTGCATCTGGAGTTAACTCCGCATCTTTAAGTGCAGTTTGGATTGGAGTCTTACAACGTTGTATTAAATCCGAACATAATTCTTCAAATTTTGCTCGCGTTAATTCTTTTTCTAAATGTTTAGGCCCATCTGCAGATACACAAATGAACGGTAAATTAATTGCCGCTTGGCTTAAGTTTGAAAGTTCAACTTTTGCTTTCTCTGCTGCTTCAGTTAGACGTTGTAATGCTTGATTATCTTGTGTTAAATCAATTCCTTCTGACGCTTTAAATTCTTGCACAAGCCATTGAACAATTTTTTCGTCAAAATCATCCCCTCCTAAATGTGTATCCCCAGAAGTTGCTAGCACTTCAAAAACTCCATCACCAACTTCAAGTACGGAAACATCAAATGTCCCCCCACCCAAGTCAAAAACAAGAATAGTTTCATTATCTTTCTTTTCTAGCCCATAAGATAATGAAGCTGCTGTTGGTTCATTAATAATTCGTAAGACATCTAATCCAGCTATTCGACCAGCATCTTTTGTTGCTTGTCGTTGTGAGTCATTAAAGTAAGCTGGTACTGTAATTACAGCCTGATTAACAGTTTCTCCAAGATATTTTGTAGCGTCCTCAGTTAGTTTACGTAAAACTTGCGCTGAAATTTCTTCTGCTGCAAATTTTTTATTTAAGGCGGGACAATCAAGTTTTATAGTGTCTTCTGTTTGGATAACTTTATAAGAAACTTGTCTCAGTTCTTCTGTAATTTCATTCGTTTTTCTACCAATAAAGCGTTTGATTGAATAGAATGTGTTTTCAGGGTTAACTACCGCCTGGCGTTTAGCTATTTGACCAACTAGTAGCTCTCCTTTCTTTGTATAAGCAACTACAGATGGTGTTGTGCGGTTCCCTTCTGAATTAGTGATTACTTCAGGTTTTCCACCTTCCATAACTGCAACAACTGAATTTGTTGTTCCAAGGTCAATTCCAATAACTTTTGCCATTTATTTTTCCTTTGGTTTTTTTATTGAGTATAGAAATGAGTATAAAAAGGCATCGCAGTGAAAAGAAGACGTATTTACCCCCTCTGTTAATTACCTTATAGGAGTCAAGAGCTAATACATTAGCTCTTAATCCTGAAATAGTTTACAAACGGCGAAATGGCTAGAATATCCGAGCGTAAAAGATCTTTATTACTTAGAGACAAGATTGAATGAGAACTTTAACCTCAAGCTAATTTGGCGTATCATTACGTTCAATTTCTTTATATAAGCTGGACAGATTGGTTAAAATTCCTCTATAATATGTATGTTTATTCCTTTAATTAGGTTCAAGTAAAAAAATTTACTTGTTTGTAAATTTTGCATTTTTTATATGGTTAGATTAATAAAGAATTATTATGTCTATTGGTTTATTTGGTAGAAAAATCGGAATGACTCAAATTTTTGCTGATGATGGCACAGCTGTCTCAGTTACACTTGTTCAGGCAGAGACTTGTCAAGTGAGTCAGATTAAAACTGTCGATACGGATAGTTATAATGCAATTCAAGTTTCATTCGCTGAGCAGTCATTAAGTAAAATAACTAAACCACAACTCGGTCATCTTAAGAAATCTGGGAGTAAGGGATTTAAATATTCTGGTGAATTTCAGATTGATGATCCAAATAGTTACAAATTGGGTCAAATGCTTGATGTAAATGTATTTAGTATTGGTCAAAAGGTTGATATAACTGGTAAAAGCATTGGTAAAGGTTTTGCTGGAAACCAAAAACGACACAATTTTAGTCGTGGACCAATGACACATGGATCGAAAAATCATCGTTTACCTGGTTCAATTGGTGCCGGTAGTACACCGGGACGTGTGTACCCAGGTAAAAAAATGGCCGGTCAGTTAGGTAATAAAATGATAACTATTAAAAATAGCGAAATTTTATTTATCAGTACTCCAGAAAATATCCTTGTTCTAAAAGGTTCTTTACCAGGGAAAAAAGACAATTTATTGCGAATAGCACCTGTTGATTAGGGTTTTTACAGCTTAAGAGTTATTTTTTCTTATTCTTATTTAGTTAGTAAATATTTATATATAAATTTATGTCTTTAAATCAAAATTCGTTTATTTCGTTGGTAAAATATCCGATCCTAACTGAAAAAACTATTCAATTATTACAAAGTAATCAGTATAGTTTCGCAGTTGATAAAAAAGCTAATAAAGTCTCAATTAAAGCAGCAATTGAGGAGTTATTTGATGTTAAAGTAGTCTCGGTAAATACTTCGATGCGACCATTAAAACGTCGTCGAGTTGGAAAATTTATTGGTAGCAAGCCTCGCCATAAAAGAGCAATTGTTACACTTGCGCCAGAAAATTCAATTACATTCTTTGAAGAGAATTAACATTTGGTGCCTATTTAAAAGTTCTAATAGTAGTAGATATTACACATACAATTTTATATGGCAATTCGTTTGTATCGGGCATATAGTCCAGGCACGCGTTCCCGTTCAAGTCTATTCTTTGATGAAATTACAACAAATCGACCTCAAAAATCTTTAACAGTTGGTAAGAAGGCTTGTAGTGGCCGTAATAATCGAGGAGTAATAACACTTGGCGATCGTGGTGGTGGACACAAAAGAAAATATCGCATCATTCATTTTAATCGTAAAGAACCGAATTCTGACGTTGATATTATTACAGCTCGTGTAATAAGCATCGAGTATGATCCTAATCGTAATGTTCGTATTGCACTTCTATGTTATGAAAACGGGACAAAAAGATATATTTTATGTCCTCGCTCTTTAAAAGTTGGGATGACTGTATCTTCTGGTAGCAATGCACCGATTGAAATAGGAAGTGCAATGCCTCTTTCATCTATGCCTCTAGGTAGTACTGTACATAACGTTGAATTAACTTTAGGTAAAGGAGGTCAACTTGCGCGATCTGCTGGTGCGTATGCACAGTTAATTGCTAAAGAAGGTAATTTTGTTACCTTAAAATTACCTTCTGGTGAAATTCGCTTAGTTCACAAGCAGTGTTACGCAACGTTGGGTCAAGTGGGTAACATTGAATTTGCTAATGTACGTTTAGGTAAAGCTGGTCGTAATCGTTGGTTAGGGCGTCGACCACACGTTCGTGGTGTTGTTAAAAACCCGATTGATCACCCACACGGTGGTGGTGAAGGTCGTTCTCCAATTGGTCGTCCACGTCCAGTGAACCCTTGGGGAAAACCTGCTCTTGGTACGAAAACGCGTAAGGCAACGAAAGCAAGTAGTAAATATATACTTCGTTCGCGTCGCTAAATTCATTATTTACATTAATTATTCACATGACACGTTCTTTAAAAAAGGGTCCTTTTGTGGCTTCTTATGTTATGGAAAAAGTTGAAGCGATGAATGCTTCTGGTAAAAAAGATACGATTCAGACTTGGTCTCGTACATCAACTATTCTTCCAAATATGATTGGTCATACTTTTGCTGTTTATAATGGTAAACAGCATGTTCCGGTTTTTGTTACTGATCAAATGGTTGGGCACAAATTAGGTGAATTTTCTCCTACGCGTACATTTCGCTCTCATATTAAGAAAGATAAAAAGTCTAAGCGTTAGAATGCACATAGTTTAGTTTTATGGTTACAAATTCTCTACAAAATAACGAAGTTAAAGCCGTTTCTAAGTATATTCGTATGTCTCCTAGTAAGGTGCGTCGTGTACTTAGACAAATACAAGGTAAAAGTTACAAAGACGCACTTATTCTTTTAGAGTTTATGCCTTATGCGTCTTGTGAGCCGATTATTAAGGTTTTACGATCTGCCGCCGCAAATGCTCGGAATAATATGAACCTTGATGAAACAAATTTAGTTGTTAAATCAGCATTTGCGGATCAAGGTCCGGTAATGAAACGCTTTCGTCCGCGTGCCCAAGGTCGTGCATATCGAATTTTAAAATACACATCGCATATAACGATTGTGATGTCTTCTTAGTTCATTAAAACGTTATAACATTTTAAATTAAAATATTTTTGTGGGACAAAAAATACATCCAACGGGTTTTCGAATTGGTATTAATAAACCATACCAGTCGACATGGTTTGCAAACTATGGCGTATACAGTAAAGTTTTGCAAGAAGATTATAAGATTCGAAAATTTTTTGAAAAGGAATGGGATACAGTTTATAGCAAAGCTGGAATCGCCAAATTAGAAATTAAACGAAAAGTTAATAAAATTGAATTATTGATTCATGCTACTCGCCCAAAGCTAATTGCTACTGGGTCTGAAGATGTACTTTCAATTGATAACGTTATTTTAAAGTTAAAAAGTGAACTTAAAGAGTTCAGAAAAGTACGGCTTAAAGTTATTCAAATTGCTAAAAGTGAAAATGAGAGCTTATTGGTTGCCCGCTCATTAGCTGACCAATTAGAAAAACGGGTTGCATTTAGAAGAGCGATGCGCCAAATGGCACAACGACTTCAAAAAAGTGGTATAAAAGGATTTAAAATTCAAGTTTCGGGTCGTTTAAATGGTGCTGAAATTGCAAGAGCTGAGTGGGTGCGCGAAGGTCGTGTTCCTTTGCAGACAATTAGAGCAGATATTAGCTATACTCATTATGAAGCTTTGACTACTTATGGAATCTTAGGGATTAAAGTTTGGATCTTTGATAAGGAAATTTTTCAAAAGTAGTTCGTTAAAAACTTATATAAAATAAATATATTTTTATGCTCCTTCCTAAAAGAACTAAGTTCCGTAGATTACATCGCGGACGACTAAAAGGAACCGCAACAAAGTCAAACACAGTTGTTTTTGGCGATTTTGGTATTCAAGCTTTAGAGCCAATTTGGTTAACTTCGAGACAAATTGAAGCCACACGACGAAGTATCACGAGGTATGTGCGTCGTTCAGGGAAAATTTGGATTCGTGTTTTTCCAGATAAACCAATTACAGAGCGGGCAGCTGAATCTAGAATGGGTGCAGGAAAGGGTGCTCCCGCATATTGGGTTGCAGTTATTAAACCTGGACATATTCTTTTTGAAATAAATGGTCTTGAAAAAGAGCTCGCATTCAAAGTTCTTAAAACTGCCGCTTATAAGTTACCGGTTAAAACAAAAATTGTAACTCGTGGCAATTTATAGATTCCTTTGTAATTTAACTTTACAGAACTAGATAATCAAAACCATGGTTGTAAAAGAGAAAATAGGAATTGTTGTTAGTGATAAGATGATTGATACGCGAATTGTCGCTGTAAGTGATCGGATTGTCCATAAGCGATATAAAAAAGTTGTGACTCGTACTAAACGTTACGCTGTTCACGACTCCGAATTTAATTCAAAGGCGGGTGATAAAGTTCGGATTAAGCAAACTGTTCCAATTAGTAAGACTAAAACTTGGGCAGTTACCAGTATTTTGAGAAAATCTTCAACTTAAATTTTATAAATGATACAACCACAAACGTGTTTAAAAGTTGCCGATAATAGTGGGGCAAAGAAACTGATGTGTATTCGAGTTCTTGGTAGTAATCGTCGTTATGGTTTTGTTGGTGATGTAATAATTGGTGTTGTTAAAGATGCTACGCCTAATTTGACAGTGAAACGGTCCGATGTTGTACGAGCTGTTATTGTAAGAACTAAACATTCAATTACAAGAAAAGACGGGACCCGTTTACGTTTCGATGATAATGCCTCTGTAATTATTAGCAAAGAGAATAATCCTCGTGGAACTCGAGTATTCGGTTCTATCGCGCGTGAGTTAAAAGAGAAAGGTTTTACAAAAATTGTTTCTTTAGCTCCGGAAGTATTATAGGGCGGATACAAAAATTTTTATCTTATACAAGTATTGCGAATAATAATTTGATGAAAAAAGATTTAAAAAGTTTTTATAAACAAACAATTGTACCCTCATTAATCGCTGATTTTGGTTATAAAAATATTGAACAAGTACCAAAGATTGTTACAGTGTCTATTAATAGAGGTCTTGGTGAGGCGGCAAAAAATTCAAAGGAGCTGGATGTTAGTATTAAAGAGTTAGCTATTGTTACCGGCCAGCAACCAATAGTTAACAATGCAAGAAAATCTGTAGCTGGTTTTAAAATACGAGATGGTATGCCAGTTGGTTTATCGGTAACATTACGTAACGAGCGAATGTATGATTTTCTTTCCCGATTAATTCATATTGTTTTACCTCGAATTAGAGATTTTCGTGGTATTAGTCCAAATGGTTTTGATGGTCGTGGCAACTATAGTATAGGCTTAAAGGATCAACTTATTTTTCCTGAAATCTCATACGATGATGTTGCTCAACTTCGTGGTTTTGATATTACAGTTGTTACAACTGCTAAAACAGATGAGGAGGCATTAGCACTTTTAAAAGGTCTTGGTATGCCTTTGGCAGCTTCGTAAATTATAAATTGAAAAAATAGTAAATTCATGACTAATGATACTATAGCTGATATGCTAACGCGTATCCGAAATGCAAATTTAGCAAAGCATCAAATTGTACAAATTCCTTCTACAAAAGTTACAAAGGCGATAGCAAAAGTTTTACTCGATGAAGGGTTAATTGAATCGTTTGAAGAACTAGATAATGGTTTAAGGGGATCACTTTTAATTTCTCTGAAATACGATGGTGTTGATAGAAAGCCTGTGATTGAAAAAATTCAAAGTATTAGTAAACCCGGCTTACGCGTTTACAGTAGTAGTAAAAAAATGCCTAGAGTTTTAGGTGGGTTTGGTACTGCCATTGTTTCTACGTCCCGTGGTTTAATGACTGATAGACAAGCGCGCAGTAAATGTATTGGTGGTGAGATTTTATGTTATATTTGGTAGATTTGAGGTAAATTATGTCGCGTATAGGTAAAAAATATATTACCATGCCCCAAAAGGTTAAGGTAACACTTGAAAGACAAAAAATTTCTATTGATGGCCCAAAAGGTAGTTTATTCCGAATCTTACCTTCTGTTATTTGTTGTACATTAGATGAAGAAAACAATAGACTTCTCCTAGAAAAAGCAGAGGACACTAGGTTAGCACAAGCTTTATATGGACTATCGCGTACTCTAGTTGCAAATATGGTGACTGGTGTTTCTGATGGTTTTTCTAAAAAATTACAGATTTCTGGGGTTGGTTATCGTGCGCAATTGGATGGAAACGATTTAGTTTTAAATATGGGCTATAGTCACCCAGTTCGTATGATCCCACCCCCTAGGATATCTGTAACTCTAGAAGGTCCTACGACTGTCATTGTATCGGGTATTGAATTAGATGTTGTTGGTGAATTTGCGGCTAAAATAAGATCTGTCCGTCCGCCGGAACCTTATAAAGGTAAAGGTATTGCTTATGAAGGTGAAGTTATTCGTCGTAAAGCAGGTAAGACAGGTAAATAAAGAAAAAAGAACTTTCACAAGTAATTAATTGATATGGCAAACCCCAAAAAATCAGGTAAATTACAAGTACCTAAGAGTGATTGGCAAGAGCGTGTTGTTGCAGTTCAACGTGTAACAAAAGTCGTTAAGGGCGGTAAAAAAATGAGTTTTCGTGCAGTTGTTGTAGTTGGTAATGAGCAAGGTAAAGTTGGTGTTGGTGTTGGTAAAGCGACAGATGTTATTAATGCTGTTAAAAAAGCTGTAGCAGATGGTCAAAAACAGGTAATTACTGTTCCGTTAACAGGTGCGAATTCGATTCCGCATGCAACTACTGGTCGTTTTGGCGCTGCTCGCCTTATTTTACGACCTTCGGCACCCGGTAGTGGTGTAATTGCAGGTGGAGCTACTCGAACTGTCTTGGAGCTTGCTGGTGTAAAAAATATACTATCAAAACAGCTTGGATCAAATAACTTACTCAATAATGCACGTGCAACAATTGAAGGTCTAAGTTCCCTTCGTTCGTATAATTTATCTAATGTTTAAGAGTTTAAATTTTAGTGGAACAATCAGAAACAACTGCTCTTTTAAAGGCAAAAATTACGAAGATTCTGTTTCTTTTGCTTCTTGTTCGTTTAGGTTTATATATTCCAGTTCCAAATATTGACCTGGATCTATTTTCACAAAACCAAAATACTAATCCTATTTTTGGCTTTGCAAAAACCTTAACTGGAAGTTCCTTTTTAGGTATTGGTGCTTTGGGTATCTTACCTTATATTAATGCTTCGATAATTATCCAGTTATTAGTACCCGTACTTCCACAATTAGAACAATTACAAAAAGAAGAAGGGGAATTTGGTAGACAGCAAATAACACGTTATACTCGCTATTTAGCTCTTATTTGGGCGATCATTTTAAGTAGTGCTATTGCATTTTTCCTTGTAAAGCCTATAATTTTTGATTGGAGTATTAGTTTAGCCCTTGAAATAATTTTAGCTTTAGTTACTGGTTCAATTCTTTCGATGTGGTTTTCTGAATTGATCACTGAAGAAGGCCTTGGAAATGGGTCATCGATGTTAATTTTTATAAATATTGTTGGGAGTATACCAAATAGTTTTAGCGAGCTTAATAATGCTTTATTTAGTCAAGCTTCCTATTTAGATAATCTCAGAATTAGCGGCCAAGGTTTAATATTCTATCTTTTTGTTGTTAGTGTAATTATTCTTTTCCAGGATTCGTATAAAAAGATTAATATTGTAGCCGCTAAACAATTAAATTTAAGTTCCAGTGACCAATCCCAAAATTTTTCTCAACTTAAAAATAGCTATATTCCACTTAAAGTCAATCAAGGTGGCATAATGCCATTAGTTTTCAGTTCTACAATTGCAGTATTCCTTGCATATCCTGTACAACAGTTGTTAAATTTAGGTTTTGTAAATAATAGTTTTTTGAGCGTTTACTCAATCACAATAAATATTCTCCTAGTTGTTCTCTTTAGTTGTTTTTATGCTGGCTTAGTTTTAAAACCAGATGATATTTCGCAAAATTTAGCGAAGATGGCGTATAGTATTCCTGGAGTTCGTCAAGGTAAAGATACAACAAAATATTTAGAAAAAACTGTAGCACGCTTAGCATTTCTGGGAGGTCTTTTCTTAGCCTTTCTAGCGTTTTTTCCTTTAGTGGTTGGTAATGTTTTACAAGTTAATATCTTTAAGAACGTCACTTCGCTATTAATTCTAATTGGTGTTATCACAGACGTGACTTCTCAAATTCGTGGTTACCTTGTTGCACGGAAGTATGAGGGGTTTAAATAGTAAGCTGATAGACTTTTTGGGTTTATTGGGTTAGCATTATTTATAAAATGTTTTTACATTTTTAAAGTGATTTTAATAAATATTTTAAATAAACACTTTTTATGAAAGTTGTTAGTTCGATAGGAAATTTAAAAAATCGATCAAAGGATTGTCAGGTTGTTAAGCGTCGTGGTCGTATTTATTTAATCTGTAAAAGTGACCCACGCCTTAAGGTTAGACAAGGTCGAGCAAAAATGAAACGAAAATAATATAGAAAGATATTAAATGGTACGTATTTCAGGAGTAGATCTTCCGCGTAATAAGCGGATTGAAATTGGTTTAACTTATATCTTTGGTATTGGACTTACAAGTTCAAAGCAGATTCTCGCGTCTACTAATATCTCGCCCGATACAATTTGTATGAATTTAACGGACGACGAGATTAATGTATTGCGAACAATTATTGATGAGCAATATCAAACTGAAGGTGATCTAAGACGTGTTTATTCATTAAATATTAAACGACTAACCGAGATTGGTTCTGCACAGGGACGTCGTCATCGTGTCGGGTTACCTGTTCGCGGTCAGAGAACGCGTACAAACGCCCGTACGCGTAAAGGTAAAATTAAAACTGTAGCAGCAAAGAAAAAGGCTCGTTAAATATTTTACAATTTAGTCCCAAATTTTATGATAAAACAAATTAAACGATTTACTGGAAAGAAGTCTAAAAAGGCGCCGAGCCTTGGTGTTGTACACGTTAAATCAACATTTAACAATACAATTATTAATATTACAGATAAACAAGGTAATACACTTTTTTGGGCCTCCGCTGGTGGGAGTGGTTTTAAAGGTGCGAAGAAAGGTACACCGTTTGCTGCTCAGTCAGCTGCAGAGAAAGCTGGTTCGTTAGCATATGAACAAGGTATGCGACAAACAGAAGTTATTGTGAGTGGCCCTGGTAGTGGTCGAGAAACAGCAATTCGTGCATTACAGGGCTGCGGGCTAGAAATTTTATTGATTAAAGACATTACCCCAGTACCGCATAATGGTTGTCGACCGCCTAAGAAGAGACGTGTTTAAAAAGATTGATAATAAGTTATGAATTGTTATTATTTCGCATTTTATCTTTAATCCATGTTTCAGATTCAGTGTTTAAATTCAAAAGTTGAAAATCCAACAAATATTCTTGGAAAGTTTTGCATTGAGCCTTTAAAACAGGGTCAAGGTGTTACTATTGGTAATGCATTAAGACGTGTTTTACTATCGGATCTTCCAGGCTTATCCATTGTAGGTGTACATATTAATAATGTTAGCCATGAATTTTCGACAATTCCTGGTTTAAAAGAGGATATCATCGAAGTTTTGCTAAACCTAAAGCAAATAATTCTTAAAGGTGATCTTATTGAACCGATAAATGCTAGGCTTTTATTTCAAGGTCCTGGAGTTATTACTGCACAAAACTTAGAATTGCCCGATGAGATTACATTAGTAGAACCTTGTCAATATATTGGTAGTTTAACGCGGCGTACTAGTCTTGAGATGGAAGTTTTAATTGAGCCTGGTTATGGTTATTTAACGAGCGAACAATTTATTAATCGCCTTCCTCAAGGATTCTTAGCCGTAGATGCAGTTTTTATGCCGGTGCGAAAGGTCAACTTTTTTGTTGAAACTTCTCGTAACAGTTCATTTTCTGTGACAGAAAGTTTAATTTTAGAAATTGCCACAGATGGTAGTATTGAGCCCATTGAAGCAATTAGTAATGCAGCTCTAATATTAGAGAATGTTTTTGCATCCCTTAAGATTAAGCAAAGTAATCCTTTACAGCTCCCTAGCTTAGTTGAGGAAGCAAAGCCGCAGAATGAATATGAAAATGTTATGCTAGCTGATCTTTTATTATCTGTGCGTGCATACAATGCATTAAAACGTGCTAATGTACATAATTTGAGTGAACTATTAAAATACTCTAAAGAAGATTTACTAGAATTTAAGAATTTTGGTCAAAAATCTGCTGATGAGGTTTGTGAAAGTTTACAAAAGAACTTTGGTATTGTTCTAGCAAAAACAAAAAATTAAAATCAACATATAACGACTGTTAAGAGGCAAGATTAATTTATATTTTTATTTCAAAAATATCTTTGAACTTAAAACGATACTCGAATTTAACTTTAATTATTTATATCTTATATAAAGAAAGAACAACTCTATTATGTCTTTCAATAATTCAAATGTACAACCCGTTTATTTTGGGATTGGCCGTAGGAAAACTTCAGTTGCTAAAGTGACCTTAATTCCTGGTACTGGTTCATTGATTGTCAACCATAAACCTGGTGCCTTGTATTTACACTATAATTCGCAATATATTAATACCTCTAAAGCGCCATTAACAGCTTTAGGTCTTGAGAATTCTTATGATATCTATGTAAATACGCACGGTGGAGGGTTACGAGGTCAAGCAGATGCTATTAAACTTGGGGTAGCTCGTGCGCTTTGTTATATCTCAACTGAGAATCGAAGTCAATTAAAGTCCGAGGGCTTTCTTGTTCGTGATGCGCGCGCTAAAGAAAGAAAAAAATACGGCTTGCGAAAAGCTCGAAAAGCGCCTCAATATTCAAAACGTTAATTTTTTATTTGGATTTAATTTAATTTTATGCCTAAAAATTCAATCCATCCAGAATACTATTCAAATGCTAAGGTTTATTGTGATGGTCAACTTGTTATGAAAGTTGGTTCCACTAAACCAGTTTTGAAAGTTGATATCTGGTCAGGTACACATCCATTCTATACAGGATCGCAAAAGCTTATTGATACGGAAGGCCGTGTAGAACGGTTTATGCGTAAGTATGGAATTGATGATTAAATTTAGAACAGAAATCTATGCCAACGATACAACAGTTAGTTCGATTTGAACGTGTAACTAATAAGAAAACCAGTAAATCGCCAGCTTTAAAGATGTGTCCTCAAAGGCGTGGAGTTTGTACGAGAGTTTATACTACAACTCCCAAAAAACCTAATTCTGCACTGCGTAAAGTTGCTCGTGTTCGTTTGACTTCTGGTTTTGAGGTAACTGCTTATATTCCAGGAATTGGACATAATATTCAAGAGCATTCAGTTGTTTTAATTCGAGGTGGTCGTGTTAAAGATCTTCCAGGTTGCCGTTATCATGTAGTTCGCGGGACTTTAGATGCTGGTGGTGCGAAGGACCGTAGAAATGGTCGTTCAAAATATGGTGGTAAAAAACCTAAAGGATAAACTATAAAATACTTTAATTGATTTAGCTTATGTCACGACGAAATAGAGCCAAGAGAGTTCTGGTGGAACCCGATCCTATTTATGGTAGCCGTTTAGTAAATTTATTAATTGCACGTATTTTACAATCGGGTAAAAAGTCAGTTGCTCAAAAAATTGTTTATACGGCGTTAGAAATTATTACATCAAAGACAGAAGAGAATCCTGTTCTTGTTCTAGAAAAAGCAGTAAAGAATGTAACACCTCAAGTTGAGGTAAAAGCAAGACGAGTTGGAGGTTCAACGTATCAAGTTCCGATTGAAATTCGTGCTTACCGTGGAACAAATATTTCTTTACGTTGGATTAATGAATCCGCAACAGCACGCTCTGGTAAAAGTATGGCATTTAAATTAGCTAATGAGTTAATTGATGCTTCGAAAGAAAGTGGTAATGCAATAAAAAAACGTGAGCAAACTCATCGAATGGCTGAGGCAAACAAAGCTTTTGCACATTTCCGTTACTAAATATTAAAAGTTTGTTTTTCTAATTTCGCCAAAGGCATATAAAAAATTTACTATTACAAAAATCATTTAAATTTCTATAATGGCAAGAGAAAAGTTTGAACGTGTAAAACCGCATATTAATATTGGTACAATTGGTCACGTTGACCATGGAAAGACAACATTAACAGCTGCAATTTCAGCTACATTAGCTATTTCTACTGACGGAAAATCAAAGAAGTTTGATGAAATTGATTCTGCGCCTGAAGAAAAGGCTCGTGGTATTACAATTAATACTGCACATGTAGAGTACGAGACTGAAACTCGTCATTATGCACATGTAGATTGTCCAGGTCACGCGGATTATGTAAAAAACATGATCACAGGGGCTGCACAAATGGATGGTGCAATTCTTGTAGTTTCGGCTGCGGATGGTCCAATGCCACAAACGCGTGAACACATTCTACTTGCGAAGCAAGTAGGTGTACCACATCTTGTTATTTTCTTAAATAAGGCTGATCAAGTTGATGATGAAGAATTATTAGAATTAGTTGAACTTGAAGTTCAAGAATTACTAGAAAATTATGATTTCCCTGGCGATGAAATTCCTTTTGTTTCTGGATCAGCACTAATGGCTCTACAGGCTTTAGAAGGTGGTTCAAAACAACGAGGTGAAGATAAGTGGGTTGATTTAATTTTCAAGTTAATGGATTCCATTGATGAATACATTCCAACTCCTATACGTGATACGGAGAAAACATTCCTTATGGCAATTGAGGATGTTTTTTCTATTACTGGTCGAGGAACAGTAACAACAGGTCGAATTGAGCGAGGTGTAATTAAAGTTGGCGATACTGTTGACATAGTAGGTCTAAAAGATACACAAACGACGACCGTAACAGGTATCGAGATGTTCCAAAAAACTTTAGACGAGGGTCAAGCTGGTGATAACGTTGGTATCTTAATTCGTGGTATTCAAAAGACAGATGTTGAGCGTGGTATGGTAATGGCCCAGCCAGGTTCAATCAATCCACATAAAAAGTTTGAGGCTGAAGTGTATATTCTAGGAAAAGATGAAGGTGGTCGTCATACTCCATTTTTTACTGGTTATCGTCCACAATTTTATGTACGTACCACTGATGTAACTGGTACAATTGTTCAGTTTACTGGTGATGATGGTAGTCCTGCAGAAATGGTGATGCCTGGGGATCGAATTAAAATGACAGCAGAGTTAATTAACCCTATTGCTATCGAGCAAGGTATGCGTTTTGCCATCCGTGAAGGTGGTCGAACTGTAGGTGCTGGTGTTGTTTCGAAGATTTTAGATTAATAAATTAAATAATGAGTCTATTAAATTTAAACTCAAAGAAGTTACGAATTGCTTTAAAAGCCTATGAGCCAAGTTTACTTGATGACTCTTGTCGTCAAATAATTGAATCTGTACGCTTAGAAGGTACTGAAGTAACAGGACCTGTTCCTTTACCTACCAAAAGACGAATTTATTGTGTATTACGTTCACCTCATGTAAATAAAGATTCACGTGAACACTTTGAGATGCGTACACATAAACGTCTAATTGATATTCACTCCCCATCAAATAGCGTCTTGGAAAGTTTAAGAAATTTAGATATTCCTTCAGGCGTTGATGTTGAAATTAAAGCATTACGTTCATAAATTCTAGAAAATTGGCAATACTATATATTGATTCTCTTTCAAATTTTGAGAGAATCAATATATCACCGACATTTTTACACCATTAATTTAGTTTTTCTTAAACATAAATCTGAAATTTAATCAATACTAATCTTAGCACAGTAGTGTAGATGAGCTAGGTCCGTGGTTTCGTCGAACGTTTCTAGTTATTTACGGTGTTCTACCAATAAATTATTTAAAATAGAAATAAAAATATATACTGTATCAGCAAACTGATGAAGTTTTAACCAATAACCATTATTTAAGGCGTATTCATTTATTGCCCCCGTTAAAGATAAATTGTTGAGTCAGCTGTTTGACAATGATCAATGGCTCTTCAGGTTTTATAAAGTTTACTGAATTATCATTCATTACCTTAGGTACGTTAGTTGGCTTAGTTACGATCATTGTATAACCATAGTCGATTATATCCCGAACTACTACCTCGACAAAATCATTTTCCAAATCGATAACTTCATGAACAAGTTCAACACTTTTGATTTTTAACTGTTATTTATAAGGTATATGATTATTGATATATTTTGTACTCATTATCTTTTTTAAAGAGTTCGCATTATTACGATTCGATCCATGTATAAGAGTTAATTACCTAATATTATGTCGAGACTGACGGGACTCGAACCCGCAACGTCCGCCGTGACAGGGCGGTGCTCTAACCAATTGAACTACAGTCCCTTCTTCTTCTTAAGAACGTTTCCCTTACCGCATATATATGTGGCTAGTTAATCGTTTCGATATATTTAGTATATATTTATTGGCGGCAATTAGTCAAGTATAAGTTTTTAAAAATATGCTTGACAGAAGGTACTACTAGGCGTTACTATTGATTCAGGTTAAAAATTTAATTCGATCAATTAGAATACCATGGAGAGTTTGATCCTGGCTCAGGATGAACGCTGGCGGTATGCTTAACACATGCAAGTCGAACGAAAGCTTTATGCTTTAGTGGCGAACGGGTGCGTAATACGTGAGAATCTGCCCTTA
>Ga0233444_10000741_pt1 | contig 40284 bp, 39 predicted proteins | sample SI_124_October20_6_FD_182792 | JGI IMG/M metagenome (GOLD analysis project Ga0233444, IMG submission 182792) | Seawater microbial communities from Saanich Inlet, British Columbia, Canada - SI_124_October2016_10_MG | ecosystem: Environmental > Aquatic > Marine > Inlet | place: Canada: British... | reverse complement strand
CCGCTACACTCCGTCGCTGAGTTCGGGCGCATAGCTCAGTTGGCTAGAGCGCTGCCTTTACATGGCAGATGTCGGGGGTTCGAGTCCCTCTGCGCCCACAACAGAATTCCTGGTAGATGCTCTGGCAGCGTCTTCGGGGGTCTTGTCGAGTTTCCGAGCCGGCGTGTCGCGGGTTCGCCGACAGCGGACTGACTGCGAGATGATCAGTCCATGCCCGACCACGACCTTCCCGTCTTGCACCTCGATCGGCCGATCCTCGATGCCGACCTGGCCTATGTCGGAGAGTCGGCCCGGCTCGTCGGCTCGACAGACACCGAGCTGGTGGGCGTCGCCGCGTCGGTGATTGGCATTGGTCACCAATGGGACGCAGAACGATTCGCCCGATTCCCGGAGCTGCGAGTGATCTCACGCATGGGAATTGGATACGACAACGTTGACCTCGATGCTGCCAGAGCGGCGGGGGTGGTGGTCTGCAACGGCCCAGACTCGCCAACGGTGTCAACTGCGGAGCACGCGATGATGCTGTTGCTCGCAGTGACCAAGGAACTGCCGACCCACATGGCGAGCGCAGCAGCTGGCCTGGGCGGGCCAAAAGTCGCCACGTCGCTCGAACTCGACGGCGCAACGCTCGGACTCGTTGGCCTTGGGCGCATCGGTTCGCGCGTTGCGGTCGCCGCCCAAGCCTTGGGGATGAACGTGGTTGCACACGACCCGGGTCTGTCGTCGAGTTCTGTCGACGGCGTCAGATTGGTGAACCTCGACGAGTTGTTCCGAACAGCGCACGTCGTCTCGTTGCACGCACCGTCGACTCCAACGACACGGCATCTGATCGACGCCGCAACGATTCAGACAATGCGACGAGGCGTGTACATCGTCAACTGCGCGCGCGGTCCGTTGATCGATCAGGAGGCGCTCCTCGCGGCACTCGAGGCCGGACAGGTTGCCGGCGCGGGACTCGATGTCACTGAACCCGAGCCGCTCCCTGTCGGTCATCCTTTGCTGGGTCGGCCAGATGTGATCATCACGCCGCACATCGCGTCGTCAACAGCGGCCGGTCGCCGGCGGCTGTTCGAACACGCTGTCGACAACGCGCTGGCTGTGCTCGCTGGTCGGCCGGCGTCGGTGGTCTCGTAACTTCGGCCCCGTCGTCCCTCAAGTAGCAGCCCCAGGCCCTTGACCGTCAGGGATCGACGGCTACTTGAGCTGACCCAAGATCTGGCGGAAGGCGTCCGCGTCGTCTGCATTGTTGACGGGAATCGAAAACTCGATGCGATCGAGTCGTTCGGCGAAGCGGTCGTTCAACTTGGTCGCGATCTCGTCGTAGGTGCCGATCGTGGCGACGGTATGCAGCATCTCGTCATGCACAAGCCCGGGTAGATCATCCCAACGCTGGGCGCGTGACAGTTGGGACGCCTCGCGTGCGATGTCGCCCCAACCGTGCAGCTCAAAGGTCCGTCGGTACGAGGGGGTCGACAGATAAAACGCGACTCGAGCGCGGACGGTCTCGACCACCTGTTCGAGTCGCGCCGAGTTGGGCGCCGTACCGATCAAGGGCTTCAGGCAGATCTCGACATCGTCGAGTCGCCGGCCGCTGCGGGCGGCACCGCGCATGACGTTCGGGAGCACCTCGTCGTCGATGAACTTCGTGGTGCAGACGGGATGCAGGCGAACGCCGTCGGCAATTTCGCCTGCCACGGCGCACATGTTCGGGCCGATCGCAGCGATGTAGACCGGAATGTCAGGGTGCTCGATCGGGCCGGGATCGAACAACGGGACCATGACGTCGAGCTGATAGTGCTCACTTTCGAACTGCAATGGCTCGCCCGTCTGCCAGGTGTTCCACACCGCACGCATCGCGTTGACGTAGTCACGCATCCACGGGGCCGGCGCGTGCCAGTCGAGACCGTAGCGACGGGTGATGTGTGCCCGCACCTGGGTGCCGAGCCCGAGGAGGAAGCGGCCGCCCGACAACTTCTGCAGTGACCACGCAGACATCGCTGTGCTGGTCGGGCTGCGCGGAAATGCCATCGCGACCGATGTGCCGAGCTGAACTGAACTGGTTGTCGCCGCGCCCAACGCCAGTAGCTGATACGGATCATCCTTGGTCTCTTCGACCAGCACCGCTCCGACGCCGACATCTTCGGCCACCGCTGCCAGTGCACCGAACTCTCGGATGTCGAGCGGGATTTCTGGCTCGCGTAGACCGGGGTCAAGCTTGCCGAGCGGGAGCAGAGTCTCAACGATCACTTCGTTACCAACATGTCCCAGAACATATTCGATGGGCGACGATTGGCTCTCAGTCGGCCGACCTGCGGCGACCGGTCTGCCAGCCGTTGAGAAGAGCGGCAGCGAGCATCACGATGGACACCAGCAGATAGCCATTGCTGTGGGAGTCGACCAGTTCAGGGATGTTGTCCGGTGTGCCCACGACAGCGACCAGCAACGCCACGCCGAAGGCAGCGCCGACCTGTCGGAGGGCGTTGCTGACAGCGCCGCCAATCGAGAGTCGTTCCGGTGGGAGTTCTGCGACGCTGGCCCCGGCGTTGGCCGCATTGAAGCCAGCGATGCCGATGCCGACGACGACAACGAGGGCCATGAACAGTCCAGGATTGCGGGTCTCGTCGAAGCTGATCGCCATGGCCGCTGTGCCCACGCTGACGGTCAACACACCGGCTATCGCAGGGAGGCGGAACCCGACTCGCGCGGCCAGGCGCCCGCCGAGGGGAGACAGGGCGGCCACGGTGACCGGGCCGATGAGGGCGATGAGCCCGGCCTCAAGGACGGTGTAGGACCACGCCTGACGGAGAAACAGCACGTTGTTGAGGTTGTAGGCCGCATATCCGCCGAAGAAGACGAACCCAGAGAAGCTGGCGATGCTGAACGAGCGGCTGCGGAACAATGTCAGGTCGACAATGGGCTCAGGATGGACCCGCTGTCGCGAGACGAACACGACAATCGCGACCACTCCGACAGCGATCGAAAGGAGCGTTGCAGGGTGTGACCAACCCCAGACGCCTGAGCGGGAAACGCCCAGCACCAGAGCGGCCAGCCCTGTGGTGACAACGCCGGCACCGAAAAAGTCAGGTCGGTGCCGAGACGATGACGTTGGTGACTCGCTGAGGACCCGCCCGCTCGTCGTGAGGAGCGCAGCGCAGAGGGCAACCGGAATCCAAAATGCTGCGCGCCAATTGGTCACCTCGATGATGGCGGCGCCGATGCTCGGTCCGCTCGACACACCCAAGGCCCCGACGGCGCCCCACAGCGCCATTGTCTGGGTTCGGCGTTCCAATGGGAATGCTGCAACCAGGAGTCCGAGAGCCGCGGGTGACATGAATGCGGCACCGACGCCTTGAACTGCGCGTCCGGCAAGGAGCACAGCAAGGGTGGGAGCGAAAGCGGCGAGAGCGGCCCCGAGCCCGAAGGTCGCGACACCGATCTGGAAAATTCGGCGCCGCCCGACGCTGTCAGCGGTCTTGCCCGCCACGACGAGCAGTGAACCAAACAGGATGTTGTAGAGCGTCACGATCCACGAGCCGTCCGCCCGGCTGACCCCGAAGTCACTGAGGATGTCGGGGAACGCCACGTTCACGACCGCCAGGTCGAACATGATGATGAAGAACGCAGTCGCGCAGACTGCAAACACAGGCCACGGAGACCGCGTCGCGGCAACAGTCTGAGCGTCGATGGTCTGTTCGCTCATCTGCTGGCAGCGTTGCCAAGGAAGCGGTCAAGGGCATGGCCGCTCGGCAGCGGCCAGTGAATGAGCATCGGACCCGACCGTAGCGACCGGCCCGGGGAGCATTCCGACTGGGGGAGTGGCCAACTAACGTCGGCGCCCTGATGAAGAAATGGATTCCCCTGGTCGTCTTGTCCCTTGCACAGTTTCTGATGGTGCTGGACCAGGCGGTGATGAATGTGGCGATCAGCCAGTTGGTCGAGGACTTCGACACGACAGTGACAACGATTCAAGGCGTCATCACGTTGTACGCCTTGGTCATGGCGACGCTGATGATCACGGGCGGCAAGGTGGGCGACATCATCGGCCGACGCAGGGCGTTTGTCATCGGGCTCGTCATTTACGGGGCTGGTTCGGCCTTGACTGCCGTGTCCTGGAGCGTTCCGTCCCTGATCGTTGGATGGTCGGTGCTCGAAGGCATTGGCGCGGCGCTCGTCCTCCCCGCGCTCGTGGCGTTGCTTGCCGCCAACTACGGCGGACGCGATCGAATCACTGCGTTCGGTGTCATCGGTGGGGTGGCGGGCGTTGGCATTGCTGCCGGCCCCATCATCGGCGGCTTCTTCACCACACAGTTGTCGTGGCGTTGGGTCTTTGTCGGCGAGGTGATCATCGCACTGCTTATCGTGCTCACTGCCCGCTTGATCGGCGACGCCAAGCTCACTGGACGCCGGCCGAACCTCGATGTGGTGGGCTCGGTGCTCTCCGCGATCGGACTGGGGTTGATTGTGTTGGGGATGCTGAAAGCGAGTTCGTGGGGATGGCTCAGCCCGAAGGAATCCCCGCTCGAACCGTTCGGTTTCGCGCTCACACCCTTCGTGATCTTGGCAGGCGGTGTTGTGCTCGCGTGCTTCGTGCGGTGGCAACACCACCGCACCTCGCACGGACTCGACCCGCTGGTTCGCATGGAACTGCTGTCTGTTCCCCCGTTGCGTTCGGGACTCGGCTGCTTTCTGAGCCAGAACCTCATTTTGCTCGGCGTCTTCTTCATCCTTCCGCTCTACCTCCAGATCGTGCTGGGCTTCGATGCCTTGGAGACCGGCATCAAGATGTTGCCGATCTCGATCGCCATGTTCATCACTTCGTCGAGCGGTCCGCTCCTCGCCGGTCGGTTCGGGCCCCAGCGCGTCGTACAAGCCGGCTTCGTCCTCCTGATCGTGGCAGCGTTCGGAATGCTGCAGGCGATCAAACCCGAGCTTGACGGATTCGGCTTCGGGTTGACGCTGGCGATTCTCGGTGTTGCCATGGGTCTTATCGCGTCGCAACTGGGCAGCGTGCTTCAGTCATCGGTCGGCCCAGAGGACCGAGGCGAAGCGGGCGGTTTGCAGTACACCGCGCAGCAACTTGGATCGGCGATCGGCACAGCGTTGATCGGTGCAGTCGTCGTCAGCTCGCTCGTCGCTGCGTTTGTCAACAACATCACTGACGAGGTCGCCATCCCTGCAGAACTGACGAGTGCCATCGAGATCGAGGTGGCGTCGGGGAGCAGCTTCGTCGCAGCAGACCAGGTCGCAGTCGCCCTCGCCGAAGCCGGGGTGGAAGACCCTGACGTTGACGCCGTCGTGGAGGAGTATCGCAATGCTCAGCTGGCGTCGCTCAAGGTTGGGCTGCTGCTTGCCGGGTTCCTCGCCATTGCCTCCTTGGCATTTACGCGGCACCTGCCCGGGAGGGAAGCAGATCCGGACGAAGTTCTGACGTCAGCGTGAGGCATGGACGCTGCGCGCTCGGATCACGAACATGCTTCCCGCCAGGATTGCGAGGGCGAGAGCGGTCAATAATCCGTTGCCAGGTGCGTCACGGCGGTCGAGAAGAACGACGAGCAGCCACATGCCGACGGTGACGCTCGCGCCGAACATCGTGCGGCGCAACCACCGGACGAGAGTCGCTGTCGGGACCTTGCCACCGGTCGGAAATGTTGCGGCCAGAGCATTGACGGCGTGGTAGGCGAGGAGACAGACGCTTGCCGCGGGCAGCCATGGCGTATCCACACGATCGACCGTGATGAGCCAATGCGCCGCGCACACTGCAATCGCCACGAGAGCAGTATGTGAATCCGGCTGGATTGCAGAAGCGCAGGCGAGGACGGTCACGACAACAAGTCCGAACGGCCACCACGTACCGACCTCTGCAGTGACAGCGAACAACGCACCGAGCGGAGCAAGCACGGTGACCAGCCGCAACCACCACTGCTGCCGACTGGTTCCGTGGAGCTCGTCGATCCAGCCCTGCAGCTTGGCCGAGTTCATCGCCGCGCCATCCGTGGGGCTGCGGCGCGACGGGCGATCTCGCGGAGGAACGGATCGAGACTGCCAGGCCCGCGCCAGGCAATGACCGGAACACCGACGTTTTGCACCGAACGGACTTCGCGTTGCCGCTCGAGAAGACGGATGCGCCACGCCAACTCGGTCGACGCGTCGTCGTCGGTATGGACGTCATCCGGCAAGGTATCGACCACGGCAACCGTGAGTCCGTGGCTCGCGATCGACACAGCTCGCTGGAGCGCGATGGGTGAGATGAGCGGCGACAACATGATCGCCAGCGCGTCGCCGGGGATCGCCCCGCGGCCGGCACGGACCTCACCGGCACGACTTGTGTCGGGGTCGATTACGGCGAGTACGTCGAGGATCCGGCGGAGATGGCCGCGCCCGCTGGCAGGAGGAACATGGGACCGGCCTCGTGAGCCGAAGACCTGCAGTGACACACGATCTCCACGGAGTAAGAAATGTTCCGCGATTGCGCCGGCGGCTCGCACGGTGGTGTCCAGACTCGATGCTGCGCCGTCGATGCCGCCGGACGTGCCGAAGTCGGCGAGTGCGTCGACAAACAGTGCAACGTGGGTGTCCTGATCTGCATAGGTCGATGTGACGTGGAGATCGCCGCTCCGGAGCGAACGCCGCCAGTTGATGCGACGTAACCGATCGCCCGTCTGAAACGGCCGAATTCCAGAGAATTCGCTCCCGTCGCCGGGATGCGACGAGCGGTTCAGCCCGACGAGTCCGTTTGCCCGATGCTGCGGTGGCGCCGCGTCAAACACCTCGGGGAGGGGAAGTGTCGTCACCTGGTACCCAACGTCGAGCGCCCTCCAGCGGAATGCGCCCCACGAGCTGACGGCAACCACGTTGATCGGGCCGATCTCGTGACGACCCCAGTGCGTGCAGCGCATCGCGACGGCGACGGCGGCCGTGGTCGTCGAGTCGCCGTGGTCGACACCCGTCGCCACAACGCCCGAATGTGGACGCGTCTCGAGCCACGTGCGTGGTGGAGCGAACGCAACGACGTGGTCCACGGCGTTGACATCGCAGAGCTCTGCTGCCCATGTCGTCGCCTCGCCTTCACGAATCGTCCGAGGACTGATCTGACTCGTCAATGTCGGTGCATTATCGGGTCGGGTTGCGGTCGACCACACCGCGACGAAGGCGAAGGGTGTGGCCAACACCAAGATGGCAGGAACTCGGAACAGCAGCGCCGCGCCAATCCCGACGACGCCCACGACGATGGCGCGGAAGTGAGCTGGGCTTGGGCTCCAGGGGTCGACGCTCGAGACGGTCACGTCGTCGTGGCGTCGGCTTCGAGCGCTGCCGGAGTCGGCACCGACGCCAATACCGCAGCGACCACCGACGCGCCGCTCGCGTTACTCATCCAGAGCTCGGGCTTGACGGCGACCCGGTGGGCGAGCACGGGGACGGCCACTGCCTTGACATCGTCGGGAGTGACGTAATCGCGACCTTCGATGACAGCGAAGGATCGTGCGACCAACATCAGCGCCAGCGCTCCTCGGGGCGACGAGCCCATCAGCGCGTGGGCATGGCGGCGAGTCGCCGCAGCGAGCGCGACGCAGTAGCGGCCAACACTCTCGTCGACGGTCACCCGCTCGATCGCTTCCTGCATCTTGAGCAGGGTGTCGGCGTCAACGATGGCCCGCAGTGTCTGGTCCTCCTGGCGACGGGCGAGGCGGCGGCTGAGAACCTCCCATTCTTCGTCAGCAGTCGGGTATCCGAAACTGATCTGCAGCATGAATCGATCGAGCTGTGCCTCCGGCAATGGGTAGGTGCCTTCGTACTCCACCGGATTTGCCGTTGCGAGGACGTGGAACGGGCGGGGGAGTGGGAAGGTCTCGCCTTCGACGGTGACCTGGCGTTCCTGCATCGCCTCGAGTAGCGCTGCCTGCGTCTTCGGCGGCGTGCGGTTGATCTCGTCGGCGAGGAGCAGGCCCGTGAACAGCGGGCCGTGGCGGAACGAGAACTCGTTGACACGTTGGTCAAAGATGAACGAGCCCGTCAGGTCCGCAGGCAGCAGGTCAGGGGTGAACTGAGCGCGGGCGAAATCGAGTCCCAGGGTCTGCGCGAATGAGCGCGCTGCGAGTGTCTTGCCGAGCCCGGGGAAATCCTCGAGGAGCACGTGACCGCCGGCGAGAATTCCGCCGAGCACCATCGTCAGGGGTTCGCGTTTACCGATCACGGCCGTCTCGACTTCGTCGAGAATCGCACCGGCGAGTTGAGAAACCTGGGTCAGTTCGAGGGAGGGCATGGGGGGTCTTTCAGTTGGAGTCTGGCGAGTGGGTTGTGAAGGCTTCGATCGATGTGACCGTGCGAACAAGGGTCCGGCGCTGTGTCATCGACCGGCGTACAGCTGGGTCGCTGACGAACTGCATCAGCTCGGGACCAAGTGCCTCTGCAGCGCCGACAGGATCTTCCGAGCGATCGATGCCGCGATCTGCGACGAGGTGATCGTCGAGCACCTCGACGAGGGAATCGCCGATCTCATCGCTGGGATCCGCGCGACCCGTCGGTGTTGCCCCCACCGATCCCAGAGCACGCCCACGACGAGTGGGCTGACGAAGTCGCGCCTTGAGCACCTGGACCCGCCGATCAGGACGAGTGACAGCGTCCTCAGCCGCACCGTAGTTGTGCCAATTCACCGGCGCCGTGGCCTGGCCGACGTCGAGAATCAACCATGTCGCAGCGGTCGCCACGATGACCACGAAGCCGACCAGCACGAGTCTGGGTTCCATGCCGAGCAGCACCATCAGCACGCCAGTGACGACTCCGATCAGGGCCGTGACAACGACCCAGCGTCGGGTGTTGTCCTGCAGCTGAGGCTGTCCTCGACTGCCGCGTTCGGCTCGAAGCCTCTGCACCCGGATCACGTTGCTGCCCCGACGGTGGAGCCGCCGAGCGCGTGATGGAGGCGCTCGAGCGCGTCGAGCGCAGCGCGACGGTCCGATTCGTCGAGCAGATGGTCAGAGAACCGGGCCTCGCGATACAACGCAGTGAGCTCGGTGATCGCTTGGGGATCGAGGGCGTAGCGCGCCAGAACGCGCTCGGTGAACTCCAGCGATGTGTCAGCCGGATCGCGCTCAAGGCCGGCCGCAGCGACATCGCGTTCGAGCCGGAGCCAACACTGCACGATGGCATTGCGGGGGGCGCCGTCGAGGAGCGCAGCTCGGTGCGCCGCAGCATGTTCGACGACCGCTGCGGAAATGTCTGGCAAGACCTCGAAATCACCTTCTCCAGACGATTGACGTCGCCAGCGCAACCGCGGCCGCTTGCGCCACGCGGTGATCACGAGGGTGATCGCAATCACGAACACGAGCACGACGATGACCACACGCAGCACGGCGCTGAGCCATTCGGGCAGCTTGATCGGGTCATTGCGCGCATCGTCGGGTGCGGTCAACACTTCTCCGGGTTCGAACGCAATGTCGATCTCAAGCGGTGCGCGTTCGCCAGAGGTCGGGTCGAGCTGCGGCTCGCCCCACAAGCTCACTCCGCCTGACGTGCTGACCGCGGCAAACAGCAGGCTCGTGAGGGTTGCAGCGACAACAATCCACGCGCTGCGACCATTCATGTCCTGACCATCACTCACCCATGATCCTGGCTACGACCAGCCGCCGTCAGCACTGATGACCTGGCCGAAGGTAAAGGTGGACGCATCACTCGCCAAGAACAATGCGAGCTCGGCGGTTTCGCGGGGCGTGCCGAGGCGTTGGGCGGGAACCTCTGACTTGAGACGGTCACGGAACTTCTCGTTCTCCATGATCGCTGGCGGGTAATACGTGTCGTTTTCGACGAAGTTCTGTGCGATTGCGTTGACGCGGACGTTGTGCGCCGCCAATTCATGTCCGGCCGATCGGACGAAGGCATTCTGCGCTGCCCGTGCGGTGACGTAACTGGTCGCCTGTGGACGCATTCGACGCATCGGCGACGATGAGGTCAGTGCCACGATCGAGCCGCCACCACGGTCGATCATCGAAGGTGCCGCAGCCCGCACAAGACGCATCAGCGGATGAACCATGGCATCAAAACCGGCCAGCCACTGGTCGTCGTCGATGTCGCGCACCCGAGCGGCGTATGCCGCGAGGTCGAGGTTGGCGACGAGCACGTCGATCTCGCCAGTTGCCGCCAGGAGATCGGCCGGCTCGGTTGCGCCGATCAGCGCACCGCTGTCGGCGGTGACATCAGCGCCTTCCGCGCGGAACAACTCGACAATTGGAGGTCCCATGTAGGTGTCGCAACTTGTCACGAGGACCCGCTTACCAATCAGTCGATCACCCATGGATGCGCACCGTACCGTTTGGGTCGTTCGGCCCTGGCATGGAGAGCGGAGGTCGGCAATCGTGAACTAATGGCCAAGAAGTCGAGCGCACGCATGAAGAGCAATCCGCTCGATCCTCCAGATCTGGCGACCGCATCGAAGGGTGTGGCTCCGCCAGAGAAGCGGCAGCCGGGGGAGAAGTCAGGCCAGCAGTTGCGACAGCGTTATCGACGCGAGAAAAAGCTTGAGGCCTACCAAGTCGAGTTGCTCAAGTTGCAGTCACACCTCGAGAGCACCGGCCGCAAGATGATTGTCATCTTCGAGGGTCGCGATGCCGCTGGTAGGGCGGCACCATTCGCCGCGTGACTCGGTACATGAACGAAAAGCACTATCGCGTCGTGGCGCTCGGCCGTCCGACTGACGAACAGCGTGGGCAATGGTTTCTCCAGAAGTACGTCACGCAGTTCCCACGTGCGGGCGAGATGGTCCTGTTCGATCGGAGCTGGTACAACCGGGCAATGGTCGAGCCGGTGTTCGGCTTCTGTACCGACAAGGAGCATGAGGACTTCCTCCGCGGCGTCGTTGGATTCGAAAAGGACCTCGTCCGCCAAGGAACGGTCCTCGTGAAGCTCTATTTCTCGGTGACCAAGGACGAACAGCAACGTCGGTTCGACCGTCGCCGCAACGATCCGCTCCGGCAGTGGAAGCTGAGTGAAGTCGACGTGCAGGCACAAGAACTGTGGGACGAGTTCACCGAACGCAAGTACGAGATGCTCCGGCGGAGTCACACGACCGCGACGCCGTGGACGGTGATCCGCTCGAAGGACAAGCACCAGGCGCGGCTGAACGCAATGCGGGTCATCCTCGATGCCGTTGACTACTCCGGCCGCGACCCAGAGCTGGACTACGTCCCGAACCCGGCCATCGTTGTCTCGGGTGCGCACGAGGTCGAACTGATGGAGGCCGAGCGAATTCGCGGCGGCAAGTTCCAAAACTGAACGGCGGGCCAGACGGAGAATGGCTCCGACCACCTGTCGCTCGAGCTGGGCGACAAGAATGCGAAGATGGCCTACATCGACCGTCCCCGGGTTCACGATGCGGATGCGCACATCATGGAGCCACCGAACTGGCTGCGTGATCATGCCGATCCCGATATCCGTGATCGGCTCGCCATCCCGTCGTACGCGAACGAGCTGGTGCAGACCGGCGACGGGCATGACCCGCAAGACCTCGACGAGGTGTTCGCGCGGCTCACCGAGCGGATGGGCAGCGATGAATTCCTGAACAACGAGGACGTCGACGTAATGCAGCGCAAGAACTTTGCTGCCACCGGCTCCTTCATCGCCGAGGATCGACCACGTGTTCTCGACTTCATCGGGGTGGAGAGCCAGTTGATGTTCAACACGTTCCACAACTCGCGCCTGTTCGAGTGGGAGCACCAGCCCGACCTTGACCTCGCCTACGGCGCGGCCCGCGCGCACAACCGGGGGATGACCGAGTTCTGTTCGGTCGACAACCGACTCCTCTCGACGTGTTATGTCCCGCTTGCGGACTTCGACCGCTCTGCGGCGATGGCTGCCGAGGCGATCGACATGGGGGCGGCAGCTTTGCTGATCGCGTCAGGGTGCCCGAGCGGTCACTCGCCTTCGCACCGCGGGCTCGACCCTGTGTGGCGGCAGGCAGAAGAAGCAGGCATCCCGATTGTCTTTCACGTCGGCGGCACCGGTGCGCTGATTGACCCGAGCTACTTCAACAACGGACTGCCGATCCCGCCAGACTTCCACGGCGGCGAGGAAAACTTCCGCTCGGTGGACTACATGGCCATCCCGTTCCCTCCAATGCAGACGCTGGCCACGATGATCTTCGATGGCGTGCTTGAACGGTTCCCGAACCTCCGCGTCGGTGTCGTTGAGCAGGGGTGCACGTGGTTGCCAAGCTGGCTCAAGCAGATGGAGTCGGCTATGGATGCCTTTGCTCGCCACGAAGAACGACTGCAAGCACTTTCGATCACACCGCGCGAGTACGTCGAGCGTCAGGTTCGCGTGACCCCGTATCCGACCGAAGATGTGGGCTGGGTGACCGAGCAGGTGGGTCCCGACATCTTGATGTTTAATACCGACTACCCGCACGTCGAGGGTGGTCGTCGACCCTATGAGCGCTTCGAAGCCAGCCTGGGTGACGCCACCGACGAAGTGCGCGAGCGTTTCTACGCCGACAACTTCCTCGATCTGATGGGTACCGCCGTGGCGGCGCTGGTCTGATCGTCGCCAACTGCTGACCCTGTGGGGGCTGTTGCCTAGGGTCGCGGCGTGCGCTTCGACCTTGTTCTTGACAACGCGAACATTCTCACCGTCGACCCTGCGCGGCCTAGGGCCGGCTCGCTTGGAATCATTGGCGATCGGATCGTTGCCGTTGCCGGGCGCGGCGAGTTGGCCCAGTTCGACGCGGAGCGAACGATCGACCTCGATGGCCATTTTGTTGCGCCGGGGTTCAACGACGCGCACAACCACATGCAGGCGTACGGCGCGACCCTCAACGAGGTTCCGCTTCACGGTGACGCTGTCCACTCGATTGAGGAGCTGGTCGCCGCCATTGCCGAGCGGGCCTCCTCGACCCCGCAGGGTGGGTGGATTGTCGGCGCCGGTTATGACCACAACAAGCTGGCCGAACGACGTCACCCGACCTGCCACGAACTGGATCGGGTCAGTCCCGATCATCCCGTTCTGCTCAACCACACCTCGGGTCACTTCGCCACGTTGAACAGCGCAGCGATGCGCCTCGCCAGGATCGGCGAAATCGACGTGCCCGACGGGGGAGTGGTGGCCGTCGATGACGAGGGCCGACCCAACGGCCTCCTCGAGGAGCAGGCACAACAACTCGTCCGTTCCCTTGTCCACCCCCGATCGGTCGCTGAGATGTCCACCAACCTGGGCCTCGCCAGCGATCGATACCTGTCCGAAGGAATCACAAGCTGCCAGGAGGCGGGAGTCGGCGGCATCCTCGGCACGGCCGAACCGGTCGAAGTCGCTGCGTACCAACAAGCCCGACGAGCCAATCGCTTGCGAGTGCGCGTGACCATGATGGCCTCGGTTGATGCGTTGCATAGCTGCGCACATCACGCGGATGACAACGAGCCGTTCTCACTCGATCTCGGCATGCACACCGGGTTCGGCGACGACTGGCTTCGTTATGGCGCGACGAAGATCTTCGCCGACGGTTCGCTCATGGGCTGCACGGCGGCGATGTTCGAGGATTTCGATGGCCAGCCCGGCAACAACGGCTACTTCCAGATGCCTGAATCTCGGCTGCACGAACTGATCCTCGCCGCGCATCGGTCGGGATGGCAGGTTGCCACCCACGCGATCGGCGACCGTGCAGTCTCATCAGTGCTTGACGGGTACGAGGCGGCGCTGCAGCAGTACCCCCGAGCAGACCACCGGCACCGCATCGAACATGCTGGGATGACCCGAGCTGCAGACGTCGACCGCATTGCTCGGCTCGGCGTGATCCCAGTTCCACAGGCCCGCTTCGTCTCTGAGATCGGAGACGGCATGCTCCGGGCGATCGGACCCGACCGTGTCGGGGATTGCTACCGGCAGCGATCGTTCCTCGACGCAGGTGTCACATTGCCTGGCAGCTCCGACCGGCCCGTCGTCAACGGTGCACCGTTGCTCGGCATCCACGACTTGGTGAACCAGCGCACGGCGTCGGGCGCTGACTTCAATCCGGCCGAAGCGCTCACGATCGACGAAGCAATCCACGCCTACACCGTCGGATCAGCGACAGCGTCGTTTGATGAGCACCGCAAGGGTTCGATCACGTCGGGCAAGCTGGCCGACCTGGTCGTGCTCGACACCGACCTCACCGCGATCGAACCCGATGGCATCGGGGACACCAAGGTGCTCGCCACAATGGTGGGTGGCAACTTCGAGTTCGACGGGGCGAGCCTTGCCTAATTTCGATCAGTCCCGGTCGTAGACCGGTGGTCGCGTCGCGATGAGCGACATGGGCCCCGACCTCGCCGGCGACTGAGCTGGCCTCGTACGATCGTTTCATGTCTGATGTCGTGCTGTACGAGAAGCGAGGCAAGGTCGCGCTGATCACCCTCAACCGTCCCGAGCGCCTCAACGCGTGGACCACCGATCTCGGTAGTGCCTACTGGGATCGCATTGACGAGGCGACCGCCGACCCCGACGTCCGTGTCATCGTCGTGACCGGTGCGGGGAAAGGGTTCTGCGCGGGCGCCGATATGGATCTGCTGCAGGGCATCGGAGCAGGCGCAGAGCGCAGTGCTCCGGCTCGCGATGAGCACCAGACGTACACGACCACCGTCCCCAAGCCCGTCATCGGTGCGATCAACGGCGCGTGTGCTGGCCTCGGCATGGTGCAGGCAATGATGTTCGACGTCAGGTTCGCCGCCGCTGGCGCCAAGTTCACCACGGCATTCGGCCGTCGCGGCCTCGTCGCTGAGTACGGCATCTCGTGGATGCTTCCCCGCATCGTCGGTCATGCGAATGCAATGGACCTCCTGCTGTCCGCCCGAATCGTCCTTGCCGAAGAAGCTCAGGAAATGGGTCTCGTCAACAAGGTGTTTCCTGCCGACCGTCTACTCGAGGAGACAATGGCCTACGCGAACGACATCGCCGACAACGTGGCATCGACGTCGATTCGCTCAATGAAGCAGCAGATCATGGCCGGTTGGGAGTGGGACCTGGCCACGTCCAACGCTGACACGCACGAGCGGATGCAGCACTCGCTGCGCCAGGCAGACTTCACAGAGGGTGTCCAGAGCTTCCTCGACAAGCGTCCGCCGGAGTTCTCGCCGGTCAGTTCACGCGACTGACTCTTCGGAGGCTTGGGATTCCGCCGACGGACGCAGTCCAATCGTCGCAGTGGCGATGATCAAGACGAAGGACAACCCAGCCATCTGCGGGATGGTCACGCGATCGAACGCCTCGACCCAACGTGCGCTGCACGGGTTGTCGAACTCACAGAAGTTCGACTTCTCCGGAAACCATTGGATCCACACGTGATAGGCCGACACGGCGAGCCCGAGTAGGGCGATGACCCTGACGTAGAGCAGCATCGATTGATCGCGCCGAACGGCCGCCATCACCAGCAGCACGGCGAGCGGATACATCGCGATGCGTTGGTACCAGCACAGCTTGCATGGGATGAAGTCCGCCACCTCTGAGAAGTAAAGGCTCCCGAGCGTTGCGGCCACAGCGACCGACCCGGCGATCATGAGCGCCCTCCGGCGCACCACGGCTCGGACCGACTCGTTGAAGACGGCGACGACAATGCCCACCAGGCCGGCGAACAGGGCGAGAGCGAACACAGTGGCGACCGTTGAAGCGTCCATTGCGCTCCAGCATGCCGAACAGAATGCGGCGAACCAATGACCAACGTCCCAGCACGCGCGCCGACCCGATGAAATGCCAAACTCGGGAATGAACTCCAATGGCTCCGAGATCCTTGTCGATGTGGACGGATCGGTCACCACGATCACGTTCAACCGGCCCGATGCGCTCAATGCGCTGACACCCACAATGCTCGTCGCACTCGATCAGGCTGTCGGCATCGCAATCGACGATCCGACGCAGCGACTCGTCGTGCTCACGGGAGCCGGGCGGGCCTTTAGCGCCGGTGTCGATCTCAAAGCGCTCGGGGATCGGGCGCTGACAAACGGCGTGGTCGGCGACATTCTCGACGTGCCCGCTCGAGCGCTGACCGACAAGTTGTCCAACGGGGCCATCGTCACGATCGCAAAGGTCAACGGCTTCTGCTTCACCGGTGCCCTGGAGATCGCACTGGCCTGCGACCTGATGGTCGTCGCTGACGAAGCAACGTTGGCTGATACGCATGCGAAGTTCGGGCTGCGTCCCACCTGGGGGATGAGTCAGCGGCTGCCGGCGGCAGTCGGCCTCACCCTGGCCCGAGAACTCTCGCTGACGGCTCGGAACGTCAAGGGTGTCGAGGCTGCTTCGATCGGGCTCGCGTGCCGCTCCGCTCCGGGCGATCAACTCAATGCCGAGGTCGCCGGACTTGTCGAGCAGATTCTCGGCAACAGCGACGGTTCACTCGCTGCGTACAAAGACCTGTACCGCGTCGCCGAGCAGCACGGTCTGACCGACGGACTCGCGTACGAAGCGGCAACCGACTACCCGATCACCGATACGGACAGTCGGCTGGATGGGTTCAGGTAGCGCCATGCAATACGGCATCTGTGTTGCGTCGCGGCCCGGCGACATCGACTATGTGGTCGAAGCCGAGCGGCTCGGTTTCACCCACGCCTGGTTGGCCGACAGTCAAATGATCTGGAGTGATGTGTACGCCATGCTCGCGTTGGCGGCGGATCGAACCTCGACGATCCAACTCGGCACCGGCGTTGCCGTGGCGGGAACGCGCCTCGCCCCTGTCACGGCGGCAGCGATCGGCACGATCAACCAACTGGCACCCGGTCGCACGTTTTGCGGGATCGGCACCGGCAATACCGCAATGCGGATCATGGGTCATCGGCCGCAACGGATTGCAGAATTCGACGAGTACCTGAGTGTCCTCCGCTCACTCCTGCACGGCGAGGAAGTGGAGTACACCCTCAACGGTCAGACCGCGCCGATCGCGCATTTGATGCCCGAGGACGGCTTTGTGCGCTTCGACCCAGCGCCACCGCTCTACGTCTCGGCGTTCGGTCCTCGCGCGCTCGACCTTGCCGCATTGCACGGGGACGGGCTGATCACATCGGTTCCGCCTGACCCGGCGGCCGTGCGACACATGCGTGGTGTCATCTCCGAGCGCCGCGCCGCCCACGGTCGGCCCACATCTCGATCCGACTTCCCGATGGCGACGCTCACCACCATTGCCGTGCTCGAACCGGGCGAAGCCACCGACTCGGACAGGGTCAAACAACAGGTCGGCGCATTCGCGGTCGCAGCGCTCCACTACAGCTACGAGCAAATGGCGCAGTTCGGCCGCCGTCCGCCGGCCCATCTCGCTGACATGTGGGGTGACTACGTGGCAGCCGTCGAGGAGACCCCGCTCGAGCGCCGCCACCTCCGCACGCACCTCGGTCACAACTGCTGGGTGATTCCTGAGGAGGAGCGGTTCATTACCAAGGAACTCATCGAGCGCTCGTGCCTGGTTGGCACCCCTGACGACCTGCGTCGCCGTGTAGCCGAACTCGACGAAGCCGGTCTCGATCAGATCGTGCTGCTCCCGCCACTCGATGCCAAAGAAGATGTGATCGCTGCGGTGGCTCGCGAACTCATCTCCTCGACTCCGCCAGAGCGATGAGTGTCGCTGCGAAGGGTTCGCCGCAAAAGCCCATCGCCGGTTCTCGTTGGCCCAGCGCGATTGCGTAGCGTTGGCGCAGCGACCAATCGCCCGCCTGTCTTCGAGGAGCACACATGTCCGACGCACTGATCATCGACACCTGCCGCACGCCCCGCGGCATCGGCAAACAAGGCAAGGGCTCCCTTGCTCACCTGCACCCACAGCACTTGGCGCGCACGGTGCTCGAGGCCATTCGAGACCGCAACGACCTCGACACCGCTGACGTCGACGACATCATCTGGGGCACGAGCTCCCAGGTGCAAGAGCAGAGCGGTGACCTCGGTCGGATGGCAGCGCTCGATGCCGGCTACGACATCACGGCAAGCGGCGCCACGCTCGACCGGTTCTGCGGTTCGGGCATCACGACCACGAACTACGCATCGCACGCCGTCATGGCAGGCATGGAAGACGTGGTCATCGCGGGTGGCACCGAGATGATGTCGCTGCCCAAGAAGGGCATGCTGCCGATGGGCGCAAACAACGCGCACCTCCAGGAACTGCACCCACAGTCACATCAGGGTGTCTGTGCCGATGCGATTGCCACCCTTGAAGGGATCTCGCGCGAGGCGCTTGACGCGCACGCCGCGGACTCGCAACGCAAGGCTGAAATCGCCATCAAGGAAGGTCGCTTCGACAGGGCCCTCATCCCGGTGTACAACCTCGACGGCAGCCTTGCGCTCGACCGCGAAGAGTTCCCCCGGCCGGGCACAACAGCTGAATCGTTGGCCAAGCTCTCGGCCAGCTTTCCGGCGGTGGCGGACTACCGCCACGAAGAAGGCTCGAAGACCTTCCGCGAACTCATCAACCAGAAGTTCCCGGACCTCGACATCAATCATGTCCATCACGCCGGCAACTCATCGGGCGTCGTTGACGGCGCCGCGGCGATTCTCATCACGAGCGAGGATTACGCACGAGCCCACGGCATGAAGGCCCGTGCTCGGGTCGTCGCCACAGCGAACATGGGCGATGACCCCACCTTGATGCTCAACGCTCCGGTGCCCGCTGCAAAGAAGGTGCTCGAGAAGGCGGGGATGACTGCCGACGACATCGACATCTGGGAGATCAACGAAGCCTTCGCGGTCGTGTCGGAGAAGTTTCAACGCGACCTGGACCTCGATCGCAGCAAGGTCAACGTCAATGGCGGCGCCATGGCGCTCGGGCACCCGATCGGGGCGACCGGAGCAATTCTGATCGGGACCGTGCTCGATGAACTCGAGCGTCAGGACAAGCAGTTCGGTCTGATCACCATGTGTGCCGCTGGTGGTATGGCCCCGGCCATCATCATCGAACGCGTCTGAGCATCAGAACATCGAGGTCTGTCCCGGCGGCGTCGGCAACGGCGCCAGGGCGGGCAGCTTGGCGGCGACTGCCTCGTGCAACGCTCGGGCCAGCCCCGGCGACTCGAGATTCTCCGGCTGATGGACGAATACGTAGGGCGTCCGGCCTTCATCAAGCCACGCGACGATCTGTGGCACCCAAGCCAGCAGTCCCTGCAGTGTTCCGTCGACGGTGTCCTCTCCGATGACACGGACAATCGGCGACGATCCGATCGCGTCGAGGACGACCGGGAGGTCGGGCTTCTGACGTTGCTCGTCGATGGCCGCTGTCGACCTGGCTGCAACGGCATACAGCGGCCGCGTGTCGAGTACAACGCGACCGATATTGCGTTCGAGGCACAACTTGTCGACGGCCCGATGCGCCGCTGAGAAGTCGAAGAATTCGCGGTGTCGCAACTCGACGGCCCAGGGCCAATCTTGTGGCAGCCGGCGGAGAAACGCGAGTAGTGCATCAAGGTCGGCTGGACCGAATGAGCCGGGGAGTTGTACCTGGACTGGACCGATGCGCTGACCCAGCGGCTCGATCACATTCAGAAAGCTGCGCACTTCAGCACCGACGTCGCGCAACCGCTTGTCGTGGGTCACGGTGCGCGGGAGCTTGAAGGCAAACCGGAAGTCATCCGTCGTCTGCCGCAACCACTTGTCCACGGTGGTGGCCGTCGGCTGAGCGTAGAACGTCGTGTTGCCCTCGACGGCCGTGCACCATTGGGCATACAACGCCAGTTCTGTTCCGGGTTGCGTCCCGGTCGGGTAGAAGCGACCGACCCACGGGCGATGAGCCCACATTGGACAACCGACGTGGAGCACTGGTGACGGGCTGTCAGCCATTCATGTCTTCGAGCATCCAGCAGGGGGTCGAATCGTTGGCCCACCGGTACCCGATCTCAGGTTGCACGGCTCGCTACTCGCCGCTCACCACTTGCCGGGGAGTTGGCCGATCCGGTCGAACTGCTCGCCGAGCATCACGCCCAACGTGCGCTGCTCACCCGACTCGAGGTGGATCTCCGGTCGTCCGTGCGCAAAACGGTAGTTGCAGATGACTGCGACGTCGCCCTGGCGCCAGTCGACCTTGGTGCCGAAATCGTCGTAGATCTTGATGAACTGCTCAAGCTCGTCACGGGTGAACTCGGTGTCGTCGCCAAACGTCATGTGGAGCGGGCGCTCGGCGAATGGAAGATGTTGCACGAGCGGCCACGTGTCGAACCACATGCCGTGATCGGCGAGGCTGGCGTAGAGCAGATTGCGATCGAGTTGTGCGAAGTACTCGAACGCCGGGTTGTAGAACCGCGTCTTCATGAGGCGATTCGGGCCCCACTCGACCAGGAGACCTCGCTCGATCGCCTTGGCTTCGGCGACGGCGGGGTCATCGGTGCCGAACGACTTCTGCCAGTGGTTGTAGACGCCGTACCCGATCTCTCCGACGAAGTTCTCGGCATCGGTGAGGCTGCGGTGATAGCAGACGCCGTGCGCCTTGAGTTTCTGGCCAAGCTCGGTTGCGAGAATCGCGTCGGTGGAGGCAACGCCGTCGGAGACGTAGGTCGCGCCCCGATCGGGAAGTGCGTCGGCGCAGACGAAGCTGATCAGCCGAGTGCTCTTGCTGACATAGGCCATCTCGTGGTGGTAGGGGAGACGGGCGGCGAGCGGAGCACCGATCTCGTACACGTTGGCCTCGATCCGGTCTCTCGGGTTTGCGCCGCCTTCGTAGACCATCTCGGCATCGAGGACGATCTTGGCGAACTCGCGCATCGCAGCGATGCTGGTCAGTCTCGTGTTCCGCAACACGACCAGGCCGACGGAGTCGAACGTGGCCCGCATGCGCCGGGCGAGTTCGCCATCTGGCCGCAGATCGGCATCGTTCATCTCGAAATCCGAACAGTCGACTTCGTACACCTCGGGAGCGTGGTGTGACGTGCCGGTCCAGAACCGTTGGGGAATGAGGTCGTTGAGTGGGGCCAGATCAGGACCCGTTGAGGTGTGTTCGAGAAGTGTCATTCGCAGCGCCGATCAAGAAAGCCGAGTAAACCAGTCGGGATTGTAGCCATGCGACCGGATACATCGCCAACATGATGTGGAAATACCCCCGAAACCCTTGCTGGTGGACGTGAGGGGCCGTTCAACCGGAGTTGCGGATGCCGGTGGCGATGGCGTTGATCGTGAGCTGGATACCGCGTTCGATCAACTCGTCGTGGTCGCCGTCTCGATAGCGCCGCAGGAGGTCAACCTGCATCACATGCAAGGGGTCGAGGTAGGGATAGCGGTTGCTCAGGCTGCGAGCCAGGAGCGGGTTGTCAGCAAGCGGATCTGGCGAGCCGGTGATCCGCTCATGCCACCCTCGAGTGAGGGTGTGCTCGGCTTCGATGCGCCCGAAAATGTCGCTCCGAGTTGTCGCGTCCTCGACGAGAACGTCGGCGTAGCGGCGCCCGATGTCGATATCGGTCTTGGCGAGCACCATGCCCATATTGTTGATAATGGCTGTGAAGAATGGCCAGTCGGTGTACATCTGAGCGAAGCGCTCCGCTGCAGTGTCATCCTGGGCGGCGACTGCTTCGAATGCCGAGCCCGCGCCGTACCAGGCCGGGATCATCAAGCGGCACTGTGTCCACCCGAACACCCAGGGGATGGCTCGAAGGTCTTCGATCGCGAGCGACTTCTTGCGTGAGGCAGGCCGGCTGCCCACGTTGAGCGTGGCGATCTCATTGGTCGGAGTGATCGACCGGAAGAAGTCGACGAAACGGTCATCGCCGTACACGAGTGAGCGGTACGCGGTGAACGCGGTGTCGGCAAGTTGCTGCATTGTGTCGCCGAACCCGTCCGCAGGGGCGCCAAGTTGCTCGGCGTTGAGGCACGAGGACTCGATCGTCGCGGACAAGAGTGTCTCAAGGTTGCGGCGGGCCAAGGCGGGCGTGCTGTACTTCGCCGCGACCATCTCGCCCTGCTCGGTGAGCCGGATCGACCGGTCGACTGATCCGGGAGGCTGGGCGAGGATCGCTTGGTAGGCAGGCCCACCGCCGCGGCCGACCGTGCCGCCTCGGCCGTGGAAGAGCCGCAGCCTCACCCCAGCGACGTCAGCAGCTTCAACGAGTGCCGCCTGTGCGGCGAACAGGTTCCACTGCGACGATAGGTAGCCGCCGTCCTTGTTCGAATCGGAATAGCCGATCATCACCTCCTGGCGATCGCCGCGAGATGCGACCAGCTGGCTGTACACCGGATTGCTGAGCATCGCCGTCAGCGTTGCAGCCGACTGGGCGAGGTCGCCGATCGTCTCGAAGAGCGGGACGATGTCGAGTTGGGCGGATGCCGGTCGGCCAGCACGTGCCGGCTCAAGGAGTCCGACTTCTTTGAGGAGGACCGCAACTTCGAGCACATCGCTCACGGTTTCGGCCATCGAGATCACATAGTGAGGAACAGCTCGAGGCCCAACACGCGCGACCGATCGCGCGGCTTCGTCGAGGACACCGAGTTCGCTGATCGTCTGGTCGGCATAGGTGGCGCTCGGATTGCGAAGCAGCCGTGGCGACGCCAACTCAGCGGTCAACACCTCGACTCGGTCGGCTTCGGCCAGCGTCAAGTACTCCCCGTGCACGCCGGCGTTGGCCAGCAGATCCGCGATGACACCTTCATGGACCGAGGAGTTCTGCCGCATGTCAAGACCGCACAGGTGAGCGCCGAAGATCGCAGCGGCGCGACGAGCAGGCTCGATCTGCGCATCAGCGAGGGCAGCGCCACCGTGTGTGCGCAGCGATGCATCGACGATGTCGAGATCAGCCAACAGTTCGTCGATCGACGAATAGGCGTCTTGCCGGACAGCGGGAGGAGGCCCCGGCACCTCGTCGATGTCGGGATCGATTGCATCTTCAGCGAACGCATACAACCGGGCATGCATGCCGCGCAGCGCTCGGCGGTATGGCTCGTCTGCGCGAAATCGGGAGTCGTCGCCTGATGCATCAGCCAGGGCAGTGAGCTCCATGGTGGGAGTGATCAGGCGAGCCGACATCGACAGCTCGCGGCCGAGCCGGTGCAGCGTTGCCAGGTGGTGGCCGAGCGCCACGTGGGTGTGGCGACCGATTGCGAGCCGCATCACCTCTGCGGTCACAAACGGGTTGCCGTCTCGGTCGCCGCCGATCCACGAACCCATGCTGACCGCAGCGCTGGCGTCGGCATCGATCGCACCGAAGTCGTCTTCAACGATCTGTTCCAGGTGTCGCGACAGTGCTGGAATCGTTTCGAACAGGCTTGCCGAGTAATACCGGAGCGCTTCGTTGATCTCGTCACGCACGCGCAGCTTTGAGAGACGCAGAATGGCTGTTTGCCACAACGACAAGATGTTGACGCCGAGCCGCGCATCAGCGTCGTCGATCGCAGGATCGTTGGCGTCGAGGCCGTTGCGTTCGTTCAGGACCTCGGCGATCTCGCGCAGCACGTCGAGGATCGTCTGTCGGCGAACCTCGGTGGGATGTGCGGTGATCACCGGGCTGACGGAAAGCGCATCGATCACGCCGACCACCTCGCCCGCGTCCACGCCGATCGAACGGAGCCGTTCGAATGTCGCATCGAGACTGCCCGGCTGTGCCGTCGAGCGATGGGCGCGATGGAAACGACGCCGCCGTTCGAGATGGACGTCTTCAGCAGTGTTGGCGAGCAGAGACAACCAGTCAAAGGCGCGAATCACGTCGAGTTGCTGCTCGATCGGCTGGTCACTCAAGGCCGACCGCAGTACCTCGACGGCGCTTTCGTCGTGACGGCGACCGGCGACTGCGGCCTGACGCACCGACTCGATCAGTTCGAAGGTCTCGTCACCCGATTGCTCGCGGACGATGTCTCCGAGGATGCGGCCAAGGAGCCGGATGTCATTGCTGAGCTCTTCGTACGGGGAGTCGAACACTGAGCCAGTCAAGCAGGTCGCATTGCCATTGTCGCCTGGACTCTTGAGCTCGACCGGTCAGTTCCTCGGCAGCGTCAACTCAAACGTTGCGCCGCCGAACCCGAATTCTTGGTCGCGCCCCTCGATCGTGACCGTCGTGACGCCGTCAGGGATCGCGACGCCGTCGAGCGCGCGGGTGAATGGCTGTTCGGACGCGTGGTCGTGCGTCAAGAGACGAAACCCGTACTCGGTGCCGTCGGGGCCGAGGATCCGCCACCCATCGGCGTAGCGGTCGGGGGAGTCGTATGGCGACGAGATCGTGACGGCGAAGCTCCACCCGGTACTTGACACGGCGGCTTTGGCATTGATCGCGTCGGGGAAACGCTGCTCGGCAACTGACTCCGTGGTGGACTCGCTGGTGCTGCCGCTGTTGTCTCCGTCCGAGCTGCAGGCCGCGCCACCGACGAAAGCAGCGGCTGCTGCGAGGGCAGTTGCCGAATGAGAAATCGAGGGGCGGCGCATGAGGCGACGGTAGTTGTCGGCCAGACTGATGGGTATGCGCGTCGTGTTCGCCACTGCAGAACTCTCTCCGGTGGCCACGGTCGGCGGCTTGGCAGCCGCCGCCGCAGGACTTGGCGCCGAGTTGCGTCGTGCCGGGATTGATGTGGATCTGGTGATGCCCGACTACGGCGACGTCGACCTCGTCGACGAAACCACGATCGAGCTGTCAGTCCCTGAATGGGTCGGCGCTGCGACAATCCGGGTGGGAATTCATCCCGTCGCCGGGCGCCTGCATCTCGTCGGCGTTCCCGGGATGGCGCGTCCGCACCCGTACCTCCAGGCGGATGGATCGGGCTGGGTCGACAACAGCGAACGGTTCTTTCGCTTCGCGCGGGCGGTTGCTGCATTTGTGGAGGCTGATCCGCCGGATGTCCTGCATCTCAACGATTGGCACACGGGCGCTGTCCTGGCGGCGCTCGAATCGCCGCCGCCGACGGTCGTGTCGATCCACAACCTCGCCTACCAGGGCGTGGCGGGGCCTGAGTGGCTTGAACTGATCGGCCCGCTGGCCGCGCACTTCGAGTGGTGGGGCGACACCAATCCGTTGTCCGGGGCACTCGCGCTTGCGGACCGTGTTGTCGCCGTGTCACCGAACTACGTCACTGAGATCACCACTCCTGGAGGTGGCTTCGGGCTCGACGGGCCGCTCCGGCAGCGCGGCGACGCACTGATCGGCGTCCTCAACGGCATCGACACCGACGTGTGGAACCCAGCTGACAACCCGCATCTCGTCGCCACCTTCGATACGTCATCGCTTTCCGCCCGCACGGCGAATCGAACAGCGCTGCTCGCTCGGCTCGGTCTGCCCGATGACGACACGCCACTTGTCACCATCGTCACCCGCCTCACGCACCAAAAGGGTGTCGACCTCATCACCCCACTGGTGCCGTTGCTTGAGCAGATCCCGATGCGGCTTGGCATTCTTGGTTCGGGAGACGCGGTGCTGTCGGGCGAACTCCATCGCCTCGCAGCAGCTCATCCGAACCATCTCGCCTTCGTTGACGGATATGACGAATCCCTCTCGCATCAAATGTTCGCTGGTGCCGATGCATTCCTCATGCCGAGCCGGTTTGAGCCGTGCGGGCTCACCCAGATGCAGGCCATGCGATACGGCGCCGTGCCGATCGTGACAGCGGTCGGTGGTCTCGTCGACACCGTTCCAGACGCCGATCTCGATACACGACGCGGCGTCGGGTTCGTCGCGCAACGGGTTGAGTCGACCGATTTGCTCGCCGCGATGTTCCGAGCTGCCCGACGGCTGAAGGACAAGCGGCGAACCGCTGCGCTGCAGAAACGAATGATGTCGATCGACTGGTCATGGACCGGTCCGGCGCAGACGTACGTCAAGCTCTACCGTGAGCTCGTGCGCGGAGACTCCTGACGCAGCATTCATCCAGCGTTTCCGTTGTGACACGAACCGACCAGGTACGTTGAGAGGCGATGGCTGTCGAACCAACCGTGCTCGTGATCGTCCTCGCCGGCGGCGAGGGTAAACGCCTCCAACCGCTGACCAACGATCGCGCCAAACCAGCGGTGCCGTTCGCCGGCACCTATCGGATGATCGACTTTGCATTGTCGAACTTCGCCAACGCGGGCTACCGCAAGGTGGTCGTACTCACTCAGTACAAGAGCCACAGCCTCGACCGTCACATCAGCATGACCTGGCGGTTCTCTACGTTGCTGGGCGACTATGTGACCCCAGTGCCTGCCCAGATGCGGCGTGGCCCGTACTGGTTCCAGGGGTCAGCCGACGCGATCTACCAGAACCTCAACCTGATCAACGATGAGAAGCCCGACATCGTGTGCGTCTTCGGCGCTGACCACATCTACCGCATGGACCCCCGCCAGATGGTCAAGGAGCACATGGCCAATGACGCTGGCGTCACGGTGGCGGCGATCCCGGTTCCCAAGCACGAGGCCACGGACTTTGGTGTCATCGAGTCCGACGAAGAGGGTCGGATCATCGGGTTCCATGAGAAGTCACCGACGCCGCCGACGATGCCAGGGAGCGATGACATGTGTCTCGCCAGCATGGGCAACTACGTCTTCGACCGTGAGACGCTGATTGACATCGTCACGCCCAAGAAAGACCAGGACGGTGCTGATAGCGCGATGAACGACCTCGGCGGCGATGTGATCCCAGCACTCACCGCATCGGGCGACGCACGTGTCTATGATTTTTCGAGGAACGAGATTCCCGGCCAGGGCGAACGCGAGCAGGGGTATTGGCGAGACGTGGGGACGCTCGACGCCTTCTACGACGCCAACATGGACCTCATCGCGCCTGTCCCGGTGTTCAACCTCTACAACGACAAGTGGCCGGTGTTCACCGGACGCCAGGCCCTGCCGCCTGCCAAGGTGTCGCGTGGGCGGGGCGGCGAGCCTGCATTCGTTGACGGAAGCTTGTTGTGTCAAGGTTCGATCATCTCCGGGTCGCACGTCGAGGGTTCCATTATCGGCCCGGGATCTTTTGTCGATCATGACGCGCATGTCACCAACTCGATTCTCTTCCCCGGTGTGACGATCGGGCCGGGCGCCCGACTCAACCGGTGCATTGTCGACAAGAACGTCGTCATTCCGGACTTCGCACGCATCGGCTTTGACGCTGAGCAGGACGCCAAGCAATTCACGATCAGCGACAACGGCATTGTCGTCATTGCGAAGGATCAGCAGATCACCTAAGACACGCTGGTCAGGCTGTGGTGCCGGCGGCTCGATTGTCGCTGGTCTGTTTGGGTCGCCCGCAACGGTCTTCTACGAGCCCGTTCTGGACGCTCTGGGGCAGTCCATGCCGAAGCCTCAGCTCGGCGGCAAGCCGTTGAGCCGCTCACCACCGCTGACGGCAGCGGCGCGTTCGACCCGAACCTGTTCATCTCGGCCGTTGGGTAGGCCGAAATACTCCCGCGCCGGTCTCGGCGGCTTCGATGATGGCCACAACGGAGCGGCCGAACTCGAATGAGAAGGCATGGGCTAATGGGCGGTCATCGTGAAACGCTGCGCCGATCGTCTGCAACATGTTGATGATGCCGGTGTCGCGAAGTGGCTGTAGCTCAGGAGCGATCGCTGCGGGCCGGGGGAGGGGAACCAGTGCACCGTTCTGCTCGAGTTGGGTCGACGGGTCGGTCTCGATTCGCAAAACGCCGTCGGTTCCAGCGACCTGGACGTCGAGCGACGGGGTGACGGCGTTGTCCCACGTCACTTCGACCGCGGCGGCGAAACCTTCGAAGCGCATCACGAGTTGGTCGACGCGCTCAGCAGTCGAGCGCAATGACACCTCGGTCGGGGCGCCATGCCCGTTGATCTGAGCGACCAGCAACAACAGGGCCACCTGGTCGTGTGCAGCCGTGAGCAGGCTCGATTGAGGCCGGGTCGATCGCGAAGAAAGGTTCGTCAACGGACCAACACTGTGACAACGAGCGATCATCTGTTGCACGGCGGTGACGCTGACCGTTGGCCATGCGAACGCGCGCTTGCCAGCAGTCGGACGAGCGATCAGTGCATCGCACTCCGCAACGGTTGACGCGAGTGGCGCCACGGCGATGACATCGGCCCCCGTCGTGACATCCCAACCCAATGAGCGCGCACCGAAGACGGTTGCCTCGGCGAGCGGACTGTCACCCCAGATGTCGACAGGCACTACTTGCCGGCGAGAGCTGCAACGACCGGAGCAAACGCCTCAAGCTCGTCGGGCCCGACAATCACGTAGCTGAACCCGTACTGCTCGCGGCGCGCTTGGATGGTCTCGATCATGTGGTCTGGGCTGCCAATGAGTGCGAAGGGCGATTCTTCGATCATTGATTCTTCAACGCCGATCATCTGGGCCATGCCGGCCACCTGGCCCGCTCGGTCATCGGTGACGCTGACGAAAAAGGTACGGATGTTCATCTCGATGTGTTCGAGCCGTCCCGCCGCCTCGGCGACGTCGGCAACCAGGGCAACCTTGTCGGTGATGACCTCGCCGGTCATCGTGGCGATGGCGTCGGGGCCGATGACGCCGGCATGCAGGGAACCGTTGACGCCGACGATGTCGGCCTGCTGCGCAGCGATGGTGAGAACACGCTTGCCGCCGCCACCGATGATGACTGGCGGGTGCGGGCCTTGCACTGGCTTCGGGAAACCGTTGTAGTCGGTGATTGCGTAGTGCTCGCCCTCGTGTGAGAACGGACCTTCACCCATGGCCGACTTGATGATGTGGAGGCCTTCGACGAAGCGATCGATACGTACGCCGGGGCGGTCGTATTGGATGCCCGCCTGTTCGTAGTCGCTGATCATCCATCCAGCACCGAGGCCGATCTCGACGCGTCCATCGCTGAGCACGTCCATTGTCGCCAACTCCTTGGCGAGCACAACGGGATGCTTGTAGTCGTTGTCGAACACGAGGGCGCTTGCCCGCAGGGTGGTCGTGGAATCGAGGATGGTCTGCAGCGCAGGCACGGGCGCGAGTTGATCGCCGAAGTGATCGGGCATCGTGGCGATGTCGTAGCCGAGTGATTCGATCTTCTTGGCCTGCTCGACCCAGTGATTACGATCGGGAGACACCGAGAGTTGGACACCGAATCGGAAGGGCTTCACCGGAAATCGCGACATCTCAATGACCGTACCCTGGCGCATGCCGGGTGACCCGAATCGGGCGGAAACGGCCACTACTGTCGCACTCACTGTGCGTATCACCGGCTGGCTTCCACGTCTGTTCGCGATCATCGCGGCCGGCGCGCTCATGATCACGGCTGTCGTCGTGGCCGTGGCTCCCAGGGTGTGGCACATTGTGAACGCGCACGAAGAAGTTCCGGTCGTGCTCCCCGAGTTCGAAGCCCTTGCCCAACGCACCTATGTGTATGACCGCAATGGCGAAGAAATCGCCGTGTTCGAGCTGGAGAACTCGCAGCCGATTTCGTACGCCGACATGCCCCCGCAAGTGGTGCAGGCGTTCCTCGTCGTCGAAGACAAAGAGTTCTTCAACCACGACGGCGTCAACGTTCGCTCGCTGATCCGCGCCACGCTGTCGAACTTCGCGAGCGACGCACCGCAGCAGGGCGCTTCCACGATCACCATGCAGGTGGTCAAGAACGACTTCCTCGCCGGTCTGGAACGCGATGGCCGCTACAAGTTGCTGCAGACCCACTACGCACGCATGCTCGAGAAGGAACTCACCAAGGAAGAGATTCTCGAGCGTTACCTCAACACGGTTTTCTTCGGCAACAACGCCTACGGAATCCAGGCTGCAGCCGAGACCTACTTCGGCAAGACCGCCGCCGAGCTGACGTTCATCGAGTCGACGTTTCTTGCCGGCCTCGTTCGTTCGCCGTCTGGCTTCGACCCGATCAACGAACCAGAGCGCAGTCGTGCTCGATGGCTTCAGATACTCGACCGCTTGGTTGGCGAGGAGTACATCACCCTCGAAGAGTCCGAGATTCTCGAAGAGACGTTCGCCCTGCCATCCCGAGTCAAGACCATCCCGACGCGGTCGAGCGAGCGCAGCTACTACACCGAGGCGCTTCGCGATTACCTCCTCAACAAGTCCACGATTCTCGGCTCGACCTACCAAGACCGTTACAACCAACTTTTCCGTGGCGGCCTGCGCATCCACACCACGATCGACAAGAATTTGCAACTGCTGGCTGAGAACGCACACGACGTCCTACCGCCGACCGCTGGCCGTTTTGAGAATGCGATCGTGTCGCTCGACGCGACCAACGGAGCCATTCGAGCGATGGTCGGCGGCTCAGGTTTCGTTCCGAACGAGCGCGAGGTCAACATGGCCCTTGCCCCTCGCCAGACCGGTTCGAGTATCAAGTTCCTCATCCTTGCTGCTGCTGTTCAAGCTGGGGCGCAGGCAGGGGACGTCATCGACGGCGTGCGCGGCTGTCGCTTCGACAATCCCGGTGGTGAGGAACCCTTCTTCCAGATCAACGGTGGTATCCAGGGCAGCGTCACCAACCTGGCGCAACAAACTTGGTCGTCGGTCAACTGTGCGTTCGCTCGCCTTTCACAGATCGTCGGCCTCAACCGCATGGTTGACACGGTCTACCGAGCTGCGAAGTCGCCGTATCTCTATGCAGGCCAGCCTGAGAGCGAACGAGCGGCGATCAACCCCTTTCTGAGCTTCGCGACAGGTGCGAACGAACTCAGCCCGCTCGATATGGCGTCGGGTGTGCAGACAGTGGCCAACGAGGGTGTGCATCATGAGCCCTATTACGTCGAGTTCATCACCGACCCCGAGGGGAAGCGCACGTACACGCACTCCAGCCCGGGCACGGTCGTGTTCGATCGTGAGGCATCGCTCGAAACGATCGACATCTTGAAGGGCGTGATCCGGAGCGGTACCGGCCGCCGCTATCCACTCTCCAACGACCGCGCCGCATTCGGCAAGACAGGCACACAGCAGGACAACACGAATGCTTGGTTTGTCGGCGGCACCCGACAACTTGCCACCGCTGTCTGGGTGGGCGACCCCGACGCGTATACGCCGATGGTTGGCATCCCTGAGTTTCGAGCCGAGGGAGTCAGCAAGGTCCAGGGCGGCCTCTTCCCGAAGCAGATCTGGTCGGCGTTCATGGATCCGGCGCACACCTTGGAACCGTTGCTCGACTGGGATGACCCCCAACCCCCTGAGCGGGCAGATGCTCGTCTGATCCTGCCCGGCAACGAGTGCGCCGTGCGCGTGGTCGGCTTCGAGCCAGGCGAGCCGATCGAGGTGGAGATCGACCCAGAAGCACCCGCCACCACGCTCGCCCCAGGCGAGCCCGAAGTGCCCCCGGAAACGACTCCCGGTCGTCCGATCGTCGTGGCTGTCGACATTGGCACCACGATTGCGCCGGACAACCTCGATCCAAACGCACCGCTTCCCACGGTGGAGATCGGCTTGAGTGTCGGGCCGTGCCGCTGAGGTGGCACACTGAGCAGCGATGACTGACGCTGCTGAACCTGATCCTGAGACGTCCGTAGCCGCTCGGCTGCTGGCATTGCAGCACATCGACACCCAAGCGGATCAACTGCGTGTCAAACGCGAGCGGTTGTCGGAACGAGAACAACTGGCCGCTCAGGAGAAGCAGATGACGGCTTGGGAACAGCGAAGCGCCCAGGTCGCGACTCGACTCGACAAACTCACGTCAGCGATCGAGCAAGCCGAGGCACGCAACGCCGAACTGAGCTCAAGCCGCGATCGTCTTGAGGCGCAGATGAAGACTGTCATTGCGCCACGCGAAGCCGAAGCGTTGATGCACGAGATCGAGACCATCAACGTGCAGCGCGACGAACTTGATGACACCGAGCTGGCGGCGCTCGAGGAGCAGTCAGCACTGGACGACGAGCGGGTCGCCCACCTCGCGTCCGAAGGGGCATTGCGAGAAGCCCTGGGCCAAGCCGACGAAGCGCTGAAGCGAAGGTGTGCCGACATCGATGTCGAACTCGAACAGCTCGGCGAAGAACGTGTCGTCGCTGCCGGCGATCTCGACGAGAGCATTGTGCGCCGTTACGAGTCGGTGCGCTCGTCAGCGGGCGTCGCCGTCGCAGAGCTGAAGGGCCACCGGTGCGAGGGGTGCCATCTCGATCTCTCCGCCGCCGAGGTTGACACCGCCAAGGACGAGTCGGTCGCAGCCGGCTACACCGACTGCCCGCAATGCGGCCGGCTCCTCATCGTCTGAACGATCCGTGTTCTTCTGGTTTATCGGTACCGCGATCTTGGCGGTCGGGTTTGTGTTCCGCGATCCACGTTTTGACTACCGGCTCCTGATTGTCGGGTCGGTGGTCCCGTTGCTCGATGGCGTGTTCGGAGGAGCGCGAGCGTTGCACAGCATCACGGTGAGCATCGGCTTGCTGGCCGTGCTGATGTTGGCTACGTCTGGTCGAAAACCGATCCGAAAGATGTTGTTGGGTCTCCCGATTGGCATGTTCCTCCACCTCGTGTTCGACGGTGCCTGGAACAACACCGACGTGTTCTGGTGGCCGTTCACCGGTGTCGGGTTCGAGGATGATCCGTTCCCGATCACCGACCGTGGACTGATCAGCGTCGCCCTCGAAGCAGTCGGGATTGGGCTCTGCGCGTGGCTGTGGCGAATCAATGGCCTTGGTAGTGCGACACGTCGGGCCACGTTCCGTCACACCGGGGTCCTCATCGCTGCGCCGCAGCGATGAACCTGTGACACACTCAAGTCGTGCTGATTCTCGTTCGCCACGGCCGGACCGCTGCCAACAAAGCCGGCCAGCTCCAGGGTCGTCTTGATCAAGACCTCGACGAGGTCGGTCAGCGGCAGGCAATTGCGGTGTCGGACATGGTGAAGGCGATGGGACCTGTGGATGAGGTGGTGTCGAGTCCGCTCAAGCGTGCGCAACAAACTGCGGCGCAGTTCGGCATGCCGGTCAAAACTGACGAACGATTCCTTGAGTTGTCGTACGGCGTCTTCGAAGGCGTCAAGCACGCTGACGTCCCGTCAGAAGTGTGGACCAATTGGCGCAAGGACTTCGCCTACGTGCCCGACGGCGGGGAGTCGCTGGCGGCGCTCGATGCACGTGTGCGCAGCGCCTGTGTCGACCTGGCTGAGCGGGCATCGGAGTCCAACGTGGTCGTGGTGAGTCACGTGTCGCCGATGAAGTCCGCCGTGGCGTGGGCCCTCGGTGTCGACATTGGCATTTCGTGGACCTGTCACCTCGATCATGCCTCGGTCTGCCGCATTGCGTTCCGCAACGGCAACCCCATCCTCACGACCTTCAACGAGACGGCGACGATCGATTTGGCCCGCCCAGACTGACGACGACCCATGCGAGCCGACGAGTTCGTTCCGCATCGAGCGCGCTCGGCCTCCGTCGCTGGGCGCATCCACGGTTCGCTCGCCCCACGGCACAAGGCTTCGACAATTCGCTGACAGCGAGCAAGTGGTCATCGTCTGAGGGCCGTCGCCGTGACCGCCCGCAGCCATTGAGCCGAGATGGCATTGAGCAGGTCGCCGAGGAGACATGCGAAGCTAGGCGGATGGCTGAGTACCCCTCCGGGACGGTGACGTTCTTGTTCACCGATGTCGAGGGGTCGACACGCCTCTGGGAAGAGCACCCCGATGAGATGCGCCTCGCGCTTGAGCGTCACGACGAGCTCCTCCGATCGGCGATCGCCTCGTTCAATGGGTATGTGTTCTCGACGGCCGGAGATTCGTTCGCTGCAGGGTTCCACTCGGCCGGCGACGCGGTCGGCGGGGCACTTGCCGCGCAGGCGGCGCTCGCGTCCGAGAGCTGGCCGGCCGGGGTCACTCTTCGGGTCCGGATGGGTCTCCACGTCGGCGAAGCCCACGAACGCGAGGGCGATTACTTCGGTCCTGCTGTGAACACGGCGGCTCGGATCATGTCGGCGGGTCACGGCGGGCAGATACTGGCCTCGGCAGCGGTGGTGTCGATCTTCGACCCCTCCGAGTCGTCCGATCTGGGAGAAAATCGACTGAAGGACCTCACAGCCGCCCGGCAGCTGTGGCAGCTGGGAGTGGGCGAATTCCCGCCGCTCCGAACACTGAACCGGGTGAGTAACAACCTGCCGGTGGAACGCACGGTGCTACTCGGTCGCGATGTTGAGGTTGCAGAGATTGCCGAAATGCTCGCGCAGCATCGTCTGGTGACACTGCTCGGGATGGGGGGAACGGGTAAGACCCGTTTGGCCTCGGCGGTTGCAGCCGATGTCGCGCACGACTTCGCTGACGGCGCGTGGTTCGTCGATCTGGTGCCGACCTCAGGCGCCGACCAGGCCGCAGAGGCGATCGCGACGGCGATGGGCCTGCAGCTCGCCGGGGCAGATCTCGTTGCTGCGCTGGCCAATTTAGTGGCCGATCGGGAGCTGCTGGTTGTGCTCGACAACTGTGAACACATCACCGACGACGTCGCCGACGTTGTCGACGCCTTGCTCGAACGAACGTCGAGGCTGCGATTGCTGGCGACGAGCCGGGAGCCCTTGCAGTTACCCGATGAGCGGCAGGTCCAAGTGCCACCCCTGGACGTCACCGATGGCCTTGCATCGCCGGCAGTCCAACTGTTCCTCACAGCAGCCGAGCGGGTCGGCGCCGAGGTGCCACCCGAAGAGATTGCGAGCGTGACGCAGATCTGTGCCCACCTCGACGGTCTGCCGCTCGCAGTTGAGCTCGCTGCCGCGCAATTGCGTCAGCTCGGCGTCGGAGAGCTCGCGGATCGACTCGATCAACGCTTCGAACTGCTCGCCCGCGGCCGCCGCCAGCGCGGCCGCCAGTCCAGCCTGCAGGCGGTGCTCGAAGACACCTGGCGATGCTCGATGCGACCGAAGAACAGATGCTGCTGCAGTTGGCCGCTTTTCCGGCCGACTTCTCGGCGGATGACGCCGAGGGGGTGGCCGGCGAGCTCAGCTCGATGGCGCCTGCTCGCACGATTGCCGGCCTCGTGGATCTTGGACTGGTGGCATGGAGCATTGACGGACGGCATCGCTTGCTGGAAACGGTCAAGCTTTTCGCCCGTCAGGCGTGGGCAGCGAACGGTGACGCCGACGAGTACCTCGAACGACATACCCGCTGGGTGCTGGCCTGCCTGGACGCGTACGGACCGCAGGCCTGGTTCACCAGTCTCGAAGTCATGCGCTGGGCGAGCAGCCACTACGACGATCACCGAGCGGTGGAGGACCGCCTCACCACCGCCGGCCGAGCCAGCGAGCTCACCCGGTTGCTGTCTGCGCTTACCTTCGCCTACACCTATGACACGGGCACTCGTGCATCGGCCGCCATCGACCGCATCGAACAGCATCTCGAGCGGCTGGATTTGTCTGACCATGAACGTGGTCTCCTGAACCTCGTGATTGCCAGCGCCGGGCTACCGGCGCGGAGGCCCGACTGGATCGAGCGTGGGTCCAGCACCGCCGTCCCGCTGCTACGAGAGCACGGCACTCCCGAGGAGCTGGCGGCCGCTCTCATCGTTAACTCGTGGATGATCGTGTTCCAGGACGGCGAGGCCGCTCTCGTGCTGCTCGACGAGGCACGAGCCCTCGCCGATGCCGCCGACGCGCCCGTTCTCGCCGATGTTGCCAGCGGGTACTTGGTCACTCACTACGCCGTCGCGGGCCGCATCGACGATTCGTTGCAGACGCTCGCAGACCTCAAAGTCCGTGTGGATGGTCGGCCGATGGACTACGGCGGCACCCTCTACGCCTACGGCACGATGGCCGTCCGCTTCATGACCGAACCCGATGCCGCTCGTGCCGCAGGGCAGTATTTGGTCCGCGAGTTCGCCAAGGCGCCCAATGGAGGTGGGGACGGTCGCAACGAGATCTACCTCGTTGCGCTTGCTGCCCGCGGAGACGTCACCGAGACCCGCTCGCTCGTCGCCGAGGCGAAGATCATGGCCAGGCGACAAAGCGGTAACGATGGCCTCCCGGATCTGCTGATTCCTCCCGCGGCGCTGGCGTGGAGACTCGGCCAGTTCGACATCGCTCGGCGCTGGCTGACCGCGATTCGCCGAGCGCCGAAGCCGACCAAGAGCTTCCATATGACGATCATGTACCGCCAGCTCCGTACGGCGGTCGGTTTGCTCGACGAGAACCCACTCGACTCAGCGACAATCGACGACATCTGGGACGAGGCCGTGGCATGGATGGACACGCTCTGAACTGACGGATCGCCCCGGAGATGAGGGGTGAGCCCAGACCACATCTTGATCGAAGCGGGTACCGCTGCTCCCTCGTTCAGCGGTCAGGGTGTGAGCTGAACCGGTGTCGCCGTTGATGCGTCCACGTCATCGGCGCCCAGCGCGTCGTCGAGGTTGCGGTGGAAGTGGCCGATTGCGCTCTCGTTCCGACCGAACACGATGGTGTCGTTAGCGCCAGAGCGGAACCCGCTCTGCACGGCAAGCGACATCTTGGTGTCCTCGACGGCTCCTTCGGCCGCAAGCGAGAGGCCATCGGGCGCAAACTCCTCACCGTCCGGGTTTGGGGCTGCAGTGGTCAACATGAACGTTGTAATGAGGCTCTTGTCGATCGCCAGCGGATCGATCAGCGAGACGAGTGTCAGCTCGGGAAAGGTGGACACGATGGTGTTGGGGAACAAGTGCGTGACGGTGGTGGAGTACCCGCGGAGCCTCCGCTCGGCGGGGCTGACTGTCGCTTGGCGCTCGATGTTCCGATAGGGGTAGGTGACTCGGCTGTGCATGCCGGAGAACTCGATGACGTTCAGGTTGTCGTACTGCACGGGGTAGAACGTCGAGCGGTGCGCCGAACGGATGTGGTAACCCTCAAGGGTCTGCTCAATCAGCACCTTCCAGTTGATCGGCAGTTCTTCCTGGGTCGTTGTGACGAGACGATGCCCGGCGAGTGTGTCGGCGAGCAGCAATTGCGGTGCATCGAGGCCGGTTGATGTCGCTGACGCGTCCCCGTCGGGTCCGGCGACGATGATGAGGCCGTTGGCCTCGCAACTGGCGAGTTCGACCAACGCCCTTTCGTCAGCGATGTTGTCGGGGAATCCGTCAGCGTGGGGGATGTGTGCGATCGAACCGTCGAGGCGGTATGACCAGCCGTGGTAGTTGCAGACGAGCGCCTGCGCGCAGCCTTGGCCGTCAACCATCGCTGCGCCTCGGTGGCGACAGGAGTTGCGAAAAACGCGAGCACGGCCGTCCCGTCCCCGGCTGACGAACAGCGGGACCCCGAGTGTCTCTCGAGCGAGATAGTTGCCCGGTTCAACCACCGAGGCTGCTGGGGCGAACACCGTCGGCATCCGCCGCAGCGCCGTGAGTTCGGCTTGGAATCGCGCCGCATCGCTGTAGTTGCTGACAGGTTCGAACCACGGCTCACCAAGGTCTGTCGTTGAGTCGCGGACGTGGATGAGCACGCGCTCGACGACGTCGGCATCGGTTGCGAAAGACGTCGTCATCGTGAGATTCCCATGAGTCGAGTATCACGAAACCCCCTACGGATGTCAATGTTTGTGTAACAGACGCGAGCCGCAGTATCGCGTTGCTGCGCGACGTTGTCGGCCATCATGAGGGCGTGGCCGCAGCACGAACACAAGCCGTAGGGTTCGAACCATCGCGTCCGCTGACCGCCCGATCCGTGCTCGCCACGGCCTTGCTCGGTGCCCCGAATGGGCGTCTCCCTGTGAGTCATCTGGTACAGGCCGGACGGTTGCTTGGCATCGCCGACGGTGCGGTGCGGACGAGCCTGTCGCGCATGGTCGCTCACGGTGAACTCAGCACTTCTGATGGTGTGTACGAACTCAGCGGAAAGCTCGCCGACCGTCGACACGACATCGACGGTGCGGTTCGGCCTCGGCCACCTGACATCAACTGGGATGGGACGTGGGAGATGGCTGTTGTCCGAGCCGGGTCGCGCTCCGCCGTGCAACGGCACGAGCTCCGGGCGGCTGCCACTCGCCTCCGTCTTGGCGCGCTGCGCGATGGGTGTTGGGCGCGGCCGACCAACCTTGACCGCGAGCGCCACCCCGGAGCGCGTGCAGTCATCGCTCGACAATGCCTGACCTTCCAGAGCGCGATCGCCGACGCCATGCCGGCCGATGTCGAGCAGACATTTGGGCTCATCGAATGGGCGGACAAAGCGCAACGTCTCAATGAGGTGATCGAGGCTCAGCCAGCGGAAGTGATCTCGCAGCCGACGTCAGCTCAGATGCGTGATCGCTTTCTGCTTTTGATCGCAGCAGCGCGGCATCTGCGCACCGACCCGATGCTGCCGGATGAGCTGCTTCCCGATGACTGGCCAGGCGAGCAGCTTCGGGCCGCCTACGACCGGCTGACGCAGACTCTCCGGGGGTACCTCGAAGATGCGGTCACCTCGGGTGGGGCCGCCAACTCCTGAACGGTCGAGTCAACAGCACGCTCGGCCAGTGCCCCCGGGCGGAGCGGAATGTCAACGCTGCCGGTCGCCACCAAGGATGAGGGGCTTCTACCGCCGTTGATTCTGTGCGATGCTCTGTCATGAGTGATTCCCAGATCATCCAACGTGCGTATACGGCGGTCCTTCAGCACTTCGTGGACACAGGTCGAGCACCGCACTATGTCGAGTTGGCCGACGTGCTGGACATCGATGTCAACACTGCGCGGAAACTGATCCACGAAACGGCGACAACGGCCTCCCCGGTTGGTGGTTCGTGGCTGTCGCACGACACGGACAACATCGAGTCCTGGGCCCCTTTCAGCAACGTGCCCACTCATTATCTGATCACCGTCGACGGAGTTCAGAAGTGGTACGGCCAATGAGGAATGGAGGTGCTGGCCGTGCGCTGGCTCTTCCCCGGTCAACTCGTACAGGTCGATTCCCGGTGTCTCGATTGCGGTCGACCAATCCGACTTCGGATGAGAGACGAAGAAATCATCGAGGTCACCCCCGACACGACGGTCGGGTACATGACGAGTCCGTTTTCGCGGGCCCGGACCGGTTCGCCCCCCTTTAATTGAGGCCGCATGAACCTCTTCCGGTCGGAAGAGCACGTGCGCCGGTGGCCTTCAAACCCCAGCGAGATTGACGACTATGTCCTGTCCATCGCCGACTGGGCGACGGTGTTCAGTACGCCGCTGTTTCGAAGGCGACTTGAGTCGGATTATCTGCAGCATGCCGATGAGTATGTGAACGACTACCGCTCGGCGCTTCGGGCGACGGGCAAGGCTCTGCCAGCTGCGGAGCGAATTCTGACGACCGTTCTGTTTACCGACATCGTCGACTCAACGAGACGAGCGGCTTCCGAGGGCGATCAGGTCTGGCGTGGCCTTCTGGAGCGACACGACGAGGTGGTCAGGGATTGTCTCGGTCACTTCGGGGGACGGGAAGTCAAGCAGACAGGCGACGGGTTCCTGGCCTGTTTCGATAGCCCGGCCCGCGCCATCCGCTGCGCACAGATGGTGGCCGACCGTGCTCGTCATCTTGGTCTGGAGGTCAGGGCAGGCATTCACACCGGGGAGTGCGAGGTACGCGGTGATGATCTTGGTGGTATCGCTGTACATATCGGTGCTCGTATCGCCGGACTGGCCGGTCCAGGTGATGTCCTGACATCGCGGACCGTCGTGGAGGCAGTCACAGGCTCCGGGCTCCAGTTCGAGCATCGTGGCGTCTATTCGCTCAAGGGGGTCCCCGGCGAATGGGAGGTTCAGGCGGCCGTTCTGTGAGACCACTGTCTGGCGTCAATCGCTGCACACTCGTGCCACAGTACGGCCGTGACCAAGTGCTCGCATGCACCGCAGGGCGACTTCGACTTACGGGCTGGCGCAGCTATCGCGCTGGGAGGAGCTGTGTCAGCTCGATCAGGCTGCTGTCGAACAGCGCTTCGTCGTCCATGCTCAACGCATGTGTGCAGTGGTGAGCTGGCCTATAAGCGGGATTATGAAGAGCCAGTACTGGTGGGTTCTCTCTGTTTCTCTGTATGCCTCATACGCTGGGCTTTCGTTCTTCGCAAGTGTTCCGCAGTTCTCCCTAGTTCTCGTGGAGTTGTGACTGTGGCGTGACTGTGGGGGAGCGTTGGGTGCCTTCACCGATACGGCCAGCATCGCGTCACAGCGTGTTCAATCACACAAGAATGGGGGAGTGAGCAACCTTCCAGCCCACGGCACACGCGCCCGGTACCAGCCTCCGCACCGATGCCGCTGCACCGAATGCGTCGAAGTGAACGCCAACTACCAACGGGCCTACCGTTCCGCACGTCGCCCTAAGAACGTCAAGACGGGTAGCGAGTGTTCCGGCCGGCGCACGAGCTGGCACGACACCATGACGCGAGGCGAGTTCGATCGGATAAGGGCCGAGGCGCCAGCTCCAACGCGCGGCGTGTACTCCGCTGCATCAATGCTCGACTAGATCCGCGGGTAGGTTCGCTTGGTGCGTGCTTTAACGGTTGCTGTTGTTGGTGTGTTGCTATTCGCCGGATGCGGCTCCGATAGCGACAGTGACAGCGAATCGGCTGGTGATGAGGCGTCATTGTTGTTTGTGCAGGACGCGGACG